>CAJHXN010000166.1_pt1 | contig 32998 bp, 48 predicted proteins | sample 9198401 | NCBI WGS metagenome assembly CAJHXN01 (sample SAMEA7708334, study PRJEB35096) | sediment metagenome | biome: marine neritic benthic zone biome [ENVO:01000025]; feature: sediment [ENVO:00002007]; material: shallow marine sediment [ENVO:03000034] sea grass bed [ENVO_01000059] ... | reverse complement strand
TCGGCGGGCAATTGGTCCCGCCCCACCACCCCCACACTATCGCCTACCTCGCAGGGAGCGAACGAGGAGGAGGTTACGGCTGTACGAGTGCACGGCGGAGTCGACGTAGTCGATGGAGCTGCACGAGTACCGGTGTAGTACGCAGGACGCAGTCCGAGTACAGCCGACCCCGAGGAAAAAGATCCGCACACTAGCGGGGGGCAGCTGCGATGTTGCCCCCATCAACAGTCACCACACAGCCCGTGGTGCTTGGCGCGAGAGCGAGATCGAGAAACGCCTGGGCCACGTCCGTCGCCATGACCTCACGATGGAGGAGATTCGAACGGTAGTACGCGTCCGCGTCGAGACCACGAGCAGCAGCACGACGCTCGACGTCCTCGGAGGCGAGTAAGCCGGTTCGAATGCGGTCGGCGTTCACCGCGTTACTCCTTACCCCGATGCTGCCGCCCTCGATCGCGTACTGCTTCATCAGAGCGACGACCGCTGCCTTGGGGATGGCGTAGGGGCCAAAGCCCTTGCCAGGGTTGAACGCGGCTTTCGACGCATTGAACAAAAGAAACCCGCCGATCCCCTGCTTGCGCATCACCCCCAACGCCGATGACGCAAGATACTGGTGTGAAAAGAAGTTCACCTCGAAACTCTGCTTCAGCTCGTCGGTGCTGATCTCGTCGATCGCCCCTTGCGGAGCAATACCAGCATTCGACACCACGCCGTCGAGACCACCAAACGCACAAGTGCACCTTTGGACACTCTTGCGGACAGCAGGCTCATCCGAGACGTCAATTGCCTCGTAGCGGGCGCCGACGTCTTTGGCGACTCCGACCAACGCATCTTCATCCCGATCGGTCAGATAAAGCGACGCCCCGGCCTTTGCAAAAGCTCGAGCACAAGCAGCACCAATGCCCCCACCTGCACCCGACACATACACCACACGACCCTGCAGGGGTTTCGGCTCCGATTTTCCGAGCTTCGCTTGCTCGAGCGACCAGTATTCCATATCGAATAGATCCGCAGTTGAGAGTGCCTCGAACCGGCCTATCGCCTCCGCGGTTTCGATCACCCCAAGGGTGTGCTCGTAGACGTCGCCTGCAATTGCGGCCGCCTTCTCGGTCGTGCCAACCGAGATCAGGCCCACGCCCGGCGCAAGGATGATTCTCGGATCGGGATCGAGCCGGGCCACCTCGCGTCCTTTCGCGCTCGACTCGCGCGCCACATAGGCTCGATAGTCTTCGCGGTACGCCTGCAGTCTCTCGTCGATGCGCGATGCGATCGTCGAAAGGTCCATCTCGGAAGACAGATCCAAAAGCAAAGGCACGCGCTTGGTGCGAATCACGTGGTCGGGTGTGGCTGGCCCACGCTGGGTAATCGTGCCGAGGTCCGCGCGCGCCAGGAACCGTTTGACCCCGTCGTCGTCGCGGAGGCTCAATACGTAGTGCCGCTTGCCTTCCCCGAGCTTGCCACGCAAGACCGGCGCGACCGTCGCGTAGTCTATCCCATCGCTCGCAATCTCAGGGAGCGCGATGTTCGCGACCGCGGTTCGCCCCCGTCGTTCGGCTTTGTCCACGGCAGCAATGTGTCGTTCGTAGCTTTCCTTTGCGGTCTGCCCGAACGTGAACAGCCCGTGCTGAAGCAGCAAAAGGCCCTCCACTTCGGGATTGCGCTCATAGGTGTCCGCCGCGAGCTTGGCTAACGCGTGCCCCGGCATGATGTACGGGACGATCGCCAGAGCATCACCGAAGACACCGCGGCAGACTTCCTCGGCGTTGGGCTGGTCGACGAGCGCAAGAATCGCATCGGCATGCGAGTGATCGATGAACTTGTGGGGAAGGAAAGCATGAAGAAGCGTTTCTACGGACGGATTGGGTGAGCTCGAGTCGATCAGTCGCGTCCGCTGCGCGTTTACCATCTCTTCGTCCGTGAGAGCGTCACGTTCACGCAATGCGCTGAGACTCTCGAGACGAACCGCCGGAAGCCCTTCGGGCTCGACGTCAGCGAGGTCCCAACCGCTCCCCTTGACACAAAGTACCGCAACGTCTCGTCCGGTGTCGTCGCGCATCGTCGTCTTGACCGAAGTGTTGCCACCGCCGTGCAAGACGAGCGCCGGGTCCTGCCCGATAAGGCGCGACGTGTAGACTCGCAGTGCGATGTCTTCGTTTACGGCAGGGTCCTCGCGATAGCGGTGGATCGTCGCTCGAGCGTCTGCGTCCGACCATCGGCTCTCCAAGATTTGCCTCCCTTGCGCGCCCGGAGCCTATCATGTGTGGATGTCCCCAAAAAGGGACGGTCCACTTCCGGAGCGGTGCCCAGACCTGGAATCGAACCAGGGACACGAGGATTTTCAGTCCACTGCTCTACCAACTGAGCTATCTGGGCCCGAAAAGCAGGCGCGGAGCCTAGCCGCCGTCCGTGCAGTGTCAAGGCCGAGAGAAAACTTGCATTCCGGTACTCCTTCAGGATTACAATGAAAAGCGGAGGTGTCGGAACCTGGATGGCGAGCCCTTTGGATAATCGCGGCGTCGAAGCATTTCTTCGGCTTCTGAGGGAAGGCGCGGGTAGCGCTCGAGCAAAATCTGAAGCGCTCGATGGCCTCGTGGCACAACAGGTTTGGCTGGCTACTTGGGAGCCGCGCGCCGAAGGTTTCCGAACGTTGATCAACGGCGACGGTGAGGAAGCGCTCGCCGTGTTCAGCTCCGAACGAGAGTTGATGACCGCGGCGAAACAATTCGGCTGGTTGGCACCGGACGGCAGCCTCTCAAAACACAAAAGCGCCGGCGGGGACATCTTAAGGCACGCATGGACTCGTGAGTACGCATTTGTCGTCGTCGACATTGCTGCTGATCACTCGCTCGAGTATGAGCGCGAGGAGATTCGGATTGCACTTCGGGGGGTGGACGCCACAGGGCCGTTTCCAACTTCGCGCCCCCCGGCGCCGAACTCCGAGGTGCCCGCCCCGAGGAGCTCTTTCCCTCCACCAGTCGAGAAGCCTTCCCAGCAGATCTCGACGATGTACAGCATGGCACCGTCGCATGCCGAGAGGCTCGTCGGCTTGGTCGATCGTCCCACCAAGCCACAAGAGATTCCAGATGAGAGCGAACCGCCCACCAAGCCGCATCATAGGCCAGCAGGGCAGTCGCTTGATCCCGTCAGTGGCAACCGGCCGAGCTCGCGTCCCAACGCAAAGCCGGATAGCAACCCACCACCAAAGATCGAAGAGGTCGTGTCGAAATCCGCAGCGGTCGGGGTGGCCGGAACCTATGGCGCCGCAAGCGTTGCTCCACCGACCGACGACAACTCCGAGGCTCCGGCCGTGAACTCGTCCGCAGGGTCTTCGAGGCCGGTGTCTGAGGCTGGGCCGAAGCTCAACTCTGACGCCCCCACAGCACCGGCTGCGCGTGCGTCGGACTTGTTGGTCACCGGTAAGCTTGGGCTTCCGCCAGTCGGGCCGATCGGAAAAGCTCCGGCTGAGCCTCCACCCGCGGTCGAAGAGTCACCGCCAAGCAAGGAAGCGCAACGGACGTCGCGCCTCGCATCGTCTGCGATCGGCGATGCGATCGAGCTGGTGCAGTTGCTATACCCGCCCGACGGGGAACTGATGGAAATCTTCCGCGTCGTACTTCGTCGCTACCCCGAGGTAGAGTGGGCGTCCTATTGCAAAGTGGCGCAACCCGGCGGCAACGCAAGCCCAGCGATCGGTCTACGGGTCATGGACACGTATCGCGACAATGTCACCGCCATCATCAAAGAGATTATCGATGCAGGCCGTACGCGCAATCTGGAGATCGACGTCTTATTGATCGACGGCCACGACCTGCTTCGTAAGGCCCGAGAGCGCGCATTCGTCTTCTTCCCCTGGAAGCCCAAGCCCTTTGGGAGTTGACGGGGGCACCAGCTGGGGGCTAGCCCGTGCTGGTGACCTTTGGTGATGCACCGCCTGCCGTCCGAGCCCCCCTCCCAGCAAGTGCTGGCCAAGCATGGATCGACCGCTTGGCGGCGAGCGAATGCCCAGCGCTGACGACTCGTCGCAAGCGACGGGCGGAGAAGACTGGGGCAAATCACGACCCCATCGTCTGGGTCGAGGCCCACGGAAGCAATGTGGTCGACGTCGATGGCAACAGGTACGTCGATCTCACGTCGGGCTTTGGAGCGGCATTCATCGGGCACCGTCACCCCGAGGTCGTCCGGGCCATTACAAAGCAAGCCGACGCGCTTGTGCACGCACTCGGCGACCTCTATCCGTCCCAAGTCAAGATCGAGCTGCTCGAGAGGCTCTGCGCACTGTCGCCTTGGCCCGAGGCACGCGCAATGCTTTCTCTCAGCGGCGGGGACGCGGTGACGGCGGCGCTGAAGACTGCGGTCATGGCGACTGGAAGACCGGGGGTGGTGGCTTTCGACGGTGGCTACCACGGCTTGTCATATGGACCGTTGGCGGTATCGGGTTTCGCGGAGCGCTTCCGCGCCCCATTCGATCGCCAATTGAATTCGCACGTCTACTTCGCACGTTGGCCAGATGCCGAAGACGCGATCGATCCTGCGTTGCAGAGCCTACCCAATGACTGGAGCGACATCGGCGCGCTGATCGTCGAACCCATCCAAGGACGAGCAGGTGTGCGCGTACCCCCAAGAGGGTTCCTAAGCGAGCTCGGTCGGAAGTGTAGGCATCATGGAGCCGTCCTGATTGCGGACGAGATCTTTACCGGGCTCGGTCGGTGCGGAGCGTGGTGGCGGTCGGTAGACGACGAGCTCCACCCCGACGTCATTTGCGTCGGGAAGGCGCTTGGGGGCGGCCTGCCAGTCAGCGCGTGCATCGGCCGAGAAGAGGTGATGCGGGCGTGGGGGGACCCCGATCGCGAGGCGATCCACACCGCGACTTTCTACGGTAATCCGCTTGGCGCCGCCGCTGCATTGGCAACGCTTGGCGCGATTGAAAAGGAGGGCTTGGTCGCGGTGTCCGCAGAGCGAGGTGCGGCATTCGCGCGAGCGCTAGATAGGGCGTCGCTTCAAGGGGTCACAGAGATCCGACAAGTTGGCACGATGGTCGGGCTTGAGCTTGAAGTCGAGTTTGGAGCGTTGTGGGTCACCCGGGCGCTCCTCGAGCGAGGGTACCTGGTGCTTCCCGCGGGTGAACATGCCAACGTTGTTCAGCTCGCACCTTCGGTCGGCCTGAGCCAGGCTCGATTCGACGAGTTCGCGGACGTCCTTGGCCAGGTATTGGAGGGAGCTCCATGAGTGTTCGGCGCCAGCTAGAGCGGCGTGTGCGGGCGCTGATCGACAACCCTGGCGCGCGCAAGAGCGCGATGCGTGACCAGCTGATCGAGGAGATTGCGATTTGGCAGGCAGCGCGCATCTCCGTCTATGGTCGATTGCAGCGAAACGGAGCATGGCCGCCTGCCCTGCCAACAGAAGTGTTTCGGGTCCGCCGCGTTGCCGCCCATCCCCCCGAAGAAGACATTCGTGTCTTTCGAAGCTCAGGTACGACCTCCTCGAACCGAAGCACGCACGCCTTCAGAGACCTCAGCCTTTATGACACCGCGGCGCGGGCAAGCGCCAAGCACATGCTATTCCCTGATGCGGAGCGGATCCGCTTGGTGTTGTTGGCGCCCCACGAAGACGAGGCCCCATATTCGTCGCTCAGCTATATGCTGACGCGGTTTACCGAATGGTTTGGGGCAGAGCACACCTGGGTGTGGCACGCGGACGAGCTCGACATCGAGCGCCTCAAAACGGTTCTCACCCAGGCGATCACGGACGGTCAGCCAGTCGCATTGCTCGGGACATCGTTCGCATTCGTGCACGCCGAAGATCAGCTTGGCGGCCTGAGCTTCAAGCTTCCGGAGGGGAGTCGAATCATGCAAACCGGAGGCTACAAAGGGCGCTCGCGCGAAGTCGCGCCGACCGAGCTGCGCCGCGCAATGAGCCTGCGATACGGCATCCGACAATCCTGGATCATCGCCGAATACGGCATGACCGAGCTCAGCTCCCAGCTGTACGAGACCAGCTTGCGCGACGATTTGATGGGCCTCTCATCGCCGAGGCGCCTTTGGGCTCCGCCATGGGTACGCGCCACGCCGGTCGATCCAGACACGTTGGAGCCCGTTCAGGGTGACACGCTTGGCGTTCTTCGGGTCGACGACTGCGCGAACTTGGATTCGGTGTGCTGCATTCAGACCGCAGATCTAGCAACGAGAGTCGAGGACGGGATTGTCGTCGAACGCCGTGCACGAGGCGCCGTGCCGCGCGGCTGCTCACTGGCTGCGGACGAGGCCCTCGGGGTGCGTCGATCATGATCGCTGATCCCTCGGTGATCCGGAAGCGTGCCAGGGCGGTTCTCGAAGCTCAGAGCATCCTCCGAAGCCGCTCGGTCGAGCAGCGCGCGCAGTGGCTCGAAGCAAGCGCAAACGCCCTCGCGGAAGGCACGCCGCTCGGAACCAAAGCCCGAGCTACGCTTCCCGAAGAAACGGGCTCGAGTGGCCCGATGGTGTCCTGGGCCCTTCGCACGACGCTCGATACGCTACGGCAGGATTCTCTTCTTGGACTGGCCAACCAAGCCCTCGGGGTAGTCGATGCCGGTCGGGAGCCGATCTCGCTCCTCGCGGTGGTGTTGGCAGGCAATGTATTCACCGCTTCGGTCCGCGGGATCGTCGTTCCGCTTCTCTTCGGTGTCCCGGTGCTGGTCAAAGCTTCTTCACGCGAAACGTGTTTTCCGGCGTTGGTGCGACAGTCGCTTCGGTACGCAGACGCGGAGCTCGGCATGGCCATGGACCTCGTGGTGTTCCCCGGCGGCGATGTCGACTGCGAAGCGGCCCTGCTCGAGCTCGCCGAAGCGGTGAGTGTCTATGGAGGCGACGAAACGGTGCGCGCCATCAGGCAAAGGATCGGCAAACGCATTCCGGTCATTGCACATGGGCACGGCGTCAGCGTCACCTATTGCAGTGCCCGATCGCTCGACCCCGAATCGATCGACGAAGTCGCGGGGCGTATAGCGCTCGACATCGCTGCTTACGACCAGCGCGGCTGCTTGTCTCCGCAAGTCATCTATGTAGAGGAGGCGTCACACACACAAGCAGACAGCTTTGCCGCGCGGCTTTCGCGGGCGCTCGAGCGCATCGCTGAAACCTTGCCCCGAGGTCCGCTTCCCCCCGCCGCCGGCGCAGCGCAAACGCAGTGGCTTGGCCTCGCACAGGCGGAGGGAACGCTCGTTCGTGGTCCTGAGCATGCAGTCGCGATCAACCGGGCCGGCGCAATTCGATGGAGCCCGGGATACCGAAACGTCACGATGATACCGGTTCGCACGCTGGATGACGCGTTTGCATCAATGACGACCTTCGCGGCGCATCTCAAGTGCGTGGGCACCGATCCGCGGACATTACGGCAGCTCACGGCGCGACTTGATGCACGTTCATGGCAGGCTTACGCGACCGAGATAGGCACGATGCAGACGCCGGCCGTCGATACTCCTGCGGATGGCAGCCCGGTCTGGGAAGGCCTCTTCCGGACCTAAACGCCTATGAAAAGCCGCTGGCCGAAGTTCCGCTCAAGCCGCGCTTCAAAAATCTTCGAAGCCGCGCCCTCGATGTCGTACTCGATGCGCTTGAAGAGAAACGTCTTGGTGTCGCTGTCGTAGACCGTGTAGCTTGCCCGATTGTCGTAGTCGCGGGGCTGACCGACCGAGCCAACGCTGACGATGTACTTCGTACCCTCCTGCAGGACGAAATCCTCCGGTGGGAGCTCTTCGACTTCCCCAGGCCGGAGCGCGAACACCTTGCACAAGTGCGAATGGCCGATGAGTGTGATGTGGCCAAGATCGTTCCAAATCGGGAGGCATTCGGCCGCCTGGTCAGGGGCGAAAATGTACTCGAACTCTTCCAGGCGAACCGGGGACCCGTGACACAAGTCGACACCCACGCTTTCGAGACGATGTTTGTAGGGCAACTCTTTGAGCCACTGCATGTTCTCGCCTGTGAGCTCCGAGGCGTGCCAGTCGAGCGCCTCGCGTGCGGCTTCGTAGTAGTACGAGTAGTCCATCCGACCGGCGACGGCCGCGTCGTGATTGCCTAGAATGGTGACTTCGGCGACGTCCCTCACCAAATCAGAGCACTCGTTAGGGCTACCTCCGTACCCGACCACATCGCCCAGACAGTAGTAGACGTCGATCTGCTCGCGCGCGTAGGCCTCCATGACGGCTGACATCGCCTCCAGATTCGCATGTACGTCGCTAAATATGCCGATCCGCATGATTGGCTGGTCAACTCGCCCGCTCTATCCATGGTACACGAAAGGAACCCCCCGGTCGAAGTACCAGGCGGTCCCGAGCTTCCCGAAAACCCCTCAATCCAAGCGAATTGGCCCCGGACTCGACCAATGTACGGACTGATCAGACACCATTTCTCTTCCGCTCAAACCAAGCTATCTAGGCGGTGAAGTGGACACCAACACTGCCATCAAGGACCTCACCGTCGCGTGCGTGACGTCGGTCAAGAACGCGACGGGCCTCGAGCTCGATCTGACCCAAGACACCCTTCCGATTCTCGATCACTACGCGGACTTGGTGGACTCACCGCGCGAAGAAGTCGTCTCGCTCCTCGCTCCCATGTGCGGCGCTTATTTCGGCGAGGTCTTGCGGCGACATCTCGGTGACGGCGAGTGGGATTGCGACGCAGACGCGCCCGCGGAGTGGCGACTTCGGTTCGGCCAAGGCGCTCTAGAGCTCAATCCAGTCGGCGTCGCACTCGAGGTGCTCACCCAACGTGAAGCAGCGGGCTGGGGCGCTCATCTCCAAGTGGCGCCCGCCGATCGAGCAAGGGTTGAACGCGCCCTCTCGGTCTTCGGGGGCGTACGGGACGACGACTTCTTCAAGTTCGGTGTGCGCTTTGAGGGCGTCGAGCAAGGATATCGAGCATTGCTCAATAATCCCGAGGGGATGCCGCCCGACCCTTGACACCGAGCAGTGAGCCTCCATATTTGCACAAGCTCCTGGAAACACACATGTTTTCGGAGTCTTTGAAGTGACGGATTCATCCACATCAATCGCCGAGGCCGGGTGCGCAGACCTGCTCACGACCGGTGACATGGCCCGGTTGAGCAATAGCACGCTTCGAACAGTACGGTTCTACGAGCAGGAGGGGTTGATCGGACCGGAGCGACGGAGCGATTGCGGCCACCGCCTCTTTTCCGGTCGTGAGCTCATGAAGCTCCAGTTGGCCCTAGACCTCCGCGAAGCCGGGCTTTCGCTCCAGGGCATCAAAGACTTGTTCTGCCTCAAGTCCGGCTGTGTGTGCCCCGAGGAGGCGAGCCATCGGATGTCCGATGTGTTGAACGAACAGATCGACACCATGCAACGCAAGATCGCCAAGCTCAGGAATCTCCGAGAAGAGCTGACTGCGATGGTCTCGGTGCTGACCGAATGCCAATCCTGCGAAGAAGGGACTTTCCCTCTATCGTGCGAGAAATGCGACGTCCTGAGCAATCCACAGCTGCCTAGAGCACTGCGTGTGCTCTGGCACGACTGCGAGTAGAATCGCCATATGGATTGGCTCCCGAGCACTCCCCTCACGATGGAAGAGCTCGCACGGCTGCCGGTGTTTCCGCTTCCGAGAGTCGTGTTCTTTCCAGGTACGGCCCTGCCGCTTCATTTGTTCGAGCCGCGCTACCGCCGACTAGCAGAGGACTGCGTCGAGAACGGCCCAAGGGCGATGGCCGTCGCCCTACTTACTCCTGGGTGGGAGGACGACTACGAAGGGCAGCCTCCGATTCACGAGATCGCAGGCGCCGGGCGAATCGTGGGCCACCAGCTCCGACCTGACGGAACCCATGACATCATCTTGCACGGGCTTCATCGTGTGCGCCTCGACGAGCTTCCAAGCGAGGACTTGCCGTACAGACTAGCGCGAGCAGTACCGGTGGAAGACGTTGGCACCGCCGCTTCGGCCGACGTGTTAGCCATGATGGCTGTGGCGATGAGCGTCGCATCGCGAGTACGCGAACGACAACCCGACTTCTCTCTTCAGATGTCCGCCGAGCTTCCGGCTGGGCGTGCCGCGGATGTCGTCGCAGACCAGCTGGTGGTCAGCCCTGAAGATCGGCAGCGGATCCTGCAAACGATCGACGTGAAGGAGCGGGTCGCGCTCGTGACATCATCGGTGGCTTCACTCTTGGCCCAGCTTTCCGAAGCGCATGCCCCTTCTTGAGCCGCGGTGCTTTCTCATTGTGTACGGGTCACTCGTCGCCGTTCCGTCCTAGGTGGCCGAGGCGATCTTGTTTGGTCTTGAGGTAGTCCCGATTGTGCTCGTGGGCTTCGACTTCGTGGGCCTCTCGTCGCGAAACCCGGATGCCGTCCCCCTCCAACCCGACAACCTTTCGCGGGTTGTTGGTCATGAGCGCGACCGACTTCACACCGAGGTCCCGGAGCATGTCGGCGGCCACACGATAGCCACGCTGGTCGTCCTCGAATCCGAGGGCTAAGTTTGCGTCGACTGTATCGAGCCCTTGGTCCTGCATCGCGTACGCGCGGATCTTGTTGCCGAGGCCTATACCCCGACCCTCCTGCCGAAGGTACAATACCGCGCCTTTTTTCATCTGCTGAATACGCTCGAGCGCCAGATCGAGCTGGCCGCGGCAGTCGCACTTCAAGGAATGCAGGACCTCGCCGGTGAGGCACTCGCTGTGTACGCGAACCAGAACATCTTCTGCGCCTCGGAGCTCGCCCACGATAACGGCGATATGTTCCTTGTCCCCGTCGAGCTCTTTGTACACAATGACTCGAAACGTCCCGAAACGCGTCGGGAGTTCGGCCTCCGAGTATCGTTCCACGGTCGGCGGGTGATTACTGCTGTTGCCCATTTTCTCAGTGCGCGGTACCACAGCCGACGTGCTTGTTCCATCCGCCGAGGCCCAGCTGCTCCGCAAGGATCTGGCTCGCCTCGTGAAAGGAGGTCGGGCCTCCACGGACCCTGCAGACCGAGCCGCGTACGCGCGAGACCTGTGGCCAAGGCAACAAATCCGTACTCGAGCAGGGGAAGCGGCGATCGCTCCACCCGCTGTCGTTGTGTGGCCTGCAGATGTGCAAGAGGTTGCTGAGGTTCTGCGATACGCGGCCGAGCGGGGAATCCCAGCCGTTCCGTATGGCGCTGGCAGCGGCGTCTGCGGCGGTATCTCACCCGACGACCGCACGATTCTAATCGACGTCAAACGGATGGACAGCATCGAGCACGTCGATCCAGACACGCTGACTTGCAGTGCCGGCGCGGGGATCATCGGTCAGAACCTCGAAGACCAGCTCAACGCGAAGGGCTACACCTTCGGACACTTTCCTTCTTCGATCTATTGCTCGACGCTGGGCGGTTGGATCGCGTGTCGGGCCGCAGGCCAGACCTCAGGACGTTACGGAAAGATCGAGGACCGCGTACTTGGACTGACTTTTGTCGATGGTACGGGCGAGATTTGGCGGGCGGTCCGAGAGGGTGCGAACGCAGCGCTGCTGCCCTTGTTCATCGGAAGCGAGGGGATCTACGGGGTCGTCACCGAAGCCAAGCTGCGACTTGATCCGGCACCAACCGAACGACAGTTCTCATCATGGTTGTTTCGTCGCACCGAAGACGGGCTCGATGCGATTCGGGAGATCTACCAAGCTGGGCTTCGCCCGGCGGTTGCGCGTCTGTACGACCCTTTCGACTCGATGATCTCCCGAAGCTTCAAGAGCAAGGACAAAGGAGAAGCGCGCGATCCTTCGGACACGAGCACGGGGCCCGGGGTCGGCTTGCAATCACTGGTGCAGCTGATCCGCCGCCCGAGGGCAATCAACCGAATGATCGATCTTGCAGACCCGGCCATGGGGGGCGCGAAGCTTGTCCTCGTCTGGGAAGACGACCCCGAGATCGGTAGCGCGGAGCGTGCCGAAGCCGAACGCATTTGCAGCGGTTTTCGCGCTCGCAACACGGGCGAGGGCCCAGCGCGCCATTGGCTCGCCCACCGGCATTCAATCAGCTATCGGCAGTCGGCCTTCTTCACTGCGGGCGCGTTCATCGACACCATGGAAGTGGCGGCGACCTGGTCACGCATGTGGCCGATGTACGAAAGCGTACGTAAGGCGCTTTCCCCGCACGTATTCGTGATGGCTCATTTCAGCCATGCGTATCCCGAGGGTGCGTCGATCTACTTCACATTCGCAGGCGCGGCAGTCGATGATTCCGCCGCCCTCAAGCGCTATGACGAAACTTGGCGCTCCGCGCTCCGCGCAGTGATTGATGCCGGGGGCACGTTGAGCCACCACCACGGAGTCGGGCGATCCAAGGCTCCGATGATGCAGCGGGAGCAAGGGGTCGCCATCGATGTCGTGAGAGGTATCAAGAACTCGCTCGACCCTCGCCAGATATTGAACCCCGGGTCGCTGATCCCAATAGCTGGAGGCAGCTATGTTTGACTTCCTCGAGGAGGTTCAGCTCGGTCTCCCCGGTGTTCTCGACAAGAGCGGTGCTCAGGCGACGATCAGCCCGGCCTCAACGCGTGCCGTGGCGCACGTGCTGCAACTCGCCAACAAGATCGGCATCGCACTGCAGGTGCCCGGTGGTGATACGCATCCCAACCGGCCCGCGCTGCTCTTGGATCGACTCGATGGGATCATCTCCGTCGATGAAGTGTCGCGGATCATCCACATCCAAGCGGGCGTTACGCTCGGCGCGGTTGAGGCGAGGGCGAACGACAACGGGTGGACACTTGGGGTGCCAAAGGAGCTGCACGCCCAACAAGTTGGGACCTGGCTCTCGCAGGGAGCCCCTGGTAGGGCCGACAAGGGGAACGACCCCGTTGTGCAAAGCGTCGCCGGCCTCGATATGGTGCTGCCCTCGGGAGCTGAGCTATCGATCCGGCCTGCTCCGCGCCGCGCCGTGGGGCCGGACTTGATCCGCGCGGCGATCGGTGCACGTGGACGCCTCGGAGTCATCGTTGGGGCCCATCTGGTCGCCCGTGGCAAGCTCCCCGAGTCATGGTTCACGTTTTCATTTCCAGACGCGCGGGCGGCCCACCGCGCACTTGCGTGGATCCGTGGAAGGGGGGTGCGCCCACATCGGACAGCCACCCGCGGAAGCGAGCTTGCGCTTTGCCTCGAAATTGCATCTCCACGCTCCCAAGCCGCAACCGGAGTCATGAAGCGCATCGTCGCAGAAAACGGCGGAACCGAGCTCCCGAGCCAGCCGGAGTTCGGAATCACGCGAACACCACTCCCCGCAAGCAACGAGGTTTTCAACCACCTTGCCAAAGAGCTCGACCCCAAGGGCATCCTACAGCCCTAAAGAGTGTCGGTGGCTCAGTCCTCGCCTTGCTGCTTCATCAGCTCCGCTTGGTGGTGACTGCGAAGCGCGGTCAACATGTCTTCGACGTCGCCCTCCATCATCCGGTCGAGGTTGTGTAGGGTCAGCTGAATGCGATGATCGGTCACCCGATTTTGCGGGAAGTTGTACGTACGGATCTTTTCGGAGCGTTCGCCCGTCCCAACCATGCTTCGACGCTCCGAGCTGATCGCGCTCGCCTGGGCCTCACGTTCGAGATCAAGAAGCTTGGCGGAGAGGATCTGCATTGCCTTGGCCTTGTTTTGATGCTGCGAGCGCTGTTGCTCCGAGCGCACCATGATGCCGGAGGGGATGTGCTTGATCTGTACGGCGGACATCGTTCTGTTGACGTGCTGACCTCCGGGCCCGCCAGCAGCGGTCGTGGAGATCTCCAAGTCGGCAGGGTCGATCTTGACCTCGTCGATGTCATCGACTTCAGGCATGACCGCGACCGTGGCGGTCGATGTGTGAATGCGGCCCTGCGATTCGGTCGTGGGAATCCGCTGGACGCGGTGAACCCCGCCTTCGAAACGGAGCTTTGAATAGACATTGTCACCCGAGATCTCGGCGATGATCTCCTTGATGCCCCCGGCGGATGCCTCGCTGACCGATGACACCTCGACCCTCCAGCCCTGCGTTTCAGCGAAGCGCGAGTACATCCGAAAGAGATCCGCGGCAAAGAGCGCTGCCTCTTCGCCTCCTGTACCGCTTCGAATCTCGAGAATCGTGTTGCGCTCGTCGTTTGGATCTTTGGGAAGGAGCAATACGTTGATACTCGCTTCCAGTTCCTCCCGTTCTGTTTCGAGTCCCGGGATCTCTTCCTCAGCCAGCTCACGAAGGTCGGGATCGGACAGCGCTTCCTTGTGACCTGCAATGTCCGCGACGACCTGGCGGTAACGCCTCCACACCTCGACGACCCGCTGCAGATCGGCACGCTCTTTGTTGAGCTGGGTGTACCTCTTCGCATCCGATACGACGTTAGGCTGGCAAAGCAACTCCTCGATCTCGCCATAGCGAGCCGTCAGCGACTCAAGCTTGTCTTTGGGAAGCATTGTTTAGGCCGCGCGGGAGGAAGCCAGTGAGCCGTCCCCGCTCAATACTTCCCTAAAGCGATCGAAACTCGCAAAAACAATGGGATCCTCGCCTGTCGGTGCAGTCTCTTGGATGCGGTCTCGCCAGGCTGCGGCCTCCATCGCGGCGATTGCGATCTCGACCTGGTCGTTTTCGGGCTCGCGCGTCGTGATCTTCTGAAACAGGAAACCCGGATAGAGAAATGCGCGCCTCCAGCCTTTGGTACAAAAGCGCGCGCTCAATCTCTGAAGCTCATACGAAATCGCAGCGATGAGCGGAAGAAGAGCGATGCGTATCGCGAGGAGCGCCACCTGGCCAAGCCACCCTTCGACATTCGGCATCAAGAGCGGGGCTGCAGCCGCACCCAAGATGATCGAAACGACGATTACCACGACCAGGAAAGTCGTACCGCATCGTGGATGAAGCGTGCTCTGTACCTGGACGTTCTCTACGGTGAGCGGGAGTTTCTTCTCGTACGCGTGGATCGTCTTGTGCTCGGCGCCGTGGTACTGAAAAAGCCTCCGAACATCGGGGATACGGCTGATCGCAAAGAGATAGCCAATGAAGACCAACAACTTGAAGCCACCGATCAGCACGTGAAACCCGGTGTCGGTGAGGCCGAGGTCCCATCCTGCGCCTTTGGCGGTCCAGCTCGCGAGCGCCTGCGGGAGTGCGATGAAAAGCCCCAACGCGAGCACCGTCGAAATGACCACGGCCAACCTGCCGGAATCACCCTCGGCAGCGAGCTCTTCTTCGGTCATCTGCTGCTCCGCAGAGAACTGAAGCGCCGAAAAACCCATCGTCAGCGACTCGACCAGCATCGCAACGCCCCGAAACCCAGGAAACTTCCAAAGCTTCTTGGACCACCGGGAGCGATAGGGACCTTCGCGGAGCGCGATCGTGCCGTCCGGACGGCGCACCGCAACGGTCAGACATGCCGGTGCACGCATCATCACGCCTTCAATGACCGCTTGTCCGCCGATGTACGGTTGAGCCATAGAGGCCAATATAGCGCCCTTGTGGGGCACGTCCGCCTAGTTGTCCGCAGAGGCGTCTGGCGTCGCCTCGGCCTTCTTGCTCTTGCCGGACTTTCCGTACTTCCTTCGAAACCGTTCGACCCGACCTGCCGTGTCGACCAGCTTCTGCTTGCCGGTGTAGAAGGGATGGCAAGCCGAGCAAATATCCACCTGTTCAATGTGCTGCGTCGAGCGTGTCTCGAACGAGTTCCCGCAGGCGCAGTGCACCGTGATCACTCTGTATTCAGGATGGACGTCGGCTTTCATGCTCTCATGCTCCCTCGGCGAACGGGGCCGCGATATGTAGCCTAGGAAAATAGGCCGAGCAAATCATCGGGCCGCCACACGCAAAACGCAACCGTGATCCCCAAATTCCCGTTTGATATCAATAAGATAATGACCGCAGCGAGGGTGACACCGGAACTTAGCGGGAAGCGGCCCGCCACGTTAGGTTTCGGTCGATGCCTAGAATCTCTATCGCGCTTCTGACTGTAGCTTCGATCGGCTTTGGCGGGTGCTCCCCTAGGACGCCCCAAACGCAGTCGACGGTAGAACAGGGGCAATCGTCCGCGGTCGCTCCCCCCGCAAAGGCCGAGGTAGCACCGAAACTCGTCGTGCTGATCATCATGGATCAATTCGCCACGTGGGTGTTGAATGCATACCTTCCGATCTTACCAACCAACAGCACGCTCCGTCGCGCGTACGAAAGCGGCGCATTCCACTCGGTCGCCTTTCCGCACGCGACAACCCAGACCGCACCGGGCCATGTCTCACTCGTTACAGGCGTTACCCCGGCGGTTCACGGTATCGTCGCCAATGCGATCTTCGATCCCGAGCATGGCCCGCTCAAGATGGTCGATGACCGTAACCATCAGACGATCGGAAATCCAGAACGGTTCGTGAGCCCGACCAACCTGCGGGTTCCTACGGTAGCAGACGAGCTCTACCGGCACAGCGGTGGAAAGGCGCGGATCGTAGGCATTTCGATGAAGGCTCGCTCGGCGGTTTTTCCCGTTGGCCAAGAACCGAATGCAGCGGTCTTCTACGATTCAAAGATGCGGTCGATGACCACGTCGACGTTCTACGCCCCAAAAGGGAGGCTCCCCGGTTGGCTGCGCGATTTCGTAGAAGCAAATCCGGTTGAGCCGCTCCTTCAGGTGTGGGAGCCCGAGAACCCAGCTTGGCTCGAAGCGCACTTCGGCCCGGATGCAGGGCCCGGTGAAATGTACCCGAAGTTTCCTCATGACCCGCGGGCGGCAACCGATCCTTGGTATGCTTTCACATTCATCCCCGAGTCGACCGAATATCTGATGGCCGCGGCGTTCGCTGCAGTCAAGTCCGAAGAGATGGGCATCGACGACGTGCCTGACTTTCTCGCGCTCGGCATTTCGGGCACGGACATCGTCGGACACATTTGGGGGCCTAGGTCCTGGGAGTATGCTGACAACCTTCTTCGAACCGATCGAGCGTTGGGACGATTCGTAAGGCTACTGGAGACGCGTGGTCCCGTGGCATTCGTGCTGACTGCGGATCATGGGACTGCCCCCATGCCCGAGCGGGCGCAAGCGGACGGAGGAAAGGCAGGGCGGATAGAGCATGCAACAGTGGTTGCGCACGCGGAGCGCGCTGCCGATGCGGCGCTTGGTGCAGGCGATTGGATCGCAGCTTACGTTCCGCCATTGATCACGTACACCGCGGCAGGGAAACAACGCCGCAGAGATCTCGACAAGGCCCTCATCAAAGCCATGCCGGCATTCAAGGGCGTCAAGGCAGTCTACGAAACGCACACTGCGGAGAAACTGAGGGCAAGCAACCGTGCCATCGAGCGACTCGTGGGTGAATCGCTACCCAAGGACCCCCATGGAGACTTGTATTTGGTCACAGTGAAGGCTGGATCGATGCCCTCTCCGAGAAGGGAGGCACCAATCATGGAACGCCTTGGGCGTATGACCGAGAGGTGCCGGTCCTGATGTGGGGCGCGGGGATCGAACGGCGAACCAGCGAGATGGCCCACAGTGTTCTGCAAGTCGCTACGAGCCTTAGCGCCCTCCTAGACATCCCTCCACCAGCGCTCGCGCCTAAGAACCCCCTTCCAGGTGTCATGCGGCTACACGATTGAGTATGCTCGCCGCATGAAGCTCGTTGTTGCGCTTGGAAAAGTGATCGTGCTTACCGGTTGGGCTTGGGGGCTTCTGTCGTTCCTGACGCCCGCAATGGTGCCCGCGCCCGAAATCGGCCGGATGGTCCTTCTCGGTCTGCTCGCGGTCCATGTCGGTGAGACCATTGGATTCGCCAAGGGCCTTGCCGCAGAAACCGGCGAGTCGATCGCAGGCCACGCGTGGTGGATCATGATTTTCGGCTACTTCCACGTGATGGGCGTGCGCTACAATAGCTGAGCTGAGCCATGGGCCAGAAAAGAATTCATCTCGTCGTCCGGGGCCGTGTGCAGGGCGTGTATTTCCGCGCCACAGCGCAACGCGAAGCCCGGCAACATGGGCTGAGCGGATGGATCAAGAACCGCCCCGACGGCTCTGTAGAAATTGTCGCTGAAGGGGAAGAGGACGACGTGAAGGACTTCCTCACGTGGTCGCAGAAAGGCCCATCAACAGCGCGTGTGGACGACGTCGACGTGCGCTGGCGGAGCTATACCGGGGAGTACACCGATTTTCGGATCACCCGCTGAAGGCGTCTAGGCGATAGCACGGGACCAATTGCCCGCCGAAGGCAATCTAGCCGTCGTCGTGTCTTACTCTCGCCCGCGACCGTTTCCTCTGACTCGTTCGTCGTTTGTCTTCGAGTCGGCGCCGTTTTGCGGCGCGCGTTGGCTTCGTAGCCACGCGGCGTTTGGGTGGCGGCAGCGCCTTGAGGAGCAATCGACGAAGCCCGCCGCGAGCCCGAGCGAGATTTTGCCGCTGGGAACGTTCGGCTTGGGCGGTGATGCGGACCCCACCCTCGCCGTCCAAGCGCCGACCCGCAAGCTTCCGCAACCGGTTCTTCTGCGCCCTGCTCAAGGCCTTGGTGCCCCGAAGGTCAAACCGGAGAGTCACTTTGGTGGCGACCTTGTTGACGTTTTGCCCGCCCGGCCCTGAAGACCGGCTCGCAGTCCAGGACAGATCGGACCCGGGAATCGTCACGCGCTCGTTGACGATGAGGTCCTTATTGTGTCGCGCAGCGGTCATTGAGATGAGGGTAGCGTCAACCGTTCGACCCGAACAGCACACCATTCAAGGCGAGTGCCAGACCGTTCGCCGGGTTTTGCGACTTCGCGCCTCGGTTCGGTCTAACGTCCCCGACAGATGGGTTTCGGGCAAGGCTCAACCAATGGATTTCGCTTTCCAGGCCTGCCGTTGGGCTGGTACGCGATTGCGGAGTCATCGGAGATCGATCTCGGACAACACCTGTCGCGCACCTATTTCGGCAGGAAGCTCCATTTCTACCGGACGCGGCTGGGCGACCTTCGGGTCACGACGCCTGCCACTTTGACGAGGTGGCCCGTCCGCGAGCACAACGGGTTGATCTTCGCCTGGTACCACCCTGACCGAATCGAGCCGCAGTGGGAAATCCCGATACTGCCCACGAAGGGTTGGACCGACTTTCGCTTCCGATCGACGAAGGTCGCAAGCCATCCGCAAGAGACGAGCGAGAACAGCGTGGACGTCGGCCATTTCGTGCAGGTCCATGGCTTCCGAGACGCCTGGTACGAAGGCGACCTCCAAATCGACACGCATCTACTGAAGGGCGCTTATGGGATCGACTACGGAGTTTTCGGCAGGCTGAGTCTGATCGCCAAATTTGAGGTCGAGGTCCACGGCCTTGGGTATTCGCTGGTGCGCATACGCCTGCCCCGGTTTGGCGTACGCTTGAACACCCTCATTCTGTCTACCCCGATCGATGAGGAGCACACCCATTTGCGCATGGGCGTGTCGATGCAGAAGTGGGGCGTCGCACCCTTGCCGCTGCTGATCCGCGAGATCGCCTTGATCCGTCTGGACTACGAGGTGTCGCAAGATGTGCCGATCTGGTCGGCAAAACGATACGTCGAAAAGCCCGCGCTGGCGGAGGGCGACGGACCGATCGCCGAATACCGCCGATACTGCAAACAGTTCTACACGCGGGTGGAGGAAGCCGTCGAGCCGGAGCAGGCGCGGGTAAACGCCGCGTAGCCCCGACGCCTCCCTGACACTGCAACAGACGCTGGCACTGTCGCTGACTCTGGCACTGTCGCTGTCGCTGGCACTGACACTACCGCTGGCACTGTCGCTGACTCTGGCACTGTCGCTGGCACTGTCTCTGACGCTGGCACTGACACTGGCCCTGTCGCTGTCGCTGACGCTGGCACTGTCGCCGGCACTGTCTCTGACGCTGGCACTGTCGCTGCTACGACAGGAATTCGATCAGCGACATAGGCGCGTTGTCGCCGCGTCGGTGGTTCACCTTGATTATGCGAGTGTAGCCACCACCCTTGTCGCTTTTCGCCCGGTCTACGTAGCGCGGGGCGATGTCGGTGAAAAGCTTGTGGATCAGGTCGACTTCCTCGACGGTGCCGTCGGAATTGGTCTTTGCGAGCTGCTTCGGCAAGAAGCGGGCGACTTGGCGGCGGGCGTGAAGGCGTCGTGCAAGGATGCGTTGGCGCTCATCTTCGTCTTTGACCTTCGCCACGTCGATGGTCAGGTCATCGCCGAGCCGCACGGCCTTCGTGACCAGCCGCTCCGCAATGCGCCGAAGCTCCTTTGCTTTTGCATCGGTCGTTTTGATCTTCCCGTGCAAAACGAGGTTCCCCGCCATGTTTCGAAACATGGCACGCCGGTGGCTCGTATTGCGTCCGAACTTCCTGCCTGCCTTTTGATGCCTCATGACGACCTACCCGCGACCCCTTGCTACTGACTGGCCTGCTGGGTCTTCCAACGCTCGAGCATCTGAGACCAGTTGTCGATCTGCATGCCGAGCGAAAGGCCCATGTCAGCCAGGATCTCTTTGATTTCCTTGAGCGACTTGCGCCCGAAGTTCTTCGTCTTCAGCATCTCGCCTTCGCTCTTCTGCACGAGCTCGCCGATCAACTTGATGTTGGCGTTCTGTAGGCAGTTGGCGGACCGCACAGAGAGCTCGAGCTCGTCGACCGAGCGGAATAGGTTCTCGTTGAGCGGCTCTTCACTGCTCTCTTCTTCGACCGGTTCGTCGTGCTCTTCGAAGTTGATGAAGATTGTGAGCTGGTCCTTGAGAATCTTCGCAGCGTACGCCACAGCATCGGCGGGCTTCACCGCTCCGTTGGTCCAGACCTCGAGGGTGAGCTTGTCATAGTCGGTGATCTGCCCAACACGAGCATTGGTCACCGCGTAGTTCACTTTGCGGATCGGGGAGAAAAGCGAGTCGATCGCGATCGTGCCGATCGGAATGCCGGCCGTCTTGTTGCGGTCGGCGGGTACGTAGCCGTGGCCCACGTTGATCGTGAGCTCGGCAGCAAAGCGGCCACCCTTGGACAGGGTACAGATCTTGTGGTCCGGATTGAGGATCTCGATCTGATCGCTGATCTGGATGTCGCTGGCCGTCACTACACCCGGGCCTTCTTTCTCGATGCGTACGTTTTGCGTGCGCGCCGTGTGCGATCGGACGACCACTTCTTTGAAGTTGAGTACCATTTCGGTGACGTCCTCGACGACGTCAGGTACCGAGGTGAACTCATGGAGCGCGCCTTCGATTTTGACGGCGGTGATCGCGGCACCCTGAAGCGAGGAAAGGAGCACTCGACGAAGTGAGTTGCCGAGCGTGATGCCGAAGCCGCGCTCAAGCGGCTCGACCACGAACTTGCCATAGGTGTCGCTCAAGCTTTCTTGATCAACCGGGACAGTCCTCGGTCGGATGAGCTCTCGCCAATTCCGTGCAACCAGATTAGGGCTCGTCATTCGTTGCCTCCGCAGCCTTTAGACACGCCGCCGCTTTGGTGGGCGGCAGCCATTGTGTGGGATCGGTGTAACGTCGCGCAGCAGGGTGACCCGCATGCCTACGTTCTGAAATGCGCGCAGTGCCGATTCACGGCCTGAGCCAGGACCTCTAACGAAGATGGCGACGGTCTTCATGCCCGCATCTTGCGCCTTGCGAGCTGCGTCTTCCGCCGCGAGCTGAGCCGCGAACGGTGTGCTCTTGCGCGAGCCCTTGAAACCCCTCGCGCCGGCCGATGACCACGAAACCACCTCACCCTGGAGGTCGGTGATGGTCACGATCGTGTTGTTGAAGGTGGACTGAATGTGCGCAATGCCGCTCGTGACGACCTTCTTCGTCTTGCGTTTCTTGCCCTTGGTGGTCTTTGCTTTCGCCATTCTAAGTTCGCTTCCTCGCCATCGCGCCACGCTTCGGACCCTTACGCGTGCGTGCATTGGTATGGGTGCGCTGGCCGCGGCACGGCAAACCACGCCGATGACGAAGCCCTCGGTAACACCCGAGGTCCATCAGCCGCTTGATGTGCATGTTCACCTCGCGCCGCAGGTCGCCCTCGACCTTGTAGTTTTGATCGATGCACTCGCGAATCGCCTTGACGTCGTTCTCATCGAGGTCGTCAGCCCGCTTGCCTGCGGGAATGCCGGTCTTCTCGCAAATCTGCTTCGCGTGATGCGGACCGATTCCGTAGATGTATTGCAGCGCAATCACCGTGTGTTTTCGACCCGGAAGGTCGACGCCTGCGATACGTGCCATGCTCGTTTATCCTTGCCGTTGCTTGTGACGGGGGTTCTCACACAAGACACGCACGACGCCCTTTCGGCGCACGATCTTGCACTTCTCACAGATCTTTCGGACGCTTGGTCGAACCTTCATGTCAGTCTCTCTTTGATTCGTCCTCTCGTCGGGTCATAAGGCGATAGCTCAACCAACACATCGTCCCCGGGCATGAGCTTCACCGTGACCTGCCTGGCCTTCGAGGCGAGCGCCGCTGTGATCTCTGCGCCGTCGTCAAGCCTTACTCGGTAAAGCGCCCTAGGTAGCACCGCTTCGATGACACCCCGGGTCATGTTGGCTCCAGTCATCCCTTCAGCTACGTAACCCCAATTACTTCCTTAATGCGTTTCGTGATTTCTTCTAGAGAACCGACACCTTGCACACCCCTGACGACGCCTTTGGCTTCGTAGTGGGCAAGCACCGGCTCGGTCTTGGCTTGGTATTCCTGGTACCGCTTCCGGACGACCTCCTCGGTATCGTCCGATCGCTGTACAATTTTCGCCTCACCGCAGGCAACACACTCCCCGTTTTCGGGCGGCGGACTATAGCGCACGTGATATGTCTGTCCACAGTTGAGGCAGACCCGTCGGCCGGTCACCCGCTCGACGATATCCTCGAGCGGAACATCAAGCGAAACCACTCGATCGATACCCCGATCGAGCTTCCCGAGAAGCCGATCAAGCGCCTCGGCCTGAGCCACTGTGCGCGGGTAACCATCGAAAATCGCGCCGTTTTTCGCGTCGGTTTGGGTTAGCCGCTGTTCGATCAGGTCTAGGACAAGTCCGTCAGGCACCAACTTTCCAGCAGACATGTACTCGTCGAACTTTCGGCCGAGCTCCGAGCCCGACTTCCGCTCCGCGCGCATCATGTCGCCGGTCGATATCTGAGGGATGCCGAGAAGCTCGACCAGGAACTTGGCCTGCGTGCCCTTCCCAGCGCCGGGCGGTCCAAAGAGGAGCAAGTCCATCATGCGTTCCTTGCGCGGATGCGAGAGCCCTTGGTCCCCGTGAGGCCCTCGTAGTGGCGGGTGATCAAATGGCTCTCCACCTGCTGGGCGAAGTCGAGTGCCACGCCAACTACGATCATCAGCGAAGTCCCGCCGAGATAGAAAGGTACGTTCCATCGCGCCTGGAGGAGTGTCGGCACCGTAACGACCGCCGCGACGTAGAGAGCACCACCGACCGTGATTCTTGTGAGAACTGCATCGATGTATTCGGCGGTGGCCTTGCCGGGACGAACGCCGGGGATGAACGCGCTCTGCTTCTTGAGGTTCTCGGCGACATCGACTGGTTGGAAGGTGATCGCAGTGTAAAAGAAACAAAAGAAGATCGTCATCACCGCAAAGACGACAATGTAGACCCAACCCCCGGGGACCAAATTGTTGCTGATCCAGCGCATCGCATCCGAAATGTACGGGATGTTGGTACCGGCCAGGGTGACTGGAAACATCATCAACGACGACGTGAAGATCGGCGGAATGACGCCGGCCATATTGACACGAAGAGGCAAGTGCGATTGCTGGCCTCCATACATCTTTCGCCCGATCATTCGTTTCGCGTAGGTGATGGGCAGGCGGCGCTGCGCACGCTCGAAGAAGACGATGAATGCCGTGGTTCCTAGCGCGATCACGATGAGCAACATCAAGTCGATCGGCTGGAGCTCCCCAAGTTTGAACTGCTCGAGGGTCATGAAGAGCGCATCGGGGAGGTTGGCGACGATGCCGGCAAAAATGATCAACGAAATGCCGTTGCCGAGGCCTCGTTCGGTGATCTGCTCACCAAGCCACATCAAGAACGAAGTACCGGTCGTCAGCGCCAAGACCGTCATCAAGCGGAAGGACCATCCGGGATTGGCAACGATATCGCCAGCGGTCGAGCTCTCGTTCCACCCTTCCCACAGCATCGCGAGGCCCATACTCTGAAAGATACTGAGCCCCACGGTGCCATAGCGCGTGTACTGGTTGATCTTTCGCTGCCCGGCTTCGCCTTCTTTCCGAAGCTCCATGAGCGAAGGCACGACGACCGTCATCAGCGACAAGATGATGCTCGCCGAAACGTAAGGCATGATGTTTAGCGCGAAAATCGACGCCTGCTCGAGCGCACCGCCCGAGAACAAGTTGAACAAGCTCAAGAACCCGCCCGACTGACCGGCTACGTACTTGCGCATCGCCGCGCGGTCGACGCCCGGAGTCGTGACGAAAATCCCGATTCGATACACAGCCAGCATCCCCAGCGTGAAAAGGATTCGACGACGAAGCTCGGGGATACGGAATATGTTCGCGATGCTGCTCATGAATCCACTACGGGGTTTGGGGTGCGCTCTTTGCTTGTACGAGCTCGACGGAACCGCCAGCTTTCTCGATCTTTGCCGCGGCACTCGCGCTGGCCGCGTGGACCTTCACCGTCAGTGCTTTGTCCAGCTCTCCATCGCCCAGAACCTTGATGGCGTCCACTTTGCGCTTGACGAGGCCCGCCTTACGAAGCGCCGCCTCGTCCACCGTGGCCCCACTGTCAAAGCGTGCGAGGTCTTTTACGTTGATCGTCGCCACCTTCTTGGTGAAGGGATTGGTGAAACCCCGCTTGGGAACGCGGCGGTAGAGCGGGATCTGGCCACCTTCGAAGCCAAGTTTGCTGAAGTTGCCAGGATGCCTAGCTTTTTGGCCCTTCTGCCCATGGCCGGCCGTCTTGCCGAGGCCGGAGCCAGGGCCGCGCCCCTTGCGTCGCTTGCCACGGACGGCTCCGTCGGCTGGCCGAAGCCGCGACAGAACGGGCACTTCGTTTTGGTCACTCATTGACTTCCTCAACTTCGACGAGATGGAGCACCTTTTTGATCATTCCGCGGAACGACGGAGTGTTGTCGACCACGACTTCGCTCCGTGGTCCTCGGAGACCAAGACCCTTGAGGACCCGCCGCTGCCGATTGATCCGGCCGATGCCGCTTCGAATCTGAGTCACTTTGAGTTTGTTCGCGGTCATGACTGCCTCTCCTACGACGCGCCCGCCTCCGACGATGCGTCAGGCTTCGCGGGCCGCTCCGACTTGGGGCCGTGCTTGAACTGCTTGACGTCCCCGGCGCGCCGGCCGCGTCGTCGAGACACGTCCGCAGGGGATTCGAGCTCCCGAAGCGCAGCGACCGTTGCGTTGACGACGTTGTGTGGGTTTGTCGTGCCAAGGATCTTTGCGAGGACGTCCTTGACGCCGGCCGCTTCGAGCACGGGACGCATCGCACCACCCGCAATGACGCCTGTACCCTCGGAAGCGGGCCGCAAGATGATGCGACCGGCACCTGCGTGGCCCACGACTCGATGCGGGATTGTTCGACCGGTTAGAGGCACTCGGAAAAGATTCCTCTTCGCGCTGTCGGTGCCCTTGCGGATCGACTCAGGAACCTCATTTGCTTTGCCCATGCCGACGCCGACATGGCCACTGCCATCACCGACGACGACCAAGGCGCTGAAGCTGAATCTCCGGCCACCCTTCACCACCTTTGCGACTCGGTTGATGAAGATGACGCGGTCAGTCAAGTCGTCGAGCGACGCCGGATCAATGATTTCGTCTTTGTATGCCATCTAATCCTCAGAACTTCAGACCCGCTTCGCGCGCCGACTCGGCCAACGCACGAACACGCCCGTGATATCGATACCCATTGCGGTCGAAGACGACCTGCCCGACCCCTTTGTCGATGCATGCCTTAGCAACAAGACCACCCACTGACTTCGCGGTATCAACTTTGTTTGCGCCAGGGTCCCTACCGACACTCGAGGCGGCGGCAATCGTGCGACCGCCAACATCGTCGATGACCTGCGCGTAGATGTGTTTCGCACTGCGAAATACGGAAAGGCGGGGACGCGCGGATGTGCCTTGCACCTTGTTGCGAATCCGTAGTTTGCGCCGTGCGCGACCTGTGACTTTTCGTCGCATGAGCTACACCGTCGCCTTTCCGGCCTTGCCCGCCTTCTCTTTGATGTGCTCGCCCGTGTAGCGAACCCCCTTGCCATTGTACGGCTCAGGCGGTCGAATTTGTCGGATTCTCGCAGCAATTCGGCCGACGAGCTGCTTGTCGGGCGACTCGAGATGCACGCGTGGGAACTTCGTGCCCGCTTCGTCGATCGTCTCTACCTTGACGCCAACCGCTTTTGGAATGTCGATAATCGGCTGGTGCGAGAGCCCGACAGTCATCTTGAGCTGGCCGTTCTTGAACTCCGCACGGTAGCCGACGCCTCGGAAGTCTAGGGATCGCTGGTAACCAGTCGCGACTCCTTCAACCATGTTGTTGAGGATCGCGCGGGTGAGACCCTGGTATTGAAGGCCGAGCTTGCCAGCGCCGGCAGCTGGGCGGACCGTGATCTTCCCTTCCTGTTGTTCGACGACCACCTCCGCCGGGACGGTGTGTTTGAGCTCGCCCTTGGGACCCTTCGCAGTGACTTCCCTGCCGCTGATCGCGAACTGGATCCCTTCACCGAGCTGGATGGGCTTCTTGCCATTTCGGGACTGCTTTCCTGCATGCGTTTCGGTCATCACCAAACCTCGCACAAGACTTCGCCACCGACGCGCTTGTGTCGCGCGTCGCGGTCCGTCATGATCCCGGCCGACGTCGATAAGATCGCAACGCCCATTCCGTTTTGCACGCGTGGGATCTCTTTGTGACCTACGTAGAAGCGCCGCCCCGGACGACTGGATCGGCGCATGCCGACAAAGGCGCTCTGGCGGTCCCGGCCGTACTTGAGAACGATCGTGAGGCTCTTCTGCGCACCATTTTCGACGTTGTAGTCGTCGATGAAGCCCTCTTGTTTCAGAATCTCTGCAAGCTGTTGTTTCAGATTTGAAGCAGGGATGCTCGTTTGTTGGTGCTGGGCCTGTGCGGCATTTCGGATGCGCGTCAGCATGTCAGCGATTGGATCGGTCATCATGACTGCACCTCCTACCAGCTCGACTTCGTGACCCCGGGGATATCCCCGGAGAGGGCATATTTGCGGAGACAGATGCGGCACATCTCGAACTTGCGGTAATAACCCCGCGGTCGTCCGCAGACTTTGCAACGGTTCCGTTGTCGCACCGAGAACTTCGGTGTCTTTTCCATTTTGGCAAATGCTCGCTTGCTAGCCATCTGCGTCCTCAGTTCCTGAAGGGCATGCCGAGCGATCGTAGCAAGGCGCGTCCCTGGTCATCGTTTTTGGCCGTAGTCACAAAGGTCACATTCATGCCTTTGATACGGTCGATTTTATCGTAATTGATCTCTGGAAAAATGATCTGTTCTTTGATCCCGAGCGTGTAGTTGCCACGGCCATCGAACGCCTTCGGGCTCGTTCCCTTGAAGTCGCGCGTCCGTGGAAGCGCAAGTGACACCAGGCGGTCTAGGAAGTCGAACATCTGGTCGCCGCGGAGGGTCACCATCACACCGATTGGCATGCCTTCGCGCAGTTTGAATGTGGCGATCGACTTCTTGGCGCGGGTCACAATGGGCTTGCGACCCGTGATTGCGGTCAGTTCCTCGGTGGCGGACTCGATCACTTTTGCGTTCTGCACCGCGTCGCCGAGGCCCATGTTGACGACGATGCGGTCGAGCTTTGGAACCTGCATGACGTTCTTGAAGCCGAAGTCCTTCATCAGCTGAGGCACGACCTCGTCTTTGTACTTGTTCTTGAGTCTGGCTACGTATTCACTCATGACGACACTCCAAGCCTCAGTCCAGCACCGAGCCGCTTTTCACGGCCACACGGACGCGCTTGTCGGGGTCTTTCTTGTCGGCTTCGATGCGCACGCGGGTGGGCTCATCGGTTTTCGGGTCCACCAGCATCACGTTTGACGCGTGAATTGGCATTTCTTTCTCGACGATACCCGCCTCACGGAACTTCCGGGCACTCTGATGACGTTTCGCTCGGTTGACACCTTCGACGAGAACCAGATCTGCGCGGACTACCTGCAGAACACGGCCCGTCTCGCCCTTGTCCTTGCCAGCAATCACTTGCACCAGGTCACCTTTCTTGATGCGCGCAGTCATCACACGACCTCCGGCGCAAGCGACACGATCTTCATGAAGCGCTTCGCCCGAAGCTCACGAGCGACCGGTCCGAAGATACGGGTGCCGATCGGCTCGTTTTCCTTAGTGATGAGTACGGCGCTGTTCGTGTCGAACTTGATGTAGGTCCCGTCCGGGCGCTGATAGCCACGCTTGGTGCGCACGACGACCGCACGGGCCACCTCTCCCTTCTTCACCCGGGCGGTAGGAAGGGCTTCCTTGATGGAGACGACGATGACGTCTCCGAGTCCGGCATATCGGCGGCGAGAACCACCGAGCACCTTGATGCAGGCTACTCGCTTGGCACCGCTGTTGTCGGCTACATCCAGCTGTGTTTCGGTCTGAATCATGGTTACACCTCTGGCGGCCGCTCGACTAGGCGGACGACTTCCCAACGCTTCGTCTTTGAACGCGGCCGACAGGCGCGGATCTCAACGATGTCGTTCTTGCGGTACTCGTTGTTCTCGTCGTGAGCGTGGAATTTCTTCTTGTGCTTGACGTACTTCGTGTAGAAAGGGTCGCGCGCGCGGCGGATGACCTCTACCACGATCGTCTGTTGTGCTCGCCCGTCGGTCTGGGTCTCGTTGACGACGCGTCCGACCAGACGACGTCGACGGCCACGCTCTTTGACGATCTTGGGCGTAGCTGCTCTGGGGGTGGTGGGGGATGCAGTCATGGCCCGTTACTCCTTGGTGTCGCCCTGGGGCTCGGTGCCGCGGCGCTCGGTGAGAATTGTCTTTACGCGGGCGAGATCCCGACGAAGCTTCTGAATCGAGCTCGTGTCGTCGAGCTGACTCGAATGATTGTCGAATCGCGCCTTCCAGATTTGGCGGCGAAGGTCACCTGCCATGACCGAAAGCTCCTCGGTGGTGCTCTCTCGAATATCAGCGGGCTTCATAACTCGCCCTCCCTCGACCGAAACGCCGTTTTGAGCGGGAGCTTGTGCGCGGCCAGTTGGAACGCTTCCCGCGCGAGATCCTCGGGAACCCCCTGAATTTCGTACAACATCCGACCCGGCCGAACGACTGCGACCCAACCTTCGACGGCACCTTTGCCCTTGCCCATACGAGTTTCGAGCGGCTTCTTGGTGATCGGTTTGTCTGGAAAGATGCGAATGAAAAGCTTGCCCTGGCGCTTCACCTTTCGCTGAATCGTCATACGAGCAGCCTCGATTTGGCGTTGGTCGATTCGGCCTGGCTCCACTGCTTGAAGCCCGAAGTCCCCGAACGAGACCTTGCTGCCCCGATACGCCTTTCCGCGCATGCGGCCCTTCATCCTCTTACGAAACTTGGTTTTCTTTGGTTGAAGCATGACGCGTCCTCAGACCCTCGCTCCAGGCGCTCCGGCGCCCGGACGTTGCGCAAACTGCTCGCCCTTGAAGATCCAGCACTTGATCCCGACCGTACCCGCTTTCGTGTGTGCGGTTACCTCGCCGTAGTCGATGTCGGCACGGAGCGTGTGGAGGGGTACACGGCCCTCGCGGTACCACTCTGTACGGGCGATCTCGGCGCCACCGAGACGGCCGGATGCCGTGACGCGAATGCCCTTGACCCCGAACTTCATCGCGGTCGACACGGCCTTCTTCATGGCACGTCGGAATGCGACACGACGCTCGAGCTGAGTCGCTATGTTCTCGGCCACTAGCTGGGCGTTGGTCTCAGCTTTGCGCACCTCTTGGATGTCGAGAAATAGCTCGTTGTCCGTGAGTTTTTGCAGCTCTGCCTTGAGTTGCTCGACCCCGGCGCCACGCTTTCCGATGATGATGCCCGGCCTCGATGTATAGATGACCACCTTGGCTTTGTTCGCCGCGCGTTCCATCTCGATCTCAGCGATGCCTGCGTGCGCGAACTTCTTCCGAATCGCGCGCTTGAGCTTCAGGTCCTCGTGAAGCCACTTCGCGTAGTTCTTGTCCTCGTACCATTTGGACTTCCACGTCTTTACGACGCCGAGGCGGAATCCATAAGGATGTACTTTCTGGCCCACGTTCTAGCTCTCTTCCCCATCGCTCACGACGACGGTGATGTGACTCATTCCTTTGACGATGCGCGTAGCGCGTCCTTGTGCACGAGGCCGCCAACGGCGCATGTGTTGGTTTGGCGCCATGTCAGCGAAAGCCGTCTTGACGAAGAGCTCGTCGAGATTGACCTCTTCGTCCTTTTGTCTCGCATTTGCGATCGCACTCCCAATCACCTTCGCGACAATGGGCGCCGCCGACTTGGTGGTGAAGCGAAGCTCGTTGAGCGCTTCAGCGACATTCTTGCCACGCACCATATTGAGCACAACGCGTGCCTTGCGAGGCGAGATCCTTTGAAACCTTGCTTTGGCGAGCGCTTCCATGATCACCTCTTGCCCGTTTGCGGGTTGATCTTGCGGCCGCCCTTCTTGTCGGAGGCGTGACCACCGAACGTTCTAGTCGGCGCGAACTCGCCGAGCTTGTGGCCGACCATGTTTTCGGTGACGAACACGGTCACAAACTTGCGTCCGTTGTGAACGGCAAACGTCTGCCCGACGAAATCGGGAGTCACGGTCGAGCGGCGCGACCAGGTACGGATCATCTTCTTGTCGCCCGACTTGTTTGCAGCTTCGACCTTGGCCTCGAGGTACGGATCGATGAACGGCCCTTTTTTGACTGAACGCGCCATTACTTCTTCTTTCGCCGGCGAATGATGTATTTGTTCGTCGCCTTGTTTTTTCTCGTCTTCAAGCCCTTGGCCAACTGGCCCCAAGGCGAGCAAGGATGACGGCCACCAGCCGCGCGCCCCTCACCGCCGCCCATTGGGTGGTCGACTGGGTTCATGGTCGTGCCGCGGTTGTGTGGACGACGCCCGAGCCAACGTTTGCGGCCCGCTTTCCCGAGCGTGAGTCGCGCGTGTAATGAGTTACTCACTTGACCCACGGTGGCACGACAGTTGAGGTGCACCATCCGGACCTCGCCAGAAGGCAATCGGATTTGGGCGTAGTTGCCGTCCTTTGCCATCAACTGAGCTGCAGTGCCCGCCGAGCGAACCAGTTGAGCGCCTTTTCCGATCTTGAGCTCAACGTTGTGAATCATCGTGCCAAGCGGCATGTGACGAAGCGGCATCGCGTTACCGGGCTTCACGTCGGCGTAGCGTGACGAAAGCACCTGCTGGCCGACCTCGAGCCCATCGGGCGCAAGAATGTAGGCCTTTGTGCCATCCACATACCAGATCAGAGCGATGCGGGCCGAGCGATTCGGATCGTACTCGATCGCCTTCACCGTAGCAGGCACGCCGATCTTGTTTCGCTTGAAGTCGATCTTGCGGTACCGCCGCTTGTGACCACCACCACGGAATCGCGACGTGATGCGCCCCTGATTGTTGCGGCCTGCCGTTTGCTTCTTCGAGTCGAGGAGCTTCTTTTCAGGTTTCGCGCCCCGTGTGATCATGTCGAAGTCGGGAGCTTCGTAGAAGCGACGCGATGGCGAGGTTGGCTTGAATTTGCGGATGGCCATGTTCAGACTCCCTCAAAGAAGTCGATCGTTTCGCCCTCACGGAGCGTCACGATGGCTTTCTTCCAGTTGCGGGTTTTGGCGAAGCCTCGGCCCATGCGTCGCATGTGACCGCGCATGATGAGCGTATGCACGTCATCTACGCTCACCTTGAACAGGGTCTCGACCGCGGTCTTGATCTGCACCTTGTTCGCGTCGAGCTCGACCTCGAACGTGTATTTGTTCTCGTCCTCTCGAAGCTTGGCGCCTTTCTCCGTTAGGTAGAGGGGCCGCTTGATTACGTCTTCGACGTGCATCACTGACACCTCGCTTCCAGAGCTTCGACCGCCGTCTGGGTGAGCACGAGGTGCTCGTGACGAAGCAGGTCGTAGAGGTTCACACCCTCGGGTGGCAGAACCGAGTGGTTCTGCAGATTGCGCGCGCTCAGCCTCAGCTTTTCGTTCTCTTTGCCGTCGACGATCAGCGCACCGTTGTCGACCTTGAGCTTGGCCAATACGTCAGCAAGCTTTTTGGTCTTGATCTCCTTGAGCTCGAAGTCTTTGACGACCAAGAGTCGGCCCTCGCGAAGCTTGAGGCTCAAGGCACCCTTGAGCGCACCTAGCCGCATCTTGCGCGGCGGCCGGTACCCGAAGTCGCGTGGCTTGGGGCCATGGACCGTCCCGCCTCCGACGAAAATCGGGGCGCTTCGGGCGCCGTGACGCGCGTTGCCCGTCCCCTTCTGCTTGTACAACTTGCGCTTGGTCGCTGAAACCTCAGCGCGCGTCTGAGCAGAAGCGGCACCCTTGCGGTGAGTCGCAAGCTGCGCCTTCAGCACGTCGTAGAAGAGGTTTTCATTCACCTTGGCATCGAAGACATCGTCGGAGAGATCGATCTCCCCAACGCCCTTCTTGCTCAAGTTGTAGACCTTTACCTTGGGCATGAACTTACCGCCTTACGACTTGATCTCCACATCGACACCCGCCGAAAGATCGAGCTTCATGAGGGCGTCGAGGGTCTGCTGAGTGGGGTCCAGGATGTCCAGGAGTCGCTTGTGAGTCCGAATCTCGAACTGCTCGCGGGCCTTCTTGTCGACGTGTGGCCCACGCAACACGGTGTACTTGTTGATGCGTGTGGGCAGCGGAATCGGACCCGCGACGCGCGCACCAGTGCGCTTCGCCGTGTCGACGATTTCTGTCGCCGATTGATCCAACAACCGGTGATCGTAAGCCTTGAGTCGAATCCGAATCTTGTTCGCTGCCATGGTTTTACTCAATGATCTTCGAAATGACGCCGGCGCCAATGGTGCGACCACCTTCACGGATCGCGAAGCGCTGCTTTTCTTCCATCGCCGCCGGGGTGATGAGGTTGACCTTCATCTTCACGTTGTCGCCAGGCATCACCATCTTCACGTCGTCCGG
>CAJHXN010000348.1_pt1 | contig 34447 bp, 29 predicted proteins | sample 9198401 | NCBI WGS metagenome assembly CAJHXN01 (sample SAMEA7708334, study PRJEB35096) | sediment metagenome | biome: marine neritic benthic zone biome [ENVO:01000025]; feature: sediment [ENVO:00002007]; material: shallow marine sediment [ENVO:03000034] sea grass bed [ENVO_01000059] ... | reverse complement strand
GTGAGGTCATCGCTCGTCGGGCCGAGACCCCCTGTCGCCACCACCACCTGATGTGTCTCCGAAAAGCGACGGATGAGGGTCACGATTCGCTCGAGGTCGTCGTCAACGGTCGCATGTTCGACCACCTCGAATCCTAACTTGGTGAGCTCTTCCGAAAGCCACGCAGCATTGGTGTTGACCAACTCTCCACGCGTGAGCTCGGTCCCGATCGAAAGCACAGCAGCGGTCATGGGGTCGTGGAGTGTCCGTAAAACACAACAGCTCGTCAACCGCTTTGCCCTGAGGGGCGAATGTGGTAGCGACTTCCGCAGTTCTTGTGGTTTTGGCTGTTGATGGGAAAGACATGAAGCGATCTTTGATGAGCCAGGCGTCCGCAGCGCTGCTCTTTGTGTCGATGTTCGTAGTCCAGCTCGGCCTGTTCCGCGGGCATGCGGGTGCAGAGCTTGCAGCGTCGGCTCTTCCGAACCTCCCGGTTACGCGAGCAACGCTCGACAACGGCCTGCGCGTCGTGATGAGCGAGGACCACACCGTCCCAACAGTCGCGGTGGCGGTCTACTACGACGTCGGGTCCCGAAACGAAACAAAGGGGCGTTCGGGATTCGCCCATCTGTTCGAGCACATGATGTTCCAAGGCTCTGCCAACATCGACAAGGGTGAGCACTTCAGCTTGATCATCAACCGCGGGGGCGACGCCAACGGTACCACCAGCAACGACCGCACCAACTACTTCGAGACTCTTCCCGCCAACGAGCTCGCACTCGGGCTTTGGCTCGAAGCCGATCGCATGCGCTCGCTCGCGATCACGCAGGACAACTTCGAGAATCAACGACAGACCGTGATGGAAGAGCGACGGCAGCGCATCGACAACCAGCCCTATGTCCCAAGCATGCTCCGCATCAACGAGCTCGCGTACGGCGACTACTGGCCGTACGCGCACTCGACAATCGGCGACATGCAGGACCTCGTCGACGCTCCGCTCGAAGCCGTTCAAGCCTTCTTCGACATGTACTACGCACCCAACAACGCCGTGCTGAGCATCAGTGGCGATTTCGACCCTCATCAGGCGATGCAGGCGATCGAACGGTACTTTGGGTCCATCCCCTCGCGCGAGCGCACACCATTCGTCGAGCCGAAGCCGCCAATGCAAACCGCGGAGCGCTCCGAGACGATGTACGACCGGAACGCCACCCTTCCTGCGTTTCACCTGGCGTATCACATACCCGCAAGTCGTACGCCCGATCACTATCCTCTCGAAATGCTCGCGCTCATTCTCGGTGACGGGGAATCGAGCCGCCTCTATCAAACACTCATCAAGAAGAAAGAGATCTGCCAAAACATCGCCGTGGGCACCGATGACAGGCGGGGTCCGGACCTCTTTTCGGTGTGGGCCGTGATGTCGAGTGGGCATTCACCCAAGGAAGCTCAGAGAGTTGTGTACTCTGAGCTCGCTCGGATTGCGAAGAAGGGCATCACAGCGCGCGAGCTCGAAAAGGCAAAGAACCGGATCAGCGCCGCGTTCGTGTTTGGGCTTCAATCGAACATGGCGCGTGCCCAGCACCTCGCGGAGTTTGAGCTCTACTGGGGAGACGCGAATCTCCTCATGCTGGAGCTCGACCACTATTTGACGGTGTCGCGTGAGGACATACGGCGTGTGGCAAAGAAGTATTTCAGCGCGAGCAACCGCACGGTTCTTGAAGTCTTGCCGGGCTCGCCCCCAGCCTCGGAGGAAAAGTGATGTCGCGGCCCCGGTTTGCTTACGTCTGTGCGAGCCTTTTTACGCTCCTCACGGTCACCGCGTGCGGTTCCAAGGGAGCCGCCCCCAAAGAGACCGAAACCGCGAATACCGCTAAGAGCTCTGAGCCGTCGACACGTGAGCCACCACCGGCACCGAGTGAACCCAAAGACGTTTCGCTGCCACCCGTTGATGTCACCCAGCTTGAGAACGGCCTCCAGGTCAACACGATCGTCGCGAATGACCTCCCCGTTGTGTATGCCACGCTCGTCGTGAGCAGTGGAGCCGAGTCCGATCCGCCAAGGCTTCCGGGTCTTGCGGGGTTGGTGGCCTCGATGTTGAAGGAGGGCACGACCAGACGGACGAGCGCCCAACTCGCAGACGCCATTGAGTTCCTCGGCGCCGATCTGTGGGCCAGCTCGGATGAAGAAAACACGTACATCGGTATCCGCGCCTTGGCAGGCCAGTTTGAGGCCGCGATGTCGATCCTTGCCGAAGTCGCGAGCAAGCCCTCATTCAACGCGGGCGAGCTAGCCAAGCTGAAGAAACGCGAGCTCGACCGCCTTGCTTTGGCCGAACGAGAGCCGGGGTACATCGCACGGCGCACCTTCTACCGCCGGCTCTATGGCGATCACCCGTATGCTGCGGTCGACACGACGCCAGCTGCGGTGAAGCGAGTGACGCGCCAGGACATGGTGCAGTGGCACCGCAAGTACTTCGTCGGCAAGAACTCGTTCCTCGTCGTCGCTGGGGACGTCAGCTCCGAGCAGGTCGTCGCCACCGTCAAGAAGGACTTCGCCAAGTGGAAACCAGGCAAACGCGCCGTGGCGAGCTACGGAAAGATGCCGGCACACGAAGGTCGGCAGATCGTCGTCGTCGATCGGCCGGGTTCCGTCCAATCGGTGATCTACATTGGAAACCTCGCAATCCCACGGGCCAATCGCGTTTGGATCCCCCTCATGGTAGCCAATCAAGTGCTCGGCGGATCGGCGGCGTCACGCCTGTTCATGGACCTGCGCGAGAAACGAAGCCTCACCTATGGCGCGTACAGCACTGTCGCTGAACGGGTCCAAACCGCACCGTTCATCGCGTACGCGTCGGTCCGCACCGAGGTCACACATGAGGCGATCGGGGCGTTCTTCGAGCATCTCGATGTCATCGTGAAAGAACAACCCTCCAAGGACGAGCTTGCAAACGCCAAGCGCTACTTGAGCGATTCGTTCCCGCTCCGAGTCGATACCCCTGGGAAGATCGCCAACCTCGTCGTGGAGCTTCGAACGTTCGAGCTACCCGACGACTATTGGGACCGGTATCGTAACGCCATCCGCGCAACGAGCGGCTCCGAAGCGCTCTATGCGGCCCGTGAGTACATCAAACCCAACAAAGCGCTGGTGGTCATCGTCGGGCAGGCAGCGGACTTCGCGGAGTCGCTCACGGAGTTTGGCCCGGTGACCGTCGTTTCGCCTGAAGGCGAGGTCAAAGCCGAGTTCGGTACACAGCCACCCGGTCCAAGGGGTGCGCGACCCGACCCCAGGGATGCGCCGGCGGCTTCAATCCACTAGATTCGTCAGATGTGCGGGATCGTCGGTTACGTAGGAGACGAGCAAGCGGCGCCCATCTTGCTCGACGGGCTTCGGCGACTCGAATATCGCGGATACGACTCGGCTGGAATCGCAGTCCACGATGAAGGTCACATCGAGTTGATTCGGGCGGTCGGCAAGCTCCGCAACCTAGAGAAGGCCCTCGGGGACAATCCACTCGCGGGAGCCACTGGAATCGGTCACACGCGCTGGGCAACCCATGGTCGGCCCTCGGAGATCAACGCCCATCCGCACGTCGCTGGCCCGATCGCCGTGGTGCACAACGGCATCATTGAGAACCATCTCGAGCTCCGCCAAGAGCTCGAGGAGGCTGGATTTGGAGTGAGCAGCGACACGGACACCGAAATCGTGGCGCACCTCATCCATCGAGAGACAAAAGCCGGCCACGATCTTTTGGACTCGGTCAGGCGTGCCCTCGGACGAGTGGAGGGGACGTACGCCATCGCTGTCCTGTCCACCGACCAGGTCGACCGTATCATCGTCGCGAAGAACGCGTCGCCGCTCGTCCTAGGCGTGTCACCGAACGCGACGTACTGCGCCAGCGACATCCCGGCCCTGCTTCCCTATACCAACGAGATGCTCTTCCTCGAAGACGACGAGATCGCCGTTCTCGAATCGACGGGCTTCTCGGTATCGACGGTCGACGGAGCGCCGGTGGAGCGGGACACGTCTCGGATTTCGTGGTCTCCAATCATGGCGGAGAAGGCCGGATACAAGCACTTCATGTTGAAGGAGATCTTCGAGCAACCTCGGGCACTCGAAGATACACTCCGTGGGCGTCTCGATCGTGAGATGGCCGACGTGAACGCGCTCGAGATCGGACTCACCGACGAGGATGCCAAAGCGATCCGGCGCGTGGTGCTCTTGGCGTGTGGCACGAGCCACCACGCAACGATCGCGGGTCGGTATTGGATCGAAGAGCTCACGGGGGTGCCCGCCATCTCCGAGCTTGCAAGCGAGTTCCGCGGACGCGACGCTGTCATCGGCGAGGGGGATTTGGTGATCGCGGTGAGCCAGTCTGGCGAAACGATCGATACCCTGATGGCCGCGAGGGAAGCTAAACAAAAAGGAGCGAAGGTCCTGGCGATCGCGAACGTCGTCGGAAGCGCGATCCCACGGATGGCGGATGCGAGCTTCTACACCCATGCGGGCCCGGAAATCGGCGTCGCCTCGACCAAGTGCTTCATCGCTCAGCTCGCCAACCTCTTGATGTTCAGTGTTTGGCTCGGTCGCCGCCGTGGGGCCATCGGCGACGCACAGGCGACCGAGATCGTCGAGGGCCTCGCTCGTATACCGCACTTGATCGGGGAGCGGCTCAAAACCACGCACGAGGCGATCGACGGCATGGTCCGCACCTTTGCAGATGCACAGGACGTACTGTTTCTAGGTCGTGGCCTGAGCTTTCCGATAGCCCTCGAAGGCGCTCTCAAACTCAAAGAGATCTCGTACGTGCACGCCGAGGGCTACGCGGCCGGAGAAATGAAACATGGCCCGATCGCTTTGCTCGATGCGCATGTCCCGGTGATCGTCCTATTGCCACGCGATCGTCACTACGATCGATCGCTGAGTAACCTGCAAGAGGCGCGCGCCCGAGAAGCTAAGATCATCGCGGTCACCGTCGAGGGTGATTCCCAGGCGCAGTCCTTGTGCGACGCGTTTGTGGAGATTGCGCCCACCCACGAAGTTTTGACTCCATTTGTTGCGGTGGTCCCGCTGCAACTCTATGCGTACTGCGTCGCCGACCACAAGGGCACCGATGTGGATCAGCCCCGCAACTTGGCGAAGACAGTCACCGTCGAGTGAGGCTGGGGCCAAGATGAAGATCGGGCTGCTCACGACGAGCTTTCCTCGCTTCGAAGGCGATTGTAGCGGCGCCTTCGTGCTCTCCCTCGCACGTGAATGGGCGGCGCATGGTCATGAGATCCGCGTGCTTGCCCCCGAGCCAGCACGCCGGCGATCCGCCCCACGATGGCCGGGTATCGATGTGCATTGGGTCCCGTATGCTCGTCCCCGATGCTTACAGAAAGCGTTCTACGGAAGTGGAGCGCCCGACACGCTGCGAACGCACCCTACCGCGTGGCTGGGCGCCCTCAGCTTCACCGCTGCGCTGACCGCCGGTGTACGACTTCTCGACGATTGCGACGCGCTCGTTAGTCATTGGTGCCTTCCAAGCGGATGGGTCGCATCGGCGAATGCAAAGGGGCGCCCTCATCTCAGCATCTGCCACGCCACAGACGTGCGATGGCTTTCTCGACTTCCAGGGGCTCGCACGATCGCGCGACAGATAGCGCGAGGTGCCACATCGATGTGGTTCCTGACCAAGGACTTGCAAGACCAGTTCCACTCGATTGCGCAGCTCGAGCCCGGCGCGAAGACGACGCACATTGGACCGATGCCGGTCGAGGCACCGTCGACCATCGCAGGCCATAGGGCGCGGTGGCGCCGGGAGTTGGACATCGACGGCTTTACCGTACTCGTCATGGGTCGCCTGGTCCCGGTCAAAGGAATCGATCGCGCGATACGCGCAGTGGCCCGCGTCCCTGGCGTCAGCATTCGAATTGCAGGCGACGGGCCAGAACGACGCCGGCTTGAAGCGCTTGCCAGCGACCTCGGCGTCAGGGCCCATTTTGAGGGATGGGTTCGAGGCACGCGCAAGGAAAAATTGCTCCGGAGCTGCGACGCCTTGGTCGTGCCGTCACGCCCATACGACGGCGTGCCGACGGTGATCTTTGAAGCGACCGCGCGGGGCTTGCCGGTCGTCGCGACCCACCTCAATGGCCTCACCCAACATCTTCCAGAGGACGCGCTAGTCCCTCAAGATGATCAAGCGGCCCTCACAAGTGCCCTTCAAAAGCTCATCTTGAAACAGTGACAGGATCAGCCGCAGTGTCAGCGACAGTGCCAGCGACAGTGTCAGTATCAGCGCCAGCGACAGTGTCAGCGACAGTGCCAGCGACAGTGCCAGTGTCAGCGCCAGCGGTCGAGTGCCTTCGCGTGAGGTAAGCCGACCACAAACGAAAAGATCCGCACACTAAGGGTTGACTTTGTGGGTGCCCTTAGGCGCGCGAAAGCTGAAGCGCTTGTCGGGGATGTCCCGGTTGAATTTGATCTTCGAAAAATCGAAGCGGTTGCGGTTGCCAGCCGAGTCGATGATCAACACCCGTTGGACGACACCAGCGCGCCTGTCGCCGGTCTCGAGCGCGCGAACATAGAAGACGAGCTGCTCGTAGCTTGGACTTGGTTTCCGGGGAATGAGCTGCAGGACGTAGCCGCCTTGGAACTTTTCGTTGTCGTGCTGGAGCAGGCGCACGTCGAAATCCTTTTCGAGGTTGCCGCCCCCGGTGAGAAACGAGAACGCTGCGGGCAGTTGGTCCTCGCTGAGCGCGCGTTCGATCAACTGCCCGCCCTTCTCGCCCTCCTCAGGGGGCTGATAGATGAGGAGCTTGTCGCCCTGTGTCACGAAGACTTGCCCGTTTGGCTGATCGTAGTCCCAGCGCATCTTGCCGGGCTTCTTGAAGACCACTTTGCCTTTCGCCCGATCGTAACGGTCGTAGAGCCGCGTGTATCGGGTCTGATTGAACTCAGCTTGAAGGGTTTTCGTTTGGTTGTAGAACGTCTGCACCAAGCGCACGACCGCCGCCGCGTTCATCGGCTCAGGGGCCTCCGCCGCGGCACCCCCGACCAGCGCAAGCACAAGCAAAACCAGACCTATCGCCCCAACCCTAGAGGTCATTTGATGTGTTGACCGCTCCTCGGGGCGCAGTATTCATCCTCCAGGCCCCTGTACAAGGCATCGATAAATCGCTTGAAGGCCCCCAACGTGGGATTGATCAAAAAAGCGAGGACCCGTAGGATGCATGGAGGGGTCGCCCCGCGGCCCGCAGAGCTTGGGCTAGCTTGTGAACTCTTGCAGCACCCAGGAGGTGACATGCCCAAGCACCAGGCTCAGAATATCCCGTCGGAGCGCGACGTGACGCGTCTCCAAGAGAAGCATGCAGAGCTCGCCGCGCGCGTGGACGAGCTCGACAGCCGCCTCAGTCTTACGCCGGGCGAAGCGATGGAGCTTCAGCGCCTCAAAAAAGAGAAACTCTGGACCAAAGACGCGATCCAGCACGCGAATAACTAACGTTTGCGCCTGTCCTCAGGCATCGGCGGCCCGCCCCCACATGGCGGGCCGTTTTTCGTGCGCAAGGTGAGCCTCAAAACGAAATGGGCCACCATTCGGTGACCCATTCACAACGCAAGAATCGATGCTACAGTCAAAAAGCTAGGGCAAGTAAGTCAAGCGTCGGATTTAAGTGCGACCCATCGCCGCGCGGATGCCGGGCAAGCTGGAAAGTGCACGGCGTGGGTCTTAAGCAAGCCACAAGGGATATTGCAATCGCGGTGCCAACCCGTCAGATCGCAAAAACCCTGGGTTTTCGTGACTCAAAAGCCCCGGACTACGACATTTCTGTCACAGCATCTGCGAGATTGTTGCTCTCCGGTAACACGTGCATGTCCGCATGGTGGGGCACACATCTCCCTACCGCGCCGGTTGAAGTGGGCCAGCACTCATGCGTATGATCTCAGCACCGGCCTGGCTGGAACGCGATGCCCAAGTGCCAAAGCTGTGATGGTAAAGTGCTCCGAACCGACGCCTTTTGCGGCATCTGTGGCGAGCCTGTCCCTGGAGGAAAGCCAGTGGTGCCGATCGCGCGGGATGCCAGGGCCGAAAGCACGCAAGACACGCCCGAGCCTCCGAGCGGTAGTTTCGAGCGACCGGCGGCAGTGGCCGCCCAGGCGGTTGCGGTAGTTGGGCTCGCCGATCCAGCCCCCACTCCGGTGCGCGAAACCGGGGTCTCCCGCACCACGATTCGCGAACGCGAGCAAAGCGAGCCGGCGCCTGTCCTACCACTTCATCGCAAGAAAACTGACACCACCGACAGCGTAGAGCTGCCGGCCTCGGAGGAACCCGAACCCGCGGCTACAGACACGTCGATCCTCGACCCGGGCGAAAGCCTGCCCAATATCCCCGCACCACCGGGTCCACCGATTCTGGCCTCCGACCTTTTGCGGGAACGGATGCGGCCCCGCGCCCCCGGATCGCAAATGCTTCGTCGGATCGCGGTGGGCCTCAGCGCAGCCGGGATCGTGGGCGCCCTAGCGAGTGGTGGAGCACATCCGCTCACGTTTGTCTCGGTCGCGTTGCTGATCGGCATGCTCACCGTCGCGTTGACACCGATGTCCTATCGAGGGCGCGCGGTGTCGCTCTTCTTGGTGGGCGCCGTGGCCACGGGGGTGGCGCTTTGGCAACAGACTCTGCAGAGCATCGCCCCAGACGGGATCATCCTTGCGATGGCTACGATTCTACTCAGCGGGAGTCTGCTTTTTCGAGCCTACTACCGTGGGGCGACGTTGGCCCGCATCGCGGTCACGGCCGGGGTCCTCGCCCTCGGAGTCTGGTTCTTTCTGTCCGGAGGTCATGAGAGCCTGGTCAGGCTCGAAGGGCACTGGCAGTCGTGGGGGCCCGCGTCGACCCAGATGGCTTTCGGCCTCTTGGCGTTGCTGTCGCTGATGGCCTTCATGGACAGCAGCACCCGTGCGGGAGCTCACTGGTGGGCCTACGCCTTGCTGGCACTCTACACCATCCACATTGGACTCCTGGTTGGGAGTCAGCTGTGGCCGGTTCCGGGGGCTCGGTCGGCCATCGAGGGGTCCACAGTCGCGGCCATCATTGCGGGGATGGTCGGCACGATGGTTGCTGGTATCGCCCTCGCCCAGGTTTTGGTCGTGACCTACAACGCCGCATCGAATCGCGTAAGCGAAGCCCCACACTGAGCTAAGGCACTTTGCGCGGCCAAGACGCGAGCAGGACCACCGCACACGTTCGGCCCTTGTCGTCTTTGGCCTTGCCGTAGCCGGCGTCGGTGAATCGTGGATCGGTCACTGTCAGCCGATGGCTTGGGCTGTCTTCGATCGCATGAAGCGCCTCGCGCAGGGTTTGAGCTCGGGCCACCGCTTCGCCCACGACTCGCGCCTCGATGCCCCGTTGGAGCAGGCGTGCCTCCGGGTCGCCCCACGGATCGAGCTCGTGACCCAGCTTGCCAGACTCGCATACGGTCTGCGCGTGACTGGTGGCCTCTTTCGTCAACAGTCGGTTCGAACGCAAGGAGCGAGCGCCCGTCGCACGTCGCAGCTGCATCAACCAGGCCGCAGGCGACGCTACTGACGCCTCGCTGCGGGGCGTCGTTTGACCTTGCAGGATCTTCCCGATCCACTTCTCGGCCACGGGACGCGGGCCGTTTGGGCCGGTGGCCACGAGCTGCACGAAGAGCGGACGGCGCCACTCGAGGGGCAGCGACACGGTGGCCCCAAAGCCTTCGCCCTCGACCGAGATGCGCCGAGACTTCCCTCTGGAATCGCGTACCACGAGATACGGATCGCGGAAGTCCGGAATTACCTCCGCGTGAAGGTTGTGCTTGCCACTCATCGCGAGACTGCCCGCTCGAACTGCGACGATCAAGACGACTCGCTCTCCGACACGCGCGCGTCCGCAGATTAGAGGCGCATCCGCAATCTCATCGATGTCACGGAGCCATGACTTGAAACTTTCGACCTCTCCGACGACACCGAACTTGGCGTACACCGGGTTCGCATCCACTCCAGCCTCACGCGCAGCCCGAACCAACTCGGGCGATGGCGGGATGTGCTGGCGCTCGGCCAACTGCTCTGCGACGGCGACGAGCTTCTTATCCCTCAGGCAAACCGCCTTCGGCTTCGGAGCCACCGCCTCGACCCCCGGCGGGACGGGCATGTCGTTCTTTTCGTTTTCGGCCCCAGCGGTTGCGTGGAGCGCCAACAGCACGGTGCATGTGAGAATTGACTGGCGTTTCATCGTCTGAGCTACGTTCTGTAATCGGCGTTGATCCGAACGTACTCGTGACCGAGGTCGCAGGTCCAATAATGACCAACCCCGCGCCCCTTCCCAACCGAGATCGAGATGACGTACTCCTGCCGTCCCATGGTAGTCGCGGCCTTCGCCTCGGTTTTCTTGGTCATCGTGGGGCGACCCTCTCGAAAGATCTCAACCTTTCCTATCCGCACCGAGACGTGATCAGGGTTGAAACGTGCCCCTGAACGACCGGCTGCCGCCAGAATCCGACCCCAGTTGGGGTCGCACCCGTGAATCGCGGTCTTGACCAATTGGGAGCAGGCGACCGTTCGTGCGATTTGAACCGCGTCCAAAGCGGTGCGTGCGCCTTCAACCTCGATACGAACCAAGTGCTCCGCGCCCTCTCCATCGGCAACTATCATTTTGGTGAGCGATTGGAGAACCTCTTCGAGCGCGGCGCTGAAGCGCGATGCGGCTGCGCCCTGTTGATCGATCCGCCGTGCTGCCGCCGCCCCCGAAGCCAGTGCGTAGATCGAATCGTTGGTGCTGGTGTCGCCGTCGACCGTTGCACGGTTGAACGTCCGCTCGGTCACTTGGCCGAGGATACGTTGAAATGCACGTTGGCCGATGGCCGCGTCGGTGGTGACAAATGCTAGAGTGGTCGCCATGTTTGGGTGGATCATGCCGGCGCCCTTGGCAATCCCGAGCACCCGGCAGATCGTCCGACCCACCTTGAGCTTTGCCTCGGCAATTTTGGGCACACGATCGGTAGTCAGGATCGCACGCGAGAAGAGGTCCGCGCCGCTCGGGGACAAGCCTGACACCAAGGACGGAATCGACCCTTTGATCGCTTCGAGGGGAAGCGGAACCCCGATGACGCCGGTTGACGCCGGAAACACCAACTTGTTTGCCGTGCCGAGAGCGCCTGCAATCGCACGGGTCAATGCGAGAGCCGATTCTTGGCCCTCTCTACCCGTGCACGCGTTTGCATTGCCGCTGTTGACGAGAATCGCCTGGCAGAGCCCTGCCCGAAGGCGGCGTTCGCTGATCACGACCGGAGCGGCGCGGACACGGTTGCGAGTGAAGACCCCCGCCACCACCGCAGGCTCGTCCGCGGCGACAAGCCCGAGGTCGAGCACGCCATTGGGTTTGATCCCTCCGTGGACGCCGGAGAAGCGAAAGCCCTTCACAGGTCGGCTCATCGCGCCCTATTAGCAAATCTGGGCTATTGCGGCGAGGCTGCGGCTTGGTCGTCCCGGTAGTGGCAGTTCTTGTACTTCTTGCCGCTTCCGCAGTAGCAAGGTTCGTTACGGCCGAGCTTTGGGCCCTCCCGCTTGACGGTGGACCGCGCAGCTTGGACAGGCGGAGCGGGTGCAGCAGCTTGGTCGCCGCCCGCGCGCCGGCCCCTTCGAGCGGCCGCTCGTCTCGCGCGACGGCTGAGTCCGCCTTGAGGCTGGCCACCACCAGCACTCTCTTCGTCTCCGCCCTGATGGCTTGCACGAATCCCCTGCTGCCGCTTCTCTGTCGCCCGGCGACGCTGTTCTTCGAGGCGCTGTAGGTCTTCCTCGCGCGCGCGTTCGACCGTGAACATCCCAAGCGCAACCGAGGACTTCACGCTCTGTACCATTTCGAGATACATGTCGAAGCCTTCACGCTTGTATTCCTTCTTTGGATCGCGCTGGCCATAGCCCCGAAGACCGATGCCATCCCGGAGGTGGTCCATCGCCTGGAGGTGATCGATCCATTGTTTGTCGATCTCTTGCAGATACAGATCTCGGAAAAGGCGCAGGAAGTTCTCCGTACCGAACTCCCGCTCTTTTCGCTCGAGCACCGACGCGCCATCTTGGTAGAGCTTTTGCAGGAGCTCGTCGCGGTCGGCGATCTCGGTAATACCGGTTGCCGGAAGAGCGAACTGCTCTTTGTATGCACTCTCGAGCGCGGGGAGGTCCCAGTCTTCGTAGTGCTTTCCCGGCGGACACGCATGGTCGGTCATGGTGACGACGATCTCATCGACGAGGTCGAGGAGGCGCTCTTTTTGTTCGCTGAGGGACAGGCCAACCGCTTGTCGCAGGTGCTCATAGGCACCTGCCGGATCGGCTCGAAACTCTTCGAGTGGCACCACGCAACCGAACCAAAGATAGATGTCCTTTTCGAGAAGTTGCACCCGCAGGTCGGTCAGTGAAGACAGCTCAGACTCTATTGCGTTCTTGCGGTGTGCGGGGACGTCGTTTTCCGTGAGCCCTCCTTCGGGCAGCGGATAGGCATGAAACTTCACCATGTTCTCGAGCACCGTCTCGACGCGAGAGAGCAACTCGGAGTCGACCTCGTCCACCAGAGGCTCGGATTCGATCCCAGCCTTTCGTTCGTCCTCTGACGGGACGGTCCGGTACTCGCCGCGAAGAACCTGCTTGCGCAAAGCGTACATGCTCTTGCGTTGCTGGTTCATGACATCGTCGTACTCGAGAAGGTGTTTGCGAATGTCGAAGTTTCGTTCCTCGACCTTCTTTTGCGCGTTTTCGACAGCACGCGTCACCCAGCGATGCTCGATAGGTACGTCTTCCTCCATCCCGAGGCGATCCATCATCGTCTGTACGCGCTCCCCCGCGAAGATGCGCATCAGGTCGTCTTCGAGGGACAGGAAGAAGCGCGACGCACCGGCATCGCCCTGACGGCCAGAACGCCCACGGAGCTGGTTGTCGATCCGCCTCGACTCGTGACGCTCGGTGCCGACGATCCGGAGGCCTCCCGCATCTTTGACGCGCTTCGCGTCTTCCTTGCACTTGGCCACGAAATGTTCGGTTGCCTTCGCAATGGCGGCGTCTTGACGCTCAGGTTCCGAAAGGGTTTCTTCGGACGCGTTCTCGAGCACCTCGATCCGCGCAAGCATTTCGGCGTTGCCGCCAAGCACGATGTCGGTACCGCGTCCTGCCATATTGGTCGCAACCGTCACAGCGCCCGGAGTGCCGGCCTGGGCCACGACGTACGCCTCGCGCTCATGCTGCTTCGCATTCAGTACATGGTGGGGCACACCCTGACGGTCCAAGATACGCGAAACCGCGTCCGACTTCTCGACGCTGGTCGTTCCGACGAGAACTGGTTGGCCAGCCTTGTGGGATGCCTCGATCTCTTGGCACAATGCCTTGAACTTCTCGCGCTCGGTCTTGTAGATCAGGTCTTCGTTGTCTTCGCGCGCGATCGGTTTGTTGGTCGGAATCACGACGACATCGAGTTCGTATATGTTGTGGAACTCCGTCGCCTCGGTGTCCGCCGTTCCGGTCATTCCGGCCAGCTTTTTGTAAAGGCGAAAGAGATTCTGGAACGAGATCGTCGCCAGTGTGAGGTTTTCACTCTGGATGGAGACGCGTTCTTTGGCCTCGACCGCCTGATGAAGGCCGTCGGACCAGCGCCTGCCAGCAAGAACACGGCCTGTGAACTCATCGATGATCATCACCTTGCCATCTTCACTGACCATGTAGTGCTGGTCGCGATGGTAGAGCGCATGAGCGCGCAGACATTGCTGCAGGATGTGAAGCGTCTCGAGGTTGACGGGATCGTAGAGGTTCGCGCCATCACCACCGAGAAGCCCGCGCGTGCTCAGCATCTCCTGCGATGTCTCCATCCCATCTTCGGTTAGCGTGACGCTGCGATTCTTCTCGTCGAGATCGTAGTGCTCGTCCTTGCGAAGCCTAGGGATGATCTCGTTGATCTGCTGGTACTTCTCGCTCGCGGTTTCTCCGGGGCCGCTGATGATGAGCGGGGTCCTCGCTTCATCGATCAGGATCGAATCGACCTCATCGACGATCGCGAAGTTCAGGTCACGCTGGACGTAGTCGTAGATGCTGAACTTCATGTTGTCGCGCATGTAGTCGAAGCCGTACTCGTTGTTCTGCCCGTAGGTGATGTCGCAGTTGTACGCACGCTTCTTCGCTGCATTCGGTTGACCCGGAACGACGACACCGGTGCTCAACCCAAGGAAGCCATAGAGCTTGCCCATCCACTCGGCATCACGGCGGGCGAGATAGTCGTTCACGGTAACGACGTGAACCCCTTTGCGCTCGAGCCCATTCAGATAGCAAGGAAGCGTCGCAACCAACGTCTTGCCCTCTCCGGTCTTCATTTCGGCGATTTTGCCCTGGTGAAGGACGATCCCCCCGACGAGCTGCACGTCGTAGTGTCGCATGCCGAGGACCCGGCGCCCCGCTTCGCGAACAACCGCATAGGCCGGGACCATCAACTCGTCGAGCGATGCGCCGTTGTCGATCTGCTGCCTGAACTCTGCCGTTTTGCCACGAAGCTCATCGTCGGACAGCGCCTTGATCTCCGGTTCGAGAGCCGTGATTGCAGCCACGAGCGGCTGCATCCGCTTCACCTCGCGTTGGTGTTTGGTACCGACAACCTTCTTGAGGACATTCTTGATCACTCGCTGCAATCTAGGTCGGGCCGAGGAAGCGCGCAAACAAGGGTCAAAACCAGCCTTTCGACAAGGCCAGTGCCGCGATGAGCGCGAACACCAAGAATACAAACGCCCACAGCCACCGCTCCAACGATGGGGCTGGCTCAGGCGGTGGGTCGGCATCCTCGAAGCCTTCGAGCAAGTCTCGCGCACCTGCTTGTGCGTGGAGCTCCAAGCGCAGAAGGGCTAGGCTCACCAACAGGCCGATTGTGAGGATCGTCGCGGCCGCCACCCAACGCGCGATCCTGCGGCGGGCCGAACCTGACTCGGATTCCGCGTGCGATACGACCGTGGCGAGCGACACGACTCCGAAGTTCCGAGGGCCGAAAAGGGCATTGATCGCGTCTCGGGTTTGATCCGAAGGTATCCCACCATCGACGATCGCCATCGCGATCGGGTCGAGGCCTTCTCGCTGGGCATCGGCAAGCACGGCCCGAGCAGCGAGCTGCAGTTCAGTGCCGGTCGAGCCGTCGGGAATCAACAGGTGGGTCACCCCAGCTGTGTTTGTGGAAAAGAGATCTGCGCGCAGCTGGAGCCGCCACACACCCGGCTCTAGCGAAGCCGGCAACCAGGGCTCACTCGGTGTCACCGAGAAGGCGTACGTCCACTGGTTGTCCCGATACGCGTCTACCAACACCGGCCCCCTACCCCCGAGCTGGTCCCACTCGACGCGCACCTGCCCGCCGTCGACCGATGCGCGCGCACTGATGCCCCCTGGGACCACAGGCAGCCGTACCTGGCGCGAGGTCACGACTCGGTCGCGCCGACCGAGGGCTTGCACTTCGATCCGGGCCTCATTGCCCACCACCACCAACGGGAACCGGAGGAAGCCTCGGGCTGGACCAATTTCCTTCTGCTCGAGACGTACCCCGGCGATCGAATCGACGCGCACACGGGTCGGCTTTTCGCCGACCCAAACCGAAAGCCAGCAACGGAGCTCAGGAACGCACGCACCTCCTTCAATCCTCGGGTCGAGTTGCAAGGGCGCGGCTTCTGGATCGACGACGCGCATGGGGCCGAGCTCGTAGACCTGAAAGGGACTCGTTTCGCGTACCGGTTGGTAGTCGCGCAAAGCCTCATCAGGTTCGACCGAAACGCCGTATCGCACCGACACCGCCTCGCCGTCGATCTCGGTTCGCGCGACGAAGAACGCCGTGCCCTCGATGTCGCTTGGCAACGGAACTTCACCCTCCAAACCCTGAGCGACGGAGCGGGCCATCTTGGTCGTAGAGATCAGCGCACCACTTCCATCCCTGAGCTCGACCGTCGTCGGCGGCGCGTCGACCTGATGATCCGTCAAGTGCCATGCGCGAAGTGCGGCCTTCGTCCCGGGCGCGACGACGCTTGGACCGGTGAGCGAGAAGCCGATCCCAGAGTCCGGCGGTTCACTCAACCAAAGCGCCGCGAGGATCCCCGCAACGACCGCAGGCGCGATACGCACAGGCCAGGCGAAAGACGGGGAATCACGGCGTTGGTTTTCAGTGGGGATGGACAAGACCCGGATGGTACCTTAGGAATGTCGGGGATACAGAGCACGTATGGAAGCCCACGCCGAACACGACGTCGAGCAACTGCGAGCCCGTCTGAACGACTACATGGCCCGGCATGGGTTACGCTCGACCGAGCAGCGGCGCATCGTGACCGAGATGTTCTTCTCGAGTCCGGGTCACCTCTCCATCGAAGACTTGCTCGAGCAAGTGCGCCTCGAAGAGCCAAAGATCGGTTACGCCACGGTTTACCGCACCCTCAAGCTGCTGAAGGACTGCGGGCTCGCCTACGAGCGGCACTTCGGCGACGGTGTGTCCCGATACGAAGTCGCTTGGCAAGACGAGCACCACGACCATTTGATCTGCGCAGAGTGCGAAAAGATAATCGAGTTCGAGGAAAACAACATCGAACAGCTCCAGCACAAGGTCGCAAAAAAGTACGGGTTCAAGCTCGTTCGACACAAGCTCGAGCTCTACGGCATTTGCCCCGACTGCCAAGCGAAGAAGTCCTAGACAACTGCCACCGACGCCGTAGCTGCCACTGGCGCTGTCCCTTCCCTTCGCGTATTGCTGCGCCATGCTCCTCGAGCGCTACCTGGAGGACCTCGGCTCGCAGGCCATCGAAACCGCCCTTCACCTCGGGGAGCCCCGCCGAGCGATCGTGCGTCCAACACAAGACCCGAAGTTCGGCGACTTCCAGCTAAACGGAGCGATGGCCCTCGGCAAAGAGCTCGGCAAGCCCCCTCGCGAAGTGGCCGAGCCGATCGCGAATGCTCTTCGCGAGCTGGATGCGGTCGAACGAGCCGAGGTTGCAGGCCCTGGCTTCGTCAACATTCATCTCGCTCCGCGATGGATCGCTCAGCTCCTTACCGACGCGCTTCGTGACGAGGACCGCGACGGAGTCCCCTTGGTCGAACGGCCCTTGAAGACCATTGTCGACTTCTCCGGCCCCAATATCGCTAAGCAAATGCATGTCGGACACCTTCGCTCCACGATCATCGGCGATGCGATCTCGCGCATTTTAGCGTTCATGGGCCACTCGGTGATTCGGGACAATCATCTCGGCGACTGGGGAACCCAATTCGGGCTTTTGATCGTGGGGATGCGCGACTGGGGCTCGGAAGAGGCACTCGAGCGAGAGCCGATCGCCGAGCTGGAGCGCGTCTACAAGCTCGCCTCAGAGCGGGCGGCGAACGATACGGCCTTCGCCGAACAAGCCCGAGCCGAGCTAGCCAAGCTCCAGGCTGGAGACCCAGACAACCGGGCCGTTTGGCAGCATTTCGTCGAGGTCAGCCGGCACGCTCTCGATGCCGTGTATGCAGAGCTCGGTGTCGACTTCGATGTCTGGCTCGGAGAGAGCGCGTATCACGACGCGCTTCGGGGCGTGGTCGATGATCTGCTTTCGCGTGGGATCGCCCGCGAAGACGATGGCGCAGTTTGCCTCTTTTGGAATGAAATCGACGGTGCGCCCAAAGCCCTTCGCAAACAAAAAACACCCTTCATCGTCCGTAAGAAAGACGGTGCCTTTCTCTATTCGACGACGGACATTGCAACGGTCCTCTACCGCCGCGACCACTTTGCGGCAAACCGGGCGCTCTACGTCGTCGACAACCGGCAAGGCCTACATTTCAAGCAGCTCTTCGCCTTGATGAAGCTGCTTGGTGTAGCGATGGAGCTCGAGCACATCGGCTTCGGGACCGTGCTCGGCAAGGACGGGAAGCCGCTTCGTACGCGAGATGCGAGCGGGCAGGTGATCACCCTCATCTCGCTCCTCGAGGAATCAAAACAGCGTGCGCGGGACCGTATCGAAGAGGGGATTTCTGAAGGCAGACTTCGGGTCCGCCCGGAGGAGATCAACGAGGTATCGAGAATTGTGGGGATAGGCTCGGTGAAGTACGCAGACCTCAGGCAGAACCGTCTGAGCGATTACCAGTTCGACTGGGACAAGATGATTTCTTTCCAAGGCAACGCAGCGCCCTACCTCCAGTATGCATACGCCCGGTGCGCGTCGATCTTCGCAAAGGGCGGGATCAACATGGAGGCGATTGTCGACGATGCGGAGATCTCGTTGGAGGTGTTGGCAGAAGAGTCGCTCGGGAAACGCCTCATGCGCTTTGCCGATGTCGTCTACCAAGCGGGCGAGACGAGCCAACCCCATTTGATTTGCGAGCACCTCTACGAGCTCGCGCGCACCTTCAGTAGTTTTTACACCGAGTGTCCCGTCCTCGATTCCGAGGGGGCGACACGACGAAGTCGGCTCGGGCTCACAGCGCTCACCGCCCGGCAAATTCGACGTGGGCTTGGGCTCGTCGGGATCGGCGTCGTCGACCGAATGTAGTAGCAATCATTCGGATTTCCCCCGCCAAGGCGCGGATGTGCTATGCGAAGCGCGCCGATGCTGGGTGAGGTCGTCCGAACGTCGCATGAGAGTCGTTGCCTCAAAGGCAATCCGCTGGGTGATCCGCACGTGCGCGATCTCTACCTCTACCTACCACCCGAGTATGATGGCAAGCAGCGTTTCCCGATCGTCATGCTGCTGGCTGGATTCGGCTCGACGAACCACTCGATCGCCGCGTGGAGCCCCTGGAAGCCCAACACGATTGAGCGCTACGACCAACTCGTCTCCGAGACGAAGTGCCCCCCTGCCATCCTGGTCCTCCCCGACTGTTTCAATCGCTGGGGCGGTTCACAGTTCCTCGATTCTGCCGGAACGGGCCGGTACCAAACCTATCTCGCCGACGAGGTGATTCCATTCGTCGACGCTGAGTTCAAAACGATCCCCGACCGCGAAGCGCGTGCGGTAGCTGGCCGTTCTTCCGGTGGCTTTGGGGCGCTCCGATTGGGAATGGACCGCCCTGATGTCGTCTCGGTCATTGGGAGCCACGCAGGTGATGCTGCCTTCGAGGTCAGTATGCGACCCATGCTTACGCCTGCGGCAATCGCGTTCGAGCAAGCGGGCGGTCTCGAGCCATTCGCGCGGGAAGTCCCGGTGGCAGGCCCTCAAAGCGCCTCGCAGTTCGATGCGGTTTTCGTCTTGGCCGCCAGCGCCGCATATTCACCGGATCCGAGCGCGTTTCCGCATGCAAAGCTCCCTTTCGAGCCGGGGACGGGAGCCCTCCGAAACGACGTATGGCGCGACTGGCTCGCCGAGGACCCGGTATCGCGCATCGACGCCTCCATCGAGGCCTTGAAAACCATGTCGCTGATCTACTTGGATGCAGGCAACCGGGACGAGCACGGGCTACACTTTGCTGCGCGGATGCTACAAAGCGCAATGTCCGCGCATCAGCTTCGCGTACACTACGATGAATTCGAAGGAGGCCACCGGGGCACGTCATGGCGGTACGACACGTCGCTACCGCGCATGATTCGAGCGCTTCGGAGGGAATGAAATCCGGATGACGACCAAGAAGAAGAGCTCAAAGTCTGACGTGAAGACCGATGCGGAGGGAGCAGCCACCGCAAAGAAATCCGGCGCTGGTGGTGCCGGTGCTGTCGCGAAGAAGATCCTCGCAGACGAAGCCCCGCAATCCAAGATCGCCGAGCATGGCGAGACCATGATGGACGGGCCGAGGACCGCTGCCACCCAGTCCGCCCGTGTGCTGAGCGAAGTGCTCATCGAAAAACCGGAGTTGGTGGTGCCTCTGGTTGCCAAGTTTGCCAAGGGCATCTCGTCTTCAAACAAGCGGGTCGTGCAAACCTCTGCAGAAGCGTTGCCCGCTATCGCGCGAATCGCACCCGCTCGTGTGGCCCGGCAACTCGACGTCCTCAAAGCGTCTTTTGAAGACGCCAGCGATGTCGGCAAAGATGGCCTAGTCAAGACGTTCGCGGCGCTATGCACCGCATCGGTCGCTTATCAGAAGCGCCTGGAGCCCGTGTTGACGCTCGCGCTGAATGGGGCCGATGGTAAGACTCTTCTCGCTTGGACTCAAATCGTCCTTCCCGCACTGAAAGGCGAACCGCATGCGCGCGCACGTGCCGTGGTGGAAGGGCGCTTGAACTTGATCCCGCGTTCGTACGCTCAGCAGATCGCGGACTTCCTCGGCATCAAACTGCGGCTACGCTACCGCTAGGCAGCGTGTCATTTTAGAAGCGAAGGTTCGTAGCCTTCAGGCCGTTCAAAGCCGAGCAACTCGAGCGTCGTGGCCGAGATGTTTGCCAGGCCGGGGCTCGCCACGGCATCGTTGAGCTCGATTTCAGTACCGGGGACGTAAATGTAGCAAGGGACCGCGTTTAGCGTGTGACTCGTCTTGCTCCTCAATCGCCCGTTCTTGTCTCGCTTGAAGTCGCCAGACGAAACATCGACCTCAAACATCTCGTCGCAATTGCCATGGTCGGCGGTCACGATGACGGCACCTTGAAGCTCCTCGATAACGGGTATGATGCGCCCGAGCGATAGATCGACCGCTTCGACGGCGATTACGGCGGCTTCGAGGTCACCGGTGTGACCCACCATGTCACCGTTTGCGTAGTTGATGCGTGCATGCCTTGGCCCGTTGCGTTGGAGGGCTTCGATGGTCGCGTCGGTAATCTCGGCTGCTTTCATCCAGGGACGCTGCTCAAAGGGCACGAGGTCGCTTGGGATTTCGACGTACTCCTCGTAGGTCTCGTCAAACATCCCCGTGCGATTCCCATTCCAGAAGTAAGTCACATGCCCGAACTTCTGGGTCTCGCTGCATGCGAATTGAGTGATGCCGTTACGGGCGAGGTATTCGCCCAGGGTGCGATCGATGGCCGGGGGCTGCACGAGATAGTGACGCGGCAGCTTGAGATCGCCGTCGTACTCCATCATGCCCACGAACTCGACGTCGGGGACGGAGCCCCGATCGAACTTCGAAAAGTCCGGCTCGGTAAAGGCGCGGGTAAGCTCGAGCGCACGGTCGCCGCGAAAGTTGAAGAGAACGACGGCAGCACCATCCACAATGGGCCCAACGGGCTTTCCGGCATCATCGACGATCACGAAACCAAGGAGGTTCTGGTCGATCATGCCCGGGTTCTCGTCGCGGAGCGCTTGAATCGCCTCGGTAGCGCTCTTGAAGCCCCTGCCCTCTCCATGCACGTGGTGCTTCCAACCACGATCGACCATCGACCAATCGGCGTTGTACCTGTCCATCGTGATGAACATCCGGCCCCCGCCTGATGCGATGCGATAGTCACGGCCGCCTTGCTCATTCAGCGCATGCAACAACTTTTCGAGCGCATCGACGTACTCGAGCGCGCTGGTCTCGGGAACGTCACGACCGTCCAGCAGAATGTGTACGCGAGCACGTTCGACTCCCTCTTCGTGGCAACGTCGCAACATCGCGAAAAGGTGCTCGATGTGGCTGTGTACGTTGCCGTCCGACAGTAGCCCTATGAAGTGCATGGGCTCTGCGCTCCCCTTTACCGTTCGAACGAGCTTCTGCCATTCCTCACCCTCGAAGATCTCGCCGCTTTCGATCGCCATCTGGACCCGCTTGGCCCCCTGATCGAACACCCTGCCTGCACCGAAAGCGTTGTGGCCAACTTCACTGTTGCCCATGTCGTCGTCACTTGGAAGCCCAACGGCGGTCCCATGTGCTTTCAGTCGGGTCGTCAGCGAAATCTGAGCCAGATGGTCGAGTGTTGGCGTCCGCGCCAGCCAAACCGCGTCACCTTCGTCCGACGCACCGCAACCCACGCCATCCATCACGACGATCAGGACGGGACCTTGAACCCCAGCAAAGCTCGGATGCCTTCGAAGCTTCCAATCGGTCACGCCTTTCCCTAGCACAGCGGCTTGATCCTGACACTGGCGTCGCTCTGCCCTATGCTTGCCGCATGATCGTCGTCACCAATCGCATTCCTGTCGCCGAGGGCTACGAAATCGACTTCGAGGATCGCTTTCGAAAACGCGTCCACCTCGTCGACGAGGCTCCCGGCTTCATTCGCAACGAGGTGCATCGCCCTCGACCGATGAAGCTCGACCACCAAACCGGCACCTGGTCGCCCGACCCCGACAAGGAGGGTTACTACGAGGTGAAGACCTGGTGGAAGACGTTCGACGATTTCAAAGCGTGGACGATGAGCCCCGCGTTCGCCGAGGCGCACCGAAATCGCCCACCCAAAGACATGTTTCGCGGCCCGAACGTGCTCGAAGTCCACGAGGTCTTCTTGAGCACCGACGCCCCCGATTGAGTTTCGATGCCTCGTCAGCCCAAAGATGCGATCGAAAAACGCCTTTGGATCACCCTGATCGTCCTGATGATTCTCTTGGTGGCGGTCGTGTTGATCATCGTGTGGCTTGGTGGCTAGGCGAGATTGACCTTGACGGCCATGGAACCTGTTCTACACTAAAAGTACTTTACAATATGTAAACTTATGTAATCAGGCTCGTGGAGGATCGCGTGAAGACCAGGTGCCCAGTGAAGTTCCAAAACGTCGATTTTTGTGCGCCCTCGACGCATGACAATCCCTACGAGATGTACGACTACTTCCTCGAGCACGAACCACTCTACTTCGATGAGAAGAACGGAGTTTGGGAGGTTTTCCGGTACGACGACATCGTCGAGATCGAGCGCGACACCGAAACGTTCATCAGCGGTGAGGGGGTTCGCCCGAATATCCCAGGCGATCCTGCGATGATCTACCAAGACGGCGAACAACACAACAAGCAGCGTGCCCTGGTGTCTTCCGCGTTCACCCCGCGTCAGATGCGCAAGATGGAGGCGCGAGCGCGCGTGATCGTGGCCGAGCTCGTCGACACCATGCTGCAGCAGTCCGAAGTCGAGATCGTTCGCGACCTCGCTTCACCTCTGCCGTTGCGTCTGATCTGCGACATGCTCGGTACTCCGGAAGAGAAGCGCGACGGGGTGCGTTCCTGGATCAATACGATGATCAAGGGTGGCAACGGTCCTGACTACGTGACCGACGAGGTCAATGAGGCGTTCGACCAGTTCATCGAGCTTCACGAGGAGATGCACGCGGCGCGCGTAGAGGCAGGATGTACCGGAAGTGACATCCTCACGATCTGGATGAACGCCGAGATCAACGGCGAAAAGCTCGATGAATCGCAGCTCTTGTTTGAGCACCTTCTTCTCAATACTGGCGGCGCCGAGACAACCCGCAGCGCAATTGCCGGCGGGCTGGAGCGTCTCGCGAACGACCCGAAGCAATACGATGCGCTGTACGAAAACCCCGACCTGATTCCCAATGCGGTCGAGGAAATCCTCCGGTGGGTATGTCCGTTCGTCAATATGTATAGAACCGCCAGTCGCGACTACGAGCTCCACGGCAAGATCATCAAGGAAGGTCAGCAAGTCGGTCTCACCTACCCCGCTGCCAACCGGGACCCGCGAAAATTCAGCGACCCCCATACGTTCAACATTTTTCGAGACTTCTCAAAGGAAGGGAAGCATCTTTCGTTCGGCCTCGGCCCCCACTTTTGCCTCGGCGCATCGCTTGCGCGCATGGAGATCAAACTGTCGCTCGAGGAGATGACACAGCGGGTGAAAAGCGTTCGGATCCCCGAGGGCAAAGAGGTGGAGTACATCTCTGCATCCTTCACACGCGGCTTGAGGAAGTTCCCAGCGATCCTAGAACCGCGCTGAGGACTCAAAGACGCTGCGATCGTCCGACACCATCGCCTAGTCGGCGAGGGTGACGTTGGGCTGATAAAAGAATTGCTCAAAGACCACCTTGCCGTCGGCCCAACGGCGAGCGGAGACCTGGTGGTTGCGCATGCGGCTGCCGTCTTTGAACGTCACATCGAATACCCACTCCGAAAACGAGCGGTCGCCTTCGACAGCACTTCCGAGGAGCGTCCCCTCGTGGAACTCCTTGACGCTCTCGAAGAAGTCGATCTCGAACTGCCGGCATGCGGCCTTGCCTTCGCGAGGCTTCTCGTTGTTTTCCTGCATGATGCAGTCATCCGCATAGAACTTTTCGAACGCTTCCATCGCCTGGCCCGACGCGACCATCTGATTGAGCTCCCGGTCGAGGGCGGCAACATCGTGGGACATGATGCATCCTTTCCAACAGGAGCCTGATCTTAGGGCCGGGCACGCCGAAACGGAAGCGTCGGGTCGCCCCCCTCCCAAAGACGGGGACGGCATCGCCGTCATTTTCTTGGAAACTTTTGGGCCCCGTTGGCGTTAATGCAGGAGAGCCTTAGGAGATAGGAGACAAGGTGAATAGCTTACGAACGATTGTGTTGGGGCTTCCGATTCTCGTCATCGCGATTGTGGTTGCGATCGGAGTCGCGTCGACGCACGCGGATTCTCCAACCGACAAGCCACGCAGCCAAACCGCCAGATCAACGCCCCAAGACGTCCAACTGGCCAAAGCCACGTTCGCGGGGGGCTGCTTTTGGTGCATGGAGCCGCCTTTCGAAAAGCTCGACGGCGTCGTGAGCGTCACCTCTGGATACACCGGCGGCAAAAAGGCCGGGCCCTCCTACGAAGAGGTCAGCTCGGGCCGGACGGCACATGTGGAAGCGGTTCAAGTCAAGTACGACCCAACCAAAGTCTCCTATACATATCTGCTCGAGGTGTTCTGGCGACAGATCGATCCAACCGACGACGGCGGTCAGTTCGCCGACCGCGGGACCCAGTATCGCACGGGGATTTACGTGCACGATCGCGAGCAAAAGAAGCTCGCCGAGGCTTCCAAACAAAAGCTCCAGAAGAGCGGCGTGTTCAAAAAGCCCATCGTGACGCCGATCATCTGGGCAAGCGCATTCTACCAAGCCGAGGCATACCACCAGGATTACTACAAAAAGAATCCGTCACACTACAAACGATACCGTCGCGGGTCGGGTCGCGAGGGTTTCCTCGAGACGATTTGGGGTAAGATGCCGCTCGAACCACCCACCAAGCCCGAAGCGGACAGCAAGAGGAAATCGATGTCGGAGAAAAGCAAGCACTATGACAAGCCGTCGAAGACCGAGCTCCGCAAGGAGCTGACTCCACTGCAATACACGGTGACACAAGAGGAGGGCACCGAACCTCCGTTCCGCAACGAGTACTGGGACAACAAGAAGGAAGGCATCTATGTCGATGTCGTCAGCGGCGAGCCTTTGTTCAGCTCCTTGGACAAGTACAAGAGCGGAACGGGATGGCCGAGCTTCAGCAAGCCCCTCGAAGATGAGAACATCACCCGCGAGGTCGACCACAAGCTGCTGATGCCCCGCACCGAGGTGCGGAGCAAGTACGGTGACAGTCATCTCGGACATGTCTTCAAAGACGGCCCCGCACCAACGGGTCTTCGGTATTGCATCAACAGCGCGTCACTCCGATTCATCCCGAAGGAAGAACTCGAGAAAGAGGGTTACGGCGAGTATCTGGCGCTGTTCGAGAACAAGGCAGCCGAGTGATGGGGATTCGCGAATGGATCAAGCCGCGGGCGCAGGACTGGGCCATGCGGTTCATGGATGAACTGAGGCCTGAGACCGTGGTCGAGGCCAGCGGAGATGTGCTCGAGATCGGTTTCGGCACCGGACTCAACCTCCGGCACTACGGTCAAAACGTGCGCGCCCTGTGGGGGATCGATCCGATGAAGACGGACGGGGTCCCAAAAGTCGAGGAACGCATCGAACGGGCGCCCTTCCCCGTGGAGCGGGTTGCGCTCAGTGCAGACGGCCAGCTTCCCTTCGACGCAGGTCACTTCGATTGCGTGGTCACCACGTGGACGCTGTGTTCCATCCCTGACGCACAGACCGCGATCGCCGAGATGCGCCGTGTTCTCAAACCGGGTGGCCGTTATCTGTTCATCGAGCACGGCCAAAGTCGAGACCAGAGCACGAGACGGTGGCAAGACCGAGTCAATCCCGTGTGGCGACGCTTCACCGACGGGTGCAATATCAATCGCCCGGTCGATCGAATCGTGGAGCAGGGCGGCTTCGAGATGGCAATCCTAGACGAGTTCGTCGGCAAAGGCCCCCGCCTGATCTCTAGTCTCTATCGCGGTGTCGCCTTGAAGAACTGAGCGAAAAAACTGCACCCCAAGTTCGCGCACCGGGATGCTAGGATCTAGCCATGTCCGTCCTCGGCACAGGCCTATCGCTCCTTTGGGAGGCGCCCCAAACCGCCCTTGGATTGGCCATGCTGGGCGTGGAGGCCGTGCGCAAGCGAATCCGCAAGATCGAAGTCGAAAACGGACGCATGGTCGTCGAGTCGCGCGGGACTGGGATCTCTCTCGGGCACATCGTGTTCTGGAGTCGTGAGAGTAGTCGTTGGCACGAGCTCGATGACCGAAACCGCGCCCACGAGCTAGGACATACCAAGCAGTCGCGCCTCTTCGGGCCACTCTACTTACCGCTCATCGGGGTCCCTTCGATCTCGCGAGCGATCTATGCGTTGGCCTATCGCGAAGTCACGGGACGAGAGTGGACCCGATACTACGCGGGCTATCCCGAAAAGTGGGCCGACCGTTTGGGCGGCGTCGCCCGGGACGAGGAGCATGGATAGTGGAGCTCCGGACCGTTGGCACCAAGTATCAGGGTTTCATTTACGATCGAGCACCGAGAAATGTGTATTGGGAGACCACGATCGCCTGTGATCTCGCCTGCCAACACTGTCGCGCGAGCGCCATTCCACATCGCGATCCAACCGAGCTGACCACCGAGGAGGGGAAGGCGCTCATGCGCGAGGTGCAAGAGCTCGGAAGCATGCTCGTGCTCACCGGCGGCGATCCCCTCAAACGCCCAGACATCGAGGAGCTGATCGACTACGGGCGCAGCCTTCCAATCCATGTGTCGATCACACCAAGCACGACCCCAAAGCTTCAACGTGACACGGTCGCGCGATTCCGGGACCTCGGCGTCACCGCGATGGGAGTGAGCCTCGACGGGCCGAGCGCAGCGCTGCATGACGGGTTTCGCAATGTCCCAGGGACCTTCGACTACTCGATGCGAGCCCTCGAATGGGCACGTGAGTTTCAGATTCCCGTGCAGGTCAATACGACCGTCACGGCGCACACCTTGCCGCACGTGCCAGCGATGTACGAGCTTCTTCGTGACACCGCCGCGCCACCGGTCCGCCGCTGGAGCCTGTTTCTATTGGTGCCCGTGGGCCGCGGAACCGAGCTCGACACGCCGAGTGCAGACGATGTCGAGCGCCTGTTCGATTGGGTATATGGGGTGTCCGAGGAGGCTCCTTTCCGCGTGGGCACGACCGAGGCACCGCACTATCGCCGCTTTTGGATCCAGCAAAAACTCGCTAGCGGCATGCCACTCAAAGACGTCCAAGCCCGCGCGCGGCAGATGGCGTTCGGGATCCGAGACGGCAACGGCGTGATCTTCATCTCCCACCGCGGGGAGGTCTATCCGGCCGGCTTCCTCCCTCATCCGCTCCTCGGCAATGTGCGCGACCGGTCATTGGTCGACCTCTATCGCAACTCGCCCGAGCTCCAAGCGATTCGCGACCCAAGCAACTACAAAGGGCGCTGTGGACGTTGTGACTTCAAATGGGTGTGCGGTGGCTCGCGTGCCCGCGCCTATGCGATGACCGGAGATGCGCTTGGGGAGGATCCGCTGTGCGTCTATCAACCGGAGGCACAGCCAACCGAGCTATCCCTTCGGGAGGCCGAGGACGCGGTCGGCGATTAGGTTCATCAATAGATTGTTGAAGACGTACACCATGCCTTCGCGAAGCTTGCGTTCGACGTGATAGTCGCCGGCTAGGCCCCATCCGCCAAATGTGGTGAGGGCCGCACGGGTGGTCTCCCAGGCAGCCTCGGAAGCCAGAACTTTTGCCAGGGCAGACCGCGCATTCGCTTCTTCACCACACTCGATGAGCCGAAGGGCATCCCACCGCATGAGGTCAGCCGCCTCGACCTGCGCATAGGCCTCGACAAGCGGGTATTGGATGCCTTGGTGTTCACCGATCAGCCGGCCGTTCGTTTTGCGGGTCTTGGCATACTCCACACTGCGATCGAGCAAAAACCGGGCGTTGCCAATCGCTTCGGAGGCGGCAAGCGCCCGTCGAATTGCAAACCCCTTCATTAGGCAAGCAAGCCCCTCACCTACCGGGCCGAGCCGGGTCGAGTCGGGAAGTCGGAGCTCATCGATGAAGAGTGTCGCCGTCATTCGGTTGGCGACGAGGTCGATTGGATGCCTTTCGACCTTGTCGCCGACCTCGTCGAGGTCGAGCAGAAATAGCGTCGTGCCCTGCTCGGCCCGCGCCAACACGATCATCAAACGGGTCTCTTCGGCAAACGAGATCAGCACCTTTTGAGCATTGATCACCCAGTCATCGCGATCGCGACGCGCAGTGCTAGCAAGCTCGGTCATGTTGGCGCCGCTGTCGGGCTCGGTGGCGGCGACGGTCAAGAATCGAATGGCACCGCTTGCAACACCCGGCAGGTAGCGCGTTTTTTGTTCATCGGTCCCATGAAGTACCAGTGTTCGGCAGATCGCCATCTGTGCATTGACGCAAGCGGCATCGCCCCCCGCCCGATTGACCTCCTCGACGAGCACACTAGCGACGATCGGGCCAGCGTCGGCACCCCCGTAGAGCTCCGGAATGAACGTACCGAAGTACCCGGCATCCCCGATCGTTTCGAAGAAGTCGACCGGAAAGGCCTTTTTCGCATCTTGCGCGCGCCAATAGTCGGGGCCAAACCGTTCTAGGGTTGGTCGAATCGCTGCGCGGACTTCATCGGCGGTGTCGGAGGGTCGATCGGACGCCATCGACCTCAGCTTGGCATCCGACGCCGAACTGCTCAATGAATTGGTGTCTCTCGAACTGGTTGGGCGGGCTCGGCGCCGAGAAGGCCACGGAGCGCCGCATAGACGTCGGGGTGATTCACCAGGCGGACGTGATCCACCCCGCGAAGCACGGCGCCACCGCGAAATGGGACTCTTCTAGCGGGCTCGGGGGCGTGGCCGGAAGCGCTCGGAAGCCGGACCAGCAAGTCGCCGAGAAGCTCTCCAACCGGATGTGCCGGGTCACGCGAGATCGTCGCAGCGACGAAGTAGTACCCGACGCCGTCGACTAGGGGCACATTGCGGCGAGCGTCGGCAAACACGGCGTCGGGATCTCTGCCGGCCCATTCTTCGTCCAAGGTGTAGCCGTGGCGAAGGTCTTTGACGCCGGAGCTCCTGGCTGTGAGGAGGTCGGCTGGTACTTGTGCGCCGGCGGCGTCGATCTTTCGAAGGAGGCCCGTCAACAGGTTGACTCCTTTCTCGAGCGGCGCACCGAGGTGCGGGGAGCCAATACAGGCTACGTGACGAAGAAGCCCGAGCCATGGCGCATCGTGTTCCCGTGCGTAGTGGGCAGCACTTCGTGCGACGAGGCCCCCCATGCTGTGCCCCACCAGCGCGATCTCTTGGATCGGCACCGGGTACGCGTCGAGCATCTCGGTCACCCGCTCCGCAAGCAAACGCCCGTTCTCTGAGATGTGTCGCCCACTGTTGTACCGCATGTAGACAGGCGTGTAGCCGAGGTCCTCGCGGAGACGGCTACCGAACGTGACATCGGGAGCGTCGTAGTGTTGCTCCGAAGCCAAGCTCCAAAGCCACTCGGTTGCTGCCAAACCGTGGACAAAAACACACACCCTTGGTGTCGCATTGGGGAACGCCGCGTCGAATGCTTCGCGTGTCGCCGGTAGACGGCGGCCATCGTGCCGAAACGTCATGCCCAGGGCGAGTCGGTTGTTGCGTCGGCTCAAATGGTCACCCCAAAACCCATTGATCGAGGCTTGCGCGTAGTCGATGACCCAGCTCGTGGTGCCGGCCCTAGTGGCGTCGATCGGGGTGGCGAGATCGGAGGCGTCGAGGTCAATGGTTTGGCTGAGTTGTGTCTCGACGACGTCTGCCGCGGCGTTGACCCCAAGACGCACGGTTCGATTGACCAAGCGAATCGACGCGAACACACCACTGGAAATCGCAGTTTGGACCGCCGTGACGACCTCGGCGGTCGTTTTGGCGGGCTCAACCGGCGCAAAGCGTCGAGTGGTTCGTTCGACCACCGCGTCATGCGTGCGCTCGACGAGATTGGTCGTCTCCTCGACTACGTCGAACACCAGGTCCGTGAATCCCCTGACTCTTCGCACGAATCGACCGTAGCAGAAAACGCAGTTCGGGGCGCCCGTTGGCTGTCCCCTGTACGAATGTGTGCTAGGCGATGCTCGTGAATCGAAAGCTCAATTACACCGCGATCATCCTCGGGGCGCTGTTCATGACAGCGTGCCAAAGCAAGGGTCCAACGCCCAACGAGGGTGCTGCCCCGGCTACCGAAACTGAGAAGCCTGCTGACCCTCACGCTGGCCTCGACCAGGCACGCAGGGCGCAAGAGGCAATCGCCAAGATACCGAGGCCGGAGCCAGATGCCTCCGGCAAGATCGACCTGGGCGCCGTTACCATGCAGGTTCCCGAAGGCTGGATCTTCGAAAAACCGCGTGCGCTGATGCGGCGCGCACAATTCAAAGTCCCAGGCCCCAAAGGCGAGGCGGAGTCGGTCGTGTTTTTCATGGGTACGGCAGGCGCCGGCTCGCAACAGGCCAATATCGATCGTTGGATCGCCCAATTCACCCACAAAGACGGGAGTCGTGTCGTGGACGTGAAACCGGTCGAAAAAAAGGTGTCGGGGTTCGGCGTGACCCAGATCGAGGTCGCGGGCGAGTACGATGGAGGCATGACTCCGGGAGGCCAACCCGGCCAGGCCACGTCGGAGCAACGTTTGATCGCCGCCATCGTCAACACGCCAAAGGGCCCATACTACATCAAGCTCCTTGGCCCGGATGCGACGATCTCCGAAAACCGCAAGGCCTTCAACGACATGATCGCGTCGATCAAACCGACACCGTAGTACTACGCATCCCGCTCGAGGATCATGGCTTGCGCCATTGCACCCGCAGCGCAGATGCTGATCAAACCGTAACGCGAGTTTCGGCGCTTCATTTCGTTGGCAAGAGTGGTTGCGATCCGAACTCCAGTCGCCGAGAACGGATGACCGACAGCGACCGAGCTGCCGAGTTGATTCAGCTTTGAGCGGTCGACCGTCCCGATCGGATCGCGCTTCCAGCCGCGCTCCCATGAGGCGAGGTTGCTGAGCACTTGACCTGTGAACGCCTCGTGCATCTCGATGAGGTCCATGTCGTCGAGGGTCAGCCCCGTCTCGGCGAGGAGGTCGGGGACGGCAATCCCTGGCCCCATCAACAACCCGTCTCCGGGGTCGATCGCGACCTTCTTGTAGCCGCGAATGAATGCCAGCGGTTCACGCCCTTCCTTTTTCGCCCGCCCTTCACTCATCAATGCAATCACCGCTGCGCCATCGGTGAGTGGACTCGAGTTGCCCGCCGTCAGCGTGCCGCTACCCGACCTATCGAACACTGGCTTGAGGGACGCGAGCTTTTCAAGCGTGGTATCCGGGCGAATGATCGTGTCATGATCGATGCCATCGAGAGGAACGATCTCCGCTTTGAGTCGGCCGTCCTCGGTTGCCGCCGCTGCGTTCTTGTGGCTCGCGAGAGCGAGCTCGTCCTGGGGTTCGCGAGCGATGTCCCATTCTTTGACGGTGATCTCGGTGTGCTCGCCCATCGAAAGCCCAGTCGAGGGCTCCACGACACCCGGCGCGTTTGGCATGAGATCCCGCGGACGCAGCGAAGACAGGATCTCGATTCGGTCCTTGAGCGTTCGGGCATTCGAAAGGTCGACGAAGATCCGGCTCGCGGCCGGAGAGAACAGGACGGCAGGATTCGACATCGACTCGACGCCACCCGCAAGTCCGATCTCAGCTCGGCCAGCGCGGACTGAATCCGCGATCGCCATCATGGCGGTCGTCCCGGTGATACAATTATCCGTCACGGTCCACGCGGGCGTCCCTGAAGGCAGGCTGCTCGCAAACGCGACTTCACGCGCGAACTGGGGCCTCCGGGGGTCGAGCACCACAATACCAAAGACCATTTCGTCGATTGCGGAGGGGTTGAGATCGTGCTTGTCGAGAATGCCATCCACCGCATGGCGGCCGAGATCGAGTGCCGAATGCTCTTTGAGCTTGGTGCCGGCTTTCGCGAAAGGCGTGCGCGCGCCAGCGATGATCGCGACACGAGGGGGGGAATCGGCCATGGGTCACCTCCAGACGATCCCTAGGTTGCCCGGCGGGCAGTCGCAAGGGCCGCATCTTCGGTGTAGGTTTGCCCCATGACGACTGCAGAGACCCGACGGGAGCGGGACATGGTGCGGCCGACGGATCTTCGTAAGCGCTCGCGCCTCATCCAGGTTCTTGCGTTCTCGCATTCGGTCTCCACGACTCCAACCCTCCGACGGACGATGACCGTCACCACGTACTTCATTGCGTGGGTCGTGGTGACGCTGCTCGTTCCGGTGTTGCTTCCGGTCATGGCGGTGGTGGGTGTGTTTCGGAAGCGTTCGTTCATTCTGCTTCGGATGTCCGTCTTTCTTTGGTCGTACCTGACGATCGAGCTGATGGGGCTCGCCATGGCGGCGGCGATCTATCTCGTGACGCCGCGCAATGTTGCCAAGCGGCAGGATCGCTTTTTCACGCTTTATTGCTGGTGGGGCACCTCGCTTTTCTCGGCGATTACCCGTGCGCTTTCCCTGTCGGTGGAAGTTGAAGGTCAGGACGTCGCGCTGCCCGGGCACGTTTTGGTGTTCATTCGGCATGCGAGCATCATCGACACCGCATTGCCGCTGGTGTGTCTTTCCGACGCCCTGGGCTTGCGACTTCGCTATGTTTTCAAGAGGGAGCTTCTGGTCGACCCTTGCATCGACGTGGCCGGCCATGTCTGGCCCAACTACTTCATCGACCGCGGGGGCGACCCACAAGAAGAGTTGGTCGGCATTCGGAAACTCGCCGAAGACCTCGGCGATGCGGGCGTCCTGCTATATCCCGAGGGCACCCGATTCACTGAGCGCAAGAAGGCGATCGCGCTCGAGAAACTGGCACGCACGCACCCGGATCTCGTCCCAGTCGCCGCGTCGTTCAAGTACTGCCTCCCTCCGAAACCGGGGGGCGCCCTCACCCTCATGGACGCCGCTCCCGAAGCCGACATTCTCTTCATCGCCCACCGCGGTCTCGAAGGCCTCGCCGAGATCCACGACCTCTTGACCGGCGATGCAGTCGGCAAGAAGGTGCAAGTTCAGATCTGGCGAGTGCCCGCTGCCGACATTCCTCAGGGCGAGGAGCGGCGGCACTGGTTGTTCGACTGGTGGAAGCGCATCGACGATTTCGTTGCCGCGGGGTGACCCAGTCGAGCCACGCCCTCGTGTCCAGGCTGCAGGCTACCGCCGACGCTTCCGACGCCGTGGCTCGGGAGATGTTCCAGGACCGAGGTAGCGATCTTCAGAAATACCGTACGCGTCGAGGATCTCTTCGCTGGCGCGGCGGGCAAGGTGCGCGTCGAGAGTGAGCAGGAATCCATCGCCCGTCACGATGCGGAGCCATTTGCCTCGTGCCTGGTCGATGATCTCGGCTAGGTGGTTGAGGTCGCGCGGAGTCACGCCATTGACGAGCCGAACCGTTTCTCCACCCCAATCTTGGTAGCCTCGGTTCACCGGATGCGGCAGGATTTGCTGGAGTACGATTATCTCTCTGCGCTCTCTGGTAACGAAGTTCTGGAGCAGAGCAAACGTCTCTGAGTCCGCAAACACAACCTCGGCGTCGAGCAGCTCTTCGCTCAACGGTTGCATCACCAGGCCACCGTACACCAGGTAGCGCGGCTGCTCTGTCGTGCGTCGCCCCGGCACGAGAAGAGTATGTGGTTTGAGTGTGATCGTCTTCTTGAGCTTCTTTCCGCGTCGAAAGACGATGACGGACACTGAATCGCCCATTTGTTTCGTCTGAAAGATGAACTCATACCCCACTCGCCCGATCCCTTTGCGGAAGACGGTGAGGTCGTTTGCAACCAAATGTTGATCGATGCTGAGCACGATGTCGCGCGGCTTCAGAGCCCCGTATGCTGGTCCTGAATGGTCGACGCGTATGACGAGTCCGCCGGTTTGGCCGGGCTTCATGCCAGCAGCCGCCCGTTGTGCTTCGCTTTCCATCTTTTGAAGCTCGGCCCCAAGCATGGGGAAGCCGTCGTAACGACGATCCGCTACGTCTTCAAGGAAGTGGCGAACCACGGGCGCCGGAATCATGTATCCGACATTATCGGCGCCATCATAGGTTTGCATTGCAACGCCGACGATCGCGCCATTGCTGATCACGGGGCCACCGCTATTGCCCGAGTTGATCGCTGCGTCAATCTGGATCGACAAGAGCGTACGGTTCGATTGACTATAACGAGAAAGCTCGACCCGCGAAACGATGCCCGATGTGATCGAAAGGGTCGTTCCTCCGATCGGGAAGCCGTAGACGACCACTTCTTGCAAGAGCTTCG
>CAJHXN010000532.1_pt1 | contig 34879 bp, 26 predicted proteins | sample 9198401 | NCBI WGS metagenome assembly CAJHXN01 (sample SAMEA7708334, study PRJEB35096) | sediment metagenome | biome: marine neritic benthic zone biome [ENVO:01000025]; feature: sediment [ENVO:00002007]; material: shallow marine sediment [ENVO:03000034] sea grass bed [ENVO_01000059] ... | reverse complement strand
TTGTAAAATCCCGGACGAGATCGTCACGAGAAGGCACATGAAGACCATCCTGTTGACCGGAGCCGCGGGGTTCATTGGAAGCCATACGGCTTCAGCGCTGTTGAGCCGTGGCGACGTCGTAGTCGGGGTCGATAACCTCAACGACTACTACGATCCCGCTCGCAAACGCGCGAACTTGCAGGAAGTTCGCGCAGAAGCTCCAGACTCCGAGAAGCTGATCTTCCACGAGACCGACGTCCGGGACGCCGAGGGAATCGACGCGCTCTATGCGCAACACCGCTTTGATGCGATCATCCATTTGGCGGCGATGGCGGGGGTGCGGGCGTCGATTGAGGACCCGAAGCTGTACCTAGACGTAAATCTTGGGGGCACCTTGAACCTCCTCCAAAGTGGCCAGCGCCATGGCCGGCCCTTGTTCGTGTTCGCCTCGACCTCCTCCGCCTACGGGGCGACCGAGTTGATCCCTTTCATCGAGACCGACCATGCGGACCGTCCTCTTGCGCCCTATCCTGCCAGCAAGCGCGCCGCAGAGCTCCTCGGCCACTCGTACTTTCATCTATTCGGCCAGGATTTCACCGCTCTTCGTTTCTTCACCGTCTACGGCCCACGCGGTCGCCCCGACATGATGGCCTACAAGGTCCTCGACAACATTTTTCGTGGGGCTGAGGTCCCTCTGTACAACGGTGGCAAGATGCATCGGGATTGGACCTACGTGGATGATATCGTCCGGGGCATCATAGCGGCGGCCGATCGACCGCTCGGGTACGAGATCATCAACCTCGGTCGGGGCAATCCCATCCTGCTCGCCGATTTCGTCCAACTGATCGAAAGGCGAGCGGGCCGATCGGCCAACCTCATCGACACTCCGATGCCACCAGCCGATATCGAATACACCTACGCCGATATTGCCAAGGCCAGGGAGCTGCTCGACTATGACCCCAAAATCGGGGTCGACGAAGGCGTGGACGAGTTCTTTCAATGGTATCGGCACGCCGTGCTGGAGGCCGGGGCTTCATGAGTCGGTTTGCATGGCGCGCGTCCCAGTTCGCGATCGACATCGGCGTTCTGATAATCGCTTTCTTGTTGGCGACGATGGTGCGGTTCGATTGGAACGTTCCATGGACGATGCTGCGTCCTCTGCTCATCGTGATGCCCTATGTTGTGCTGCTGCAATACGCTTTGCTCTCCGCGTTCGGCATCACGCGTTTTTCTTGGCGGTACATCAGCCTTCGAGACACGGTGCGCATCTTCTTCGCAATCGGCTCTGCCGGTGCGGTTCTCGTGCTGTTGCGCCTGTTGAGTCCGACGCTTGCACAAGACTACCCGGTGGCACGGTATGGCATCGTCCCGCTTGGGGTGTTGCTCGGCGACTTCGTTCTCGCGTTCATTGGCCTCACGGGTGTGCGGGCGGTTCGGCGAATGCTCGGCGAGCGAATCGCCTCGCAACAGCATCAACAAGGTACCGAGACTCGCGTGCCAACCCTATTGGTGGGGGCGGGTCAGGGCGGCGTGTTGGTCGCCCAGGAAATCACGAGACGACCAGACCTCGGCATCAAAGCTGTCGGTTTCATCGACGACGACCCCGTGAAGCAGGGAGCGCTGATCCACGGTCTCAAGGTGATGGGAAAGACCGACGATCTCGCTCGGCTGTCGCGGAAGCACGAAGTGAAGCAGGCTTTGATCACGATCTCCAACGCGCCTGGCACCGCGATCCGCAGCATCACCGAGAAATGCAAGGAAGCCGGGCTCGCGGTGAAGATCGTGCCCGGCACCTATCAAATCGTCGGCGGCCGAGTGAACCTCTCCCGGATTCGGGATGTGGCGATCGAAGACTTGCTGCGACGCGACCAGGTCCGACTCGACACCGAATCGGTGGCCGACGTCATTCGGTCTCAACCGGTGTTGGTGACGGGCGCCGGGGGCAGCATCGGGGCGGAGCTATGCCGTCAGATGGCGGTCTATCGGCCGTCGCACCTGATTCTGGTTGAGCGATGCGAGAACAACCTGTTTGAGATCCACTCCGAGCTGCGTGCGCGATTCCCTTCTCTCCACCTTACGCCGGCCATCGCGGATATCACCGACGCCGCACGGATAACACAGGTCTTTCGCGATCACCGACCCATGATCGTCTTCCATGCGGCTGCGCATAAGCACGTCCCGATGATGGAGTGGAACCCCGCGGAGGCAGTCAAGAACAACATGCTCGGCACCCGGATCGTCGCAGACCTGGCCGACAGTCTCGCCGTCGAAAAGTTCGTGATGATCTCCACCGACAAAGCAGTGAACCCCACGTCTGTCATGGGTGCAACCAAGCGAGCCGCCGAGCGTTACGTCCAGGCCCTCTCCACGAACAGCGCAACCCACTTCGCGACGGTCCGATTTGGCAACGTCCTTGGCTCGGCTGGAAGTGTGATTCCGATTTTCAGGAGACAGATTCGAGATGGCGGGCCGATCACGGTGACGCACCCCGACATGACTCGTTACTTCATGACAATCCCGGAGGCGGTTCAGCTGGTCACTCAGGCGGCCGCCTTGAGCAAGGGTGGAGAGATCTTCATTTTGGACATGGGGCAGCCCGTGCGCATCGTGGACCTCGCACATGATTTGATTCGGCTGAGCGGCCTCGAGCCCGATAGAGACATCGAGGTGCGTTTCACCGGGATCCGGCCCGGAGAAAAGCTCTTCGAGGAGCTTGCGACCGTCGCCGAGGGGATCCAACGCACCGCACACCCCAAGATCTTCGTCGGCAACTACGATTGCCCCAGCCTTCAAGACCTTCGCGTGAAGCTCGACGAGGTGGGCGATCTTTGCACTTCCGATCCGGGTGCCCTCCGCGACGCGCTCGAGCAGCTCGTTCCGGAGCTTGCGGTCGACGCGCCCGATAGTGAGCCGGCGGCTGCGGCCTCAGAGTCGCCGCCACTGCGGGACTCAAAGCCCATGGAGAGGCTGTGAAAGTACTCGTGACCGGGGGTGCGGGCTTCATCGGAAGTCACGTGGCAGAAGCCGCCGTCGAAGCTGGTCACGAGGTGCTCGTCGTCGATGATCTAAGCACCGGCCGTGCCGAGAACTTGCCGCCGGGGGTGGACTTCCATCCCGTCGACATTCGTCACCGAGAGGTGTTTCTCGAGCTCGCGCTCCACTTCCAGCCCGACGCAATCAGCCACCACGCTGCCCAGGCCAGCGTCTCGGTCAGTGTCCGGGAACCGGGCCACGACGCTGAGGTCAACATCCTCGGCTCGCTCAACGTGGCGGAGATTGCGCAAGAGACTGGAAGTCGCTTGGTCTTTGCGAGCACCGGAGGTGCGCTCTACGGGGAGGTGGCCGATGGCCTGACCGCCGGCGAGGGGTCGCCAGCACGCCCGTTGAGCCCTTACGCGTGCAGCAAAGCGAGCTTCGAGCTCTATCTTCAGGCCTTCGGGGAGGCTTCCGATCTGAGCTACACGATCCTCCGATATGCGAACGTGTACGGCCCTCGACAAAACCCACACGGGGAAGCTGGTGTGGTCGCGATCTTTCTTCAAAGGCTCCTCGCAGGTGAGCCGATTCAGGTCAACGCGCGAGCAAAAGTCGGTGATGACGGCTGCGTTCGTGACTACGTTTTCGTAGGCGATGCGGTTCGGGCGAACCTTGCGGCCTTCGAAGGCGCGCTCGATCGCCGCACGATCAACATCGGCACAGGTATTGGAACGTCGACCCGTGCGCTCGCCGAGAGGCTCGCAAGCTTGGTCAATCACCGTGCGGTTGTCCATGATGGCGAACATCGGGCCGGCGATCTCGAGCGCTCCGTGCTTGACCCCAGCGTCATGAAGTCGATCCTCGGGGAGCCTACGCCGTTGGCCAAGGGCTTGGAAGTCACGGCCGAGTGGTTTCGTCTCGAGTTGGAGTCCACATGAGTGAACGGGTCGCAGTGATAGGCCTTGGGTACGTGGGGCTCCCGGTCGCGTTGGCCTTCGCCCGAAAATTCGAGAACACAGTCGGCTTCGACGTGTCGGCCGAGCGCGTCGACGCATTGCGTGCGAACCAGGATCGAACGAGGGAGGTGAGCGAGTCGGAGCTCGCGGAGACCACCCTTCAAGTGACGAGCGACCCCGCCGATCTTCGCGGGTGTACTTTCTTCATCGTTGCGGTGCCCACGCCGATCGACGACAGTCGGCGGCCAAATCTCGGCCCGCTCATGTCCGCGACGGAGACCGTGGGCAGCGCTCTGACGCCCGGCGGCGTCGTCGTCTACGAGTCGACTGTCTATCCCGGGGTGACCGAGGAGCAGTGCGGGCCAATCCTCTCCGAGGCGTCTGGGCTGACTCAGTCCAAAGACTTCAAGCTTGGATACTCGCCAGAGCGAATCAACCCCGGCGACAAAGAGCACACCTTTGAGAGGATCATCAAAGTCGTCGCGGGCGAAGATCCACAGACCCTCGAACGAATCGCGAGGGCCTACGAGCAAGTCGTCGATGCCGGCGTGCATCGTGCCCCGTCGATCAAGGTCGCCGAGGCGGCCAAGGTGATCGAGAACACCCAGCGCGACCTCAACATCGCCCTCATGAACGAGCTTGCATTGATCTTCGACAGACTCGGCATTCGTACCCAGGATGTGCTCGATGCGGCGTCCACGAAGTGGAACTTTCTTCCGTTTTCGCCTGGATTGGTCGGCGGGCACTGCATCGGTGTCGATCCCTACTATCTGACGTCGAAGGCTGAGGCCGTGGGCTACCACCCGGAGGTGATCCTCGCGGGCCGTCGGATCAACGATGACATGGGGCGCTACGTAGCCAAACGCGTCGTGAAGCTTCTGCGGCAGCAGGGTCATCCAATCAAAGACTGCCGGATCGGCGTTCTTGGGCTCACCTTCAAGGAAAACGTCCCTGATCTTCGCAACAGTCGGGTCCCGGACTTGATCGACGAGCTTCGTGACTACGGCATCGACCCTCTAGTTCACGATCCTCTGGCGTCGGGGGAAGAAGCCAACCGCGCGTATGGGATCAAGCTCCGCCCGTGGGATGCGCTAAGCAACCTCGATGGCGTTGTCCTAGTGGTCCCGCACGCGTACTACCTCGACCAACTCGACCACATCGTCGGTTCTGTACGGAACGGCGGCGTGTTCATCGACGTGAAGTCGTTGGTGGACCCCACATCGCTCCGCGGTGACCTGAAGTACTGGAGCCTCTAGCCCGGTCCGCCACCGGCAACCGACTAGAACAGCCGTTCGGGAACGAAAATGATGTCCCCGGCGGCCACCTCGATGTCTTCGGCTTGACCGCGGGTGACGCGTTCTACGGGGACGCGATAGCGGATCGTTTTGCTGCCGATACGCCGCGTGACGACAGTGGCGTCTCGGTCCGCAAGCGATGAGAACCCTCCGGCCATGCTGATCGCCTGGACGACCGTCATTCCGGGTTCGAGCGCGAAGGCACCTGGGTTCGCCACTGCCCCAACGACGCTGATCCGTTTCGACGCATACTCGCGGACGTAGACAGAGACGTGGGGATCGCGAAGGAAGTCTCGGTCTCGGAGCTCGTTTTCGAGCTTGGTGGCAACCTCCGTCGGTTCCAGCCCCTCGATCTTCATCGCGCCGAGGAGCGGAAAATTGATCGTACCGTCCGGGGCCACCTGATGATCGCCCGACAGCGCTTCTTCGCCGAAAACCGTCACGGAGAACGCGTCTCCTGGCCCTAGGGTCGTGTCATCGGTTGCGGGCGGCGGCACCTCGGTCGCCTGAACGCGTCGTTTATTGCAGGCAGTCGAGCCGATACCCACGATCAGCGAGATGACGATCAGTAGAACAGGCGAAGGCCGATCCATGCTTCGACTTTCTGGTATTCTCCGGACGGATCCAGCAACGGTACGAAACCTACGTATTCGAAGTCGGTGAAGTCCGCCAGATACGCGACCTCCGCAAGCAACGCCAGCCATGCGGTGAATCGATATTCGCCCCGGAGCGCGATCCGAGTACGGATGTCTTTGCGCTCGGGCTCTGTTCCCAAAAAGGACCCGTCCGGGCTGAGCGCAAGACCCGATTTGTCGAACGAGACCCATGCGTCAAGCCCGATCATCAACGCGCCTGCCACAGTGAACAACGAGTCGATGTAGAGGCGATTCATCACGGTGAAGTTGCCGATGAACGATGGTACGATGTCGCGATAGTAGCCGCCGCCTAGGTAAATTGTGGGGCGTGGCGTCCACCGCGCTTCGACTCTTGCGGTGACGTCGTCGAAGTCTTGGAGCACCTCATAGAACCCTACCGCATAGCCGACGAAGGCCGTTAACGAGAGCGTGTTGGTAAGTGCGCCGTTGTACCCGAGCTGGCTTCGCACGCGGTTGTTGTCCGACAGAACCGTTGGCGAGAGTGCGACGAGGTCAGGGTTGAGATATCGCTGGTTGGTGTAGTCGAAATCGTAGACGATCGCAGAGCTCGGGAAGAAACGCCAACTGAGCTGCGCGGGAACACGATGCGTCATGTTGTCGCCGTATTGATAGAGGTTCGAGTCGAAGAACTCGACGATGTTCTTGTAACCCACACGGCCTTCAAGCACTTCGCTCCGGCTCCGCCCGACGAAGTCGATCGCGGCATCGTTGATGTTGCGTCCGTAACTGATCGTCTCCCCGGTCGCCGTGTTTGGATTGGAAAAGGGCCGGATGGTCCGCCGGAAGGTGTCCCGAACCTGCAGAGAAAACACACGCGATGGATTGTAGGCAAAGTCGAAGTGAGCGTCGGCACCCACATTGTCTCCCACGCGTGAGTTGAAATAGTGGTAGTAGGTCCCTCCGAGGCCGCCTCGAAACGTGATCTTCTGCGGGTCGGCCTTTTTGCTCTCGCCTTCGTCTCTGCGTTCCGGGCTTGTCGTGGCAAAGTCTAGATAGCCCGTCGCACGAAGGATGAAAGAGTCCTCGGGGTTCGAGTTCTCGAAAAACACGTTGGAGTCATAGCCTCCTTCGACTGCAACGCCGGGATGAAGGACAAAGCGGCCGGTCTTGAAGCCCGGGCCCTCGTCGGCGATGCGATCCGGAAGAAGCGCTTGCGCCTGACCTAGGGCCGGATAGGCGACCACAGCCGCAGTCAGGGCCATCCCCAACCTCAACCAGCGGCGCATGAACTTGTACCCCCCCTGCGCATAGCCTTACGCTCCGCTGATTAAATCACACCGCTGACAGGTGGGGGAATGTACGGGACGGGCCATACCGCAACCGGCGCCTGCACAGACGGGTTCACGTCGGGTGCGAATAGGTCGACCTCTTGCCTCACTTTCGTGTCTCCAGTGTCGAAGAGGTCTTGCCCTACGCACTGATTGGCCGCCTGCTGCAGCATTTTGAACTTCTGGGACAGCACGCCGATGACCGCAAACTCGTGATTTCGACTCCCAGCGTCGTCGTTTTGGATCGCCTCGTTTAGCGCGGTCTGGCGGCGCTTTAGATTCTGGAGGTTTGCGTTGCACTGCGCGAGCTTGTCATCGACGCATGTGGCGCGGATGATGTCCTTCTCGCTCTTGGCGCTTGCAAGTGCTTGAGCCTGGGCTGCGCACGTCGCAGAGGCATCGGCGACGGCCGCTTCTGCCGCTTGCGACTGTTGCTCTGGAGACAGGCTTGATGGTTTGGCCTTTTTGCTGACGGATTCGACTTTGATCACGTCGACGGACGAGTCGCCGCTCTGAGCCACTGCGTACCCCAGGCCGCTTCCGGCTAGCAACAAACCGAGGCACGCTCCCAACAGAGGCCTCATCCGTGTAAACATCAACGATCTCCCAAGCTTCGCGAAGAATTATACGCCGGGTGGTACGCAAGTCAATTCATCCGGGGTTTCAGTTGAGCGGCAAATAAGTCGCGGTTCCAAAAAAAGTCAGTTCTGGGGCTGGAAAACGAAGGGATAGCGAAACGTGACGCTTCCGCCGTCCGGTCCTGGATTAAATCGAAAACGGCTGATCGTACGGGTCACGCAGTCTGCAACGGCAGGGCTTCCTGTAGTGTTCTCGGAGGCCTTTGCGCCCGTCACGTTTCCGCGTTCCTGGATCGTGAAGGTCACCGTGACCTTACCCGCGAGGCCTGGATTCTTACGAAGCTCGGACTCGTAGCACCGCGTGATCGACTTGATGCGCTGTTTGATTTGCCGCTGCACGAGCGCTGCGTCGAACTCACCGCTGCCACCGATATCTCCGCCGGTGCGGAGCCCCACATTTCCGCGGACCTGGCGCTCCTTGATCGCAGCGCCCTCTTTGGCAGCTTTACCAGCGCCCTTCGAAGCTTTTAGTGAGCCGAGGCCTGCGCTCTGACCGCTCCCGCCACCCGTGCGCGTGCGAAGCGTACCGGTCTCGCTCTTGGTGGCGACGCCGACGCCCGAGGCCTGTGCCAGCACATCAGCCGCGTTGCCCGTCACAGCGCCGCCGGCGAGCACGTCACCAAGGGCCCCGCTTTCGTCACCGAGTGCGCCAAGCAGCATCGCTTCGGCCTGGGCTGCCGCTTCTTGTGCGATCCTCGCGCGAGCCTCCGCGCTGACCGATGGATCATCGGCGGCGCCGGGGGCCTGCTGAGCTTCTTGGGTTTTTTTCGCCGGCCGCTCTGTCTTTGCCTCTTTCTCTTTCGACTCCTTCTCCTCCTCTTCGGCATCCTCGCCGGGGACTTCTTCCTCGATCTCGGGTGGTTCGACAGGTGCCTCGAAGATCAGACGTGCCAAGCTCTCGGGCACTTCTTGGGTGCTGGTCTCGACCTTCCAGTCGGCGTTCTCCATGTAGATGATGAACCCAAAGAACAGCATGTAAGAAAAGATGACCCAGGTGGTGAAGGTCCAGTCGATGGTCTTGACGAAGCCTCGCTGGACCGCCGCCGGCAACTGCGGCTTTGGGGTGATCGGCGGCGCGGCCACGAACTCGAAAAAGACCGTGAACTCCCCCATCCGAATGGTGCCGCGAGAGCTGTCCGCGAGCTTGATTTGGTAGTGCGTTCCGGCGTTTCTGGCAGCGCCCGTCTCTCGGAGATGCTCGAGCTTTTGAACGCCACCGGGCAACGCGACCTTGCCGCTCATCTCCCCGGTGAAGTTCAAAATGTAGTCGTCGCCCACAAGTTGAAAGAGCTCAAACCGCGACTCGAGCTTTGCTGGCAGCGTACCGGACTTGATGATCAGATGATTCCTTGCCGCAGTGCCGATCGAAACGGTTTCTCTGCGACGAATGATTCGCTCTTCGACGATCTTCTTGTCTTTGAAAAGTCCGATGCGCAGAACCTTCGGACCAACCTTTTTGGTCGGAACGGCCCTCATGGCCATCGTCATGGCGCCCGGCCGCGTGCCTGTCCCCGGGCTCTGTGGCTGAGTCATCGCGCCCTACTCCGCATCTGGACTAGACGTTTGGTCGTCGTCGAAGATCTGTTGGACTTGGGGATCATCAAAACGGCTCTTCCTGTACGCTTTTCGCAACCTCGCGAAGAAAGCTCGTGCGGAGCTTGAGCACTTCGTAGCCCAAATTGGAGCGATTGAGGATGTAAAAAGCGTTTGGCTTTTGCACGCGCCCTTCGATGACGATCTCCTCGAGCTGGATCACGCGTGGCTGACGTTTCTTCTTCTTGCCTTGGCCGAGCGCGGTCGTGGTGAAGAAAGCCATCAGCAGGAAGGCCAGTCCCATCATGGATGCGTAACGTCTCATTCGGCCCCTCCTTCCTCGCGTGCGCCACGTTCAGCGTCTCGGGCGGCGCGCTCCTTGTCACGTTCGATACGACGCTTGGCACGTTGGATCATACGGTCAAGGTCGCGCAAGTATTCCTCGGACTGGTCGTCGCGGGCCAGGCGCGGGCCCATCTGGCTTCGGTAGGTTTGAAACTCCTCGACCGACTTCTCGAGCGCACCGACCTCGTCGAGTCCCGGGAAGGCAGCGCCCGCAGACAGATACAGCAGTCCGAGGCCAAAATACGCCTCGGGGAGCTTGGTTTCGAGCTGGAGTGCGCGAACGTAAGCCTGCTGTGCATCGGTCCACCGCTGCGAGGCTCGATAGGCGTCTCCGAGGTTCACGTGGACTGCCGCCAGGGTCGGCACGAGCTTCTCGGCAGCCTGGAAGTGGGAAAGGGCATCGGTGTAGTTGCCGCCTGCCAAGAGTTGGATCCCGAGCGCCATGCGGGCTTCGGCGTAGTCGGGGCGGAGCTGCACCGCGCGCTGGTAGGCCGCAAGCGCATCGCGAAGCCTACCCGGTTCGTCTTTGAGCTTCTCGCCAGTCATGAAATGCAGCTCGGCCACGTTGGCGTCGATTGCGAGGGCCTGGTCGAGGATCGAGTCGGCAAGCTCGTCGCGCCCTTGCGCACGACTTGCCTTCGTCAGCGCGATCAACGCTGGCACGAAGCGCTCATCGCACCTGAGAGCACGCCTGGCGGCCATCCACGCCTCTTCGTAGCGTCGGGCCTCGACCAATACCTCTGCGTACAGTGCTTGGATCTCCAGGTTGGTTCGATGGTCTCGGGCGATCGGCTCCACGGACCCGAGCGCGCCCTGCACATCCCCTTGGCGGACTTCGATCGTCGCGATTCCGCGCGCCGCTGGTTCATAGTCCGGAAGCGCAGCCAAGGATCGCTTGTAGTAGTCGATCGCCTTTCGCTGGTCGCCGGATCGGTCAGCCAGCACGCCGAGATTGTAGAGTGCCGGATAGGCACGCGCGTCCTTCTTGAGTGCGTCCTGGAAAAACTGCTCAGCCGCGGCGACATCGTTGGCCTCGGCGGCTTCCACACCGCGCTTGAACGCCTTTCCCGCTTTGGACGACATCTGCGCACGCTCCGGGCGACGGCATTGCTCTGCACGCGTGGCGCCCCAAGGGCTCGTGGCCGCTGGATCGGCCGAGGCGATAGCCGGCGATTGCTCTCCCTCCTCGACGGTACCGCTTTGGGTCGGCAGCTCTCCGCCGGCGGTGGCCTCGGTATCCGTGGGCACAGACGCTTCTTCGCCCTTGCAGCCCTGCAAGCTGAAGAGTAGCGCTACCAAAGCCGCCGTCGCGTGTATCCCAAGACGGGTCACTGTTCCTCCTTCGTGATAGCAGGGGGTGCAATGCCTGGTCGAATCTCCATCGGCTTGCCACGCGGGGACCGAGCAAACTCACCCGGTGTGTACCCCTGGAAGGTGGCATCTCGAGCCTGCGCCTCGGCGATGCATTCGGCGATCCGTTCGTCGCCATAAGCTTGCAGGCGATCGATGGCGATCCGGGTGTACTCGTCATCGAAGCTTCCTGCGCGCGCGGCTCGAGCGGCCAGGGCGTAACGCGCAACCGCAAAACATTCGACGGGCCGCACCTTGTCATCGAGCAGTTGACGCACGCGATCCTCGACCTCGAGCCGTATGTCTTCGCGATCGTATTCGTCGACTTTGCGGAGCTGCTTTTGCATGTCGAGCGGCATGACGAAGGGAGCGTTGAGGATCGAACGGGCTAGGAGCTCGTAGGTTCGGCCCTGGCGCACGAACGACGCAATGGTCCAACGCGGACGACGATACTCGAGCACCGGCTCGTATCCCTTGACGATGGACTGGGCCTCTGTGCTGCCTCTTTCGATCTGCTTGGCCAGCGTGGTGGTGTAGGCCTCCATGGTCCTTGGCTTGCTGACTTTGATCTGAAAGTCCTCGAAACCGTCGATCCTGTCGTCTGCGAGAATGAAGCGCGCCTCCGCGGCATACCCTGCTGCCAGCGAACCCGGTGGTTGGCCGGTGCGCTCATAAGCCTTGGGCACATCGGCCAACGCCGCTCGATACTCGCGGGAGCGCCGTCGCGCCTTCTCCGACTCGGCGATCCGCGAGTGTGCCTGTACGACGAGCTCACCAGCTTGGCCGTCATTGCCGTAGACCTTGATGAACTCACGCATCCCTCGGGTCGCTTCGAGGTAGCGCTTTTGTCGATACGCCATCTCCGCGATTCGATACAGAGCCGTTCGTTTCACCTCCGGGTCGGTCACCGTGGTGTAGACGCGGCGATAGTACCGAGTCGCTTCTGGGTACTGCTGAAGCTGCTCGAGCATGATCGCCGAGTTGACCATGGCGTTGGTTCGCTGCTGTTGGACCGACGGGTCTGCAGAGTTCGCGAACCGCTGTGAGTCGGCGAGCACCCGGTAGTTTTCGACAGCGCGGTCAAAGTCGAAGTAACGTGCCGCGTTGTACCCAAGCTTGAAGTGCGCGTTGGCGAGGATGGCGTCGAGGCTCTTCTGCTCCTCTTCATCTACAGCCTCCCGCGGCCCGACGTCGTCGATGATCCGCTGATAGAGCTCGCCGGCTGACTCGTAGCGATTGGTCGCTTCGAGCGCCAGTGCGGCGTATTCGAGCGCGATTGGCGCCTGCTTGTCGTTTGGATTGGCGTTGACGGCCCCGAGCAACATCGTGGCCGCCTGCTCGTAGCCCCTCTGCCGTTCGGCCCCCGTCGCCTCGCCAGCGCTCTTGTATACCTCGAGTGCATCTTGGTAGACCAGCGCATTGAGATCAGAGCCGGCGCGGCAAATCGGTTTGTCGCGATTGGCCACGTCGTCGCAGTTGATTGCCGCGGCGCCCGCTGAGAAGGTGCAGCCTCGCTCTTGGATGTTGGTTGCCAGGCGTCGGATCTCTTCGGAGTCACGTTCGGCCACCGCCATGGCGCGCAGATTCTCCCACGCCACTTGGCCGGTGGCGTCGGCTTCGGCCCCGGCGCAGCGCTCGTCGTAAATGCGGCTGAACCGCGCTTTGGCCTCGGGCCAATACCCGTACCAATAGAGAAGCAGCGCATTGTTGTAGTCGTAGGCAGCACGGACGCCCTCGGTGTCGCGCTGCGGGCTCACGCGTGCCAAGTAGATCTCTCGTGCTCGCGCAAGACGCTGCACGGTTTCCGGCATCGCGACTGGCTGGACGGTCGGCGGCTCCCCGGTTGCTCCCGGGGATTCAGTTCGCACTACCAAACGCCCCTCTTCGATATCCCGGTCCGAAATCCGCTTCAAGGATTCGACGACTCTGCGAGCGGATTCGGCCAAATAACTGTCGTCGACGTTCGAGTCGCGAACCTCGGCGTACTCTGTGGCTGCTTGTTCGTAGCTCTCCGACCAGTAGAGCGCGTCGGCCAGGTTGTAGTGGAGCTCGTAGCCCTGCGGGTTGTTGGGATAGTGCTCAAGATATCCTCGGTAGGCCGCCGCCGCCAGGGCATACTCGCGCTGGGCGTCCCTGCATAGCCGCACGTTCCGCTCTTCGACACACTGTTGCCGCAGGCGCTGCGCTCGAGAATGGTGGTGGACCGCGGTCACGATCAGGGCATTCTCGGCCAACTGTTCTGCGTTTCGCTGCTCCTCCGGCCTGTCCATGTTCGCGTTCCACCAGCTGCTTCCTTGCACGTAGCCGGTGAGCTCGGTCCGCGCCGCGATCGCCTCCTCGAACTCGTTGTGCATCTGGTGTGCGACCGCGATGTCGTTCAGGATCTCTGGCGTGCGATAGTGGTTGGGCCACTTCGAAAGCGCGAGCCGCCAAGCAGCGATCGCTTCCGGATACTTGGCTTCGTCAAAGTACACCTGCCCGAGCTGGAAATACACCTCTGGCGTCCAGGCGCGCCCTTGAGGCAGCAACGATTCGTCCTGAACTCGCTCAATGCCGGTACGCTTGCCTTCCGCGCGGTCCGGGATCTGGTTCTCGTTCCAGTCGTCGTAGGCAAACGCGATGCCCAAATACTCGACCGCCTCGGGTCGCAACTCGGATCCGGCCCGCCCGGTCTGGCGCTCCGCGTCGTCCGACCACTGAACCAACTTGCCGAAGTTTTGAATCGCTTCCGGATAGCGGCTGGCGCGATAGTAAGCCCACGCGACCTTGTAGAGGGCAAGATTGTAGTTCCGGTCGTCGGGCTGTTCGAGGATTCGGTCGTATGCGGCGATCGAGAGGTCGAGAGCGTTCTCACCACCGAAGTCGTCGAAGTGGTACTCCCCGATGCGAAACCAGGTCTCGCTCACGAACCGGGCATCGGGCGAAGTCGGCTCACAGTCTTTGTATGGGTCGACAAACCTCCCGCCGACCGATGCGCCGAGTCGCCGGCCGTCGAGGGTGAGCGCCGGGTACCGATCCTGTGCCGCTGCCGAGCCGTCTGTGGGTGGTGGCCGCCAATTGGGATTGTAGTCGTACTTGTTCGCACAAACGAGCGCCAGCCACGCGGCGATGGCTTCTTCGGGGCGCCCGGTTTCGTTGAGGGTGTATCCGATCAAGTAGTAGACGCCGTCCGAACGCTCGTACTTCGGGAAACGAACAGCTAGGTCCCTGTAGAGTTCGATCGTTGGCGTGAAGTCGGGCGCGGTCGGAAGGCTGTCTTCCGCATTCATGTCTCCCGCCTCCCTTGCCGCCTGCGCTCGATCGTAGAGTTCCTGAAACTCGATGGCGCTCTCTTCGAAGTACAGCTCTCCCAGCCGAAACATCGCGTCGGGTGTGTACTTGGGGTGGTTCGGATAGCGACGGATGAACTCTTCGAAAATCTGGATCGACCCCAGCCGGGCCTCGTTGAAGGCTCGGTCTTCGGCCTCGATCTGCATTCCGTACCAGCGATCGCGTGCCCGCCGTCGCTGGAGGTACTCGCGGCGCACCAGTGAAGTCACGGTGTCCTGGTAGGCGCCGCCGCTCTCGAGGAACCGTTCGACTTCTTCTTCGAGTTGCCGCAGGCCTTCGAGCTGTTCATCCGTCGGCGGTGGCCGTTCGTCGACTACGGGCTTTTTCGTGTCCTTTAGGAAGGGGGGCAAGGCGGTGTCGGTCGCGCCTTCCCATGGGGTCGCCTTGACGTCTTCTGTTCGTGGGGAGTCCCGTTCTGGTTCGGGCTCGGGCTCCGCCTCCTGCGCGCCAACCGAGACCGCTACCGGGAGCAAGGCCGTGCAAAGGACAAGGGTTCTCAGTGAGGATCGGGTCATGGACCCTCCTCCTCACCGTGGGCCTGGTCCATCACATCACGAAACTCGTCGTCCAACGCCTGTATTTCACGCGCTCGCTCTCGAGTCAGGGCGTCGATTCGAAGTCGGTGGTCTTCGCGCTTCGCCCAGGCAACGTCGATCCTGCCGACGTCCGCCCGCATGACCAAATCATAGAAGCGGCGTCGGATGCGTTCGAAATTCAGGTACGCGATCGCGCCGACGACTTCTTCGGTCTCCCCTTCGAGGGATGCCAACGCGCTGCGGTAGCGCGAAAGATTCTGGGTCTCCTCGTCGACGACCGCCATCATTTGCGCAACTCTTTTCCGAACCACCGTGTCGACCTCTGCATCACGTTGATCGAGGAGTCGCTCCGCTGCCGCGATGCGCTGATGCGCACTGTCGAATGCTGCCCCGGCCGAGCCCGTGATCTCGCGTTCTCGCTTCGCCAGGTCGTTGAAGTTCGACCTCTGCCGGGCGTCGGATTGGTATCGTTTGTCGCCCACGCCGACATGCAATCGCCCGACCTCAAGCCGCCGCCGGATCCAAACCAGGCGTTCTTCGTAGTCGGCGATTTCGGCCTGGTGGTCGGTCAACTGTGCCTCGAGCCGGGCGGTGTCGACTTTCGCACGATCAACCGAGGCCATCCCGGTTTTCGAGGCGACGATACGCGCTTCGAGGCCGAGGATCTCGACGCGAAGCCCCTGAAGCTCACGCTCAAGGGTTCGGTATTCGGCGAGCTTCTCGAAGTCGCGGTCGACGAAGTCTTCGGTCTCGACCGGCATCTTTGCGACTTTGGCCTGGAGCTCCTTCCGCCGCGCTCGGATCTGGCCGGCTTGCGCTGCCCGACTGCCAAGGGCGCGCTGTTCACCGTCTAGGTACGCACCGCGCAGCCGGGCGAGTCGATTGCGGAGTCCGGTCGTCCTTTCGCGCTGCCGTCGGAGGTCCGAGAAGACCGCCAGTCGGTTTGGTGCGTCCAGGGCCGCGGTGATTCGTGCCGTAAGCTCGTCCGTTTCGTCGACGAGCTGCGCCGCCTCGGTCAGGTCTGCGAGGATCGCGAGCGCACGTTCGTAGGTGCCCTCGACGGTCACCCAGGGTCGCGCGGCCTCCGGCAGGAAAGCGTTAATGTCGAAACTATCGAGGTTTTGCCGTGCAAGCTGCCTGAAATATGCGGGTAAATCGGGGTGCTCAAGCTTGATTTGATCGAGCTCGGCGCTGATTGGACCGAACTGTTCTCGAACCTCGTCGAAAACCGCTTCGGCCTCGTTGTAGCGCCCGGCACGCGCCAGCAACTCCCCTCGCAGCACTTTGCCATCGGCATTGAGGGGGCTGTCGGGTGCCGCGATCGAGAGCACCTCAAGCGCTCGTTCGGCTTGGACTGCATCGCCCTTGGCGATGTATGTCCATGCCAGCTCGTACTGGGCAATATCGAACTGGTCCGACGTTTGAGGCACCGCGCGATACGCGTCGACCGATTGCTCGAGTTGGTCGGTCTCGTAGTAGAGCCTTGCCAAGGCGAGATAGGTGAGCTCGACGGCCCTGGCTTCAGCATCGTTTGCGGGGTCGAGGTCGAGAACGGCTCGGAAAGCAGCCAGCGCATCGACATACTCCCCGCGAAGAATGTAGATCGTACCGACGAAGTACTTGGCGCGAACCGAGTAGGCATTGCCAGCCGGAATGGCGAGAAAGGCCTGACGCGCTTGCTCGAGGCGGGGTTGGTCGATGCCGCGAATCGCTCGGTCCGCCGGGGCGTTGATCACTTGATTGACCGGAACGGCGCGGTTGTAGAGGTACTTCGCGCGGAAGTAGGCGGTCGTCACCGATAATGCAGACGATGGCATAGCCTCGAGCTGCGCGAAGTACACATCGACGCCTCGAAAGTCCTGCGTGTCGACCGCGATTTCGATGAGCCTGCTCAGGGAGCGTTCGAGATAGGGCGCAAACGCCGGGTCATCGCGCCGATCGATCACCTCTTGGTAACGACGTTTTGCCCCGAGGGTGTCGTGCGCCAAAAAGAGCGACTCGCCGAGAAGGAAGAGTGCTTCCGGGTACGCCCGATGTGTCTGATGGTGCTCGACGATGTCGGTGAACAGGATGGCTGCGCGCAAGTAGTCTTCGAGCCGTAGGTAAAGCTCGCCGTCGGTGAGGCGCTCCTCCACGAACGTGTCCGTTCTTCGGGTGTCGACCGGAACGGCACCTCTCAACAGACGATCTGTGTCACCCTCGATCTCGGCCAAATCGCGGTTGAGTCGGCTGATGTCCTGCGCAGCGACCGACGACACCGACACAAGAAGGCTCCCGACCAGGGCCACCCCCAGTCGGCCCCGCCGCGCTCGCCCTCTGCCAGGTTTCGGTGAGGGCGGCGATGGAGTCGCCCCACGGCGGCGCATTACCGATCGCCCTCACCCTCTGCATCGGGTCGCTCCCGACGCTCGATCCGTTCGATGAAACGAACCGCGGGGCGGTCCTCGAGCGGAGTCGTGGGCCCACCCTTCTCGTAGCCGACGACGACCAGCGTCGCGACGCGCCCCTCCGGGACCGAGAAAGTGTACGTCGATCGAACTTTGAACTTGTAGCCCTTCAAGTAGGAGAACACCCCGTAGCCATGTCCTCGATACTCGAGGTTGACGGTTACGGTGTGCTCGCCCGGAACGATGCTGCCGTTGTACACTTCGAACTCTTTTTGTTCACCGATGGCCCCCTCTTCATCGGCCTTGGTCAAGATCGGCGCGCCGTCGAGGGCGTACACGACGCGCACGAGCTTGAAGCCCTCCGACATTCGATTCTCGTGGACGATCACCGCTTGGCCGCCCCCAACGACCCCCTCGAGCACTGTTTCGGCAAGCAACGAGAGACGGGCTTTTGAGCGGAAGATCTGCTCTTTGAGCTCGTTGATCCGCTGTTCTAGATCGCGGAGTCGGACCGCATAGGTGCCGGCATCGATCGGCGCGGCGGGGGGCGGCGCCATGGCGGGAGGTGCAGCTGGCGTCGCAGCTTCACCCGTCGCAGTTTCGTCCGTCGCAGTTTCTTGCGTCACGGTCGAGGTATCCGGTGGGGGCGCTTCTTGTGTCTGGGCTGCCGCTACGGCACCACCCACCCACAGGCACGCCAGTCCGACTGAGAGCGCCCATTTCCCGCTCATCGCAATTCCCCTCTAAGTGACCACCATCTGAGGCGAAATTGCCTCTCCGTGGTTCTCGCGCTTATACCAAAGCGCCAGCACGTGGGTCAATGAAGGTCGGGGACGTTTCAAGGGATGTATGATCGCGAAGAATCGCTGAATTGTCCTTCACTTGCAGGGGGGCAATCGGGTAGATCCTCGGGCATCGTCAACCGTCGATCCATGGGTGACTCGAGCATACATCTACCGTTGGTGGAACGCGGGGGCGCCTCGTGAGCGATCCCGCCGACGAAGAGCTGCTTTGCGCCTACCAAAACGGCGAAACCCAAGCCTTCGAGATGTTGCTTGTTCGATACCGTCGACCGCTCTTCAACTTCCTGTTGCGGTCCACCCGCGATCGCGGAAGAGCCGAGGAGCTCTACCAAGATGTGTGGATGCGGGTCATCGAGCGGTGCGACGAGTTCCGAGGGGACGCCAAGTTCTCGACATGGCTGTACACGATCGCTCGAAACCGTTGCGTCGACCACCAGCGGAAAATGGTTTTCCGACGACACGCATCGCTGGACGCGACCGCTCCGGGCTCGTCGCAGAGCTTGGGCGAACGGATTCCCAACCCCGGACCGTCGACCGATCGCATGGCGCTGCGGAGTACCCTCCAGGCGAGAATCGCCGAGGCGGTCGAGGAGCTTCCCGAGGACCAACGAGAGGTCTTTCTCATGCGACAGGTGCAAGGCCTTGCCTTCAAAGAGATCGCCGAGGTCGTGGGCGTGTCAGCCAATACGGTCAAGAGCCGCATGCGATACGCCCTCGAGCGTTTGCAACACGGCTTGAACGACCTCGAGGGGCACGTACGCGAAGTGGAGCCGCACAACCATGAACTGTGAGCAATGCAAAGAGGAGGTCTTCGAGCTGATCGAACGCGAAGCGAGCGATCCCACGGGTGTGCATGAGATCCTCGAGCGCTGTCCCGATTGCCGAGCGTTGTTCGACGAGATGAAAGCCGCGCTCATCGCGGTCGATCAGCTCCCTCTAGAGGACCCACCGGCACGCGTGGATGCCGACATCTTGCGTGCCGCGGTGAAGCGACGCGCGAATGTACCTCCAATCCGCAAGCGTCGGCTACAAGCTCCGCCATGGGCGATGGCCGCCATTGCGCTTTTGGCCGTGGGCATCGGGGTCTGGTCGATTCCGCGGGAGACGGAGCTCGCGACCAAAGACGCGCTTGGCTCTCCGGTTGTCGAATCCGACACAGACCTGGCTGCGGAGCCTAGGCCAGCAAGCGTGCCGGCCGAGCTCGAGCCGGCAGTGAGCGAGAAAGCCGAGCGGGCGTTGCGACTCGACCAAGAAGAGCGAAGCGAGCCGCTTGCGAAAGCCCCTCGGAAGCCCTCGACCCCGAAACCGAAGCGCGCACGAACCCAACGCAAGGCTACGGCTTCCCCTGCGAGACAAGCCAAGACGAATGAAGGCGCGCCCGAAGAGGGTGCCGACGTGGGTGCACTCGCCGGGATGCAGGACATGGCCGAGGCGCCCGCCCAAGACACGCGCGCCGCCGGTGCTGCGAGGGCTGTCGCGCTGGCCAGCGAGTCGGCGGACGAGGAAGCCAAAGAGGACGGCGACGACACCGAGTCGGCATGCCGAAAGACGATTGCGGACTTCGAGAAGCGTCGACGGCGCAACACGGATTTCAAACCCGATGCCGAGCAGGAGCTCGCACTTGGTCGCTGCTACGCCAAGCTCGGCAACACCAAGGCCGCCCGTATATGGTTGGAACGTGCCGCCGCCCACGAAAAAACCGAGACCCGCGCCCGTAAGGCCCTCCAACGACTCCCAGGTGACTAGCTGGCCTTCGGCCTCGGTAGGTCTCGGTCCGCCACCCCTGACACTATCGTCTAGCGCCGGAGCAGCTCTAGGAGGCCGCGCCATTTGGCGGTTCGACCTGGCTTGGTTTCGTGCGCGGCTTCGCGCGCTGTGGATAGGGCCGCGGCGAAGCTCGTCGTGATTTGCAGCGGGTCGACCATGATCCGAGCATCGGCGATGGCTGCCTTCCAGCGCGCGTCGACACCCGAGAAAAAGCACAGGCCTCCAAGCATGCGCACTACTTCATCTGCGGCGAACATCGCTGTGGCCCTATCGCGGTTGGCTTCTCCGAGTTGCGACAGATCGACGATGGCGACTTCAGCATCCGCATCGAGCATCGCACGCCCGAGTGCGTCGACTTGCTCGCTCAGAGCCGAGGGTTCGTGAACTCCCGAGATGAACAATGCAAAGATGTTATCGTCGATACGGATCGGGCGGATGTGCTTCGCAGCCCGCGCTGCGTGATTTTCCAAGACCCGTTCTTCGCGGCCCAAGACGAAACCTTCGATCACCGCTGCCACTGCGCGTTCGGCAAATCGTCTGGCGGGCAGAGCTTCGACATCGTCCGCAGCTCGGAGCGCGAGTTGCACGACCTGTACGGCCGCAGTGGGCGTGAGATCCAAAAGCGCTAGCCGTCGACCGAGCAGAGTCAGTACGGTCAGACACTCGCGAAACTGAAACGACTCGTAGTCACCAGAGGCGCGCTCCTCTTTTGGGAGCTCGCTCAAGAGGGGAAGGACAGGGGCGGTTTCCTTCGCGATGTCATCGAGTGGCACCCCGCCAGTGGGAGGCCTCGCATCCTCGAGCAGTGCACGCAAACGCTCCCGCGCCGTGTTGTTCGCGTTCATGAAGTCCTGCGTATCCTATCATCCTTGAGGGGCGCCCAGTTGGGCTCATGATATAAGCGTTTCGATGAGCGCCACGATCCTGGTCATCGACGACGAGAAGAACATACGCCGCACGCTTCGCATGGTCCTCGAAGGCGCGGGGTTTAGCACGCTCGAAGCGGGGTCGGCGGAAGAAGGCCTGGAGGTGCTCGACAGCCAGGAAGTCGATCTTGTGATTCTCGACGTCCGGCTGCCGAAGATGAGCGGCATCGACGCACTTTCCAAGATCCGAAGTCAGCCCGAGACCCGACGTTTGCCCGTGCTGATGGTCTCGGGCCACGCCTCACTTGCAGAGGCCGTCCAAGCGGTTCAGCTCGGGGCCACCGACTTCTTCGAGAAACCGCTAGACCGCGACCGCGTTCTCGTGACTGTGCGCAACGCGCTCAAGACCTGGCAGCTTCAGCGCGAGGTTGAACAACTTCGCGCGGACGTCGAGCACCGCTACGAAATGATCGGGGAGAGCCCGGCAATACGGGCGCTCTTCGCCCAGCTCGAGAAGGTGGCACCCACCAATGGGCGTGTTCTAATCACGGGCGAGAGCGGTACAGGCAAAGAACTGGTCGCCAGGGCGATCCACCGGCTGAGTCCACGGGCAGAGCGCTCGTTCGTCAAAGTCAATTGTGCGGCGATTCCCGCCGAGCTGATCGAGAGTGAGCTCTTCGGCTACGAGCGTGGCGCGTTCACCGGTGCGCAGGGTCGTAAGAAGGGAATGTTCGAGCTTGCAAACGAAGGCACGTTGTTTCTCGACGAGATCGGAGACATGAGCGCGAGTGCCCAAGCAAAGGTGCTTCGGGCTTTGCAAAGCGGCGAGATCTCTCGCGTGGGAAGCGAGAAGGCGATCGCCGTCGACGTGCGAGTGTTGGCGGCCACGAACAAAGATCTCGAGATCGAGGTTCAAGAAGGCCGCTTCCGAGAGGACCTCTTCTTCCGGCTCAACGTCGTCCCGATTCTGACTCCGCCCCTTCGCGACAGAAAGGGAGACATCCCGCTTCTCGCCGCCGGCTTCCTCCGCGAGTTCTCCCTCGAGAACGGCCTACGAGAGAAACCGATCGACGACGGGGTCTTGCAGGAGCTGGCCGATCGCCCCTGGCCGGGCAATGTCCGTGAGCTTCGGAACGTCGTCGAGAGGATGGCCATCTTGAGCGGCGATCGCATCACCATGGACGACCTGCCCGAGGAGGGCGTGCTGAGCGAGGGTCGGCGGGGCTCGACGCCGCCGAGCGACCTTCCCACGGCCCTCGACGAGTCGGGTGAGCGCCTGACCCTGCGGGAGTATCGGAGCCGTGCCGAGAAGGGCTACATTCTTCAAACCCTGGATCAGGTGGGGTGGAACATCTCCCGCGCCGCCACCATCCTGGGGGTCGAACGCACCAATCTTCACAAGAAAATGCGGACCTATGGTATCCGTAGAGCAGAGGGATGATACGACGGACGATTAGGCTGTTGTGGAGGGGGGCCGTGATTGGCTTCCTGACCTATGCCTTGTTCTTCGTACGCCTTGGGGACCGGACCCCGTTCCAGCATTTGATGCGAGTCGTCAATACCGACGAAGCGCAGGAGCTCGGGCACGAAGTGGGCATCGCGACCAAGAAGCTCACCAAGCACATTGGCGAACAGGTGTACGACGTCACGCAACCGCCCGAGATCGATGCGGGCGCGTCTCAAGTTCCCGAGAAGGTCGCCGACCAGCTTCAGGGGATCACTGGCCACTCGTACCAGCGCGAGCGACGCATCGAGACTGCACGCGAGGAACAGTCCCGCTAGCCCGTTGATCGCTTAAGGCCACTCCAGGTGAAGGCGCTTCATTTTGCGCCATAGAGTCGTGGGGCTGAGCCCCAAGAATGCCGCCGCGCGCTCTTTGTTCCCCTCGGAGGCACGGAGCGCACGAATGATCGCATCGCGCTCGGCTTCTTGCACGATATCGGCGAGCGACCGAAGCCCGACGTGCGAGCCTCCATTGGTCGAGTTTGGAACGATGTCCTCGAGCTGGATCTGCCCGTCAGGCGCGAGCGCAACCCCCTGCTCGATGAGGTTCTCGAGCTCTCGAACGTTGCCCGGAAAGTCATAGGTCAGCAGGTACTCGAGCACACCCGGGCCGACCGACGCCTGTCGCGTCATCTTCTTACCGTACTTCTCGAGAAAGGTGTCGACGATCGGCGCGATGTCCTCTTTACGGTCACGAAGCGGAGGTAGCTCAAAACGCGCGACATTCAATCGGTAGTAGAGGTCCTCGCGGAAGCGCTTCTCCTCGATGAGTCGCCGCAGGTTCTGGTTGGTTGCCGCGATGATTCTCGCATCGACGTTGATGGGCTTGTTGTCGCCGAGCCTGCGTATTTCGCCCTCTTGGATGGCGCGCAGCAACTTGGCCTGGAGCGATGGTGGCGTCTCCGCGATCTCGTCGAAAAAGAATGTGCCGCCGTTGGCCTCCTCGAACAGGCCTTTACGGGTCTGCACAGCGCCCGTGAACGCCCCCCTCATGTGACCAAATAGCTCGCTTTCGAGTAGGGTCTCGGTCAAGGCGGCGCAGTTGATCGACACGAAAGGTCGCTCGGCGCGGAGTGAGTTGGCGTGAATCGCGCGCGCGACCAGTTCCTTGCCGGTGCCGCTCTCCCCGGTGATGAGAACGGTCGCGTCAGTCGGTGCGATACGGACGATGCGGCCGAGGACGTCTCGGATCTGGGCGGATTGCCCGATGATGTTCCCGAAGTTGTATCTCTCACGAAAATCGTGAGTCATCGCACGCAGCTCACCGGCTACCTCGCGCGCGCGCGCGGCCCGTGAGACTTTCAGCAGCAGCTCTTCTTCCACGAAAGGCTTTTGCACGAAGTCCCGTGCGCCGAATCGCATCGCCTCGACCGCATCTTCGATCGTGCCGAACGCGGTCATCACGATGACCTCGGTCACGGGCGAGGCTTCGCGAGTGCGTCTTAGAACCTCCAACCCGCCCACATCCCCCATACGCAGGTCGGTGATGACCAGGTCGTAGCTGTTCTCTGCGACCATCGTGCAGGCGGACTCGCCACTTGGCGCTTGGTCGACTTCGTACCCCTCCCCTTGGAGCATCTCGGCGAGCATGCTTCGCGCGTTGTTCTGGTCGTCGACGATTAGAATCCTGGCCATCGGTCCACGGGGCTGGCGAGCCGCGGCCCCCAAGAAACCACCCCGCCCCTCGCGGAACCTTACCCTAAACGACGGTTTAACGCCCGGCCTTCACTCGAGGACCCGACGCATCGCGGCAAGCACATCGTCCCGAAACTCCGCAGGAAAAATCAGGCGCGGCCGTCTGATGCGCTTGTTCCGGAGCTGACCGAGCAGAAACGAAGCGTCGCCGAGGCGTTGCAAGGGTTGGTGCCGGAGCGTCACCCACAACCCATCGGAGCTTCCGTCGGTCGGTTCCTCGTAGGGCACGTCTTCGGCGATATCGAGCCAAACCGATAGGTCCGAGCGGTGGCCTCGGGCGTCGACGATTTGCTTCGCCATGTCGAACGCGGCCTGCCATTCCGTGGGGCGGTTCTCCGGTAGGGGAATGGTCTTTGGAAGCGCACGTGATCGCAGGCGTTGGCTAAGGCTGGCCAAGGTTTCGTCGGGCCCGTGCTCCCAGGCGGCGAGGCAGGTGAGCAACTCGGCGTCGTCCATTCGCAGGTACTCCCCAAGCGAGAGCGATTCCCCGAGGGCCGCCGCGCGAAATGCGGGAAGTAACGGATCGGGCGGGCTGCCGTCGAAGATCAGCTCACTCACCCGAGAGAAGATCGCGCGGACCAACGCTTCGGCCGCGCGCGTGGCTTTGTGGTGGTAGACCTGCTGGTACATGAAGTGCCGTCCGAGGAAGAAGCTCTCGGCGGGGGGTAGTCCCTTACGGCCTTGCACCGCCAGGACCCAACGGCCATCGACGCACGCAAACGTCAACGCCTGAAGCAACCAGTCGAGGTCGTATAGCCCATAGCGAACACCGGTCATGTGGCTGTCGCGCAAAAGGTAGTCGGCTCGGTCGACGTCGATCGTGCCAGCCACACTTTGGCAGAGATAGCCAAAGCGATAGTTGCCATTGAGTAGCCCTGCGACGCGCCCTGCCATGCCGCTCGAGATGCCTTCGAGCGTCCGATTCACCTCGGTCGATGAGTCCAATAGAATCTCTCGTGTCCAGACCTCGTGGTGCTTCGCATGGGGAAGCACCTCTTCGAACAAGTGCGAAAACGGACCATGTCCTGCGTCGTGTAGCAAGGCCGCCGCCAGGGCTTCGGCCCTTGCCTCTTCGTCGAGACGCTGGTCCGGCGGGAGCTCATCACTGCAGGCGTCGATGCGTTGCAACAAGGCCTGCATCACGTGTGCCGCCCCGATCGCATGGGAGAACCGTGTGTGCTCCGCCCCTGGAAAGACCAACGACGCGAGCCCAAGCTGCCTTACGCGTCGCAGACGCTGCACTTCCCGCGTGTCGAGGATCGATCGAATCACCCGCTCCGCAGTGCCTTCGAAGGCGATCAAGCCGTGGACCGGGTCCCTGAGGATCACCCTGCACGCTACCACCGAACGATCAGAATGCCAGCGTGCCGAACCGACCGTCTCGCGGAACATCAAAGTCGGTTCCTCGCCGAATCACGGCAACGGTGTCCGGCTGCCACAGCGGCAGGACGGGAATGTCGCGTGCAAGGATCTCCTGTACTTGCTTGTAGGCGGCGAGCCGCTCGTCACGGTCGATCCGGGTCCTTCCGCGCTCGAACAGCTCATCGAGCTCTGGGTTCGTGTACCGCCAGCGGTTCGCCCCCTCGCTATTGGGACCTGGGATCCGGGATGAGTCGAAGAACCAGCTCAGCACGTGCGGCTCGAATACTTCAGGAACCTGAAGGAGCGTGAGCTCGAACCGGCCTTTGTTCAGATCGGCGATCAGGGTTGCGGCCTCGGAGGGGCGCACGTCGACATCGATCCCGACGTCCCGAAGCATTGCCGCGATCGCCCTCGCGACCGATTGACGAAATCGATCGGACGTCGTCCGTAGGACCAATCGCAATCTCGGTTCAGGCCCTTCGGGGTCCCCAAAGCCGGCTGCGTCGAGGAGCTCTCGGGCCCGATCTGGGTCGAACGGTTGCGTTTGAAGCGAGTCGAGATGCGCCCAGTGGCCCACCGGGATCCAGCTATCGGTGATCCGCGCCAGCCCATCGTATTTCGCGCTCACCAGGACCTGTCGGTCGATCGCCGCGCCGATCGCTTGCCGTACGCGGACGTCAGCAAGCCTCGGCGACGCGGTGTGGAAGCCGAGATACATGGTCGACACCCCAGGTGCACTCCGCGTTTCGAAGCGCGGATCATCGGCAAACATCGGAAGCAGGAGGGGTGGGATGGAGCCGATCGCAAGGTCGCCCTGCCCCGCAAGCATCCGAAGCGCCCGCGTGTTGTCGTCGCGGATCACCACGAACCGGAGACTCGAGATCCTCGCCGCACCTCGGTACCAATGTGGATTGGCGCGAAGCTCGAGGACCCCCGCAGAGCGCTTCACCAAACGGTAGGGCCCGGCACCGATGGGAAAGGGGTCTTCCTCGGTAGCGATCCGGCGGCGTGCATCGATGCGCCGCACGATCGGCAGCTCGAGGTCCGTGAGAAAAGTCGCATGAGGTTCATGAAGAACGAACCGAAGGGTTTGCGGGTCGACGATCTCGATGTTTTGGATGCGCCGATAGGTGTGGGCATACCGGCTCTTGAGCTCCGGATCGACGACGCCGCGGAAGGTAGCCGCCACATCCTCTGCGTCGAGCGGGCTACCGTCGCTGAACCGAAGTCCCTTCCTGAGCTGCACTACGTATTCGGTCGGACCCCGCGCCTCGACCGATTCGGCTAGGTCAGAGACCACCTCGAGCGTTCTCGGGTCGATGGTGACGAGGGAGGCAAAAAGAAGCCGCGACACGCGAAGCCCATACGGATCGGCAACGAACCGGGGATCGAGCTGCTCGGCGTCTCTCGGAAGGACCACGACCAGCGCATCGGGGTCGAGCTCGGGTTGGCTAGAGCACCCGGTGCCGATCACTAGGACCAGGGCGAGCACACTGCTAGTCTGCGCGCGATGGCGCACCGCGCGCTTCTTTGCCTGATTTTTGCTGGCCTGCTGGTCGTGAGTCCGGGCGTCTTCGCCAAGGGCCCCGAGCCTCTCGCGCAAACGCTTTCCCACCTCGTGCGCAAGGCCCGGCTCGGGGATCGGATTGGGATCGAAGTCGTTCGATTGCACGACGGAACCCAACTCTATCAAAAACACGCCAAACGCCCCCTGAATCCTGCGTCCAACCAGAAGCTCCTCACAGCCGCCGCCGCCCTTTGGAATCTCGGCCCCACGTTTCGAGCCTACACTAAGGCCGAAGGCGTTCTCGAGAACGGCAGAGTCGAACGGTTGACCTTGCGGGCCGCGGGCGACCCAAGCCTAGGGTATCGCGGCTTGTTTGCGCTGGCCCAGGCATTGCGCCTGCGCGGCGTCGACCGCATGGAACAGATCGTCATCGACGACAGTTATTTCGATCGAGATATGCTGCCTCCGGCGTTCGATCAACAGCCCGATGAAACTGCCTCTTTCCGCGCGCCGATCGCGGCACTTTCCGTCGATCACAACAGCTACGTGGTGTACGTCGGTCCTGGGCCCGAGGTAGGCGCCCAAGGCCGGGTCCGTGTTCTCGCCGATAGCTACGTCCTGATCAAAAACGAGACCACCACGAAGGCGAGCGGACCGCCAAAACTCCAAATCGACCACAAGTCGACCGAAGACGGCCGTCTCGAGGTCAGGGTGGGTGGGCAAGTGCCCGCAACCACGAGAACGCTTCACTACCGTCGACGCATTCCTGATCCACGCGTTCATGCGGCCAGCCTTTGGGTGCGGGCACTTCGTCAAGCCGGCATGCGCGGGGCTCTCAAGGTCGAGTACGCGGAGGTCACGGAGAGGTTGCCGGTGCTCGCCTCGATGCCCTCGGAAGAGCTGAGCGCCCTCCTCTATTCGGTTGGCAAGTGGAGCGACAACTTCACCGCCGAGATGTTGCTCAAGGTCATGGGCGCAGAATCACAGGCGCCGGGTACCTCGGCCCGAGGCATCGATGTCGTTCGCGAGGAGCTGGCGTCTCGCGGGATCGATGTCGCCGGGCTGGTCATGATCAATGGCTCCGGCCTCTTCGACGGCAACCAGGTGTCGCCACATCACATCACCCAAACCTTGGTGGCCGCGTATCGCGATCCCGCCATCCGTGCGGAGTATGTCTCTCAACTCGCTGTAGGGGGGGCGGATGGGACGCTCCAGTCCCGGCTGAAGAATCTGCCTCGGCCGAGGATGGTAAGGGCGAAGACCGGGACCCTTGAGGATGTGATCGCGCTCTCCGGATACGTCCTCGGCGAACCTGATAAATCGGTTGCATTCAGCTTCTTGGCGAATGGAATTACTGGGAAACAAGCCGCAGCAAGAGAGCTCGCCGACCAGATTGTCACCCGGCTCGCCGAGTACGCGACCCGACCCGAGCCGGCGCCGCGTTGATATGGGACGACTCGTCAGCCTGCTCGTGGTCACGCTCGTCTTGCCAGGTTGCGCAGGGGCTCCCAAGACCACGTTCAAGCACCCGAGCCCGATCATGAATCCACCTGTTGCCCCGATCCGCCCTGAGTCGGTCACCCTCCACGACGACACGCGTGTCGACAACTACAGCTGGCTGCGAGCCAAGGGGACCGATGAGGTCACCCGCTACCTCGAAGCCGAAAACGCCTACACCGGAGCCTTCATGGAGCCGACGGTGCCTCTCCAAGAGATGCTCTACAACGAAATCGTAGGTCGCATCCAGGAGACCGACCAAAGCGCGCCCTATCGAAAAGGCGACTTCGAGTACTACCACCGCACTGAGCAAGGGAAGCAGTACCGGATCTACTGCCGACGCGAACCCGACACCCCAACGAGCGAAACCGTGCTGCTCGACATGAACGCGCGCGCCGAGAACCTGCCTTTTCTCGGCCTGGGTGTTTATGAGGTGTCGCCTGACGGACGCTACCTCGCATTTTCGCTCGATGAGACTGGATTCCGCGACTACACCCTCGAGCTCAAGGACCTCCAGTCGGGCGAACTGCTTCCCGAACGCATCGAGAAGGTGAAGTCGTTCGCCTGGGCAAGCGACAGCCGAACCTTTTTCTATACGGTGGACGACGAGACCAAACGTTCGCATCGGGTCCTCCGCCATCGTTTGGGTGATTCCGCAGACGACCCCATTCTTCACCAGGAAGACGACGAGCGCTTTCGGGTAGCGGTGTGGCGCTCGCGAAGTGGGCAGTATTTATTTCGTGGCTCGTTTAGCCATACGACGAGCGAGATCGGATTTCTCGAGGCAGACGACCCGGCAGGGACCTGGCGGCTCGTCGCAGCTCGTGTGCAAGACCACGAGTACGACGTGGCGCACCGGGGCGATGACTTTCTGATTCGAACCAACGATCGAGGTCGCAATTTCCGCATCGTGCGCGCACCGGTGGCGTCGCCTGGTCCGTCTTCGTGGACAGAGGTCGTCGGCCATCGCGATGACGTCATGGTCGAGGGCGTCGATGTCTTCAAAGATTTCTACGTCCTATCCGAACGCCAGATGGGGCTACCGTACATTCGCGTCACTCGCTTTGACGGCGGGGAACCCCATCGCGTCACCCTGGACGAGCCGGTCTATTCCATCTATCCGGGAGCCAACGAGGAGTTTTCGACTGGTACGTTTCGATTCGGGTACGAGTCCCTCACCACACCAGACTCGGTCTTCGATTACGACGTCGTCACGCGCAAACGCACTCGCATCAAGCAGATCGAGGTACTCGGCGACTATGATCCCGCCAGTTACCGATCGGAGAGGCTCTTCGCAACCGGGCGGGACGGAACGAAGGTGCCCATCTCGGTGGTCTACAAAACCGACACCCCCCTCGATGGCTCGGCTCCGATGTTGTTGGCCGGGTACGGTTCGTATGGCTACCCGTATCCAACCGGTTTCTCCCACGCTCGTGTCAGCCTCCTCGACCGAGGCTTCGTGTATGCCATCGCGCACGTTCGTGGCGGGGGTGAGCTCGGAAAACCCTGGCACGACCAAGGACGAATGGAGCACAAGGAAAACACATTCGCCGATTTCATTGCGGTCGCAGAGCACCTGGTCGCCAGCCGTTATACCTCGAGCGACCGACTCGCGATCATGGGCGGCAGCGCGGGGGGCCTTTTGATGGGTGCGGTCGCCAACATGCGTCCGGACCTTTTCGGCGTCGTGGTGTCCTTGGTGCCCTTCGTCGACGTCCTCAACACCATGCTCGACGATACTTTGCCACTGACTGTGGGGGAGTACGAGGAATGGGGGAATCCAAACGAACGGGAGGCCTATTTCCGGATCAAGAGCTACTGCCCCTACACGAATATCGGTCGGCACGACTACCCCACGATGCTGCTCCGCACTTCACTCAACGACAGCCAAGTCATGTACTGGGAACCCGCGAAGTACGTCGCCAAGCTCCGGGCTCACAAAACCGACCAAAACCCGCTTCTCTTTCGGATCAATATGGATGCAGGCCATGGTGGAGCCTCGGGCCGGTATGACTATCTTCGGGAGACCGCGTTCGACTACGCATTCGTTCTAAAGGAGGCGAAAAGCGACCGGTGAGCACCGAACGGTCGAGAAGAGTCGTTTCGCTGACACCTGTGCTTTTGGTGAACTTCATCGGCACGATGGGGTTTACGATCGTCATTCCGTTCTTGGTGTTTTTGGTCCTTCGCTTTGGAGGCAACGCCCTCGTCTACGGCCTCGTCGCCGCGACTTATCCCGCCTTCCAGTTCCTGGCCGCCCCGATCCTGGGCCGCTGGTCCGACCGATACGGTCGACGTCGCGTTCTTCTGCTGAGCCAAGCCGGCACCTTGGCATCGTGGTTGGTATTCGGCGCCGCCCTGTTCCTGCCCCCGACCGACCTCTTCTCGGTCGATTCGCCGACCTTCGGACGGTTCACCGTGACCTTGCCTTTGGCGGTGATTTTCCTCGCGCGCGCCCTGGATGGTCTGACCGGCGGCAACATTTCGGTCGCCAACGCCTACGTGGCAGATGTGTCTCCGCCCGCCGACCGAAACCGCAACTTCGGCCGGATGGGGGTTGCCTCCAACCTCGGCATGATCCTGGGACCAGCCCTCGCCAGCGTGCTCGGGGTCACCCGATACGGTGAAGTGCTCCCCGTATTCGCCGCCGCCTCCATCGCGTTGGTCGGGGCCGCAGTAATCGCGTTCGGGCTGCCCGAGTCCAACCACCCCGAGGGCCTGCCAGACTGTCCGCGCAAAGAGCGCGGCCGAGTCCTTGGCCAAGAACCTCGGGACTGCATCGTCGCAGCCAAAGCCAAGGAAAGCTCGATCGCGGACGTCCTCGCCCAGCCTCATGTCCTCTTCATGATGGCGCTCTACTTCACGATCTTGCTGTCTTTCAATTTCTACTACACCGCGTTCCCGATGCACGCCTCGCGCGGTCTCGGCTGGGACGTCACCGACATCGGGGTGTTCTTTGCGACCCTGAGTGTGATGATCGTCGTCGTCGAGGGACCTGTCCTTGCAAGGTTGTCGCAGCGTTTCAGTGAGCCTGCGTTGATCATCGTCGGGCTTCCGATCCTCGGCACCAACTTCGTCTTGATGCAATCGAGCAATCCACTGGTCTTGTACACCGGCGCTGCCCTGTTCGCGATCGGCAACGGTATCATGTGGCCCTCGGTTGTCTCCATGGTTTCAAAGGTTGCCGCCGACCGCTTTCAGGGGGTGGTTCAGGGGATTGCAGGAAGCGCCGGCAGTCTGGCTAGCATTGTCGGGCTCGTGCTCGGCGGCGTCGCCTACAGCGCCATCGGCGTCGGTACGTTCCTGATTTGTGCAGGCATCGCCTACGCCTCGTTTGGGCTCGCACTTCGGCTTCCCCGCATCAGCCGACAACCGCTTTGATGCTCCAGGCGATGATCAATTGGGCTGCGTAGTAGAGGGGCAGGCCCCAGAGGCGATTGACGAAACCGGGCGAGACGAACCGATTCCGTACGACGGCGATGTCGGAGACGGTGAACATCACGGCGCCGACCGGAATCATCCACGGCGCCCCGGCAGCTCCGGCACCGATCGCGACCACGCACATCGCCGTGATGACCAGCATGTAGATCCCGATCGGGATTCGCATCTTGGGAGCGTGCGGGAAGACCCATCGGGCGATCAAAGCCATGACTGCTGCCGTCAAGACCGCTGCAAGGGCTGCGTGCGGCACGCTCATCGGGAGAGTGCCGAATGCGACAACATAGGCGACGTGACCCAATAGGAATGAGACGAGCCCACCGATGAAAGCGCCCTTGCCGGTGCCCAAGAGAAAGACATCCCCGACCGCCCCTAGAACGAGCCCCGTGAGGACGATGTTGCCGTAGCGGGACTCGAGGGCACCAAAGCCGATCGCAGCTACGATGAAGCCGGCGGACGCCAGGGGTTTGCTGACGAACCGAAGGCGTGGGTGATGTTTCCACTCCCCAAAGAGGAGGCCGCCAAGGCCTACCGCGGTGATCAGCTCGCCGAGTCCGTTCAAGGTCATGTTCGGCGTGTGTACCACGTCTGCAGTCCGGCGAGCGCCGCGAACGAGGGAACGGATTGCGCTTCAGCCGTAGACCGTGCATGGGTTTCACCAGGGGCCATGACCTCCACTCCCCCCGTCGTCACGAACGAGCTGATCGCATCCATTCTCGAACAGGTGGCCAACCTGCTCGAGGCCCAACACGCCAACATCTATCGAATCGATGCGTATCGGGCAGGGGCGGCAGTGGTCCGTAGACACGACGGGAGCATTCAGGACTTGGCTGTGGCTGGGGGGCGAAAGGCTCTCGACGCCCTCCCGCAAATTGGGTCGAGCTTGTCCGGCTCCATCGAGGAGATCGCGCACACCGGGCGGTTGCGGCTGCTCGACCGGTTGCATGGCAGGCTGTCGCCGGTCGAGTTGTTCAAGAGAGTCCCCGGGATCGGCGAGGAGCTCGCCGAACGAATCCATCGCGAGCTCGAAATCGACACCCTCGAGGCATTGGAGGTCGCCGCACACGATGGAAGGCTTGATGCGGTGGCGGGCTTTGGTCCGCGCCGACTTGAAGCCGTTCGCGACATCCTGGCCACGATGCTCGCCCGGTCTGCTCGTGGTCGCGCCCGCCGCTTCGATGAATTGGAAAAGGCTGGGGCCCGAGTACAGGCTCCCGCGGGTGCTCATCGCCGACCGGACATCGGTCTGCTTCTCCGCGTCGACCAAGACTATCGGGAGAAGGCCGAGTCGGATGCGCTTCCGCGAATCGCGCCGCTACGAAACAATCCCGACGGCGCACCTTGGCTTCCCGTCCTCCACGCCTACGACGAAGGCTGGCACTTCACCGCCCAGTTCTCCAACACCGACCGCGCGCACGAGCTCGGTCGAACGCGTGATTGGGTGGTGATCTATTTCGAACGCGACGGAGACGAGGGCCAATGCACCGTCGTCACCGAGTACCGCGGTCCTCTGGCAGGGAAGCGCGTGGTTCGCGGTCGCGAGGACGAACTTCAATTAGCTGCGCCGGCGTAGGGGAGCCTAGCCGCGCTCTGAGTGGTGAGCCACGGGCTGCCCACTACTCCTTGATCTGCCGCCGGATCTTCCCGAGCGCTTGCTCTTGCAGCTGGCGAATGCGCTCACGCGACAAATTGTACTTGTCACCGATCTCTTTGAGCGTGAGCTCGTCTTCGTCGTCGAGGCCGAAGCGCCATCGAAGAATGCGCGCCTCCATTGGAGTCAGCGTGTCGAGGAGCCTCCGCACCTCGTCGCTCCACTTGCGGGAGACGAGCTGTTCGTATGGGGTCGGCACGTTTTCCTCTTCGAGGAAGTCGATGAACTTGCGCCCGTCTTCGTCGTTGACGGGACGGTCGAGCGAGAACGGGGTCTCGGCCCAGTAGCCCTTGATCTTTTCGAGCTTCTCGGCAGCGATGCCGGTCTCTTTTTCGAGCTCTTCGGGGGTCGGCTGCTTGCCGGTCCGAGTTGCGATGGCTTGTGTTGCACGCGCGACACGGTTGTAGGTGTCCAGCATGTGGACGGGGATACGCACCGCTCGGCCCTTGTCAGCAAGAGCCCGGCTGATCGCGTGGCGAATCCACCACGAGGCATAGGTGCTGAAGCGGTAGCCGCGATTGTGGTCGAAACGCTCCACCGCCTTCATCAGGCCGATGTTGCCCTCTTGAATGAGGTCGATGAGCGGAAGGCGACCGCGGTTGTAGCGCCGTGCGATCGACACGACGAGACGAAGGTTGGCGGCGACGAAGCGATTCTTTGCACGCTGCTGCGCTTTTTGCGCTGCGCTCACCGATTGCAGATACTTCTTGAACGCCGGCGTCATGCGAACGTGGTCGCCCACGATGTCACGCTCGTCCGCGAAATCCCCGGCGAGCCGGTGAACGGCCCGGTCGGACTCCTGGACGAAAAGCCGATCGCTGTCGAGCTCTCGCATCTTGGTCGCGAGTTGAAGGCACAGGTCGCTCCAACGTGCTTCTTGGCGCTTGCCGAGCTTGTCGGCTTTCGCGCTTCGGCAGAGCTTACGGAGCGCCGCGATCTCGGCGAGCTGTTGGTCCTCGACGCGCAGCTCGATGATCGTCCCGACCGTCTCAAAGCACGGGGGATAGCTGATCAGGGCCTCCCAGTAGGCGATCTCGAGACGCTCGACCCGCTTGGCGGCTTCGATCTCCTCCTGGGGGGTGAGGACCCGATGGCCGATCATCTCCCGGAAGTAGCGTGTCAGGGTGGAGTCCCCGGCGCCCTGGCGCTCGAATTCCTTGAGGGCCTTCTCGCTCTCGAGCCGGGCCTTTTCGAGTTGCTCCTTGGAGGGCTCGGCGGACGGGGCCGCTCCGGGGCTCGGTTTCGCGAGTTCGCGCACCTCAACCGTGGCCTTGGGCTCCGTCGTCTGGGATGCCTTGGCCTGGACCCGGCTCTTTCGAGGGGGCTTGCTGGTGGACCGTCGTGTCGCTGCCTGTCGTGCCATTTTCTTTTTTGCCTCCGGTGGCGCCCCCCTCGTGATTGTGAGCAGTGGCACCCCGTGTGTTGGCTGAACACCAAAACACACCCGAGTGTTCCTCGGGCGCGAGATTCTCATCTCGGCCGAAACCAGATGCACGCGCCGTGCCGGAAATCACACGGAACGTAAACCTTGCCCTCAAGCC
>CAJHXN010000169.1_pt1 | contig 36296 bp, 32 predicted proteins | sample 9198401 | NCBI WGS metagenome assembly CAJHXN01 (sample SAMEA7708334, study PRJEB35096) | sediment metagenome | biome: marine neritic benthic zone biome [ENVO:01000025]; feature: sediment [ENVO:00002007]; material: shallow marine sediment [ENVO:03000034] sea grass bed [ENVO_01000059] ... | reverse complement strand
GTAACCCGCGACGGCAAGCCGTCCAGTGGCGGCAGCCGTGCTAGGTTCGCGGCGTGAACGCCAACGTTGGAAGCTTTCTGCATCGCTGGGCAACGCGTGATCCCGCACGAACGGCGATCATCGATTCGGGCCGGGGCGACCTTGCTTGTAGTTACAAGACCCTCGACCGCGAAGCGGGACGGGTCGCGGCACACCTGGCCGCGCGAGGCCTCGGCCCTGGCGACCGAGTGGCGGTGTGCACAGACAACGGGCTGGAGTTCGTCGCCGCTTGGTTTGGTGCGGTGTATGCCGGATGCACAACCCTACCCATCCCGGTCATGTCGACCTCTCATGAGATCGCCTTTTGCCTCGAGCACGCAGGGTGCAAAGCACTTCTTTGCGACGATGCGCACTTCGACCTCTCGCAAGCGAGCAGGAAACGCGCGGGAACCGACACAGAGATCATACGCGTCGACGAGACGATCAAACACGCCCGCGGACAAGTGCCACCGACCGCGTGCGAACCAGACGAGCTAGCGCTGATTCTCTACACCTCAGGCACTACCGGAGCGGCCAAAGGCGTCTGCATCACGCATGGCTCCCTTGGCGCGCACACCGCTGCCCTCGTTGGACACACGCTCAGCCTCTCGGAAGACGACCGCGTTCTGGGCACCCTGCCCTTGACGCACTCTTACGGGATTCGCATGACGCTACTCGTGCCGTTCTACGCCGGCGCCAGCACCGTTTTTTTGCCGCGTTTCTCACCAGAACGAACCTTGGATCTCTGTACGACGCATGGGGTGACCTGGCTTCCTGGGGTTCCCACGATGTTTGCGGCATGGGCCGACACTCCGAGCCACCCGCCTCCCCCTTCGCTTCGTTGGTGCATGAGCGCTGGTGCACCGCTCGTCGAGGAGAACCGGCTCCGAGCCGAGGAGCGCCTCGGCACCACGGTGCGGCAGGGATACGGGCTCACCGAGGCTACGTTTACGACGATCAACGCGCCTCCGGATGCGGCTGCGTCTCGATCGGTCGGCCAACCGGTGTTTGGTGTTGAAATCCGGATCGCAGACGAACACGGCGAAGGCCTACCAGCTGGCGCTCATGGCGAAGTTCTCATCCGCGGCCAAAACGTGATGGCGGGCTATCTCGACGACAAGACCGCCACCAACCACGTGATGCGCGGTGGCTGGCTTCACTCTGGAGACATCGGTTTCGTCGATGAGGTGGGCCGACTTTCGGTGGTGGACCGAAGCAAAGATCTGATCTTGCGAGGCGGACACAGCATCTACCCGTTCGAGATCGAAAGCGCACTCGGAGCACATCCAATGGTCGCCGACATCGCGGTAGTCGGCGAACCGCACGACTACTATGGAGAAGAGGTGGTTGCTGTTGTCGTACCGCGCACCCGCGTCGCCGTAGAAGAGCTCGACTCGTGGGCCCGCGAGCGCCTTTCGCCTTACAAGGTTCCAAGACGGTATGCTTTCGTCGACGAACTTCCCCTAGGGGCCAGCGGCAAAACCCTCAAACGCCTCCTTCGCGGTCGGCTGATCTCGGGCGAGCTCGAGGTGCAACCTTCACCGGACCACGGGTCGACTGAGTAGCTCGAACGCGACGATCATCGCGACCCCTGCCACCATCAAACCGACCCAGGGGCCATACCAACCCGCTGCAACCGGGATCTCCGCGCAAAGCAGGCCCACGAGTCCGACCAGCAGAGCGTAGGGAAGCTGGGTGCGTACGTGGTCCATGTGATCGCAGCTCGTCGCCATAGAGCTGAGGATCGTCGTGTCCGAAATTGGGGAACAATGGTCACCCCAAACGGAACCCGCAAGGATCGAAGATACCGCACCGAGGAGAATCCCTTCGTTGCCTGGCGCGATTTGATGCGCAAGCGGAACGACTAGCGGAAACAGGATCGCCATGGTCCCCCAAGAGGTCCCGGTTGCAAAGCTCACGACGGCCGCCAACACGAATACGGTGGCGGGGATCCACATTGGCGTTAACCAATCGCCTACGATCCCAATCAAGAACTCCGCGCTATGGAGATCCCGACAGACGCCGCCAAGCGCCCACGCCAGCACTAAAATAGATACCGCAAGAAGCATCCCACGCATTCCCGCCATCCAGGCGTCCATCGAATCGCCCAGCGTCAGCGCCCGACTCGACAGCGACATCACCAGGCCGGCGAGACACCCTGCGCCGGAGGCCCAGAGCAATGCCGCGCTCGAGCTCGCTGCACCAACGATCGCTCGAAGGGAAGGCTCGAGACCGGTGGCGAGCACCTTGGCCCGTCCGTCGAAATAGATGCCTGCGCCGGCCACGAGCACAACGACTACGACGGGAATCAAGGCGTTCATCGGACGGCCTTCGACGTCTTCGCGCACGGCCTCGTCATGAAAGTCAGAAGCCGGGTGTGCCCCAGAACGCATGAGCAGACCCTCCTCGGCGGCACGCCTCTCCGCCCTGAGCATCGGTCCAAAGTCACGGCCCCGGAGCGCCACCCAGGCGACGAACAGCAACATCAGTAGAGGGTAGAAGCGATAGGGGATCGTTTCGATGAACGTCACATAGGCGTCGCGTTCGATCCCGAGGTGCACGAATTGGTCTTCGATGTAACCGACCTCGACCGCGATCCACGATGAAATCAGAGCTAAGCTCGATACGGGTGCTGCCGTTGCGTCAACCAAGAACGCCAGCTTCTCGCGACTGATTCGAAGCCGGTCGGTCACCGGACGCATCGAGGCGCCGACGAGCAACGAGTTCGCGTAATCATCGAAGAAGATCAAGAGCCCGAGAAACCAAGTCGTGAGTTGGCTGCGGCGCCGACTCTTCGTATCGCCGCGCACCCACGACGCGAGGCCCTTAGCCCCACCGCTTTGCGTGATGAGCCCAAGCATTCCTCCGAGCAACAAGCTAAACAGGAGAATCGACGCATGCCCACGATCGGCGATCGCGCCAACCAGATGCGTATCGAGCAATCGCGCAAACGAGCTGACCGGCGACATCCCCGTGAGTAAGAATGCGCCAAGCCACACCCCAATGATGAGCGCCAACAACACATGGCGAAACACCAATGCCAGGACGATCGCGACCAGGGGAGGTAAGATCGAGGTCCAGGCAGGAGGACTGTGATCTCGGTCACTTCGATCGATTTCGGCCGATGCTGCCGATTCGACGTTTGAGGCTATACTTTGAATGGTTTCGGCGGCACCGGCGTCACTGGATTGGGCGCTAACAGTGGTGCACCCAAAACATACAAATACTGCAGCGAGGGCCAAACCGATACGCATGACTACTGCCAGACATAGACAGGAACGCCGGCCGTGGCCAATTTTGACCTGGTTGACGGCGTCACTCTGCGTGGTCGCGGTGCTTCTGGCCACACCCTCGCCTTCCGAATCCGAAGCGGGGGGGCTCACTACGGAAGACAAGCAGCTCCTTGCGTCTGGCGAGCTCGTGATGAAGCCAAAAAACGAGCAGCGAGGCGCGCTGAAGCTCTTTGGCGGACAGAGCTGGCAGGTCGTCGATATACCCGTTGAAGCAGCCTGGCGGGCGATGGAAGACCTCCCGAGCTACAAGCGCATCATCCCTCTCGCGACTGAGAGCGACATCAAAAGCCAAAGCGGTGACGAGTTCGATCTCTTGATCCGCCAGCAGTGGGGTCCCGTCGACATCAGGTACGTGCTTCAAACGACGCTCGACCCGCAAAAGCGCATCATGATGTTTCGCCTCGATCACTCGCAGGGTCACGAGCTTCGCGCAGGCTGGGGGTTTCTTCGAGCGCGACCCTGGAAGGGCGACAAGACCCTGGTCTCGTTTGGAGCCATGGTCGACATCGGAGACGGCGTTCTGGTCTCGATCATCCGGCCCGCGGTCCGCAAAGACCTCTTGCGCATCCCCACCAAGTTCAAGGGGTATGTCGAAGGTGAGGGGCGCGATCTCTACTCTCAGTAGCTTGGGCCGCCGAATTCCTCTGTAATTCCAGTTGCGTCGCGTACTTGTGAAACACTTTGGAAACTAGCGCGTCTTATATATAATCGCGTTTCGGGGTTCGTCTTTGCCCGTGGAGGCCCCTATGAGCAGTGAACAGCACGATTGGCAGCCCAGCCGAAAGCCCGCTCCTTGGTGGGCTCACATCCTGAGATGGTGGCTTTGAGCGCAGGCCTTCTTCGAGCACGTGGTCGGGAACTTCGCGAATGTCCCACACGAGCCCGAGCCAGCTCATCATTTTGAGCACGTAGTACGTCACGTCGATCTCGTACCAGTAGAAGCCGTTTCGGCATGACGACTGGTAGTGATGGTGATTGTTGTGCCACCCTTCACCAAGCGTCAGAAGCGCCGTCAGCGCGTTGTTGCGACTGTCGTCTGTGGTGTCGAAGCGGCGCTTTCCCCACACGTGCGTCAGTGAGTTGATCAAGAAAGTGTTGTGCCAAAGCAGCACGGTGCTCAAGAAGAACCCGATGAAGAGGCCGGGCCAGCCAGCGACCACGAAACAAAACACCGCTAGCATCGTCGGCGGGACCAGCCAATGCTCATTGAGCCAGCGAAGCTCCGGATACTTCGCAAAGTCTCGAATCTTGTCCCACCGCGTGTCGTTTGTGTTGTCGAACAGCCAACCCATGTGCGCATAGAAAAAGCTGTTTTGCACCGGTGAGTGCACGTCGCCTGGCTGGTCCGAAAGCTTGTGATGCACTCGGTGATGGGCAGCCCACCAAAGGACGCCCTTTTGCGCGCTCGTCTCAGCCAAGAACGCCAGCAGAAACTGCATCGCTCGACTGGTCTTGTAGGTGCGGTGCGAGAAGTAGCGGTGATAGCCGGCGGTGATTCCCCATACGCGTACCCATAGAAGGACAACGCAAAGGACTACAGACTGCCAGGTGACGCCAGACCAGATCGCTCCGAGCACAGCGAGGTGAGACAAGATGAATGGGGTGGCCTTCCGCCACATTTGAGCGCGAGTCGGCGAGGTATGGGAGCTAGGCCCGGACTCGAGTAACGCTGTTTCCATGCACCAAAGGCTATTCCAGGCACACGACGCGCACCGTCATGGTTCGGTCCGCTTTCTGTCACAGTTGTGTCACCAGGGGATCCCGCCCCCGCGCTATCGCCTATCAGGCGATGAATTTGTAGCCGGCGCCGCGTACCGAAAGGAAGTGGTTGGGATCGCTGGGGTCGCTCTCAAAGCGCCTTCGAAGGCGCGAGATGAAATTGTCGACGGTCCGAGTGTTGCTGTAGTTTCGGAGCTTCCAGACGCGTTCCAAAAGCTCGGTGCGACTGAGCACACGTCCCGCATTCTCGGCGAAGTAGCGTAAGAGGTCGAGCTCGAGCTGAGTGAGTTGGACGTTTTCGCCCGCGACGCTCACTTCATGCGTGTCGAAATTGATGTCCGCCCTACCGAACGACAGGGTCGAAGCCTTCACGTGGTTGCCCGCGTTTTGCTCCCACCGGCGCCGCCGGAGTACTGAGCGCACCCGGGCGAGCAACTCGCCAAGCTCAAAAGGTTTAACCATATAGTCGTCGGCCCCTGCTTCGAGCCCACGAACGCGGTCATCGGGAGAAGAGCGCGCGGTAAGCATAATCACCGGGATGAAGTTGCCTGCCTCTCGAAATCTTCTGCACAAGTCGAACCCATTGACATCTGGCAGCATGACGTCGAGCACGATCGCGTCATACCCCGAGGGATCGAGCAGACGCTGGCCGGCCTCTTTGGCGTTCGCGGCGACCTCGACACGATAGCCTTCAAGCTCAAGGTTGAGTTTCAAACCCGCCGCAAGATGGTCTTCGTCTTCGACGACGAGAAGCCGTTGGGATTCGTCAGTCGTCATGCCGCGCTCACCGCGTGGGCTACCGGAAGCTCGATGCGAACCGTCGTCCCTTGTCCCCGACCATCGGAAAGCGCCTCGACCTTGCCACCGAGCTGTTTCACCAACGCCCACACGACGAAAAGGCCAAGGCCCGTTCCGCGCCGCCGGCGCACCTCTTGGTCTTCGACCCGATAGAAACGATGAAACACTCGCTTGAGGTTCTTTCGATCGATGCCAATGCCACTGTCGCGCACCTCGAGCAGGACTTTGTGATCGGCTTCTGTGCGGGCGTTCACTTCGATACGAGCGGGGCGTGCGGAGTATTTCGCTGCGTTGTCGATGAGATTGTTGACGACGATTTCGAGCGCGGCGCGGTCAGTACTGACCACAAGATCAGGATCGACGTCGATGAATACCTCGTGGGGCTCGAGCTTGTGACGGACGCGAACCGACTCGGCACAGTTTTCCGCAAGCTCGGCCAGGGGAACGTCGCTCAAGTTGAGCATGCCGGGCCGTGCATAGGACAACCGATTCGCCTCGAGCACGTCGTCGATGAACGCCCGGAGCCGATCGACGTCGTCAAGCATCATCTCGCGAAGGTGCTCGCGGTCTGCACCCTCCAACCCCTCACGTCCAAGTGTCTCGAGGCAGAGCTGAAGCGATGCGAGAGGGCTCTTGAGCTCATGCGTGACCGAGTCGATGAATGTATCTTGCTTTCGGACTTCGACGATCCCTCGTGCGAGCGAAACGACGAAGAGCACGAGCACGACGATGATCAGTACAAACGAGAGCGACCCGAGCACCAGAAGCCAGACATCCACGGCAATGTCGGCAGAGCGTGCGATCTTCTGGCTGAGCAAAAACGACCAGCCCACGAGCAACGCGGCGCTGAGCAGAACGGTGACCGCGCCGAGGGTGATCGGAACCGAGATCGACGAACGAATTCTTCGGCGGCGAGCCATTGACTAGTTCCGACTGCTCACTGTCCGCGGAGCAAACGCCACAGGTTTTCTTTCTCCCATTTCTGGGCCATGGAGTGGTATTCAAAGCTCCGCTCGCGCTTCTTGAACGCCTTGGTGTGATAGTGCCTGCGGCCGTTTCGGACCACGGCTGGCATATCGTGATGCAGCATCTCGTGGTACACTACCGCCTCGACGAAAAAGCTCGGCACCCATGGCTGATCGAGCACCGGATGAATTCTGATCAACCGCTCGTCTGGCAGATAGGTCCCGAGTTGTAACGAACGCTGCCGCCGCTTCGGCCGGACGCGCTTTCCCCAGGCGATCCTGACGTCGACCTCACCTCCGAAATGTCTTTCGGCCAAACTCGCAGCGATCTCGCTGAGATCGTGGTGCAGGCCCTCGGTGCGTAGGGCACTTTGAGGTCGGCCGGACGCGACATACCGCGCCCGGTGTTCCTCGATGAAGTTGTCAATGATGAGGGTCGCGTGCTGGCTTCCGTCGAGGTAGTCGCCGACCGCCTGGAGAATGTCGTCCTTGGCGGTCAAGAACATGTGATGAAGGCGGACCTCGAGCCGACCGTCCTTGGAACTCGCGGACAACATGGTGCTCCGATTATCGGTGATCACGAGACGGATTTGCTGATCGAGGCGTCTCGCGAGGGCCTTGCTCCAGTCGGAGGCGCGGGCGTATGCACGGTCGAGATCGTCCTCGGGGCCCTTGGGCGCGCCGGGGTGCGAGATCGTCGGGGAATCGCCGGCAAACTCGAAGGAGAGTTGGAGCACGCTATCTCTGGCTAGAAGGTCGGGTCATCCTTGTCAACTGCGCTTTGATGGATGCGATCGGCAGGCTAGAATCTCCCCGGATGCGCGCTGCCACTCGGGACCGCCTCGAAGGCCTAACGGTTTTGCACCGACTAAGCGCCCCGGCGCAGCGCGAAGCCGCGTGGCGTCAGGGGATGGCGACGTTGGCACGCGCGGTGGTCGACGAGCGTCGACCAGTGCCACTCGAGGGCCTCGACCCGAACGCACTCCTCGAGAGTATGGAGGTCGCCCTTCAAGGAGGATACGTCGAGCAGCTTGACTGGCTATCGGACCCGGCCGCGGCGGCGGCTTTGTACGAGGTCGCTGCCGCCCTTCCGCCGAGCGCTATCAAACGCAAACTCGGCCGGTTGGTTTTGCAGCGCCTGCGTCGGGGTGATGCCGCCACATTCGTCGCCGTGGCCACACAGCTCGCACTCGGATCGCAACGCGCACTCCGGGGCCGATCCATGCGCGCTCGTGTCGCGCTGGCCCTCAGCCTGCCGATCGGAACCGTCACAAGCGCCGACACGTTGGCGTTGGCACTCATCTCGCGCCAGGAGCTGAGTCACGATTGGCTGAGCACGCCTGCAACTGGCTCTCTGCCGTCTCGTCGATTGGCCGCGCGGCTATTGGAACGTGCCGCACGCGAAGCTGCACGCAGGGCGGCCCAAGGGGACGACAGCGGGATCCGTGTGTTCTGCACCCGGACCGTACGAGCAGCGTGGGACAGGCTGCTGGCGGATCGCGAGACACTAGTATGGCGCCATGTAGCCTCCGCCCGAGGCCTGTTAGCGTCTTCGATGCCCGTGTTTCACCAGGAGATGCATCGGCACCTCGATCCGGAGTTCACCGTCACCGAGTGGCGCAGAGCCGCCGCTTCCGTGGCTGCAAGCATGGCGGTCGACCCAGACAAAGGGCTCCGCACCTGTCGAGACCTTCTGGAATCCGTCGTGTTTCAGCAGGACCATGGCATCGCCGCAGCCATGATCGCGGGCCTTCCTCTAGCGGCCGAGAGCCATCCCGAGGCGGTGGAAACGCTGCTCGATCAACTGATGCGGGTCGGTGGTCTCGATACGGCCGAGGCCCTGGTTGAACTTCGGCGAGAACGCCTTGGCCAAGGCTTCGCGGATGCCGCCGCAGAGCGGGCGGAGGCGCACCTTCGAAAATCGGTCGCCCAGGGCAGCAGTGAAGACGTCGGTCGCACGGCGCTCATGCGAACCTTGGCAGATGAGCTCAGGGGCGCCGGCGCGAAACGGGAGCCGACACTCCACGACATGATCTCGGATGCGCTCGAGACCTTTGCCCGCGACGGCGCGTACCAAGCGGCCCGGGAAGCCGAGCCGATTCTCGAAGCTGCCGCAGCCAAGGTGAGACTCCTCGAGAGGCCAGTGCATGGTAATCCAGAAACCGACGTGGCAGCGTTTCTCGCTCTGCGCGAGCTCGACTCGGCGTTGTTCGAAACTTCCGCGCTGAACGACTTGCTGCTTCTAGGCGAAGATGACGACCGCGAGGGCGAGCACGATCATCGCCTCGGCGACCTCTTTCAGCGGGTCACCAACTGGCTGGTCATTCGAGAGGGCGATCCACTGGGGGAGGGAAGCCACGTCCCGCAATTCACCACGCGTCTTCGCCAACTGCGAACCATGCTTCACCTCGTCGATGCCGATGGCCATCACGTCGACCTTCGCAAGGATTTGGTGAGGCAGCGCCGGCTACTCGCCCAACAGGTCTTGCTCCACAGAGTCCAGAACGACCCGAAGAGCTCGCTTCGACGAACGCTCTGCGCAGCGACGGCACGAACCTGCGACGCCCTGGTTCGAGAAGACATCGCCGATGTTTCCGACATTGTCATTGCAACCGCTGAGCATGTGCCCCACCTGGACGATTTCAAGACCCTGGCCGAAGCCTCGATGGTGCCCGAGATCGAGACGGCGCTTCGTGCGTACGTCAAGCTCCGGCAAGCGACTCGGAATGCGGAGCGCGACGGCAAGGGTCTCGTCGCCGCCACCGACACGCTCCGTACCATCGGTAACGAGCTCCCGGTTGCCTCCTCGGCCCGTGTCGAGGCACTGCGACAAGCACTCTCAATGCTGGCACGTGGCCTCCGCTCGGTGGCTGCCTCAACTTCCCTCACCGAAGTCTCAGACCGCGCCGCTGCTACGCCGCTCGCGCCGTTGGAACGAGGGGTCGCTACTCTCGCTCAACTGACGATCGGCTCACGCCGTAGGCTCGAAGGCTCCGTCGGAGAATCCCCGACGTCAGGCGCAGCGATCAGAGCGATGGGGCTCGAGGTCGAACGGGCGTTGCGCGCGTCGGTTTCCGAGATCGATCAAGCGTACACCCACGCTGTGGCCGCAGTTGACACGGACCTCCCCGGGGCGTTTGCTCAGCTGACGAATGCCGTCTTGAAGCATCTTCGACAGCTTCCGATCGATGCGCCTCGACGAGCACCAAGCATCGCGCCACCCGAGCTCGATGCGGACGCCCCCCTCCCCGCTTGGGCTCCGCCAAGCCGGATTCTGGGCGGCTTCTATTTGATCAGAGCGGTCGGAACGGGGGCGGTCGGATCGGTCTTCGTCGCTCGCCGCGTGGAAGAGCGGCAAGACGAGTCGGCTCCGGTGTTCGCGTTGAAAGTGCCGGACTACTCCGCAGCTGCCGCTCGCACCTTGTCAGAGGACGAGTTCTTGCGCTTGTTCCGGGAGGAAGCAGGGGCACTCCTCGCGCTGCCCGAGCACCCCAATATCGCTCGCTTCGTGACCTTTGACGCTGGGGCGGGCCCGAAACCGATCCTCGTCATGGAGCTCGTGGAAGGGCCCAGCCTAGAGCGCACCCTCGAGATGGGCGATCTTTCGATTCGTCGAGCGCGGGATTTGCTGCTCGGGGTGGGGGCGGGGCTCGATGCAATGCACCAAGTCGGCGTGGCCCACCTGGACGTCAAACCGTCGAACATCATCGTGTGCAATCCCGACGCGATTACCGGCGTCGGCAATCCCCCGAAGCCAGTGCTCGTGGATTTTGGACTCGCGGGACGGCATCTTCGGCCCGGATGCGGTACCGCAAATTACGGGTCGCCCGAGATCTGGGGCACCGGCGGTACGAGTCAGCCTATCCCGGCAGACGTTTACGCGTTCGGCTGCCTCATCTTCGAAGCTTTTACGGGACAAACTCTCTTCGACGGCATTAACGAGGCCGCAATGATCACCCAACACGTGAGCCACGATGGCGACCCGGAACAAGTGCGCGCCCTCCTTGCCCAGCCCGAGACCCGCGAACTTGGCGCGCTCGTCGCCCGATGCCTGCGCCGCGACCCGAATGATCGCATCACAATCCGGCAAGGACGCCAGTTCCTTGCCAACCTGAAACTCGGCGTCGAAAACGAGCACTGGCCCGTTCGTATCGCGAGCTGAGCCACGAACGCGAAACGGGCCCCAGACCCAAGCCTGGAACCCGCTGCGCTGTGGTGCCCAAAGAGGGCTTCTCTTCGTCCCGGACTAGTCGTTTGCGTCGGGGCCGGTCTCGACGATGTGGAACTCGACGCGTCGGTTCTGCGCGAGCTCATTCCTCGTCCTGGCGTCGGGAACCAACGGCCGCGTCGGGCCGAAGCCTTCGGCGATCAGACGCTCCCTGCTTACTTTGCCTCTGCCAACGAGGTAGCGGACGACCGTTTCAGCACGCCTCTGCGACAACCTCATGTTGTACTTGAGCGCACCCGTCGAGTCAGTGTGACCTTCCACTCGAATGAGCGGAATCTCCGGGTGGGCGTTCAGGACAGCCGCCACATTGTCGAGCAAGACGAACGACCGGCGCTGGAGCTTCGCGCTCCCTGTCTTGAAGAAGACCTTCTCGAGGATGTCGAGTTGGCCGTCGCCGATGACCACGAGTTGCGCGTCCTGGCAACCTTGGTTCTCGACGGTCCCAGGCTCATCGGGGCAGTTGTCGACGCGGTCAGGCACGCCGTCACCATCGCGATCAGCATCCGGACAGCCATTGTTCTCAGGCGGACCGGGCTCATTCGGACACTGATCATCGACATCGAGAATACCGTCGCCGTCGTTGTCCGGATCTGGGCACCCATCTTCGTCTTCGAAGCCGTCGATGTCCTCTGGCTCCATCGGGCAGCCATCGTCGACGTCAAGCACGCCGTCACCGTCGTTGTCGAAGTCGGGACAGCCATCTTCATCCTGAAAGCCGTCCATGTCCTCTGGGTCGTTCGGACACTGGTCGGCCTCGTCCGGAATGCCGTCACCATCGGCATCCGCCACGACTTCCTCTTTCTTCTCCGGCATCGTGAAGCCGAGCAAGCCGATCATTCGCCAGTCGGGCGCCCCGTACCCAGGGGTCACGCCCGCCGTGCCGCCAACACCGACCGAGAGCCCGTTTTCGGCGTTGAATTTGAAGCCACCAAGGACTTCCACCGGCGTCTCCTCTCGGCCACCAAAACCCGTCGCGCTCGCGGCAGCGGTTCGACCAAAGGCTTCAGCGGTGAGCATGAAGCGGTCTTGGCCCAGCAGGACTTGCACGCCGCCACCAAAGGTGAGTTGGCCGCCAAGTTTCAGGTCGACGATCTCTTGGACGAAGCTGGTCTTGTAACCCACGTTGAGCGGAATGCGGACGTAATCGCCGGCATTGAACGTCATCAGAGCCTCAAACCAGCCTCCGATGTAGGGCTTCTTCTTCAACTCGCCGAGGTAGTTTTGTCCCGAATCGGCGCCCGAAGCGGTGTTGGTGGTCAATGTCGCCTGGAGCGCGACCTGAAATATATCGTCGCGCGTCCCGTATAGATTGCCTCGTGCTCCAAGATACACGTCACCGAGGCCGCTTCCCCGCGGAAAAAGCCCACTCTGGCCAATACCATCGATGAAATCTTGCTCTGCCTGAGAAAGATCCGATTCGAGCATGAAGTGGTACGGCAAGTCCATGAAGATCACGAGGTGATCCCACAGCCCGAGGCTCCACGTCAGATGACCGGTCAGCTGCTGATGGACGACCTGGAGTTGCCGTCCAGCCTGAGTAGTCCCAGTGGCGCCTTCGAAGACCAACGGATCGTCGGCATAGTCGATGTAGATTTGAAAGCCGAAGCGCTTGTGGCCCTGGCCGTCCGCATTGCTCACGGCAAAACCATCAGTCCGCAATTCGGATGGCCGAAACTGGTTGAGATCGAACTGAGCGGTCGCCTGGGCGTCCGCGCTAGAAGGACCCAAAAGAACAGCCCCGATCGCGATCAAGCTCGCAACCAACCCCCCGTTGAACCTTCTCCGGTCATCGCTCTGTGTCACGCCATCCTCCATTGCATCGCTGCAGCGCGCTGGGGGCACCCCTCATCAACCACCCCCCGCTTGGCCTCTAGTATCACTTGCCCAACGGCAACCGACAAAAACCCAGCGCAAGTCTGATCCGGAAAGCCGCTCCTGAGCAAATAATCCGCTAACATCACATCCATGCCCAGAAAGGCGCACTACAGGACCGCACCCGCGCCGATGCGGAGGATGCCACCTGGAATCCCCTACATCGTCGCAAACGAGGGAGCCGAGCGGTACAGCTACTACGGCATGCGCGCGATCTTGGTCATCTTCATGACCAAGTTCTTGATGAACGCACAGGGCGAGCTCGACGTCATGACCGACGACCAAGCCAAAACTTGGTTTCACGGATTCGTCACTGCCGTCTACTTTTTTCCGATTCTGGGCGCGATCATCTCGGACGCGTTCCTCGGGAAGTATCGCACGATCATCGCGCTATCGATCGTGTACTGCCTCGGACATCTGACCCTTGCGATCGATGACACCCGTGCGGGCCTGGCACTTGGCCTCGGGCTGATCGCAGTCGGATCCGGCGGCATCAAGCCTTGTGTCTCCGCCCATGTGGGCGACCAGTTTGGTCGGACCAATGCCTACTTGCTGCCCAAGGTTTTCGGATGGTTTTACTTCGCGATCAATGTGGGCGCGCTTGCTTCGATCCTGTTTGCAGAACCGCTGCTCCATCGCTTCGGCGCATCGGTCGCCTTCGGTGTGCCGGGCGTGCTGATGGCGATCGCCACATTCGCGTTTTGGATGGGCCGCAACACGTTCGTGCACATCCCCCCAGGTGGAGTCGCGTTCTTACGGGAAGTGTTTAGCCCCGAAGGACTCAAGGCCCTTGGAAAGCTCTTCATTATCTATGCGTTCATTGCGATGTTCTGGGCGCTCTTCGATCAACAGGGCTCCGCATGGGTGCTTCAAGCCACGCGCATGGATCGACGCTTTGGCATCGATTGGGATCCGTCCCAAGCGCAATGGCTCAACCCGGCACTGGTGCTGCTTTTCATCCCGCTTTTCAATCGCGTCGTCTATCCGGCGTTCGATCGATTTTGGCCGCTCACCCCACTTCGAAAGATCTCGATGGGTCTGTTCCTGACCGTGTTTGCGTTTCTCGTACCTGCCTGGGTGGAGGCGCGGTTGGACGCTGGTGAAAGCATGAATATCTCGTGGCAGCTGGGCGGGTACGTCTTGATCACCGCCGCAGAAATCCTCGTGTCGATCACCGCACTCGAGTTCTCGTACACGCAGGCGCCCAAGAGAATGAAGTCGCTCGTGATGGGGTCCTTCCTCATGAGCGTGTCGATCGGCAATCTCTTCACGGCTGGCGTGAACTATTTCATTCAGAACCCAGATGGGACGAGCAAACTCGAGGGGCCATCATATTACTTGTTTTTCGCAGGCGCGATGGCCGTGACTGCGATCCTCTTTGTCCCAGTGGCTGTCTGGTACAAAGAACAGACCTACATTCAGGACGAAGCCCCGAACGAGTCAGCTGCGTGAGTGTCATCGACAAAGCCCGAGCGTGGGTCGCGCAAGACCCCGATCCCACCACGAGGCGTGAGCTCGAGGCGCTGATCGCGCGCAATGACCTCGTTGCCCTCGAGGCACGATTCGCGGGATCGTTGGAGTTCGGCACCGCCGGGCTACGCGGCCTCGTGGGCGCTGGGCCTTCACGAATGAATCGCGTCAGTGTCATGCGCGCCACCGCGGGGCTGTGCGCCTGGCTCAAGCGGCGGGTGCCGAACGTGGCGACGCGAGGCATCTGCATCGGACGCGACGCACGAATGCAAAGCGATGTCTTTGCCAAAGACGCCATTGAGGTCGCCCTTGGGGCCGAGATCCCGGTTTGGACATTCTCGAATGTGGTTCCAACCCCTTTGGTGGCTTTTTCCGTGCTCGAGCTCTGCGCGGGCGGAGGCGTGATGATCACGGCGAGCCACAACCCGCCTGAGTACAACGGCTACAAAGTCTACTGGGAAAACGGCGCTCAGATCATCCCCCCAAACGACGCGGGGATTGCCCGTGAGATCGAGCTGGCCGCGCCCGCAAACCGGCTGCCTCGGGTTTCAATGACGGACGGCCGCGAGCGAGGCCTCCTGCGCAATGTCGACCATGTCGTGGATGCGTATGTCGAGCTCGTCGCTCGGGCCGTACGGCGGCCTGCCGAGCACCCAGACGTGCGCGTTGCATACACCGCGCTCCATGGTGTGGCGGAGAGTACCGTGCGCGCGATCGTGCCACGAATTAAATTTTGTCAGATCGAAAGCGTGGCAGAACAGGCCACTCCAGACAGCGGGTTTCCGACGGTCGCTTTCCCAAACCCGGAAGAGCCTGGCGCGATGGACAAGGTGCTCGCGCTTGCCGAAAAGGTCGACGCTGACCTTGCTATCGCGAACGACCCAGATGGCGACAGGCTCGCCGTTGCAGTCCGACATGAAGGTGGTTTCAAGCCGCTGTCTGGCAACGACGTCGGGGTCCTTCTCGCCGACGACCTCCTCGCACGCCACGCTGACTTCGACAAGCCACTAGTGATCTCGACCATCGTGAGCAGTCCATTGCTCGGGCCGGTCGCGGCCAGCCACGGAGCACGATGGGAACAAACACTCACTGGCCACAAGTGGATCCAAAACCGCGCCCTCGATCTCGAACGCGAGGGGTATCAATATGTGTTCGGCTACGAAGAGGCGCTCGGCTATGCGCCGTTGTCAGCGGTTCGTGACAAGGACGGCATCAGCTCCGCCTTCTTGATCATCGATCTTGCATCCAGGTTGAAATCACGCGGCAAGACCCTGGTCGACGCCATCGAGGCGCTTTGGCGGGCTCACGGGGTCTTCCAAGACAAGCAACTACCAAGAAGATTCGAGGGCCCCGACGCTCAAGCGCGAATGGCACAACTGATTGCGGACTTGCGCAGAAAGCCGCCGACTGAGATCGGCGGCCATGCCGTAATGAGCATGCTCGATTTGGGACGCCAAATCAGGTGGACACCGAGAGACGAGACGCCGTGTGAAGGGTTGGCCAGGAGCGAGGTGTTGATCTTCGAGCTAGAAGGCGATCATCGGGTGATGTTTCGACCGAGCGGCACCGAGCCAAAGCTCAAATGCTACCTCTACGCCTATGCAAGTGCGCAGTCGGGTATCGCGCATGCGCGTGCGCGTGCGGCAACCGTGCTCGACCAGATGGCCGAAGACCTAGAGAACACCGTACTCTACTGAAGCGTGGCGGAGACGATCAGGGCGATCGCAGCCAGCAGCAACACGCCGGCGGCCCCCCAAAGAAGAGTCGAGCTCCGAGTTGGGCCAACCGATCGGGTCGAAGCCCTCGAATGCGTTGGCAAGGTTGGGCCGCCGGGATCCCTTGACCGGGATGCGAGATCCTCGAGCCGCGTCGCTGTCGTGACGGGCATGCCAAGTGGATCGAACTTTGGGGCGCGTCGGGGGGCGTGAGACGGGGGACGGCCCTCGGGTTCATGATTTGGCGACTGGCTTCGGACCGACGCGATCAAAACTCTTGGGCCGCCGCGTCCGAACTCGATCTCATCGCCGTCGCCGAGCGCTGCTTGCTTGATTCGATGCCCGTTGAGCCACGTCCCATTTCGGCTGCCCGTGTCGACCAGCAGATAACTACCGTCTTTGTTCCGAATCTCTGCATGTCGCCCAGACGCATCGAGGTCGACCTCGGGATCGAAGTTCAAGTCACTGTCCGGCATGCGGCCGATGCGGATCAAGTCCTGTTCGAACTCGAGCTCGCGTCCTGCGTCGGCGCCCTTGATCTGGCGGAGGCGAATCATCGTCGAAGCTTCAGTCGCTCGGCGGTGTCAGCTGCACTTCGGCGGGTTGGCCAGGTTCAATGAGCACGTCTTCGCCAACCTGAGTTCCGTCGACCTCACGAGCTTCGATTCGATACGATCCGGGGAGCAGCCGAAGCAGCACCGCTTCATCGAACCGCAGGGGCCCGTAACTTCGCCCGTTGACATAGAGCTCCGCCTCTTCGACACTCGAGCGCACGCGGACCTCGACTGGAGTCTGAGCATCAGCATAGGCGGGCGGCGGCGGCAGCTCGGCGATCGTCTCTGAACCTGTCCTCCCGGCGCCCACGATAGTGATCGCCGCAGCCAATCCGAGCAGCACTAGAACCGCCGCGGCAGTCGGCCACGAAAACGACGAAGCGGGCTCGGGGTGTGATGCCCGGCCAGGCCTTGGTGCGGTCATTGCGCGCGGCACCATGCTCTTGACGACGGTCGGCAAAGTGGGGCCGCCGCTGTGACGGGCGCCGCCTCTCGGTAGCGGGTATTGCTGGTAGAACGGGACCGCGCCCTCCTCGGGCGGCTCCAGTCCCTCGCCATCGAAGTCCGCCACGATGCAGGTCACGTTGTCATGGCCCCCTGCCGCATTCGATAGATCGATCAGGCGGTCGGCCAACTGGGGAAGCGGGCCCACGCAGGCCATCTCCTCCCGAATCGCGTCATCGTGGACAAGGGCACTCAAGCCATCCGAACAAAGCAAGAGCCTATCGCCCCTGCGAAGCTCGACGAAAGTCAGGTCGACAACAACCCGCTCGGTCGTTCCGAGCGCTTGCAGGATGATATTGGAATGCTCAAACGCCTCGGCTTCGGCCTCGGTGAGTTGCCCAGCCTCGATCAACTGGTTCACCAGAGATTGGTCCTTCGTGAGGAGACTCAGCTGGCCGTTCCGAAGCACATAGCATCGGCTATCGCCCACCTGGCCAATGAACAGGACTTTGTCGATGAAGCCCGCGACGGTCGCGGTCGTTCCCATCCCGCGTAGAGTGCGATCCTTCTTGGCGGCGAGGAAAATCCGTGCCCCAGCCTCTTCGACCGCGTTGACAAGACGGTGCGCAAAGGAGTCCCGATCTTCGGCGGCACTGTCGCCTCGGAGGACCTCGAACAGGGTATCGACTGCCATGTGACTTGCGACCTCACCCGCAGCCGCACCGCCCATACCGTCACAAACCGCAAGTGCGACTCCACGGTCGGATGTAGATCCTTCGAGCTCGTCCTCGCCTTCGAGCGGTCCGGTATCCAATCTGAGATCGGCCACCATGAAGTTGTCTTCGTTGTGCTCACGGATGAGCCCAACATCGGTCTTACCGAAGACGGTGAAGTGGATGCCTTTAGAGGACGGCCGCGGCGTCGTCCGTTCGGCACCGCTAGGGTCCTCTTCGCCGGCAGCCGGAGCCAACGTTTCGGTCCCCTCCCTGACTTCGGCCTGATCTTCCCCGCTCATCCACTTCCCACCTGCGCGGCTTCTGCCCCGCAGCGACACTATAACGATACAGCCTACAACGGCTGAATCGAAATCTCCACCACCGGGAGGCCCGAATTCGCCCAGATCGAGGGGGTTTAGAGCAGGAAGGTGATGCCTACCCGCAGGATGAGGGCTGCATCCACCCCGCTCGCGACCGAACGCCGAATCCCGTCAGCCGAGGTGGTGAAGGCGCGTGTGCTCAAGACCTGGCCGCCAAGTAGGAAGGTGAAAAGCGTGGTGGGCGTCAGCTCGACCTCGCCGCCAAAGGCCACCTCGGCGGTGCCGCCGATCGTGGCGACCCGAAACGAAGACCCCAGCATGAGAAAGCCCCCCCGCAATCGAAGCACCGGATGAATCGACCTGTGGAGAAGAAAACTCTGCCGCACGATCGCGGTGAACGCCTGCGAAACGGTCGCCTCGTACACGCCGTTCGCGTTCTGAACCCAGAACTCGTAGCCCACCCCGAGTCCCGTGCCTTTGGCCCACCGATAGGAGAATGGGAAGCCAAACGCCCACCCGACCCCGAAGAGGCATTGAGAGCCATCGGGACAGAGGGGCTTGCTGGCCACCGGGATCACCAAGCCGGTCTCGACCCCGAGGGCGAACGACGGCTTGCCGAGCTGAGCCACCCCTGGAATTTCGGTCGAATCCGCCTGGACGGTCGCTGGTAAGACCAGGCATGAGACCCACACGCAGACTACGAAGGTTCGGACTGGCACGGCCGTAGCATAGAGGGGGACAGCGGTTCTCGACAAGATTGACAGTCCCCACGCCTCTCTTATAGTAGCGCCGATTCGACCCGCTTAGAGGTTTCTGATGGAGATCTTTCTCAGCAAGCGCGTTATGCGACAGGTACGCCTTTCGGTCGCCGACGCGATCGAAGATGGCGAGATCGACTCGCTGCGCGAAGATCTCGTCGGTATCTTCTCCGACGACCACGTCGAAGAGATCGAGCGCCGCATCGACAGCGGCGACTTCTACGACTTTATCTCGGAAATCCTCGACGAATGGTCCGGCGAAGACTTCGATGAGCTGCTGGAGCTACTCGAGGCACAGCTCTCCGACGCAGACGTTGATCTCAAGTACAGCGCCCCCGAGACCGACGACGACGAAGACGACGACGAGCACGAGGACGAGGAAGAAGACCAAGAGCTCATCGTTGAAGACGACGACGACGACGAGCTATGAGAGGCGCCGGCACAGCCACGGACGCTGGCACCGGCACTGCCGCTGGCACTGACGCTGGCGCTGGCACTGACGCTGTCCCTGCCACCGCCACTGCAGCGGGGGATTGACAGCCCTCCCCCCTCACGCTACCAGCCTCGCCAATCGCCAACTTCATTGGCCACCGTAGCTCAGTTGGTAGAGCAACGGTTTCGTAAACCGTAGGTCGTTGGTTCGAATCCAATCGGTGGCTCTAGGCGCTCGCGTGGGGGTAGGAGCTAGCGCGGGGGCGGTGGGGCGATCGCGCACCAAGTTGGTGCGCTGGTGCAGCGCATGGATCAGGCTCTGGAGGTCTCAATGGAGCCGCTAGAGCCGAACCGGCGGCCGGCGCGAGTCGGGGCGGGCAAGGAGGAGCTGGGCGACGCCGCAATGGCGTTCGAGAAAGGCGCCTTCGCACGACGCGAGGTAGAAGTCCCACATGCGCTGGAAGCGGGGCGGGTAGCCGAGCGCTTCGACTTCGTCGAGGCGGGCGTGAAAGCGTTGGCGCCACTCGCGGAGGGTGCGCGCGTAGTCGTCGCCGAAGTCCTCGAAGTGGAGGAGACGGAGGTCGGTCTGCTTTCTCCATGCCGTGCTCATCGCGCCGAGGCTCGGGAGTTGGCCGCCCGGAAAGATGTAGCGCTTGATGAAATCCATGCGGCCGACGCTATCGGCGAAGCGGTCGTCCGGGGTGGTGATGGCTTGGATCAGCGCGAGCCCGTCCGGCGCGAGGAGCCGGGCGACCTGCCGGAAGTAGCTTTCGAAATACTCGGCGCCGACGGCCTCGATCATCTCGAGCGAGACGAGCTTGTCATAGCGGCCGCGGAGGTCGCGGTAATCCTCGCGGAGCACCGTCACTCGGTCGCGGAGCCCCGCTTCGCGAATCCGGCGAACGGCGAGGTCGTACTGCTGCTCGGAAATCGTCGTCGTGGTAACCCGGCACCCATATTTCGATGCCGCGTGCAGCGCCATGCCACCCCACCCCGTTCCGATTTCGAGCAGATGATCGGCGGGCGAAAGGGCGAGCTTACAGCAGATGCGGTCGAGGCGCGCCTCCTGTGCGTCTTCGAGGCTCATGTCTTGTCGTTCCCAAATCGCCGACGAGTACATCATCGAGCGGTCGAGCCAGAGCGCATAGAAGTCGTTGCCGAGGTCGTAGTGCTCGGCGATGTTTCGGCGGCTGCCGTCCTTTGTGTTGCGCCGCACTCGCTGGTAGAGCCCTTCGAGCGTGCCGCGGACGAGGCCGAGCCCACTGCCATCGAGGTTGCTGAGCCGCGTCGAGGTGCGAAGCAGGATCCGAACAGTGGCGACGAGGTCGTCGGTCGTCCAAAGCCCATCCATGTAGCTCTCGCCGGCGCCGAGGCTCCCCCCGAGGGCAATCGCGGTCCACGCGTCGGGGTGGTGCATGTGCACGGTGGCGTGTGGCCCGGTCCCCGCACGCCCGAACACGCGCGACACGCCTTCGTCGACCACCGTGAGCTGGCCGAACGAGATTTGCGCGAGTCGGCCCATCACGAGGTTGCGCGCGATGCGGGACGGGAGGACCGACGCGATGTCGGCCCAGGGCGGAACGATGAGAGGGAGTGAGCGGGGTTCGTTCATGCGTCAGGCCCGTGTTCTGCTCGCGAGCCGTTTGGGATTGGGATGCGCATGGTACGGCGCGCCCTTCAGCCAGAGGCGTGCGGCCTGCGAGTAGATGCCGCCGAGCACGGTCATCGCCATGGCGGGGTGCCGGGTGAGCGCGAGCGTTGCATTGGCCCGACTGAGCTCCTTTCGTCGAAGCGTCAGCGTTGCGTCACCGCGTATAGAGTCCTCCTCCCAGTTCTCCATGTGCACGACGAGGGAGCCGCCTGGTTTCGTGAAGCGCCACTGGTACTCCTGGCTCATCGGGTAAAAGGGAGAGACGTGAAAGGCTTTGGGGACGACAAAGCGCATTGCGCGGCCGACGCCGACGTTGTCGCGCGCCACGTCGACTGCGTAGCAATGGCGCTCCCCCCATGGGGTGTTGTCGACTTCGGCGACGATGTGCGTCAGCGACTCGTCGCGGCTGAAGCAATAGAAGAAGCTCACCGGATTGAAGGCAACGCCGAGCGTCCGCGGCAATGTCAGCAGACGAACGGGCCCGCTCGGCCGGGTTCCGCACTGGGTCTCGACCAGATCCCGAATCGACACGTCGAGCGGGATGCCCGGGTCACCGAGGTGGTCTTCCCGCGAAAAGCGCGCAATGGCCGGCCGCCGTGCGGACCAACCCGGAAGCCGGTCTAGTGCCTCCGGCAGCTCGTCGAGGTCGAGATACACGTAGAAGATGCGGTACTCGAATGCATGCTCGACGGGCGTGAACCGGCGGTGCCGCACGCGGCCTTCGTAGAGCGCGCTCTTCATTCTGCCGCCTCGGCCGGGGCGCTGCGCATGAGCGTGTCGAGGCTGAGGCCGAGCTTCTTTGCGACGGCGAGCGCACTCACCGCGCCATCTTCGTGAAACCCATATCGCCAGTACGCCCCGCAGTAATAGGTGTTTCGCGGGCCGCTCACCTCGTCGATGCGCGCCTGGGCCGCGACCGAGTCGGCCGTGTAGAGCGGGTGTGCGTACGTCGTTCGGTAGAGGACCTTGCTCGGGTCGATGCGGTCCCCTGCATTGAGCGACACGCAGAAGGTGTCCGGCGCACCGCTGATGCGCTGAAGCGCATTCATGTCGTACGTGACCACGACCTTGTCTTCGGGCTGTGAAGGGACGAGGTAGTTCCAGCTCGCCCACGCCCGCTTGGTTTTTGGAAGGAGCGAGGCGTCGGTGTGGAGCACGGCGTCGTTCTCCTGGTAGCGCATGGCGCCGAGCACCTCGCGCTCGGCATCGCTCGGGTCTGCGAGCATGCGGAGGGCTTGGTCGCTGTGGGATGCAATGACGACTTTGTCGAAGCGCTCGGGCGGGCGGCCCCAGACGGTCACCTCGACGCCGCGCTCGTCGCGCGCGATGCGTTCGACCGGTGAAACCGTGTGAATGCGGTCGGCAAACGGCTCGACCATTCGTCGCACGTAGTCGCGGGAGCCCCCGTCGACGACGAACCAGGTCGGCCTGTCGACGAGGCTCGTGAGTCCGTGATTGACCAAGAACCGGATGAACGTGTGCGCCGGGAACCCCATCATGCGCTCGGGGTCCGTGGACCAGATCGAGGCCCCCATCGGAACGATGTAGAGGTCGACGAAATGCTTCGAGTAGCCCCGCGCGCGCAGGAGCTCGCCAAGGGATGTCACTTGATCGCCTTCGTCGAGGATTTGCTCCGCGTCGCGGTTGAAGCGGAGGATGTCCCGCGTCATTCGAAGCACCCGCGGGTTGAGGGCGTTTCGCCGCTGGGCCAGAAGTGCCTGGCTCGAGTACTCGAGCCCCGTCGCATCTTCGCGAACGCTGAAGCTCATGCTGGTCGGTTTCGTTCGCACGCCGAGCTCGGCAAAGATCCGCTGGAGCGTTGGGTAGGTTCGGTCGTTGTGAACGATGAAGCCCGTGTCGATGGCAAATCGCCGACCGCCGACCTCGACGTCGACGGTATTGGTGTGCCCACCGATTCGGTCTCGCGCCTCGAAGACCGTGACTTCATGCTCGCGCTGAAGAAGCCAGGCGGCGACTAAACCGCTGACGCCGGTGCCGATGATCGCGATCTTCAGGGGTGCGCTCCGAGACTGATGGTTGAGGAACATAAACCGGTCGATGCGACGTCCCGGATTTCTTCTTCCCTTTGCCTGCGGCCCGCGACGTCAAGGGCCCCTCAACCGGAATTCCCGACCAAAACGCTGGAAGCCAGAGCGATGGGCGAGGGTGGTGCGCCTGCGTCCTGGCCCTCGGGGCGCCCCTGAGAATGCGCGACCTGCGATGGCAGTCATTGCTCGATCGGTCGCAGCGGACGCTTGGGTCCTTGGTTCGAATCCAGTCGGTGGCTCTACAGACTAGTGCCTAGCCGGCGAAGATCCGTAGTGCCACCATGATCTGGGCGGCGAAGCCGGCAAGGAACGCTAGGGTGCGAACCCCGGGTAACCCAAACGTGAGAGCTGGGAAGTGGACCAGCCGCGCCCAAAAGAAGATCTGCGTCGCAAGAGTCACCTGGGGGTCGTCGCCCTTGCCCATCGCCTGGGCAACGAGCACCAGGGCCGCGAAGACCGCTAAGTTCTCGACGGCGTTGTAGTGTGCTCGCCTCGCGCGCTGCGCCCACAAAGCCTGCTTGAGCACCTGCTCGGGATCGACAGGCCGGAGCGCGCCGACGACGCCCAGCGACATCATTCGCTCGAGAATGTACGGCACCCAAAAGAGCGCTGTCATCAATGCGGCCGCTGCAAGCCATTCGAGTGAGTTCACGGGGCACTCCTTTCCGAAGCTCGGTGGTCGCGAGGGTCGCATGGCCTGGCGCTCTTGAAAAGACTGTTGATGTGGGCAGGTCGCGGTTTCCACTTGCAAAACAAGTGTTTCGTCTCTAACTTTTTCAAAGGCGTGGCACTGGGCCCGCCGTTTTTCCCGCCCGGGAGCGAAACGCCTCGGGCCGACAGGAGTTAACAATGCATCCGAGTTTCTATTACCGATGGAAGCGTGCGCAGGAAGATCATGGCGACGAAGCACGGGCCTCGGCCTGTGGCAGAACCGGGTGGCGACGGCACACGCATTCGCAACGCCGTTCCACGTATCACGCGGCGGATTTTGGGGTCCGCCGGCCGCTCCGCTACATGGCTCACAAGCTCGATCTCGACGACGAGCAAATCGATACTTTGGCCGCGATTCTAAACGTGCTCAAAACCGAGAGAGCACAGGCCCGTTTGGACGAGCAGCGCAGTATCGGCGGCGTGGCAGATGCGATCGACGGCGAACATTTCGACCAAGCGACCGCCGCCGAAGCGCTCAACGCGCGGGTAGAGGCGGCCGAGCGACTCAAGCAAGAAGTCCTGACCACATTGGAAAAGACCCACGAAATGCTCGATCCGGAACAACGCAAGCGTCTGGCGTACCTGCTGCGTTCCGGTCAGCTGACGATCTAGCGCACGGGGCGGTCGAGCTTCAGGCGAGAAGCTGAGCGATGGGTGAGCTCGTCTGAATCTCTCGATCGCCCCACGTCACGACAGGTACTCCAAATGCCTGTTGCAACGTCAAGGCCGCCCGTGACGTCGAAGACCCGGCGCCTCGGATGTGGAGGCCTGTGTTCAACCGGCCCCCGGCGGATCCGGCGATCAACATGGGGATGTTTTTCGTGCCATGGTCCTTCGGGAACTCGGTGCCCGAGTGGGCGAACACCGCAGTGTTGTCGAGTAATGTGTTGTCGCCCTCTTGAATGGAGTCGAGCTGGGCCAACAGATAACGCCATGCGTCCATCGCCTGAATCACGAACCGTTGGCTCAACGGTTGATAGCCAAGCATCGGGTCGACAAACTCGTCGTGGGTCAAGCGGTGGTACCCGGTCGACTCTCCTGGGAAGCGGACATCGGTGAAGATCCGCCACAAGTTGACGTTGAACACTCGGGTCTGGTCGCAAGCGAGGGCGATCGTCAGCAGATTCACGAAGAGGTTATGCGTGTCGATGACCTGGGTGATCTCCTGCACTAGGTTTTCGCTGCCAGGCTCGTCGGGCATGAAACAGGCCGGAAGGTCGGGCGGCTCCCGAAGCAAAACATCAAGTTGGTTCTCGAGTTGCCGGATCGACGTGAAGTACTGATCGAGTCGTTGTCGGTCGTAGCTCCCAAGCTCGCTCTCGAGCGCTTTCGTTTGTTCGAGCACGCTCGAAAGGACGCTCTTTCGGACCATCACCGCTGGGTCAGGCACGAACGGCTCGTCGCTGCCGATTTGGAAGCCGGTGCCGAACACGCGTTGATAGAGTGCGATCGGAGAGCTCTCGGCCGGCGAGGGTGTCCCCGCACTTTGAGCGCTCCATGCAGACCCTTGACCGTCCGCCGTCACATCCAAGATCCGAAAACGGGTGGAGGTGCCAATGACGTTCGCGATTTCGACATCGAACGTGGAGCCGGGAACGTCGCTTGGGCTCGTCGGCGCCTGCCCCGAGAGCGTCACCGTCGGCGGCGCATAGTGGGGATGATTGGCTTCTCCGTTGAGCGGTGTGTCAAAACCGGTAAGGACCGACACTCGGTCTTGAAAGCCTTCAACGCCTTGCGCGAGCTCAGGCGGTAAGTCGTATCCACTGCCCTCGATGGTGGGGACCCAACGCGCAGGGTTCATCCCGCAACCCCAGAACCAAGTTCCAAATCGCACAGGGAATGCTCCCGTCTGTGCGAGCGCTCTTCCGTGGCTGTCGAACAGGCAGTCGAAGTACGGAAGGCCGACCGACACAGCCGCGCCGCCGATCATTCCATGGAGGACTCGCCTGCGACTGAGTTTTCCGCTCATCCTTCTTCTCCGTCGGCTTCACGGGGGCCGGAGGTCGCGCGAAAGCCATGGGTCATGGCGATGTTTTCCATCAGGCTCACGAAATCGTAACCTCCACTAGCGAAGTCGGTTTCAAGGGCCCCTAGAACCTCGCTTTCGCCAATGGCAGGAAGCCTTCCGACCGCATACATATAGAGCTTGAGCACCATGCACGTCGTAAGCCGCGGCGCGTTTCGGAGCGCCGGATAAAAGCCGGTGATGTCGTCGTACTCCGTGTCGTCGAGCTCACCATAGGTCTCGATTGTGACCCCATTTTCTTCGGTTCGGAACTGACCAATCGCATCGAAGTTCTCGAACGCGAGGCCGATCGGATCCATCAAATCATGACACACTGCGCAGTTCGGATCCGAGCGATGGACGCCGAGTCTCTCGCGCGCCGTGTCCCCCAAGCCGCTGTCCGGTTCCAACGCCTCGAAGTTGACGTTCGCAGGTGGTGCAGGGATTGGCGTGCAAAGCAGGGAGTCCAAGATGAACTCCCCCCGCAACACGGCTGACGACCGTGCCGACCGTGCGTGCAACGCCAAGAAACCAACCTGCGAAAGAACGCCGGCCCTGACACTCCCCACTGGAAACTCGTACGGCTCCCAGTCTTCCGAGACGGGAACGCCGTAGATGGGCCCCAAGTTCTTCGTCATGAAGGTCCGGCGAGTAGTGAAGAGGTCACGATAGTCCGCCCGCCGTGTCAGCAAGTGATCGACGATGGTGCGCAAAGTCTGTTCTTTGGCGTCTTCGATCGCGCCCATCGTGTACTGCGGGAACGCGGTGGTGTCTTTGGGGGCTGTATCGAGGGCGTCAAGCTCGTAGAGGTCGTTGAAGAGCGCGCGAATCCCCTGCTCGAGCCGCTCGTCATTCGAAAGGAGTCGTTCTAGCTGGGTTCGATAGCCTTCCTCGGTGTCGAGCTCGCCTGAAACGGCAGCTTCGAGCAACTCGGCATCGGGCCCGCTGTTCCACAAGAAGTAACTGAGCCTCGATGCAAGCGTCTGCGATGTCAGCGCCCGGCCGGCTGACTCGCTCTCGGAATCTGGTGGATGCGCCCGCTCTTGAATGAAGAGAAAATCCGCAGACAGCAACCACGAGGCCAGGACCGACTCGAGCCCTTTGTAGAAGTCACCAAGCTCCTGAGTCGCACTGCGCGCAAGGGCGACCTGAGCATCCGCCTCACCCTCTCGAAGCGCGCGTCGAAGGACCAACGGTGCGACGCCAACGACAAACTCGGTCGCACAGGAGTCATCGGCGGTGGTTGGCGACGCCGGCGAACAACCGAGCAGCCGCCCTCGCCTGTCTGGAGACAGAGCTTCGCTGGCGACTTGCCGTGCGGAGCTCTCGTAGCGCTCGAAACCCGCGGGCGTGATCGTCGCAGCATTGGCCCCGAGCGAGAGCAACCCTTCCACGCGGGTGTCGACTTCGGTCGGCGGCAGAACCTGAAGGTCGGCGCCAAACAGCGAGTGGATGGTCGACACGTACTGGTCCTTCGTGAGTCGACGCATCGCGATCGGGCCAGGAACGTAGTCATCGAGCTCTGCTGCGGTCGAGTCCGGACCCGTGGAGCCCGACTCAGAGGTGGAACACCCGGCCATCACCAGGCCCAAGCCGAACAAAATGAAAGGCTTCACGCGCATCCCGTAGCCTCAGTTGGCTTCCTCGATATCCGTTAAGAACCCGGAAACTGAAATGGTCTTGAAGATCATCGATGTCATGTCGCAACTCATTCCATCCGAAGAGCCGTCGGCCCACATTTGTGCGGAGCACAGCAGCTCTCCGTCGTTGGCCCCGATTGCAAGGACGATATCCCCGATGGTGTCAATCATATTGTCGGTCGACCACCAACCTGCGAGGACCGAATCCACTTCGATGACGCCTTCGCGCAGTTCGCGAAAGGTCGCGCGGATCCTCGCCCCCCGCAGCTCGAGCACCCGATCGAAGACGATGATGAGGTCGACATTGCCGAGGGTGAAGTCGGCGGGTTCGGTAGTGAGCACGCCATCGACGATCTGCCCGCGAAATGTGTTGTGCCACGCTGGGTTTGGGTCGATCGGCACCGAGCTTCGCGGGATGATGCGCCCATCGGTTCCACGGAGCGGGACTTCGCTGGTTGGGGCCACGAATACCTCGACGCTGTCGTCGTTCTCGAGGCTGTCTACGCCGGACAGCCGAATGCCAAAGTTGATGAGACCCTCAGATGGCGCGTTCTCCAGGACGCCACGAGCAACCTGGTCGGGACGAATCGGTCGGATCATGTCGATGATGCGGAGAAACGCGTAGTCGACCCCAAGCGAGCCATCGATGCCGGGGTAATCGGCCTGCCCGCAAAGTCCGGTGTCACCGTTGGAGACGACGTCGTCCAAATCGAATCCATTGACGGTAACGCCATCGAAGAGAAGCGGCCGATAGACTGTGTTGTCGGTGATGGTAGCCAGCCCACATGGATTGGGCGCGTCTGTGTCCGACTCGTCTAGGCCTTCTGGATAATAGAAGTTGAGCTCGGTCGCGAGGAAGTCGTAGACGCCGTCGTCGACCGTCCCCCCGGCGCCCCCGCTATCGCTCCCGTTATCGCTCCCGGTCGAGCTGTCACCACATGCGGCGAGCATCGCGATGAGCAGCAGCACCGCAGGATTTCGAGCCTGTATGATCACCGGGCGTTCCAAGCGGCGTCAAGGCTAGCATCCCTCGGCGGGAGACTGTTCGCCTTTTTCCCGGGCGAGCTTCCGCCAAGGCTTAAGTTCGGAGAAAACGGGACTGTCCCGTTCTACTGGTTCGGTTAGGATGGCGGCGATGACCGACCTCGACGGGCGAGAAGCGATTGTGACCGGAGGGACCGGGGCCCTTGGGACTGCAGTGGTTGGACGATTGGTTTCGGCCGGTGCGACCGTCCATGTGCCGGTGTTTGCTAACGAGGAGTTGGAAGGCTTTCCGTTTCGCAACCACGACTCTGTGAAGCTTCACGAGAGCCTCGACCTTGGAGTCGAGAACGACGTAATCAAGCTGTATGGGGCCGTCCCGTCACTCTACGCAAGTATTCACATCGCGGGGGGGTTCGACATGGGCCCGATCACGTCGACGAGTCTCGAGACCTGGGAACATCTCATGCGACTCAATGCAACGACGTGCTTCCTTTGCTGTCGTGAGGCAGCGAACGCCATGGCCGGACGCGACGGGCGTATCGTCAACGTCGCCGCGAGACCGGTCCTCGTGCCCACGGGACAGATGACCGCGTATTCCGCCTCGAAGGGAGCGGTGGCGGCCCTGACGCTGTCCTTGGCTGACGAACTGGCTAACTCTTCGATTTGGGTGAATGCGATCGTCCCCAGCATCATCGACACGCCGAGCAATCGTGCAGCCATGACCGACGCCAACTTCGACGTGTGGCCGAAGCCCGAAGAGATCGCGGAGACGGTCGCTTTCCTCGCATCCCCACAAAATTCGGTGACCCGAGGCGCACTGGTCCCCGTCTACGGGCGCAGCTAGGGTCCGAACGTACCGGAGGACTACAACACATGACGACTCGAACCGCTTTCGTCACCGGAGCAGCCACCGGGATCGGAAAGGCCCTCATCGAAAAGCTCGACCGAGAGGGGTGGCGTTGCTTTGCGGGATACAATCGGCGACCCCCGGACGCCGTGCTCAGCGCGTGTAGCGACCAAACCATGGCAATCCAATGTAACGTCACGGACGATTCGAGTGTCACCCATGCGCTCGCAGAGATCAGCGATGCGATCCAAGGCGGCGCCCTCGACCTTCTCGTCAACAATGCCGCGACGACTGGCGGCGCGGGTGGAGGTGTCGAGTCCGTCGACATCGACCGCTTCAAGGCTTTGTTTGAGGTCAACTTCTGGGGCCCGATCCGAGTAACCCAGGCGGCACTCCCTTTCATCCGACGAAGCGACCAAGGGCGGATCATCAACGTAGGGTCGGCATCACAGTATCTGACGATCCCAATGGGCTGCTCCTATCCGGTGACGAAGGCGGCACTCCGCCGGTTGACCCAAGCGCTTCGGGCAGAGATGAAACCATTTGGGATCGACGTCGCCTGCCTAGAGCCGGGCGGCGTGAAGACGCCCATGATGGACATCACCGACGAACAAGAAGCGGAGCTCTGGGGGGCCGTTCCCGACCACTTGTTGCCGGCATACAAAGCGCACTTCAAATTCCCCGGAGATGCAATCGAGACCACTTTCCCGCTCTGGACCGCAGAAAGGTTCGCCGATCGCGTGTACCGTGACGTTGTCCAAGCGAAACGACTGAAGCCCAACTATCTCATCGGCCCTGGCGTCTGGGTGCTGCCTATCATGAAACGCACGATGCCCGAAGCTGCCCAGGAACTGATCTTCGAGCGCATGTTTAGGCGCTAACCCTCCGAGGTACTCATGAGTGAGAGAAAGTACGAAACGACTGGAGCCTTTCGCGAACTCATCGAAACAATGTGGGCGCTCGAAGAGACTTTTCTCTCGGGCGAGCGAGCGGTCGAGCAAGACGTGTCGGTGATCGAAGGCTACCGATGGATCTTCTCGTTGATTCAGGTCGCTTTTGACTGCTATGTCTGGGCGGACCCTGATCGTCCGTATTTCGTCGACATCGTCGGGCGCTACAAAAAGTGGGGTGGCGACAATGCCGACGCCTACTACCAGTACGCGCCGCTCGATCCAAAGCGCACCTATCGCGTTCATCTCGATGCAGGCGACGCGGTCTACCTGTCGCTGAGTATCTACGAAGGCCCGGACGACGGCCAACCTGCCGAAGGCATCGTCGGCAGCCTGCACTTGGGCGAGATGGAAGCAAACCCCGACGGAAGCTACGACATCATCTTGAGCGCAGACCCACATTCGGGGAACTGGATCCAACTTTCGTCTACCTCGAACTCCGCGATCACTCGGGACTATCTCGCCGACCCCCTCAACGACAAGCGCGCTGTGTGGACGATCACGGCAGAGGACCCGCCGGCTACGACACGCATTACGGACCAAGACATGGCGAGGCGGTTTCGCGCGGCGATGACGTGGATTAAAGAGCAAGGCGAGATCACCCCGGTTCCACCGATCGGCGATCCAAACACGATGATGGAACCGTTACCGATGGGCGCGATCACCTATGGTTGGGGGGCGGGAGATGCGTCCTATGGGATGGGCAACTTCAACCTCGAAGACGACGAGGCACTCATCATCGAGGGCACGTCACCCAAGTGTCCGTTCTGGAACCTCTGCATTTGGAACGAGTTCCTGCATACGTACAACTACGACTACGAGCGAGTTTCGATCAACGGCCACCAAACCGTGTACAACGATGATGGCTCGTGGACGATCGTGGTTTCCGCCCAAGATCCAGGCCATCCCAACTGGATCCGCACACAGGGCCACAAGAGCGGCGTGCTCTGGGCGCGCTGGTTCCTTCCGGAGGAAACCCCCGCACAACCGACGACCCGCTTGGTCAAGGTGGCGGATGTGCAGTTCTAGATGCTGGCTTCGACGAATGAGGGGTCGTTGGCGAAACGAGCGACGTGGTGTTCTTCGTCCCCGAATAGTGCGTTGAGCGTGTACATTCGTTTGAAGTAGAGCCCGATGTCGTGCTCATCGGTGGCGCCGATGCCGCCGTGCAATTGCAGGGACTGTTGCGCGACCCAAATACCGCCAGTGGCGAGCTGGTATTTGGCAGCCGATACATCGGCGCGACGCGCGCTGTCATCGTCCTCGTCTGCACGCACCATCGCGGCCATTGAAATCGAACGAAGGAGCTCGACCTCGGCGTACATATCAACCGCGCGGTGCTGCAAGGCTTGAAATGATCCGATCTTGGCACCGAACTGCTCCCGGGTGCCGAGGTAGTCGATCGTCATGTCAAGCATCGTGGTGGTGATCCCGACGGCCTCCGCAACGGCAGCCGCTGCAGCGTAGTCGATCGTGCGGTCCAGCACCTGAGCGCCAGAGCCCTCTTCACCGAGCCGTGCGTCCTTGGCTACTACAACGTCTCGAAACTCGACAAAAGCGGCCTTGTGGCCGTCGATCGTCTTGGCGACGGTCACTGCCAGCCCCTTCGCACTGCAGGGCACCACGAAGAGCGTCACGCCACCGGGCGCCTTGGCCGAAACCAACAGGTGGTCGGCGTTGTGACCGTTGAGCACCCAAACCTTCTTGCCCGAAAGCTTGTAGCCCCCTGCATCGGGGGTCGCAGTGGTTTCGACCGCAGTGACATCGTGCCGGCTCTGCGCCTCCGAAGACGCGAGCGCGAGAGTCGTTTCGCCTTCGATCATCGGCGTGAGATAGGCGGCGTGCTGCGCTTGGTTGCCAGCCCGAAGCAGGGTAATGCCTCCGAGAACCACCGACGCCAGATAAGGCTCGGGCACGAGGGTAGTGGCCAGGTTTTGCAAGACGACTGCGCATTCGACGAAGCCGCCGCCAAAACCGCCAACCGATTCGGGAAACGGTACACCGAGCCAACCAAGCTCACCCATGTGCTTCCAGGTCCCAGGGTCGTAACCGATATCTTCGTCACGAAGCTTACGAAAGCGTTCGACGGGGGACTCGTTCTTTGCGAAGTCTGCCACCGTCTTGGCAAGCATCTGTTGGTCCTGATCAAGCTCGAAATCCATCTGGGAAACTCTCCTGAAGTCCGGGGTGCTCAGCTGCTCGGCAGCTGGAGGATCATCTTCGCGATGACATTGCGTTGAATCTCGTTGGAACCGCCGTAAATCGTGGCAGCACGCTCGTAGCAGAAGTAGGGCCCAATCGATTCCTCGACCGCCGGGACCACGCCATGGTTGTACCAAGTGAGCGAATTCTCACCCATCACTTCCATGCAGAGCTCGGTGATTTCCTGGATGAGCTTGGTTCCGACGAGTTTGAGGATGGAAGACTCGGGGCCAGGCATTCGGCCCTTTTGCTGCTCGGCAAGCGCGCGGTAGCTGACCATCAAGTGGGCCCGGAAGCGCATTTCGAGGCGGGCGATCTTGGCGCGCCACACTGGGTCTTCGAGCATGGGGCGTCCGTTGACCAGCTTGGTGGCAGCGATCCGCTTCAGCTTTACAAGGGTGTGCCGGGAGGGCCCGATCATCGCGAGAAGCGTTCGCTCGTGGCCGAGGAGCGCCTTGGCCATCGTCCAGCCGTTGTTGATCCCGCCGACGACATTTTCCTTGGGCACCTTCACATTGTCGAAGAAGGTGTCACAGAATGCCGGCGTGTGGCCGAGCGTGAGCATCGGCTTCACCTCTACGCCTGGGCTCTTGAGGTCGATCAAGAGGAAGGTGATCCCTGCCTGCTTTTTCACCGACGGGTCCGTACGGACGAGGCAGAAAATCCAGTCGGCGAACTGCGCATAGCTGGTCCAGGTCTTTTGGCCGTTGACGATGAAGTGGTCTCCGGCATCTTCGGCGGTGGTCCGCAGCGATGCGAGGTCACTCCCAGAGCCGGGCTCGGAGTACCCCTGACACCAGAACTCGTCGGCGCTCAGGATCTTGGGAAGGAACCGCGCCTTCTGCGCTTCGGTCCCGTAGTTGATGATCAGGGGACCGACCATCGAGAGACCAAAGGTCGAAAGCTGCGGCGCCCCAGCCATCTCCATCTCTTCGCTGAAGATGAAACGGCGCGCGGCGTCCCAGCCGGTGCCGCCAAGCTCTTTTGGCCAGTGCGGGGCCACCCAGCCTTTTTCGTAGAGGACGCGGTGCCACTCGGCTGAGTCCTCCGGGGTGAAATGCCCCTCCCCGCTCGCTTTTTCCCGCATCTCCGGGGGCATTGCCTCCTGAATCCAGGCGCGAACCTCCTGGCGGAACGCTTCTTCTTCCTCGGTGAAAGTCAGATTCATAGTTATATCAGTGACACGAAGTTGGCCTCCGCACCACGGTATGGGCGCGCCGGGGGAGGCTGCGAAGTAGCAGCGCGGGCTAAACGGCAGGGTGATTCGGCTATCGCCATGCCGCGGCCCCTCGGATATCGTCACGCGGAGCAGTGGCCCATCTTGATGACATCACTGGAAAGGTCGTACGCTTGCCGCAGCTCCTTCGGTCACGGCCCAAGAACACGCTCGGCCGGCTCTCGGTCTACGAAGGTCTCGCCAAAGAAGAGCTCTTCGCCGCGCCCACCGAGCTTCCATCAGTCCAAACTCAAAAGCGATGGCGACTGCCGGGTGTCGAAAGCGAGGATCTGGTCTTCGACTCGCTCTACGAACCGATCGAGCCCCACTTCAAGAAACATTACCATAGCCGGCGGCGACGCATTCAAACCGTCTACGCACGACGCATTCGCCCGGACAACACATCCGGGCGACCTCGCCTGCTCTACATCCACGGTTACATGCAGCCCGAGACCCTCGTCGAGGAAGTGGGGCTTGTTACGACGATGGCCCGGATGCTGAAGGTGGAGATCATCCAGATGCAGCCGCCTTACCATGGGCGCCGGAAACCGAAGGGCTCCCCCTATGGCGGAGAGCTCTACTGGACGGCTGACGTCGTCCGGAGCTTCGAGGCGATCCGCCAGACACTGTTCGACGCTCGAACCCTGCTCTCCGTGCTGCAATCCGAGAAAGGCGGGCCGGTTGGTATTTCTGGTTTGTCGCTTGGCGGATCGCTCTCGGCGATGTTGACATGCCTGGAGCCTCGTTTTGATTTCTCAGCCTCGATCATCGGGCACATGGACATGGGTGCGCTACTCAGGGATGCGCCAGTGCTCCACGCGATGCGAAAAGACCTCGCGCGCTTCGGCTGGAACCACGAGGACTTCGGTGACTTCTTCACGAAGATCGGTTGGGATGAGTTGACCTCTGTAATTCCGAGCAACCGCATCATGCTCATCGCAGCGCGGGACGATCGCTTCTTCTCCCCGGCGATCGTCGAAGACATGTGGGAGCAATGGGGTAAGCCCGAAATCCATTGGTATCCGACGAGCCACATGGGCTTCATCCCATACGTCCTGAGCGCGGTCGGCCACTTGCGTCGCTTCATCAACCGCCTTTACCCCAAGCCCTGAGACGACCGTCGCATGAAACCGCATGCCGGCCCGGCTTGACCGACACCTACGGATCGTCGTAGCTCGACCTCATGGAACAGCCAGCAAACCGCCTCAGCCGCACCATCGACAAGATCGACCACGTTGCCGGACCCTTCCGTTCGGCAGCTATCACGTTGGCGCTCGGCCGGACGGTGAAGTTCGTCGGGACGGCGGGGCTACGGGTCGAAGAGCTCTCTCCGGAACGCGCAGTGGTCAGTATTGCGAACCGAAAGAAAGTCCAGAACCACATCGGTGGCGTTCATGCATGCGCCATGGCGCTCATCGCCGAGAGCGCGACGGGCTTCGTGGTCGGGATGAACATCCCCGACTCGGCGGTTCCGGTGATCAAGACCATGAAGATCGAATATGTCAAGCGCGCCACCGGTGCCCTCCGAGCGATAGCCACGCTGACCGATGCGCAGCGGCGATCGATCGCGACCGAGCCCAAAGGGGACGTCTTAGTTCAGTGCCGGGTCACCGACGAAGCTGGAATCGAACCGATCCAATGCGAGATGACGTGGGCTTGGGTACCGAAGAAGCGCGGTTAGGTTCGTCAGAAGCCGAACGGTTCGCTCTCCCATCCCCATGACGCCTCGATCGCGATCTCTAAATGCCGAAGCACTGTTGGTGGAACGGCGGTGTGCCCGGGGCCTGGTGAAATCGTTTCCCCTCTTTGTGTCGCCCCGCCGGCGACGATGAACGGGATCGTCCGCTCTTCTGCGCTCTGACCTCCGTGCATTTGCTCGATCCCGCCGTGGTCCGTAGTGACGACAACGAGCCAGTCCTCGCGCGCGTACGTTGGCCGTGCGCGGACGGCATCGAGCATCCGGCCGATCTGGGCGTCGACCGTCTCGATCGCCTCGAGATATGCTGGAACCATCGGCGAGAAGCCGTGGAGGTGCCCTTGGAAGTCTGGACTATCGAGATGGACGAAGACGACATCCGGTGTCTGCGCCGTAAGATGGTCCACGACCGCGTCGGTGACCATGGCGTCACCCTCGAGGGAGTCATTCACGTCGGGCGAAAACTCCTCGTTCGCGTCCCCGGGAGCCACGATGAATTCGTTGATCGGACTCCAAGTGACGAACGACGATAGATATGCGTCTGCCGCCTGCTCGCGGATGCGTCGAAAGAAGTGTGGATACGCGTCGAACCGCGAATCTTCGAAGGCGCTGGAGGAGTTGCCAGCAACCCCATGCTTGTCGATCCAGACGCCCGTGAGAATGCTGGCCCATCCCGGCCCGCTGAACGTCACTTGCTCATTGGAAGTGTCGAGCTCGCCGCCAGCGAACGCGTCGTAACTGATCGTCCCTTCGGCAATGAGACCGTCGATATTCGGCGTAGAAGACTCTAACAGCGCGTCGACGCGGACACCATCGACACCGATCACGAGGGCATGCTTTGTCGGCGACGACCCGTCGCATGCAAACGAAGGCGACAGGAGGAGGGTCGCAACCAGCCCGATCCGCGTCATAAGCCACAACCCTACCCCGACGAAATCACACTGTCACTGACACTTTCGCTGACGCTGACGCTGACGCTGACACTGGCACTGGCACTGGCACTGACGCTGGCGCTGGCACTGGCACTGGCACTGGCACTGGCGC
>CAJHXN010000221.1_pt1 | contig 37855 bp, 35 predicted proteins | sample 9198401 | NCBI WGS metagenome assembly CAJHXN01 (sample SAMEA7708334, study PRJEB35096) | sediment metagenome | biome: marine neritic benthic zone biome [ENVO:01000025]; feature: sediment [ENVO:00002007]; material: shallow marine sediment [ENVO:03000034] sea grass bed [ENVO_01000059] ... | reverse complement strand
CGCACCTGCTGTCAACTGCCACGCAGTGGTGTACCCTTAACCCGTGTTGAAGGGGGTGACACCGTCAGCCGATCAGGTGCGCGAGCTCGAGATTCTCGTGCGCGCTCATCATCCCCTCCTCTTGGTGGACACCGTAGAGGAGGACCGGGTTAACGTGCTTTTAGAGCATGCTGCCCAGCGCCTCGATATGCCCTTTTTTTCGTGGACGCAGGTGACCGGACTTCGTCGCGAGCTCCCCGACCCGGGTAAAACCCCGGAGAGCGGTCCGCCACAAAAGGCGCTTGCCTTCATTGAGCGGTCGGACCTCGAAGCGATCTTTCATTTGCGCGGCCTTGGGCCGTACTTACACGAACCACCGGTGATCGCGCAGCTCAAGAGCATTCACAACAAGTACTTCCAGCATAGCGGGGCCATCGTGCTGTCGGGGCACGGCATCGAGATGCCCCCCGAGTTGAAGCACCTCTTCACGCCCCTTGATCTCGAAGTGCCGACCCCCCAAGAATATCACGCGTTTGTAAAGGCGGTGCTCCAGGATCTGGCGCAACGGGTTCGGCTTAAGATCGAGCTCTCCAGTGCGGACGTGTCCAAGCTTTTGGCCGCGCTGCACGGGCTGACGTTCTTCGAGATCCAAAAGATCATTACTCAGGCCATCGTCGAAGACGGTGTTCTCGGTCGTCACGACATCGATCGAGTCCTCGAAGCCAAGCGCCAGATCATCGAGCGATCGGGCGTACTCGAATACTTCCCACACGAGCAGCAGATGGGCGACATTGCTGGTCTCGGCGAGCTCAAAGGATGGCTACGCAAACGACAGGCTGCCTTCGAAGACCCACGCCGCGCCAAGGAATACGGACTGACCCCTCCAAAAGGGCTCTTGCTGATCGGGGTGCAGGGGTGCGGAAAGAGTCTCTGTGCCAAAGCGGTTGCAGCCGAATGGAAGCTTCCATTGATTCGGCTCGACCCATCCAATCTCTACAATCGCTACGTCGGTGAGAGTGAGAAGAACCTCAAACGAGCGATCCGACTGGCAGAGGCGATGGCTCCCGTTGTGCTGTGGATCGATGAAATCGAAAAGTCGCTGTCGCAGGACGACGCGGACGGCGGTCCGGCCCAGCGAATTTTCGGAACGTTCCTCGCGTGGCTTCAAGACAAGAAAGAGAGTGTTTTCGTGATCGCGACCGCGAATGACATTTCGAAGTTGCCTCCCGAGCTTTTGCGCAAGGGTCGCTTCGATGAAATCTTCTTCGTCGATTTGCCTGATCAAGACGCCCGTCGACGGATTCTAGAGATCCATCTCGAGCGGCGAAAGCGCGACCCGTCGAAGTTCGATTTGGTGCGGCTCGTCGACCTGACAGAGGGATTCAGCGGGGCGGAGATCGAGCAGGCCGTCGTGTCGGCGCTCTATACCGCGTTTTCACGCGAAGAGGATCTAAGCACCGAATCGCTTGCCGAAGAGATCGAGCTGACGAAACCCCTGTCGGTCACGATGGCCGAGCGCATCGACGCGTTGAGGGCCTGGGCCAGTGACCGCGCAGTCTTCGCAGGCTAGTGTGCGGATCTTTCCTCTCGCACACTACGCGATATCGATTAACCGGCTGCGTTGAGCTCGCGTTGATTGAAGTTGTGTTCATCGCGAATGCCGGCGAGTGTTGTCTTTGCGACGAACTCCTCGAGCTTCTTTCGAATGAGCGGCACTTTCGCGGTGACCTCGAACTCGTTGTCGTAGGTGCAGCCACTCCCGCTTGGGGAGATCGTGATGTTCGAGTCGATCTTGCCAGGCGTGCCGAGGACATCGATGTGGCTCTTGCAGGTCTTCTTGTCACCAGCATCACGCCATTCCAATCGCTCAACGATCGTGTTGGTCGAGTTGAAGAGTTTCTTGGCGAAGCCTGGTAGGTCGCTGTCGATCTCTCGCGTGAGGGTGATCGTCTTCAACCCCCCCGTCTCGTCGACCTGAACGCGAACGTTCTTTTCTCCAAGTGATTCACAGCGCTTCTTGATGTTTTCCGGGTCCGTCACGAAGCGGTAGACGGTGTCGATGTCTTGTGCGTACTCGATCGAAAAGTTCGGCATTGTCCAGCTCCCTTGAGACGATGGAGCCTAACACGGATGCCCTCGCGGGATCGACCAGCCTAGCCTCCGAATACGAGGCCAAGAATCGTGTTGGCGACGGCGAAGTACACGATGAGCCCCAGGACGTCCACAACCGATGCGATAAACGGCGTCGACGATACCGCCGGATCGAGTCCAACCCGCTTGATGAGAAGGGGGAGGAGGGAGCCGATAATCGTGCTCAACGTGACGATGGCGAGGATGCTCAGCCCTACGGCGGTTGCGATCGAAGCTGGAGGCACCGTCTCGCCTGCCATCCAGCCGCGTGCAAAGCCCATTAGACCCAAAGCGATCCCTAGCGAAATGCCGATGAGGAGCTCGCGAGACAACACACGTGCCCAATCGGAGGGGCTCAGCTCGCCAAGCGCCATCGCACGAATGATCAGGGTCGATGACTGTGAGCCGGCGTTTCCTCCTGAAGCGATGATCAGCGGAATGAACACCACAAGCTCGAGTGTCGCCTGCAAGATTTCCTGGTTCTCTCGGATCACCGTCGCCGTAAGGAGCTGCGCGGCGAAGAGCAGGACCAGCCATGACCCGCGCTTCCATACGAATTCGCTCCAGCCAGTTTGAAAATACGAGTCTTCGAGTGGGACGACGCCGCCCATCTTTTGAGCATCCTCGGTCGCCTCCTCAATAACGACATCGACCACGTCATCGACCGTCACGACGCCGAGCAATCGCGACACATCATCCACGACGGGAAGGGCCGCCAGGTCATAGCGTGCGATCTCGTGCGCGACCTTCTCCTGGTCATCGGACGGTGATACGAAAAACACGTTCTCCGTCATGATCTCCGAAAGCGCTTCGCCGGGCTCGCTTAGGATCAAGTCACGAAGGGAAACCACTCCGAGCAGTTGGTCGTTTGGGCCGCAAACATAGATGTAGTAGAGGATCTCGGCTTCATCTTGGCGACCGATCTGGCGCGCGGCCTCCATGGCTTCCCAAACCTTGGTTTCGGGCGGCAACGAGACGAACTCGTTCGTCATGATGCCGCCTGCAGTCTCGGGCTCGTATCGGTCGAGCTCTCGGACTTCTTCGGCGGCTTCGGGTTCTTCGCGAGCGAGTGCTGCTAGGAGCGCTTGTGCGTCGTCGTCCTCGAGCTCTTGCAGCAAGTCGACGCGATCATCCGGGTCCATCTCGCCGAGCAGCTCGACGGCTCGCGCGGTGTCGATCGCATTGAAGACCAACACCTGGCGATGTGGGCTGAGTCGCTCGACGACGTCTGCGGCAGCTTCTGCTGGAAGGGCACGGACCAGCACGACGGCCTCCCTGGCGGACAAGTCCTCGAGGAGCTCAGCGATATCCTCGGGATGGAACTCCGAGACCGCTTCGCGAACGGCGGCCGGGCCTTGCGCTATCGCGTCTTGGAGGTCTGGTCCGATGAGAGTCGCCAACCGCATTGGGGGCCGATTCTGGCGCATGCTCGGTGCCGCCGCAGCAAAAATCTCGCCTATGTGGGCGCTTGCTTCTTGCGGAACCGGATATTCAGGAGCTCGACCATGAGCGCAAAGGCCATGGCGAAGTAGATGTAGCCCTTATTGATATGCTGTCCGAACCCTTCGGCGGTGAGCAAGACCCCGATCAAAAGCAGAAAGGATAGGGCCAAGATCTTCATCGATGGATACCGGTTGACGAAGTCGCCGATCTGTTTGGCGAAAAGGAGCATGACCGCGATCGCGATCACGATGGCGGTAACCATGATTTCGACGTGCTCAGCCATCCCGACCGCGGTGATCACCGAATCGAGGGAGAAGATGATGTCGAGAATCATGATCTGTCCGACGATGCCGGGGAGGCCGGTGAACCAACCCGCGATGTCTTCCTGTTCTTCTCCCTCGACCTTTTCGTAGATCTCCTGCGCGCTCTTTGCGATCAAGAATAGCCCGCCACCAAGCAAGATGAGGTCGCGCCCCGAGAACGGATGGCCCAGCACCTCGAACAGCACCGCGGTCAGGCCCATGACCCAGTTGATCATCAATAGGAGCGCGATGCGGGTCACCATCGCGCCGAGGAGCCCTAACCTGTAGGCGAGGTCCTGCTTTTCGACAGGCAGTCTCGACGCCAAGATCGCGATGAACACGATGTTGTCGATCCCGAGGACGATCTCGAGCAAGGTCAGGGTGACGAGTGCGATCCACGCATCGGGGTTGCTGAGCAGCTCGAGCATCTCGGCGACTTTTACCCTGGTTCGTCGCCTGTCTGCAAACCGCGCTTGGCAGCGTTCGGCCCGCGCGGTACCTCACCGGTCATGGCACATCGAATTGAGACCATCGCGGCGCATGCCGGTCGAGGCAACGAACACCCAGGGCAACCGGTCGCTCAGTCTATCTCGCTTTCGACGACGTTCTTCCTAGCCGAACCCGGTGGACACGACGGCCACGCATATAGCCGAATCGGTAATCCAAGCCGGGATGCGCTCGAGCGCACCCTTGCTGACCTCGAAGGCGGCACGAGCGGCGCGGCTTTCTCGTCTGGGTGCGCTGCCATGCACGCGGTCTTGCAGCTGCTCGAGCCGGGCCAACACCTCGTTGCCTGTGGAGACATCTACGGGGGCACTTACCGCTTGATCGAGCGTCTGGTCCGGCCGCGCGGGGTCGAGGTCGACTGGGTGGACATGCGGGCGATCGACGAAGTCGAGGAAGCGATCCGACCGAACACTAAGATGCTCTGGATCGAAACGCCCACCAATCCGCTGCTCCGAGTCTTCGACATTACAAGGCTTTGCGGGCTTGCGCACTCTTGCGGAGCCACGTGCGTCGTGGACGGCACATTTACCACGCCAATATTGCAGAGGCCCCTCGAGCTCGGAGCAGACGTCGTGGTGCACTCGATGTCCAAGTACCTCAATGGTCACAGCGACGTCGTCGCGGGGGCAGTGGTGACACGGTCGGCTGAGCTCTCCGAACGCGTCCGCTTCATTCAGCAGGCCGGAGGCGCCGTCCTCTCGCCGTTCGACTCGTACATGGTCGCCCGTGGCATCAAGACGCTCCCTCTCCGCATGGCCCGTCACTCGGAAAGTGCGCAGGCTCTCGCCGAATGGTTGGGTGAGCAGCCGCAGGTTCTTGCGGTCAATTATCCCGGGCTCACAGAGCACCCGGAGCACGCGCTCGCAAGCAAACAGATGCACGGGTTTGGCGGGATGCTGTCGTTTGAAGTGGGGGGTGGACTTGCAGGCGCCAAAGGTGTCCTTGCACGGGTCCTAGTGTTTTCGGTGGCTGAAAGCCTCGGCGGTGTCGAGTCCCTGATCGGTCAGCCCGCGCTGATGAGTCATGCGTCCATGCCCGAGGAGGTGCGCGAGGCCCGGGGTGTGCGGGATGGTTTGGTCCGCGTTTCTGTGGGTCTCGAGGCCATCGAAGACCTTCAGGAGGATCTCGACCAGGCCCTTGCGGCTCTCTAAGTTGCCGTGCTTTCGGGGCTTCGCTACGCTGACTAGGTGGGGTTTCAAAGAACAATAGGCCGTCTGGTCACGGTGATGTTGCCGCTTCTCGGTGTCTCCTGTGCAGACGGCGGTCCGGTGGCGACCGACGTGTTCTACAATCTGACCTGCCCGGGTTCTCCTGAGGTGGCCTGTGGTACCCGTGCGCAGAGCACGTGCCTTGGCACTGGTGGCTTGCGCGAGATCCTCGGCGTCCATGGTGAGGTTTCATGCGACGACGAAACTCCGATGGTCGGCATCTGCGAAGCGACAAGACGATCTGACGGCGGGTTCATCCTCACCTTGGAAGCGTCGGTCGGAGATCGATTCGCATTCGAGCTCCGAGGGGCCACCTTGGATTCGAACGGCACCTTGGTGTCAGGTGGGTGCGAGCTCACGATCATCGAAGACCAGCTCTCCTACGGAGCTAACATTGGTAGGTGTGGCGCGGAGCCACCCTCGATGGAGCAGCCTTGTGAGATTTCCAACCTCGACTTGAACGACGGAAGCGCTGACATCAGCTTCGACTTCGAATGCCAAGCGCTTCGGAGCGCCGTGACAGGGAGCGCCTTTGATGTGGCCGGGCCAAGCGGGGCCCCAGCGACGGTCCGCTTCGCCCGCTGCACCGGTTTCTAAAGCGTCTTCTGCGAGTAGTCCTTGCCGTCAAACCGAAGAGCCGTCGGTTTTTCATCCACGATGGTGTGAATCTCCACTGGTCTCGTCCAAACTCGGCATAGCGCCTTGCAGACTTCTGTGGCCCAATCGAGGCGTAGATCCGCGCCCTGGTGCGTGTGCTCCAGCAAAAGCTCCGAACGGTTTCCATGGTTTGCATCGACCACGGAGATGATCGGGTTGCCCGCGTTGGTGAGGGTGGTGAGCAACTGCCCCTTCACTTCTTGAAACTGCCGGCTTTCGATCTCCCAGCGATCGTTGCGCTGGTTGTAGCCGAACGAATAGAGTTTCTGATCGGCGACGAAGTCCTCGGTCAGGTACTCGTCGATGAACGTCACATCGTTGTAGAGCGCCCGGACTTCGAAGATCTTTTCGCGTCCAAGCCCCGTGCGCCGGTCCCAGTGCCGCCGAAGCTCGAAGTCACTGCACTCGTCCCACTCCTTGCCGAATTGGCCCTTGTTCCAGCGGTCTTCGATGTGTCGAAAGAGCTCGATCCCGAGCTTGTATGGGTTCAGCTGCCCCGGTGAAGTAGCGAGGACGCTCGCACACCGGTCCGCGTAGTCGACGATCTCGCTTGCGTCGCAGATGCTCTCAGTCATCAGCCGGGAGTGCCAATAGCTGGCCCAGCCTTCGTTCATGATCTTCGTCTGCATCTGAGGCAAAAAGTAATAAGCCTCGGCGCGAACCACGGCGAGGCACTCGCGCTCCCACCGCTGTAGCGGCGCCTGTTCGAGAAGGAACCCCAACACGTCCCGGTCTGGTGCGCTCGGAAACCGCTGGGATTGCTCTTGCTCTTCTGCAAGCTTCTTCTTTTGTGACTCGACGAACTCTTCGGGATTGATGAAAGACTCCATGTACTCCCGGTCCACTCGAAGGAGCGGGACCTCAGGGGTCTCCTTGGGCTCGTCTTCCTCGGACGTGCTCGGCTCCGCGAGTTTCGGAATGAACGGTTTTTGAGGATCGATGAGGTTCTCGAGACTCAAACACGCATCGATGAACTGTTCGATGGTTTCCAGGCCGATGCGGTTTGCCCACTTCCGGACGATCGCACCATGGTTTGCAAGAGCGTCGATCCACTTCCGCACGTCCGACTTGTCTTTCGGGTCATGCCCCTGGCTCGTCATTCGAAAACAGAAGTTGTTCTTGAAGAAGTCGACGTGTGCCAAGACGTGCGCCATCACAAGCTTTTGATCGACAAGACTATTGCCCTCGAGCAAATAAGCGATCGCTGGGTTGTTGTTGATGACCAATTCGTAGATTTTCGACAGGCCATATTCGTGGGTTTTGCTGAGCCTTTCGTACTCCATACCCCAGCGCCAATGTGGGTAGCGAGTGGGGAAGCCGCCGTACGCAGCGACTTCGTTCATCTGGTCGTAGCTCAGGACTTCGAAGATCGTCGGGAAGAAATCCAAGCCCACGCTCCGCGCAAACTCCTCGATTCGGAGTTGCTCGTCGCGAAGGTAGTTTGGAAGCGCGGTCTTCAGGGCGAACTGGGCCACTCGTTATTTGCCTTTCCCCAAGAACTCACGGATCGATTCGACGATGGCATCGCGATCGTTGATCTCGCTAGTGATCAGTTGATCGCTTTCCGAGAAGTGTTCTTTCAAGTCTTTGATGAACTGGCCCGACCCGTAGGGGCTGTCGACCTGGCCGTAGCAAAACACATTTGCCGCCGGCAGGAGGAGCTTCTTCAAGATGTCGACGCAAAGTAGGGTGTCGTCAACGCTCCAGTTGTCTCCGTCCGAAAAATGGAACGGATAGATGTTCCACTGTGAAGCGGGGTAGTCGCGCTCGATGATGTCGGCCGCCAGGCGATAGGCCGACGAGATCATCGTACCGCCGGACTCGCGCGTTCGAAAGAAGGTGTCGCGATCGACCTCACGTGCGGCAGCGTCATGGATGATGAAGCGCGTCTCGATGCCTTTGTACTGACGGCGTAGCCAAGTGTCGATCCAGAAGGACTCGATCCGCACGATCTCCTTTTGCTCATCGCCCATCGAACCCGACACGTCCATCATGTACAAGATGACAGCGTTGGCGACGGGCTCTTCTTCGGTCTTCCAGGACTTGTATCGCATATCGTCCCGCGTCGGGATGATCACGGGCCGCTTTGGGTCGTATGTGCCAAGCGCGATCTGTCGTCGAAGCGCACTTCGGAACGTGCGCTTGAAGTGGCGAAGCGAGTTCGGCCCGACGCTACGAACACCAACGTAGCGGTCCTTCTTGTCGACAATCGCGCTCTTACCCTTGTTCTCGATGTTCGGAAGCTCGAGCTCTTCGCCGAGGATATCCGCGAGCTCATCGAGAGTGAGCTCGACTTCAAGCGCGTGATCGCCTGCTTGGTCGCCAGCCTTGCCCTGGCCGTCTCCATCTTGGGGGCTGGCTGAGAGCGGATCGCCCGGCTCGCCATCGCCTTGAGCGACCCCTCCTTGCTCCTTGTCGCCGAAGCGAAGCTTTGGGATGTCGATGTGCGGGATCGGGATCGACACCAAGTCTTTTCCCTGCCGCCCGAGCAGCTCGCCCTTGGAGATGTACTTACGAAGGTTTTGCCGAATCCTTCCGCGAACGATGTTGCGGAACCGGGAGTGATCCTGGTCAATTCGCAAAGACAATCGTTACTCCTTTACGTCGCCCCTCGCGAAGATGCTGGCTACATACGCGAGCACATCGGTGGCCGATGCTTCGTTGTAGCCGTAGTACTTGATCAGTCGGTTCTTGATGATGTCGATCTTGTCTTGCGTCTCTTTGTCGATGACATTCGACACAAAGCTCGAGAGCTTGATCGAGTCTTTTTGGTCTTCGAAAAGCTTCATTTCGAGCGCTCGGCGTAGGCGATCGTTGGTCTCGTAGGTGAACTTCTTCCCCTCGAGCGCCAAGTGGCCGATGAAGTTCATGATTTCACGCCGAAAGTCGTCTTTGCGCGGGTCGGTGATGTCGATCTTTTCTTCAATCGAACGCATCAAGCGCTCGTCCGGCTCCTCGTCCTTGCCGGTGTACTTGTTCTTCACCTTCTGCTTCATCAGATAGGCGCGGATGTTGTCGATGTAGTTGGCGCAAAGTCGGCCGATCGCGTCTTCGTCGGCGCTGATCGCACGCTGCACCTCGTTTTTGACCATCTCGTCGTACTCGGCCTTGACGACGCTGATCAGCTCGCCGTATCGCTTGCGTTGGTCTTCGCTGACTGTGAGTGATGCGCTAAGCCCCTTTTCGAGCTCGTTCAAGACCATGAACGGATTGATGTAACCTTCGTTGCCCTCGCGCACGAGCGAGTTGCTGATTTTGTCCTGCACGTATCGGGGTGACATGCCATCGAGGCCTTCGCGGTTCGCCTCCTTGCGGAGCTCCTTCACGTTGTCCTGCGTGTACCCCGGTAGGATCTTGCCGTCGTACAGCTTCAGCTTTTGCAGTAGCGCGAGCTGATGCTTCTTGGGCTCTTCGAGCCGCGTCAGCACCGCCCACATTGCAGCCACCTCGAGAGTATGCGGCGCAACATGCTTGCCTCGGAGCCGTTCCGCGCTGAAATCTTTCTGGTAGATCTTGATCTCTTCATTCATCTTGGTGATGTACGGAATGTCGATCTTGATGGTGCGGTCGCGTAGCGCTTCCATGAACTCGTTGTTGATCAGTTTCTTGTACTCTGCTTCGTTCGTGTGCCCGATGATCACTTCGTCGATATCGGTCTGAGCGAATTTCTTGGGCTTGATCTTGTGTTCTTGGGTGGCACCGAGGAGGTCATATAGGAACGCCACGTCGAGCTTCAACACCTCGACGAATTCCACGATCCCCCGGTTGGCGATATTGAACTCCCCATCGAAGTTAAAGGCTCGTGGATCGGAGTCCGAGCCGTACTCGGCGATCTTTCGGTAGTTGATGTCGCCGGTGAGCTCGGTCGAATCCTGATTCTTTTCGTCCTTGGGCTGGAAGGTGCCGATGCCGATGCGGTCCTGCTCGCTCAAGATGAGGCGCCTCACCTTGATATGGTTGCTCATGACTTTCGACCAGTCGCCGTCGTAGCGCTCGAGCAGATTACGGAAGATGAAGCGGCATGCCGGGTTGAGCTCACCAGGCACGTTCACACGCCTGCGATCGTCTCCGAGGCGAAGCTCCTGAATCGCGTGGTCGCGCCAGTCGGGCGGGATCAAGCGCAATGGCTCATCGTGCATCGGACATGGGAATGTATCGTCACCGCCTGCGAGACCCGTCTCTTGAAGATTGGTCCACTCGTACGTGTACACCGCTCCCTCGGGCGTCCTCGAATACCGCTCCAAGCCCTTCTTCAGCAATCGCGCGATCGTGCTTTTCGACGAGCCGACCGGACCGTGCAAAAGAATGATTCGCTTTTCGGGCCCGTACCCTTGGGCGGCGGCATGGAGCACATGCACCAAACGCATCAGCGGAATGTCGAGGCCGTAGATCGCGTCTTTGCCGTTCTCGATTGGATCTTTGAAGAACGGGTAGCGGATGAGCTTCTTCTTGTTGTCGATGTACTCTTCTTCTCCGTAAGAGACGACCATGTCGTAGAGCCGTTGGAACGCATTGCGCGTCACCTGCGGGCGCTCCCTCACGATTTGAAGGTATTCTTCGAACGACCCCTCCCAATGGAGATCTTGGTATCGTTCGTAGTCTTGCAGTGCTGCAATCTGCTTGACCATTTCCCCCATGAGCGACCCTCCTTGTCTATAAGAGTACCACTAACGTAGATCCTTGTAAGCTTTCTGTTCAGTGTTGTGAAACTCACACTTCGAACTAGGTAAGTCTAGAGCCCTTCTCAGCGAAGCCAAGCCGCGATGCAGGTGGCTACCACACATGCGAACACGACCCAGCGAAGCGCTGTGACGGGCACCTTCAGCATCAGTTTCACGCCGAGTCGCGCGCCCATTATCGATGCGACGGCCAACACGATAGCGGGGGTCCAGGATACCTGTCCCGCCCATACAAAGATCCCAAGCGCGACCGAGCCGAACGCCAAGGTGACGACGAGCTTGATCGCGTTGGCGTTGACGAGCTCGTGTCGCAATGTGCCGACGAGTACGCCGAGCAGCACGAAGCCTACACCTGCCTGGATGAAGCCACCGTAAAACCCCGCGAAGAATAACCCCACATATGCATGGGGAGCTTCGTTCGGCGCGAGCGGTGGTCCCTCGGGAGCAAGTAGGGTTTGCTTTCGGAATGCGATCAGTCCGGCCATGGCAACCATCGTCACCAGCATGATGGGCTTTAGAAGCTCGCGCGGGATCCGAGTCGCCACGAGCGCACCAAAAACGGCACCGACGACAGCGGGAATCATGATTGGAAGCAGTCGCGATGTGTCGAGCTTGCCGTGACCGTGTAGCGCCTTTGATCCTGCGATGCTTTGGGTCACGACACCCAAGCGGTAAGTGCCGTTTGCAACGTCGGCTGGAAGCCCGAGCGCGATCAACGCAGGCAACACGATCATCCCACCGCCTCCGGCGAGCACGTTGATCGCCGTTGCAAGCACGCCAGCTGCCGCGAGGATTGCGAGACCTTGATAACTCAGCTCCTCCATCGATCGCCGTGCGGACTATAGCTGGTTTTGGTTTCTCGCTACGCGACGTGCCAAAGCGTGCTACCGTCGCCTCCGAGGTGAAGAAGACCTACGTCTTGGACACCAACGTGGTTCTTCACGACCCGTTAGCTGTCTACAAGTTCGAGGACAACTCGGTCGTCCTTCCGATCTTCGTCATCGAAGAGGTTGACCAGTTCAAAAAGGAATTAAGCGAGTTGGGGCAGAACGCTCGGCACGTCGCTCGCATTCTGGATGACCTTCGCAATCAAAACGGTCACACGCTCGATCAGGGTGTTCCGCTCGAAAGCAATGGCGGCGACCTTCGAGTCGCGGTGCCAGCCGACTCAATGCCTCGCGTTGGGCATGGCCCGGGAGAAATGGACCGCGCGATACTCCAAATGGCTCTGAATCTTCGCGACGAGGAGCCGGACAAGCCTCTGATCTTTGTCACGATGGACACCAACCTCCGCATCCGTGCCGATGCACTCGGATTGCGCGCTGAAACGTATGCTGGAGGCAGGGTCTCGATCGACGACCTGTACTCCGGTGTTTGCGAGGTGGATGTCGACGCCGACGTCGTCGATCGTTTGGCGAAGCGCGAGCAGCTCGATGCCGGAACACTTGATGCGACGCTCTATCCCAACGCCGGCGTTGTGTTGCGTGACCACGAACGCCCACGACACACCGCGCTCGGGCGTTACGATCCCAAGAGTGGGATGGTGTTGCCGTTGCGCGTCGGCCGCGAAGGTGTTTGGCGAGTGCGGCCGCGCAATTTGGAGCAGTACTTCGCACTCGACATGCTTCTTGCATCGGACGTGCATCTGCTGACTCTCGTCGGCAAGGCGGGCACCGGGAAGACCTTGCTCGCCATCGCGGCGGGCTTGCAATCGGTCGTCCAGGATGGGACGTACGGCCGAATGCTCGTATCCCGTCCGATCTTTCCGATGGGTCGCGACGTTGGGTATCTGCCCGGGACCGTCGAAGAGAAGCTCAATCCCTGGATGCAGCCGATCTTCGACAACCTCGAATACATCTTTAGCAGTGGTCGTGGGCGCATGTCCGACCACCGCAACTATGAAGAGCTGCTCGCTTCAGGGATGATCCAAATCGAGCCGCTTACCTACATTCGCGGTCGTTCTCTCCCAAATCAGTTCTTGGTCGTCGACGAGGCTCAAAATCTAACCCCCCACCAGGTGAAGACGGTCATCACCCGATGCGGCGCGGATACGAAAATCGTGCTGACGGGCGATCCCTATCAGATCGACAACCCCTATGTGGATGCGGCCAGCAACGGTCTTACCGTCGTTGCACAGCGTTTTCAGGGTGAAGATATCGGGGCGCACGTTACACTGGTGAAGGGTGAACGAAGTGAGCTGGCAGAGCGCGCAACGCAACTTCTATGATCGGACGCAGCTTCGGCTGCAGGCCGAGCTCGATGTCGCGTTGAGGCGTCTCCATGCGAAGGCCCGCCTGCTGATCGGCGCAACCACCCACAGCGACCCGAGTGAACGTGATCGACTTGCGGCAATGGTCGCCCGCGGCGAACACGCCAAGCCTCGCTGGGAATGGCGATCCGTTCCTGTTGAAACGCAAGTGTGGCGCACGCTTGATCATGCCCGCCATTTGGCCGAGCACTCGGCAGCGTGCGCGCTCTATCTACCGAGGCTCGAGGAGCTCGAGACCGAGCTCTTGCTCTTGGAGTCGCTCGGGAAAAGCAAACGCGTTCGACCGATGGCTGCGCGCCTCTTTGGAACGGGGAGCGAGCAGGTTCCCGGTGACGACTCGATGACGGTGCTCGATGCTGCTCACGAAATCCTATCGCGAACCGAACCCGACCCCGAGCCCAAAGCAATACCCGCCTCGGCCGCTGATGGTGAAAACGTTCGTGACCTCATGCTCTCGCACGCCAAACAGGTCGGCCTTCATATCGCTGTTCGCGTCGATTCAACCCTGATTGCCAATGCGGCCGTTGGAGAGCGAACGGTATTCATCGCGGATAGGCGCTTCGGAGTGCGCGAAGCGCGTCGCCTTGCTGTGCATGAAGTGTTCGGTCACCTGGTGTCCGCCTTCAATGGGCGTACCCAGCCGCTTGGCGTTCTAGCGATAGGGACCGCGGGCTCGTATGGCGATCAGGAAGGCGTGTCGCTCTATCTCGAAGAGCTTGCCGGGTTGCTCGACGCGTCAAGACAAAGGACTCTCGCCGGGCGTTTGCTAGCCACGCACGCGATGCATTCAGGCGTGTCGTTTGGAGATGCGGCCAGGACGCTCGTCCTCGAGCAGGGCTTCTCACCCGCCGACGCGGTTACCCTTTGTGAGCGCTCATTTCGCGGTGGTGGAGTGGCACGCGACGCCGTGTACTTAGGCAGTTGGCTTCGGGTTCGCAACGCCGTGTCCCACCAGCGAACGAGCCTCGGCGAGCTTCAGCTAGGCAAGGTCTCGCTCTCCGCGTTGCCTGAGTTGCGTCGTCTGATCGGCGAGGGACTCGTTCGCCAACCGACCTACTTGTCGAACTTGGCGAGGAGCCTCGGCGCGACAGGCGTAGGCACCAGATCCGACACGTTGCCCCCGAGCCTGGCCACTTCTTTGACGAGGTTGGAAGCTACGTAGAAATAGGCGTCGTTTGCCATGATGAACACCGTCTCGACCTCCGGGTTGAGGTGACGATTCATGTTCGCCATTTGAAGCTCGTACTCGAAGTCGGCCACCGCGCGCAGGCCGCGGAGGATCACTCGCGCGCCTCGACTCTTGGCGTACTCGACCAGCAAGCCGTCGAAGTTGTCCACCTCGATGCGGCCCGGATCGGCGCCCATGTCGACGACCGATTCGCGGATGAGATCCATTCGTTCTGCCACGCTAAACAAAGGCTTCTTTGATTCGTTGCTCAGAACGGCCACGATGATCTTCTCGAATGCGACCAGCCCGCTTGCCAGGATGGCTGTGTGACCCTTCGTGATTGGGTCGAACGAACCTGGATAAACGGCGATGCCTCTCACTGCGTGCCTTTCGCCTCGTAGACACCGAGACTGATTCGGGTCTGACCATAGCGGTAGTCGGCGTCCGATGCGAGCCCCTTGGTCCAGGTCCACCGGTGGGAGACCGGATGCTCGACGACGATAAAGGCGCCCTTGGCGAGTTTGTCTGCACCCACGAGCGCGTCGAGCAGCGGCGGAACGGACTGAATTTCGGCGTACGGAGCGTCGACAAAGACGAGATCGAAGCCCGTCGGAGGAGCCGAAATCCTACCAATGACGGTCGCGGGCTCACGCCTGAGATCGATCTTGAGGGTCTGCGTCTGATCTTCGAGTCCCAACGTCTGTGCGCTCTTTTCAATTCCCTGGATGGCCTGCGGATCATTGTCGACCAACACGGCGTGGGTCGCGCCGCGCGACAGAGCTTCGAAGCTCAACGCACCGGTACCGGCAAAGAGGTCCAGCACATGCGCCCCGGCGAACGCGTCCCTCGATTGAAGGGCTGACCCAAGAGCTTCGCGAACGCGGTCTGAAGTCGGCCGCGTTGCCCTTGCGCTGGGCGCGCCGAACTGGCGGCCCGACAGTTGACCGCCCACTACCCGCATGTCCCAAAAAACCCCATCGTAGGATTTCGTGAGTATTCACTTTCGAACTCAGGCAGTCGAGCTCCCCAATTGCCGGTAAATCAATAGGCAAAATCTGAATCTCCGAGCTCACCCGCCCGTCCGAGCTCTGAATTGTGCGCTATGCCACCAGGTGCTAACGCGTTTCTGCGTTTGAGGACATTGACCGACATGCGGAAGATCTGCCTTCGGTGCGGTTCCAAGTTCGGAAGTAAGGCCGACTACTGCCCCCACGACGGGACTCGCCTCATCAACGATGACGAGGTTCCCGATTCGTTGATCGGCACTGTGCTCCTCGAGCAGTTTCGGATCGACTCTTTGATAGGGACCGGCGGAATGGGCACAGTCTATCGTGCGCGGCAGACGACTGTAGGACGAGATGTGGCCGTCAAAGTGCTCAGGCTCGAACTCGCGCGGGACGAAAACGCCGTGCTTCGGTTCGAGCGCGAAGCCCAGCTTGCGACTTCGCTCGACCACCCCAATCTCGTCCAGGTCTTTTTGTCCGGACGGCTGAGCGACGGCCGGATCTACATCGTGATGGAGCTGCTCGAGGGGCGTTCCCTTGCGAACGAGCTCGATGAACATGGCGTCCTATCGGTCGAACGTGCATTGGTGATGATCATGAAGCTTTGTGCCGGCCTTAGCGCGGTTCATGCGAAAGGCATCGTGCATCGAGACATCAAGCCTGAGAATGTGTACCTCGTTCGACGGGGCAATGACGAGGATTTCGTCAAGCTGGTCGATTTCGGGATCTCGCGCACGCTCGATACCGAGACCATGAGCAGAGAGTCCCAACGCGGGCGCGTGTTCGGCACAGCAGCGTACATCTCGCCGGAGGCTGCCACCGGTGAGCCGACCGATCGCCGGAGCGACATCTATTCGATCGGAGTCCTGACCTACCAGATGCTCACGGGAAAGCTTCCCTTCGAGGGCAAGACCGCGGGCGCGATGTTGATGCAACACGTACACGAAGAACCACCGCCAATGTACACCAAGGGCAGTGGTGAGAATGTTCCGCGCCGTGTTGCTCAAGTCGTCATGCAAGCATTGGCCAAAGACCCGGACAAGCGTTTCCAAACCGTGTCCGAGTTCGTCGACTCGTTAGCTGAAGCGGCGGTCGACGCTGGATTGTTGACCGATGCGCGAGCTCTGCTCCTCGGAACCATGTGGGGCGATGAGCTAGCTGCGCCGGGCTCTTTTCTGGCCGAATTGCTGAGCGCGACCAGCCTGCCGGGGATGGAGGACACACTTGCGCTGGCGGTGGACCGGGATCCCGAAGACGAAGCGTTCCTTTCGACGGCACCGAAACCGTTTGGGACATCGTCGATCGAGATGGTACCGGTACGCCGGCGAAAAAAGCGTCGGCTCGGATGGCTTTGGGCGTCTCTCGGCGTTCTCGCGGTCGTGTTGGTCGGGGTTGTGGCCGGAACTTGGTGGTTGCAGCGCTCAACCCGTGCCACTGCAGCGGACGATCCACCGCCGCCGGTCACCGAAGCCGTGACCCGAGCACCCCCCATCGACGAGCCGGTTGCCGATGTGGGGACCGATCAGCCGCCAGTCGTCCCGGAAGCGCTGACCGAAGAGACGCCGGAACCTGAGGTTGAGCCAGTCGTCGAGGAGGTCGAACCAATCGTCGAGACGCCGCGTAAGAACGCCGCTTCGCGTCGTCGGCCGAGTCGCAAGGCAGTGCCAGCGCCATCGCCATTGCCAGCGTCGGAGTCGGCGCCAGCGCCCGGGGAATCGGAGTCCCCTGGGGAGGATGATGGAATCGATTGGACGCTCCCGGGGTTTCCCGGCGCCGGAGATGAACCGGTGGCACCGGACGCTCCTCTTCCCACCGAGCCTTCGCCACCGACTGGAACTCCCGACGCGCCGTCCCGGAATCCGGTCGTGATCGACGAGGTTCCACAAGAGGGTTCGTAGTGGGGCGCGCGGCGCGACTTAAACGCAAAGCCGAAGGAGCCCCGGGTGAGGATCGACACAACTGAGCTAGCCTGGTATGTCGCTCTCTCGTCATGAAGATCATTCCCGTACCATGTTTGCGTGACAACTACGCCTATCTCGTGGTCCAGGATGGTAGGGCGGCGGTGGTTGATCCATCCGAGGCTGACCCGGTGCTCCGCGCCATCGAGAAAGAGGGCGTCGAGCTCGTGGAGATCTGGCTGACACACCATCATTGGGACCATGTGGGCGGCATCGACGGTTTGGTAGATGAGCTTCGCATCGAGGCTGTCCGTGGATCGACCTATGATCAGAAACACGGGCGCATTCCTCATCAAACGGTTGCGCTCTGCGACGGCGACGCGTTCGAGTTTGGCGGAGCCACCGTCGACATCATGGAGATCCCGGGCCACACGCTTGGGGCGATCGCCTACATCACCGAAGGAAACCTCTTCAGCGGAGACACCCTCTTCATTGCGGGGTGTGGCCGCGTATTTGAGGGCACGATGGCCATGATGTCCGAGTCGCTTGCGAAGCTCCGCGGCCTGCCGTCGACGACCCAAGTGTGGTGTGGGCATGAATACACCGTCAACAATCTCCGTTTCGCGAAGACGGTCGACCCCGACAACCCCGACATCGATCGCGCCCTTGAAGAGGCGACCGCGGCGCGCGCTGGAGGTGAGTTCACCGTTCCTGGTCTGATGGAGCGCGAGCTCGGCACAAACCCGTTCCTCCGATTCGACGACCCCGATATTGCACGCGGCCGCGACCCCGTTGCATCCTTCACCGCCATCCGCGGGGCCAAAGACAGCTTCTAGGCGATAGTGTCGGGCGGTGGGGCGGGACAAACCGTGACCGCAGGTCGTCTAGCGTTTCTTCGAATCCCGCAGCCACTCCATGGAGCCGCGAACGAGTGAGAGGGCCCAGCTCCGCGGAAGCAACCGCGACATCAAGCTCGATGACAAACGATCGGCGAGCGTAGGGATCACCACAGGTCGTCGGCCGAGCGCACGAAGGGCGCCAAGCGCAACCGGGTCCGGGTCGGACATTGGAACGAAGAAGGGCACGGTCTGGTCGAGCGATCTCTCGGCGACAGGGGTTGTCTTGGTGAGCCCCGGACAAACGGCCAGCACGTCGATGCCGCTTTCGCGAAGCTCGCTCCAAAGACTCGCCGCCAGATTGAGGCCGTACCCTTTAGTGGCCGCGTAGTGACTGATGTAGGGGGCGCCGCTGAGCGCGGATGCCGAAGACACGACGATCAGCGCACCGCGTCCCCGCTTGGCCATGATGCGTCCGATCGTGTGCGTCAGGATGAGGGTGGCGCGACAGTTGATGTCGAGGGTCGCGAGGTGGTCTTCGAGGGGGATGTCGAAGAACCCATCCATCGGCGAGATGCCCGCGTTGTTGACCAGCAGGCCGATGTCGTACGTTGCAGCCCACTCACTCGCCCTTTGTGCGAGACTTCCCTTGGAAAGGTCGCACACGATCGGCTCGGCATCGATTCCGTGCGTTGCGTGAAGCTCGCGCGCGAGCGCTTGGGTTTCCGTGGTTTCGCGGTCGACCAACAGAAGGTTGAAGCCGTCGCCTGCAAGGTATTGGGCAAACGCACGCCCGATCCCCCGCGCGGCTCCGGTGACGAGGGCGTAGCCGCCGTAGCGATCGTAGAGGCCGAGTGTCGTGCGGTTCGCCAACTGGGGCTCCTTCAGCGCGCCGTCAGGCGGCCTTTGTCACGGGTGCGATCGTGAATCCAAAAGGCGGCCCAAACCACTACAAGACCTGCTACCCCCGCCAGTCCATAAAAAGGCGCGAGCCACAAAGGCGCGCCAAACGTGAGGTCTAGAGCCGCCGCGGTAAGAGCAAGAATAGTCCCCCGCCCGAGCGCGGTTGCGATCACTGACCCGCTTCGCACCCGCAGGTACACCAGCACCCATGACGCCACGACACACCATGGAAGCGCAAGGGCGACGCTCTTCATCCCTGGGATGCCGTAGAAGTTTCCCGCCGCTACCGAGGGCGCGAGCCACAACCACCACAACACGCCAATTGCGGTCGAGCGATTCCAGAAACCCCCCGGGATCTCGCGAAAGAAGTAGCCGCGAAACGCTACCTCATCGCAGAACGCAAGAAGCAAATTGAAGGTCAGGCCCGCTGGCATTCCAAGAACGATCAACATCAGCGGATGCGGCGGGCGATTCTCCGCGAGGTACTCTTCGAACTCGGTCATTTGTTCCGGCGGCACCAGCGAGCGTTTGTTTTCGATCAGCTGCTCGACGGTGAGCACGGGCTCGTAGCCAGCCCACCAGGTGACCAGCACGCCCACGGCCAACACCACGACCGGTAGCAGCCATGCCACCAACCACCACCGATTCACCGCCAAGCGAATCCCGAGCGGCTCGAGGATCGGTTGCTTGAGCACAGGCCCTTGCATGAACAGGACGGCGATAAGCGCAGGAAAGGCGTACCAGAACGCCACCGCGCGCCCGGCCGCGCCGGTCCACTCGATCCCTTGCGACCACATCACGAAAACCGGCGTCCAGCTCCCGACGGCCATCAGTACAAAAGGAATCCCGATCAGCCGCGTTCTCGTGGCCCGAAAGCTCACCGAAACCGTTTCCAGGCGGCAAGCTCGGCATCTTGAAACGCGGCGTAGCGCTTTTGCAGGCGAATGAGCTCCCCGTAGATGCGCGGCATTTGCGATGCAAGGGCGAGCAATACTTTGCCGGTAGCTTCGGCGTCGCCGGCTGCGCGGTGGGCTCGTTCGAGTGCGATCCCGAGGTGCGCTGTCACGTCCCCGAGCTTGCGACTCGAAAGCTCTTTGAGGATCTCGCGTGCCCAGACGAGTGGATCGATCCACACGACGTCGTCTCGTGCGGCTGGCGGCATATCTCCCGCCGTCATCCCCTCGGGAGCCGCGCGCGCGAGCTCTGCCTTCAAGAAACCGCGATCGAAGTCGGCGTTGTATGCGACCGGAAGCCTTCCTTGCATGAGCTCTAGGATTTGGGGCATGACGGTAGCAAAGTCGGGTGCACCTCGGAGCTCCTCGTCGGTGATCCCGTGTACGGCCCGCGATTCTTCGGGTACGGCAATTCCGGGATTGATCAGCAAACCCTCGCGTCGGGTCGCCTGCCCTTTGTCGAAGCAAACGATTCCGATTTCGATGACGCGGGCGATTTCAGGGTCGCGCCCGGTCGTTTCGAAGTCGATCACTACCAAAGGAACGTCTTCCCATGCCATCCCAGGCTCGAACTCGTGGCACAGACCTTCGACGTTTTGAATTGCCTCGGCGATCAGGTCTGCGATCCCCGGGTAGTGGCGCCCCGTAGGAAAGCACCCGCATACATCGGAACGTCCCCGCACGCGGGGAAGATGCACCGTATAGCCGCCTGGGTGCAAGTCGGATAAACAATGCGCGTGACCTTCCCCTATCGAACGCGATTCGCGCCTTCGCCGACCGGGAGATTGCATCTGGGGCATGCGCGCACGTCCCTCGTGACCTGGCTTCGGGCGCGCAAGGCCGGAGGACAGATCGTGATGCGGATCGAGGACATCGATGGGCCACGGGTTGTCCGAGGTGCGGCCGATGCAATCTGTCGGGACCACGAGTGGCTTGGGCTCGACTGGGATGAAGGACCGGTTTTCCAATCGCTGAGAAGCGAAGCATACGAGGCGGCGCTCGACACGTTGAATGAAGCCGGGCTGATCTACCCTTGCACTTGCTCACGAAAAGAGATCGCCAAGATCGCCAGCGCTCCGCATGGCGACGACGGCCTTCGCTATCCGGGAACCTGTCGCGGCGGGCCGACGAAACCCGGACGACCTCCTGCGCTTCGATTTCGCTTCGACGACCCGTCGCCAGGGTTCGAAGACCTCTTGTGCGGAGCCTATCCGGAGGGGTCGGTAGGCGGCGACTTCGTGCTTCGCCGCTTCGACGGAATCTGGGCGTACCAACTTGCAGTCGTGGTCGACGACGCGGACATGGGCATCACCGAAGTCATCCGCGGTGCCGATCTCGTTTCGTCGACTCCGCGTCAGATTGCTCTATTCAACTCGCTCGGTCGACCCGTTCCGAAGTTCGCGCACGTCGGATTGGTGGTCGACCAAGAGGGCGTGCGTCTCTCAAAGCGACATGGAGCGACGGCGATCGCAGCGCTCCGCGGTGCTGGACGCTCCGCGGAGGAGGTGATTGGCGAACTTGCGTGGTCGATCGGAGTCACCACGACCCCGGCGCCGATTCGGCCTGAAGAGTTGGTTTCGCGTTTTTCCCTTGATGAGATTCCCCGCTCCCCGTTCGTGTGGAATCCCAGGGGTTGACTTTTCCTCGATTTTCGACCCTGATTCACGAACGATCATGTGCTGAGGAGTCCAACATGACATCGAGCGAAAGGCTGATGGAAATCGCCGAGCGACTTGTGGAGCTCGACCCTGTCAGGACCTACCCAGAGCGTGGCGCAGGTTTGATCGCCGGTTTGGTGGGCGCAGCCGCATACCGCCTTGACCGTGCAGACCGGGAAGGGCTCAACAGCGAGTCGACTCTCACTACCACCGAGCCCACGATCTCACTTCCTCTTCGCCAAGGTCGTACGCAGGTCGGTATCCTTCATCTCGAGATCGTCGGCGACGCACCTGCCGGGAACCAGCTCGAGCTTCTCAAGTGGGCTTCGCGTCTCTATGCAAGAGGCCTTGACTACGTGGACCGGCTTGCCGACGAGGGCGGGCGTCGTCCGGGCGAAGCCGTGGAGCAGACACTGCGTCGCGCGCCGTTGACACCACGTGAGCGCGATGTGGTTACACTCCTGGTTGCTGGGTCGAGCACACGCGAGATCGCACGCGAGACAGGCCTTACCGTCTCGACGGTGAATACGTATTTGAAGCGAATCTTTTCAAAGCTCGGCGTGCATTCGAGGGTTGAGCTGATTGCCCGGATGGCTGGGACCGCTACGATCCCACCGCGCTCGAGCTACGAGGCGCCTCCCCACCCGGATTGATGGATCGAGACGACCAGTTGACTCATTTGGATCGCGACGGACAGGCCCGCATGGTCGACGTCGGCGCGAAAGGCAAGACCGCCCGCGAAGCCAGGGCGCGCGCGACCGTCCGGATGAAGTCGGAAACACGCCGCGTGCTGCTGTCTGGGGAGGTTCCCAAGGGCGATGCGCTCGCGACCGCACGCGTCGCAGGAATACAGGCGGCAAAGCGAACATCAGAGCTCATTCCACTTTGCCATCCGCTTGCGATCACGGGCTGCGACGTAGTTTTTCACCCGGCGGATGACGACGAGCGTTTCGTGATCGAGGCGTCCGTGCGCTGTGCGGACCGAACTGGGGTCGAAATGGAAGCTCTTACGGCGGCGTCCGTCGCGGCGCTGACCCTCTACGACATGCTCAAGGCGATCGACCGCAGCATGGCGATCGAAGAAGTCGTTTTGCTCGAAAAGAAGGGAGGTCGGAGCGGTGACTATCGGCGAGACCTCTAGTCGCGCCGGACGATCCTTCGAAGCGCATGCCAGTCTTGCGGGGAGAGCTCACGGGTGGCAATCAGAGTTCCCAGCACTCCCGCGAAACCGATAGCCAGGGCCGCGAGGGCAAGCACCGGAGAGGTGTGGGGAACGGCGGCCGCGACGACATAGCCAACCCCAGCCGCCAACGCGGCTCGAACCCAAGTCAGCACTGGGATGAATACACCGAAGAGAAAGTGGATCGCTAGCGCTGAACCTGCGAGCGCGACCATCATCCCGATAGCAGTACCGGTTGCTGCTGCCGCAAGGGTGTCTGAGCCAAGACCAGCCCGCAGGATCAAGAGCCGGTTCGCGACGACGACCGCCAACAACGCCACCCCGGCAATGCCCGCCGCAAGCGACGGCTGACCGGCACCACTGATCGCGGTGGCAGCGACGGCGAAGAGCGCAAAGGCGGCGACGCCAAAAATGAGGATCGCGAGCGCCGGCGCACCTGCGACGTAGTCCGCTGGGTACGCGAGCCGCACCACGCCCTCCGCTGCGCCCGAAATCGGGGCCGCAACCGACAAGAGCAAGACCAAGGACAACCGCATGGCATTTTGAATGGTCGAGCGTGCGGCGTCTCGATCTCCGAGCGACGTAGCCTTGCTGATCATCGGAAACACGATGAATGTCATCGAAATGACCAGTTGGTAGGGGACAAACGCGAAAGTCTGCGCGGCACGATAGTAGCCGACGTACTGATTGGCGACGTCGACTGCCACTTGAGCAGTGGTCGCGCTCATGAGCGCGATTTCAGTGGCCGTGCGCTTGAGCACCTGAATGTCGATCAACAAAATGCCGTTAAGGCAGACCTGGTAAGTCCAGATCGGCGCCATGAAGCCAATCCAGCGCCGAAGGGCGACTCCCTTGCCCGGTCTTCCCCAACCCACCCAGATCAATGCGATCGACAGAATCGACGCGGCCGCGGTTGCAAAACCGATTACGGCTCCGACCGCACCAAGACCGATAGCCGCGCCCGCGAGGATTCCGGTAGTGCGCAGCGTCGAAAATGTGATGTCGAGCCGAGCCTGTTTTCCAAACAAATGGCGCCCGTTGAGGTTGCCTACGATCGCCGCATAGAGCCCATATGCGAACACCATGGCAGACGCGACGCGCAGCAACGGGGTCAGCTGTTCGTCGAGGAGCACACGTGAAATGGCCGGTGCGAGGACGAACAGAGTCACCGCCAATGAGCCGCCGACCAGGGTTTGCACCCGGAGCGCCTGCCGAAGCGTAACGGCAGCATTGCGCTCGTCCTCACTTACAAACTTCGAAACCGACTGGATCGTTGCGACGATCAGGACGTTGTTGAAAATCGACACTCCGCTCATTGCAGCGGAGTACAAGCCAAACTCTTTCGCCTCGCCGAAGATACGCGGCAACAAGAGCTGGACCGCGTAGCCGGTGACGATGAAGAAGATCTTAGCCCCGGCGATCGACATCAAGCCCCGCCCCGCTCGTCGGGCATCGTCGGAGGAATCCATCGCGGCGGGTTGTGACGTTCTTGCCAAAGCTGGTCAAGGGTTGACTTGGATCGACGTATGACGCCAATTACGGTCCAGTGAAGATCGTGTTCTTCAAGTCTAGGCGTAGTGCCTACGGCCGTCTGATCTCGGCGGCGGGGGTCCTCGGCGTCGTCCTGATTCTAGGCGCCACGTCGTTTTACGCCGTCGGGGAAGGCCGGTGGTCCTGGTTCGACTGTTTCTACATGACGATCATCACCCTCTCGACGGTGGGCTTCGCCGAAACCCTAGAGGGGATGAACGAAGTTCCCGAAGCTCGCGCCATCACGATCGGCCTGATCGTCCTCGGCAGCGGAACCCTGCTTTATTTCATTTCTAGTCTCACAGCTTTGATTGTAGAAGGTGACCTACAAGGAATTCTGAGGCGTCGGAGCATGCAACGCGCAATCGGTACTTTGAACAAGCACATCATCGTTTGTGGCATCGGAACGACCGGTCACCACATCGCAACGGAGCTCAGCGCAGTCGGGATTCCCTTCGTCGTCGTCGATATCGACCGGGCTCGGCTTGAGGAGCTGTACGAGGAGTTCGAGGGAGGGCTGCTCTATGTCCGCGGCGATGCCACCGATGACCACGTCCTCGAGCTCGCCGGTATCGAACGCGCGAAGGGGGTCATTTCGGCGCTCAACGACGACAAAGCCAACCTCTTTGTGACGATCAGCGCGCGGGCCCTCAACCCGGACGCTCGCATTGTCGCAAAGTCCATCGAGTCCTCGACCGAGGCCAAGCTCCGACGAGCGGGCGCCGACGCTGTGGTCGCTCCGAACTACATCGGTGGCGTGCGGCTCTTCGGCGAAATGGTGAGCCCCAAGACGGTGGATTTCTTGGATCGAATCGTCCGGTACGGGAGCGGGATCAGTGTGGGCATTGAGGCGATCGACATCCCCGAGGGCAGCCCCCTGGCTGGCAAACGCCTAGCCGAAACCGATATTCGAAAAGCGGGCGCCTTGGTCGTTGCCGTGCACCGCGCCGATGGCGACTACGTCTACAACCCCGGCAGTGAGCACCTGCTCCAAGAGGGCGATTCACTGATCGTTTTGGCCGAGTCGCAGGACGTCATAAACCTGCGGGCGAACGTCGTAGCGGGACCTTGACGGGCTCCGCGCCATGGTTAGGTTGGCTCAAATCCGGCGCTGATCCGGACCAAAAGGAGACAAGGAAACATGGGAAAGATTATCGGCATCGACCTCGGAACGACGAACTCCGTCGTAGCGGTGATGGAGGGCAAAGACCCCAAGGTCATCGTTAATGAGGAGGGTGACCGGATTACCCCGTCCGTGGTGGCTTGGGACGACCAAGGCGAAGTTCTCGTCGGTCAAATCGCCAAGCGGCAGGCGATCACGAATCCAGAGGGAACGGTCTACTCCACCAAGCGCTTCATGGGTCGCCGCTTCGACGAGCTAGGCGATGATGCGACGCGCATGCCCTACAAAGTTATCAAGCGCGACAACGGCGACGCTGGGTTCGAGGTGCGCGGCAAAGAGCTGTCGCCCCCGGAGGTGTCTGCGCAGGTCCTCCGCAAGCTGAAGAAGGCGGCGGAGAACTATCTGGGCGAGCCCGTCACCGACGCGGTCATCACCGTGCCTGCGTATTTCAACGACTCCCAGCGGCAGGCGACCAAGGACGCCGGCAAGATTGCCGGGCTCGACGTCAAGCGAATCGTCAACGAGCCGACGGCAGCCGCCCTGGCATATGGCCTCGACAAGACCGAGGACCATCTCATCGCGGTCTACGACTTCGGTGGCGGTACGTTTGACATTTCGATCCTCGAAGTTGGCGACAAGGTCGTCGATGTGGTGAGCACCAATGGTGACACCCACCTCGGTGGCGATGACATCGACGAGAAGATCATCAAGTACCTGATCGCCGAATTCAAAAAGGACACCGGTATCGACGTGAGCGCGGACAAGATGGTCCTCCAGCGTCTCAAGGACGCCGCGGAAAAGGCCAAGATCGAGCTCAGCAACAAGCTCGAGACCACGGTCAACCTGCCTTTCCTCACCGCCGACGCCTCCGGCCCAAAGCATCTCAACATTCGGCTCACGCGCGCGAAGCTCGAGTCGATGATCGAAGATTTGGTTCAGCGCACGCTCGAGCCGGTGAAGAAGGCGCTCTCCGACTCTGGAAAGACGGCGGCGGACATCGCCGAGGTCGTGCTAGTCGGTGGGTCGACCCGTATGCCGATCGTTCAGGAGACCGTGACCAAGTTCTTCGGCAAGGAGCCTCACAAGGGCGTGAACCCGGATGAGGTCGTAGCGCTTGGTGCCGGTGTTCAGGCAGGTGTTCTATCTGGTGATGTGCAGGACATGGTTCTGCTCGACGTCACCCCGCTCAGCCTGGGCGTCGCGACCCTCGGCGGCGTGATGACGGCGCTCATCTCGCGTAACACTACCATTCCAACTCGCAAGGAAGAGGTGTTTTCCACGGCCGAGGATAGTCAGACGAAGGTCGAGATTCACGTTCTTCAAGGCGAGCGTGCCGAAGCGAACAACAACCGTACGCTCGGCCGCTTCCATCTCGAGGGAATCATGCCTGCGCCGCGAGGGATCCCAAAGATCAAAGTCACCTTCGACATCGATGCGAACGGCATTCTGTCGGTGACGGCAAAGGACGAAGCGACCGGCAAAGACCAGAAGGTCACTATCACGTCAAACAGCGGCCTCTCCGACGACGAGATCGACAAGATGGTCGAAGATGCCGCTGCCCACGAGGAGGAGGACAAGAAACGCCGCGAAGCAGTCGAGACTCGCAACAAGGCCGACCAACTCGCGTACGGCGTTGAGAAGGCTCTCGAGGAAGTGAAAGAGAAGCTTCCTGCCGAGAAGGTGGCGGACGTCCAGGCCAAGGTGAAGTCGCTTCGCGACGCGATTGAAGCCGACGACACCGCCGCGATCGCTTCGGGCTCCGAGGCGCTCGAGGCGGCCATGAAAGAGATCGCCGAGGTAGCGTACAGCGCTGCGGCTGGCGCGGGCAACGGTGCTCCTGAGGGCGCTCCCGCTTCCGACGATGGCGGCAAAGGTGATGACGACGTCATCGACGCTGAATTCGAAGAAGGCGACTAAACCCACTTTTAGAAGTGCTTCACCGACCCCGCCCGGCCCTGCGCCGCGCGGGGTTCTTCATTGGGGTTGCTCCCCCCCTCCGTCGCCCCTAGCCTTACCAAACCGCACGAATAGGGGGCCACTCCCCTTTTTCCGGGGGTTAGTATTTGATGCCGGCTTTCGACATTCCCTTCTTTGGCACGCTCATCCTCTGTCTGATCTTGGTGAGCGCTTCATACACGATGGCCATGGCGATGGGCGCCGGGAGTGGTCGCCCACACCTGCTTCCGTCGGCCCGTTGGGGCACGTACGCCACCTGCGCCTTCCTTCTCGTCGCGGTTTGCGTGCTTGCCTACGCCTTCCAGGTCCACGACTTCCGGATTCGATACGTCGCACGGTATAGCGACAGGTCCATGCCCTGGTGGTACTTGATCGCCTCACTTTGGGGTGGGCAAGATGGTTCGCTTCTTTGGTGGGCATTCCTGCTTGGGGGCTACACCTTTTTCGCGACCCGCTGGCTCCGCGGCCGCCACATGGAGCTTCAGCCGTGGATCCTCGCGACGTTGATGAGCATCGTGATTTTCTTCATCGTGCTGATGCTGTTTTCCGCGAATCCCTTCGCGACGTACATCCGCACGACACCGGGGGACGGGGAGGGCCTCAACCCGCTGCTTCAGAACTACTGGATGGCCATCCATCCGCCAAGCCTTTACCTGGGTTTCGTCGGCTGGTCCGTACCCTTTGCCATCCTGATCGCCGCGCTCGTCACCGGACGCCTCGGCAACGAGTGGGTTCGGGCTGCGCGGCTTTGGTCGATGATCGCATGGACGTTCCTGTCACTTGGCCTTTTGCTCGGCTGTCTGTGGTCTTACGAGGAGCTCGGTTGGGGTGGGTACTGGGCGTGGGACCCAGTCGAGAACGCGTCCTTCCTGCCTTGGCTCGTGGGCACCGCGTACCTGCATTCGGTCTTGATCCAGGAACGCCGCCACATGATGAAGGTGTGGAACGTTTTCCTCCTCGCCCTGACCTTCGTGATGACGATTTTTGGGACGTTCCTGACCCGATCGGGGCTCATCGCCAGCGTCCACTCGTTCGCACGCTCCGACATCGGCCAGTACTTCGTTTGGTATCTCGGGTTCCTGATCATCGGCATTGCCCTTTTGATGATCTGGCGCTTGCCCAAGCTCAAGGCCGCCAACGAGATCGAATCACTGGTAAGCCGCGAGTTCGCCTTTCTCCTGAACAACTGGGTCTTGCTTGGGATGATGGTGTTCGTGCTGATCGCCACCACGTTCCCGCTACTGAGCGAATGGCTCCGGGGTGAAGAGGTCACGGTGGGTCCGGGCTTCTACAACAAGTGGATGGTGCCGCTCGGGCTCATACTCCTGTTTCTTGCAGGGCTTGGCCCCTTGGTGGCTTGGCGAAAGGCGACGGGTTCCAATCTCGCGCGCGCCATGTTGTTCCCACTCGGCGCCGGCTTGGTCGTGGCGGTCCTGCAGCTCTTGTTCGGCGCGCGACTCGGGTTTCCGCCCATCGTCGAACCAACCGAGATCTACGACACGATGACCGGGACGATTCTCGCCTGGACGGCAGCGGTGGCGCCTGTCGTCTGTTTTGCGACTTGCGGTTTCGTACTCGCCAGTGTTGCTCAGGAGTTCATGCGCGGCGTCCGTGTTCGCATGGGCAGGGGCGAGGATGCCTTTACCGCGTTGACCCGCCTCGTGTCGAAGGGCCGGCGGCGATACGGCGGGTACATCGTTCACGTTGGCGTGGTCTTCATGTTCATCGGATTTACGGGGGCCGCGTACGACGTCGAGCAAGAAAGCGCGCTTCGGCCCGGAGAGACCATGTCGATCGGATCGCACACCGTTCGGTACGACCAGCCTCGCATGGAGGCCGATCCAAACAAGCGGATGATCTTCACCGACATGACCCTTCTCGACGATGAAGGGCAGCCAAAAGGTGAGGTCGCGCCGGCGAAATTCATCTACCGAACGCATCCGCAAATGCCGACGACTGAAGTTGCAATCCGCAGTCGCCCCGCCGAGGACGTCTACGTGATCATGAGCACCGTCGACCCGTCCACTCGCCGCGGGACGTTCCGTGTGATCATTCGGCCGTTGGTGGCTTGGATTTGGTTTGGGGGCATCGTCCTTCTGCTCGGGGCGATTCTGAGTATGTGGCCGACCGCGAGAGATTTGGTACGCGCGCCAACCCCTACGCAGGGGAGGGCTCGTTTTTCGCCAGCAACCGCCGTGGTGGCGTTGGCGATTGCGGTGGCCACGATGTTGGCGTTGGTTGGTGTCGCGTCGGCACAAAACGACAGCACCAGCTCGCTTCACGCGGGCAGCGTCGTGATCAATGATCCGACCGAGCGCCAACTGTTCGGGCGGCTGCTCTGCCAATGCGGCGATTGCGCGAGGCTTCCTCTTGACACCTGCGCGTGCGGCTGGGCCGATGACAAGCGTTCAGAGATTCGTGAGTTGATCGCCGCGGGGGAGGACCCGACCGGCATCCAAGAATCCTACAGAGCCGAGTTTGGCGCCAAGGCGCTCGCGATTCCGTCGGACAAGGGCCTTGACCGAGCGCTCTGGGCGGTCCCCTTGGCGGCGATGGCGTTTGCCATTGGTTTGATCATCATAATGGGGCGTCGCTGGCAAAGACGCGGCGAGGAGCTTCAGGTCGTCGCGACGGCCACTGCCCCGAGCGAGCTTCGATACGACTCCCGGCTCGACGACGAGCTCGAGCGGTTCGAGGAAGACACATGAGTGATGTGCTCCCGTGGATCTTCATCGTTGCGGCGGGCGCTGCGATCCTGGTTGGGCTCGGCAGTCTGTGGCTGAGCTTGAGCTTGGCGCTTTCGGACCAGACGCTAGGCGATGTCCGCGCGCAGTTGACCTCCGATGCGCGCCGAGCCCTGCTCACAGAAAAAGAGGCGCTTCTTCAGGAGCTTCGCGATGTGGCGTTTGAGCATGATGCGGGCAAGCTGTCCGACCAAGACTTCGAAGAGCTCAACCAGAAGTTGAGAGCGCAGGCGCGGCACGTACTCCACCGGCTGGACCAAAGTGCCGAGGGGTTTCGCAGCGAAGCCGAGGCGCTGATCACACAGCGACTCGGCGGCTCCAAGGAAGACCCTTGATGCGCAAAGCGGCGTTGTTCGGGCTTTTTCTGTGGGGCTCGGCCTTCGCCTCCGCTCAGCAGGATCAAACCGTCATCAACCGCGTCGTTGGAGATGTTCCGCCGATCGCGGTTTCCGAAGCCGACCCGGAGTTGCCACCCGGCACAATCGTGGCGGAGGTCGTCGATGAGACTGGGGAGCCAGTTCCGGAAGCGGCCGTGCGTCTCGGTCTAATGGAGCAATCCGGTGGACGCCAAAGTGAGGCATGCGTCACCAATGCCGAGGGCCGCTGTGACTTCAACGAGCTTTCCACGGACTCCTCGCATTCATATCGCGTCAATGTGCCCTACAACGGGGCGCGCTACAGCTCCACGCCTTTTCGGCTCGACCCCCAGCGCGGCCAGCGCGTTCGGATCACGCGACTTCCGACCACCACGAACGACCAGCGCATGTTCCAGGTACTCGGCCGTACGATGATCGAGTTCAAAGAAGACCGCGCTCGCATCACCCGAGAAGCTCGGCTCACCAACCTCGGGGATGCGACCTACGTGTTTCCCGACGGTGGGCTTGCCATCCGACTGCCCAAGGGGGCAATGGCGTTCGATTCGCGAGCGATGATGACAGACCAGCGCGTCTCGGGGACCGAAGAAGGGCTCGAGATCCGTGGGTCGCTCCCACCAGGCAGGACGACGCTGACCTGGGCCTACGATGTCCCTGTTGCGGGGAATACGCTCACGCTCGAGCAACCGGAGCCGTTTCGCACGATGGAGTATCAGGTCATCAGCGATTACATCGACGGGATGAGCCTCGAGGTCGAAGGTTTTACGGTCGCCCGGATCCACGAAGGAGGAGATCGACGCTTCCTGGTTGCTGGCGTGATGAGGCGGCCGGGGGAGCCGCCGATCGACTCCCTTCGGATCCACATCCGCGGAATTCCGGGAGGGGGGCCCCTGCCGTACTTGGCGTCGATGGTTGCTTTCGCTTTTCTCCTACTTGGACTGGTCCTCGTCTTCCGTCGGTCCGACCCGAGTCAGGCGATTGTGAGAGCACGGGCGGAACGACGAAAAGAGCTGCTTGACGAGATCGCGGCCCTCGAAGCGGACCGAAAGGCCGAAACGGTCGGGCCGACGTTTTATGAGCACCGACGACGGGAGCTGACCGATGAGTTGGCGATCCTGCTTCGCATGCAAAGCGAGGCAAAGGGTCATTGATCCGCAGCCGCAGGGCGCGTATGTTCGCCGCCCATCGCCGAAAACAAGAGGGGAGCCATGGCAGAAGGCCTGAATCGCGTGATTCTAATCGGGAACCTGGGCACCGACCCGGAACTCAAATACACCCAAAACGGACAAGCGGTGTTGCGCCTCCGCTTGGCCACCACCGAGTCGTACCTGAACAAGGCGGGCGAGCGACAGCAACGCACCGACTGGCATACTGTCATCATTTGGGGCAAGCGCGGCGAGGCTCTCAACAATATCCTCTCCAAGGGCCGACCCATCTGTGCAGAGGGCCGTATTCAGTATCGTCAGTGGGACGACAAAGACGGCAACAAGCGCAACTCGACCGAGATCGTAGCCACGAACATCGTCCTTCTTGGCGGGCGTCGCGACTCTGGCGCACCCAGCGACTCCGCAGGCGGGGGCGGGAGCAGTGCCTCACCGGCGGCCGACGAGTTTGGCGACGACGACATCCCGTTTTGACGGCGCCAGTGCCAGTGCCAGTGTCGGTGCCAGCGGCATGTCGGTGCCAGTGTCAGTGAGAGCGGCCGTGTTTGTGCTGGTCAGTCGGCGGAGGTGACCGGGGACGCTTGGGGGGTCGTGATCGCTTCGATGTGCTCTTTTTGGAGCGCGGCCTCGAGGGCGGCTTTCTCGGCCCTCTTTTGTTCACGGGCCTCGCGCGCCAATCTCGTCTTTTCGGAGATGTAGCCCGCGGATGCCGCGACCACGATCGCGATCTCGACCGCCATGGCCATGCCTGTGTAGACCCCCGGCTCCCCGCCTTTGACCAGTGCCAAAATCCGTCCACCGGCGACCCCCGAGGCGCACACGACGAAGGCAAGCGTCGCTGCGAGGCGGAGTCGTTGGAAAGCTGCGCCGATGAGGGCGAACGTCCCGAGTGCCGGCCAGAGGCCCGCGTTCACCGCAAGTGACTCGATGTAGAGCTCACCGTGCTGAGGTCCGCTCAGACCCATCCAATCGGGCAGGTAAGACCCCGCGAAAAAGCTCATGAGGCCCCACCCGATGGACCCCAGCCCCAGTACGATCAGCACACCCCTGGCCATGCTTACCGTATAGCGCCGTTCGCTTTTCAAAGAAAGTTAGTCCAGTCTTGTCGTGTGCCGAAGGTCCGCGCTGACGTGTTGCTAACGGAAAAGGGGCACGCGCCGTCTCGAGCTCGTGCCCAGGCGTTGATCCTCGCAGGAAAGGTCTTCGTTGGAGAGAGGCGCATCGAGAAAAGCGGTGAACCCCTCGATGCTACGTGTGCGATAGAAGTCCGCGAGCCGGACCATCCTTTCGTGTCGCGCGGCGGCGTCAAACTCGAAGGCGCGCTTGACGCGTTCGAATACGACCCCCGCGGGAAGGTCGTCGCCGATTTCGGAGCCTCCACCGGGGGCTTCACCGATTGCTTATTGCAACGGGGTGCGAGCGCGGTGTTCGCAGTCGATGTCGGGTACGGTCAGCTTCACGATAGACTCCGACGGGACTCTCGCGTGGTCAGCATGGAACGGACCAACGCGCGCAACCTAACTCTCGACGACTTTCCAGGGCCCGTTGATCTCGTCGTGATCGACGCGTCCTTCATTGGCCTCGAAAAGTTGCTTCCAGCCGCGTACGCGATTCTCGTTCCGAATGGAGACGTGCTGGCCTTGATCAAGCCGCAGTTTCAGGTCGGCCAAGCCCAAGTGGGAAAGGGTGGCGTCGTTCGCGACATGGAGGTACGGCGTGAGGCGGTGAGAGCACTCGTACGAGATGCTGAAGCGATCGGTTTTGACCGCGTTGCCGAGGCCGACAGTGTCATCACAGGCCCAAAGGGCAATCAGGAGACGTTCATTTGGCTTCGTCGTCCTTCGCGGGGACGCGCACCATAAATGCGTCTTCGAACGGCATCCAACCCTTGTTTACTCTGCTCTTGCGAACTTTGATCCACCACGTTTGCTCGCACGCGAATGGCTGGTTGGCGCTCACACCCTCGAACGAGTCATCGAGTGTGCACTTCGTCCACGCCGGGCCATCGTCGGTTTGGATCATGCAGGAGCCACGTGAGTTGTAGAAGAGGAAGTTAGCCATGCTGCCGGCCGCAACCGCTTTGGTCGTGCGTTCGATTTGGACGCCTTGGTCCCAGACTTTTCGAGTGACAAACATGTCGTGTTTGGCCAGCACCAGACGAGGCTTCCGAACGACGATCTCGCTGTCCTCGACCTCGATCGGGTCGCCCTCTTTCCATGTCACCGTCGCCGTGACAAAGGCCGCGTGTCTCGGCTTCAGCTTGAGCCTCATCTTCTTGTAGTGGTCGCCCCAGCGTACGTTGCGCGCCTCGGCGGGGAAGGGCCAGGCGTGCTTCACGACCGCACTCGACTCGACATCGTGGTCGCATCCGCCCATGCCCTCCTCCGCGTAGGCCAGGATCTTGCCGACGTGGCTTGGGTTCTCAGTTGTCGGTGTGCTCGTCGCTTTGGTGCAGCCACCCACGAAGCTAGAGAGCACGGCAACTGTGACGATCCATTGCGTATGCATGATGAAATGGTTCCCGGGGGTGGATTCGAACCACCATTCACAGGTCCAAAGCCTGTTGTCCTGCCCTTAGACGACCCGGGAGCGATTTTCCTCATAACACGGGTAGGCTCCCCCACAAGGTTCGACTACGAGGGCTTGCAGTTGAGTCGCCAAAAATGCGATACACGAGCCAACTCGGGCCCCCGAGGATTGTTCACGTGAGCAGCGATTTGAAATACACGAAGTGGCTCCTTTGGTTCGCGGAGCTCGGAGCCCTCGCCCTCTTGTGTGCGTGCGGTCGGGCAAACACAGAGCAACGGCTCGATGCAATCGAAGAGACCGTGCAATACGAGGCTCCGAGAACGTATGCCCCACCGAACCTGGACGAGTACTCCGCCAAAGGCGTGTCCCTTGCCTCGCTCCCTATAGCGCACACGGTGTACGTGCCTATCTACTCGCACATCTACCATGACGGAGGCCGTCCTTATCTGCTCGAAGCCACACTCAGTGTGCGCAACGCCGACATCCGGAGCCCACTCTACCTGAGCGCCGTCTACTACTACGATACCGGTGGGAGGCTCTCGAGTAAGTACGTCGACCAGCTCATTCGTCTAGGACCCCTGCAGACAATCGAGTTTCTCGTCCAACGTCATGACATCACCGGCGGTTCGGGAGCGAACTTCATCGTCGAATGGCACGCGAGCGACGCTAGCGTCGAGGCGCCGTTTGTCGAAGCGATCATGGTCGGTCGGTCCGGCACCAATGCCATCTCGTTTGCGAGCCCCGGCCGCACTCTCGGGGAAACGACCTCAGAGTAGGGTCCGCACCCTACCTCACCCGCGTGATTGGGGGCGGCAGATAGAGCGGAGACCCCAGCGCTTCCGGTTTTGGTACGTACATTCGGAACTGAAGAGACAAAGGGCCGTTCGGTGCGGGGAGCCAGTTGCTTTCTTGCGTCTTTCCCGGTGATTCGTGCTGGATGTAAAGGGTGAGCGATCCGTCTTTTCCGAACCGAAGCTTACTCCGGTCGCCAATCGAGTAGCGATCGATTGGGTTTGCGACCATCAGCTGGTCGGGGAGGCTGTACATCGTCATCGACCAAAAGGCATCGACCGGCGGCAGCTCACCCTTTTTGAAGTGCAAGACGTACCGGTGCGACCCGTCGAGTGAATCGCCTGACGCGTCGCTCTTGCTCATCGGGTAGTATGCTTCCTCCGCGTCGTTTCCGTACAGCCCGAACATCGCAGCCGCAGCGCGAACCAGGTATCTCCCTTCCATGGCTTCGGGGTCTCCAAACAAGCCTATGGCCCCTTGCCAGCCTCCCTCTGTGCGGCTGGTGACGCCCTTTAGGTTGGAAGGATTGAGGGCCGCCTTGGATACTTCGACGAGCGCAGCGCCCACCCCGTCGTCGATGGCGTCACGCATGGCCGGAGCCAACCGCGTTGACGCCGAGAGCTGCCCGGGCGTGACTCCGATCAGCGCGAAACGCGTCATCAGGGCCTGCTCGCTCGGCGGCACCCTGGCTTGGTTCAGCAAGAAGTTGAAGTAGTCGATGAAGCCCGCCGACTTTGCCTTTTTTGCGTCGAATCTCGGAAACGTGATTCCCGAAGCGACCGGGACCCGTGACCGTCCAAGAAAGACGTTCATCGGTGTGAGGTGGTAGCCTTGCTGTATCTTCATGACCGGAGGGACGTCGTCCGGTCCGTTCACGCCTGTGCGGATGATGCAGTAGACGAAGTTGCTATTGCTCCTGAAGACCCGGCTTACATCGCCTGGCTTGGTACCCTGCCACTGTGGTCCCGCGACCAGATAGCTCCCGGCTTTCGACCCCGTTGTGCGAGTGCCGATGTAGCCGAGGTTGTTGGTGAACATGTCGACGAGTTGTATCGAGAAGTATCGGTCCTCGATCCGCGGCACCGTGACGACAACTGGCTGCGAACGTAGATCGAGCCATGCAAACGAGTAGAGCGTGTCGTTGTTTGGCCGAACGACATCCTTGAAGTCCGGCCCCAGGAGCTCGGTCTTGTGTACGAGTTGGTTGAAGGGTGCGACGTAGCCTGGGCCGCCCCTTTCAATCGCTTGGCCGTACATCGTCCGATAGTTTTCGAGCATCGGGAACGCATAGACATAGGCCTCTTGCGCAATCGCCTTGGCGTCCTCGAGCGAAACCGCCGAGGCTTCTTGTGCGGTCTCGGGGGCCGGACCGACATCCTTAGCGCACGCACAAAGAGCGAAAAGAAGCCAGCCTGCAATGACGAATAGCCTGGCGCGCATCGGTCTCCCTATCGCACTTGCCTGCACTCTGCGTCAACCCAATAGAGTACTAGTGCCAGCATCAGTGCCAGTGACCGTCGGCGTCGGAATGACACCTACGGCCGGACGGGATATCGTTTCATTTCCGTGAGCAAGCAGAAGCTAGAAAAGCCACGCGTCGCGATCGTCGGCGGCGGTTTTGGAGGTCTTGCAGCTGCGAAGGCGCTCAAGCACGCCAATTGTGAAGTCGCGATCATCGACCGTCACAACCACCATCTATTTCAGCCGTTGCTCTACCAAGTTGCGACCGCCGCGCTCTCTCCTGGGAATATCGCCGCGCCGATTCGGAAGATCGTCCGTCGACAAGCCAACTGCGAAGTGATCATGGCACCGGTCACCAGCGTCGACCTCGGATCGCAGACGATTCAACTAGAGGATGAACCCTACAGCTACGACTACCTGGTCTTGGCGACGGGAGCCGAGACGAACTATTTCGGCAATGACGACTGGGCGATGCACGCTCCCGGAATGAAAACGATCGACGAAGCCATCAACGTGCGCGCGCGATTCCTGTTGGCGTTCGAGCAGGCGGAGCTCGAACAAGATGCCAACGCTCAACGGGCGGCCCTTACCTTCGCCATCGTTGGGGCGGGCCCGACTGGGGTCGAAACGGCCGGTGCACTTGCCGAGATCGTCGAATCGGTACGAAAAGACTTCCGCCATATCGATACCACCACGTCCCGCATCATTTTGCTGGACTACGCTGACCGTATCTTGACCGCGTTTGACCCCGAACTGTCAGCCAAGGCGCAGAGACAACTCGAGAACCTGGGAGTGACCGTCATGCTCGGCGCCAGAGTGACCAAGGTGGATGAAAGGGGCCTAGCCGCCGAGACCCCAGACGGGGAAGTTCGCATCGATGCCAACAACGTCATTTGGGCCGCGGGCGTGAAGGCGACGCCGATCGGTCAGACCTTAAGCGTCGAGCTCGATCGAACCGGGCGCGTGATCGTCGGGGACGATCTTGCCGTGCCAGGCCATCCCAATGTGTTTGTGGTGGGTGACCTAGCCCACCGCGTCGATCCCAAAACCGGAAATCCAGTTCCCGGGGTTGCACAGGGAGCGCTTCAAATGGGGCAGTTCGCCGGCAAGAAGATCGCCGAGGAGCTACGCGCCGCATCGATGGCGGTGCCGCCGCCGAACCGAGGCGTGTTTGTCTATAACGACAAAGGCGAGATGGCAATCATCGGGCGCAATCGAGCGGTCGCCCAAATCCGAAAGCTCCGCTTCACGGGTTACTTCGCATTCCTTTTGTGGGCCTTCATCCACATCCTTTTCCTGATCGGCTTCCGGCGAAAGCTCACCGTGTTCACCGAGTGGATCTGGCAGTACTTTTTTGGGACGCGCGGGGTGCGGTTGATCACCGGTCGCAGTCGGCTGCCGCGCCGCGT
>CAJHXN010000381.1_pt1 | contig 38943 bp, 31 predicted proteins | sample 9198401 | NCBI WGS metagenome assembly CAJHXN01 (sample SAMEA7708334, study PRJEB35096) | sediment metagenome | biome: marine neritic benthic zone biome [ENVO:01000025]; feature: sediment [ENVO:00002007]; material: shallow marine sediment [ENVO:03000034] sea grass bed [ENVO_01000059] ... | reverse complement strand
CTTCCGAACTGAACTTTGGTGAGTTGGTGGGCGCAACCTTTAGCCGCATGTCGCAAAACGTCGATGAGCTCCATATTCGCGGATACTACGATGTCGCGGTCACCGTCGCGGACGCGATCGTGCAAGACGACCTGCGGAGAAATGCGCTCTTTGGCAGCTGCGTAGATCAGCCGCTCGACAATCATAGCGCCTGCATCGGGAACTTCATTGACACCTTCGGCCTGTGGACTGCGCGCCGCCCGCTGACACAAGACGAACGCAGCTTCTTTCTCGACGCGGTATTTGCAGACGACGGGAATAACTACGCGGCAACGCCGCAAGCGATCCATGACCTGCTCGTAGCCATGTTGGTCTCGCCGACCTTCCTGTACGTCGTAGAAGACCAGGGCACCGAACTCGAGGATGGGCTCTACGAGCTCAGTGCCTATGAGTTGGCTACACGTCTCTCATTGCACTTCTGGAATTCAATGCCGGACGAAGAGCTCTTCGACGCAGCAGCGGATGGATCGCTCCTCACGCCGGCTGGCTACCAAGCGCAGGTAGAACGCGTGTACGCGGACCCCCGGACGAGTGCCACGTTCGATCGATTCTTTTTCGAGTGGCTCGCCCTCTATCGTACGGGCGATCCCTCCGCCGGCATCGAATCGCGCGACCCGCAGAAAATGACTTTCGTCCGGGGATACGATGTCTCACCGGCGCTCCGTGAAAACATGATCAACGAGGTGCTCGACATGACAGAGTACTACCGAGAGTCCGGCACGTTCGAGGACCTTTTCACGAGTAAGGCATCGTTCGCCCGCACCGACGACCTCGCCGCGATCTACGAAGTTCCCATTTGGGATGGCTCCGAGCCGCTGATCGAGTTTCCAAGTGCTGACCGATTAGGCCTGCTTGGTCGCGGAGCACTTCTCACGGCCGCCACCGTGTACACGCACCCGATTCTACGCGGCGTGCGCATTCGCGAGGACTTCTTGTGCGACGAGCTAGGAACGCCCCCAGCCGACTTCAACGCATCACCGGACGAGGTTACGCGCCTGTTGACGACGCGCGATCGCATCGAATCGTTGACCAGCCCTTCGAACTGTAGTGGTTGTCATCAATTCATCAATGGCCTTGGGTTCCCACTCGAAGCCTTCGATGCGCTCGGCCGTCATCGCGCCGACGAAATGATCATCGACACCGATGGCGATGTCACGATGGCCGCACTCGAGCTCGAAGCAACCCCGTTCATCGATGGCCCATCGGACGCCTCCGTGGTGTCTGGGCCGGTGCAGTTGGTTGATGACCTGCTCGACAGCGGAAAGCTGCAAAGTTGTTTTGTCCAACACTACGTCCGGTTCGCCCTCGGCCTTGCCGCCGACCCAGCATACGGGGGAGATGTTGGCACCATTGACGCATTGACCGAAGAAATTACGAACGGGGCGCCACTGGCGAATGTCTTTAAGGGGATCGCCTTCATGCCAGCGTTCAAACAACGTCTGAGAGGAGACGAATCCTAATGCCCGTCCGACAACTCGGTCGGCGCCACTTCCTGTTTGGTACTGGCGGCGCCGTTCTTTCGATTCCCTTCCTTCATTCGCTCGCGCCACGCACGGCGAAGGCGCAGGCCCCGGACCCACGCTTCTTCGTGACCTATCTAACACCCCACGGCGGCGTCTGGCCCGAGCATCTGTACCCCGGCGACCAGGTCCTCAACAACTCCCACAACCTCTACAGCGACCACACGATGCGGTACGGGCGTCTTTCGGCGAGCTCGTCAGGCGGACAAGTCTCGATGTCGCAGGTGCTCACCTGCCCCTCGGGAAACATGCCGCAAAGCCTCGTCGATAAGATGATGCTGATCCGCGGCCTCGATATCCCCTTCTATGTCGGGCACAGCTCAGCGCATGTGCTTGGCAACTATGAGCGACGAGACCAGGGCCCAGACAATGTCGGCCTGTACATCCCGACCATCGACCAAGTGCTTGCGGCTTGGTCAGGTTTCTACGCATCGGGTGATCCGTACTACTTGAAGTCGATGCATGTGGGCGAGGGACTTTCATGGATCGAGCGGTCGGCAGGCGTGCAAGCGATGTCGCCCGCCACAAGCCCTGATGTCTTGTTCCGGACCTTGCTTTCGACTTGGTCTCCGTACCAACCGCAGCCGACGCCCACGCCTACACCGACGCCTACACCGACGCCGACGCCTACACCTACGCCGACGCCGACGCCGTCACCGACACCTACACCTACGCCGTCACCGACGCCTACGCCTACGCCGACACCGACGCCTACGCCTACGCCGTCACCGACGCCTACGCCTACGCCGTCACCGACACCTACGCCGACACCACCGCCGGCTCCGCCACTTCCGATGCCACCCGGAGAAACGCGGACGCATGTCTTGAATCGGGTCGTCGAGCACTACAACGGCTTGGTGAATGGCGCCTTTGGGGATGCGCGCCGATTGAGCTCCAACGACAAAGCCCGACTGACCGACCATATGGACATGGTCTCGGATCTAGCGCGCCGTTTCGACACGAACGCTTCGACGCAAAAGGCTGTTGGCGGAGGAGCGGCCTGTGACCCTCAATCCGCCAATCGCGGCAACACCAACACCGCGGGCGACATGTACTCACCGCAATACACCGACGTGGTGCAATGGCACCGCGACTATAACGCGGTATTCGCGGCTGCCATTTCGTGTGGCGCATGCCGGATCGCAACCGTGCGGGTCGAGAACACGACGTTCCACCACAGCCCAAACTTCGTCGACGACGACCAGCAGTGGCACCAACAGATCGCACACCAGGCGTACTTCTCGAGGACCAAATGGGCGAACGAGGGGACTGGTGGCGAACATCCGCAAGACAGAGTCGTGGTTGCGAACAACAACTTCTACCGAGAAGTCTTTGTCGACCTCATCGGAAAGCTGGATAACATCGACGCGGGGGACGGCACGTCGCTCCTCAACCAGGGCTTAGTGATGTTGGCCCATGAGTCCGGCCCGGAGACCCACGAGTCCGATGCGCTCCCTGTCATCACTGCTGGCAGCGTCAACGGCTACTTCAATACCGGCCACTACTTCGATCTACGAAACCGCAACGGTGCCAAGATGCGCTATGACCAGGGCACCGCCCTTGATGCTCAGCGTCGCCCCGGCATTCTCTATAACCAGTGGTTGTCCAACATTCTGCAATCGATGGGGATGAGCCCGAGCCAGTTTCAGCGAAGTCATCCGCATGGCTGGGCCGGCTACGGCTACACCAACATCGACTCAGCCGAACGCTGGCCAAGCCGGCTAGTGGTCGACGCGAATAAGAAGATCCCCAAGGTCACGTCTGGCACTTAGCCGCGAAGGATTCTAGACAGCCCCCGTGGCTTCCAGGTGTTGGCAGGTGCGCTCGATGCCCTCGTCGACACCTACGGATGGGTTGTAGCCGAGGTCGCGGCGGGCCTTTTCGATGCTGAAATAGTGGTGCGTGCACATGTACCGAATCGCGAAGCGCGTAAGGCCGTCTTCCGCATTCAGTGTCCCTCCCTTGAGCGTGTCGATGCCCTCTATGACGGCCGCTATCGCGTAGACCAAAGATTTGGGTGCGCGATACTTGATCGGCGGGAAACCGAGACGCGCTGCAACCTTCCGAACGAAATCCCAAAACGGCATGGGCTCACCATTCGTGATGAAGTATGCCTGACCCGCGGCGACGCTTCGGACGCCGTCATTCGCGAGTGTTTCATCGGCGAGGATCACGGCGTCGACGAGATTGCTGACATAGGTGTAGTCCGAGAGCCATACGCCCCGCCCCACTTGGACACGGAGCCGCCCCGATTTAGCCTGTTTGAGAAGGGCCGGCATGAAGCGTCGATCCCCGGGCCCGAAGACCACATGGGGCCTGAGCGCGATGGTTGCCACACCGCCGTTTGTGTTGCCGGCGAGCACGTACTTCTCCGCGGCGATCTTGCTGTCGGCATAGGGTGCTTGCGAGACCGATGAGTACGGCAGGCTTTCGTCGCCATTCTCGATGTCTTTCCCTTCGTACACGACGCTCCCCGAGCTGATGTAGACGAATCGCTTGACGCCCTGCCGCTGGGCGGCTTCGAGCATATTCTCGGTGCCGCCGAGGTTCACTGCCCACACGAGGTCTTTTCTGTTTTGCTTGGTATGGACGAGCGAAGCGTTGTGGATGATCGCGTCAACGCCTTTGCAAGCGTCGGAAACCGCGGCTTTGTCCGTGATGTCGATGCGACGGTAGTCGACCCCCTCGACTCGACATTCCCGGGCCAAGTCGATCGCAATGACTTGATCGCCGCGGGCCTTGAGCGCGCGTACGATCTCGGTGCCGACGAACCCGCAGGCACCAGTAACCAGGCTCACCGTCACGGCCTACTCCACGGTGCCGAAGATGATGTCAGGCAACGGGGTGATCGAAGCATAGTTGCCGGAAATCATGCTGTGATGGTGCCGGTCGTGCTTCGCGGCGAGGACGCCCAGGGTTTTGATGGGGAAGTGCGGGATATCGACGCCGGCATGGTTGAGGATGTTGAATGCGGTGTATGTGATGAACAGCAATGCAAGTGTGTAGAGGTGAACGCCGCCCACCAGCGCAACGGAACCAAAGAACAACGAGAGCCCCATGAAAGTCTCGACTGGGTGAAGAAGCAGGCTGTCGATGACTCGGGGGTTACGGGCCGCATGATGCACGGAGTGAACCCCGCGGAGGATCTTCCATTCGTGGAAGAGGTACCGATGCATGAAGTAGTACCCAAAGTCGTAGAGCAAGATGACGGTCACTGCTTCGAGCAAAAAGCGCCAGGCGGGAATGGCATGGTCGTAATAGAGGTAGTCACCTAGTCCGTACATCACGGCGAAAATCAGCGCGACCGACACCGCGGTGTTCAAGGCGACCCTCCAGCCGAGCTCGCGATTAGTCGCCGACCGGTGCGGATCGTCGCTGATCAGGAACTCTTGCGCACGCTTTGAGCGGTAGGCGTACAGCAAAAGAGCGATCGCGATGCCCGCCGAAGCGTAACTTGCGAGAATGACGATGAGGACCTTCATTGGGACGGCTGTGAGCTCATTGTAAACCTAGTGCACCAGTCTGAGAACTAGCGTGCCTGCGACCATGAACGCGAACACCGCGGCCGCTGCTAACTGTGAAGCCCGCTTGCCATAGGAAGACTTCACAGCAGAAGGGGTGCGAAAAGACGTCGAATCGGCGTCGAGCTCGAGTGGCTCGCTGCTCGCCGGGACGCTCTGGCAAAGGAGCGCCACTCCCTTCGCGATATCTCGCTCGGAGAGCGCCTCGTGCGTCCGCATGTGCACCTGACCGGTGTTGACGTGGGCCATGCACGAGCCACAGAAGCCAGACTCGCAGGAATGCGCGGGATTCAACCCGGCCGCCTGGGCGCACTCGAGCAATGTTTTGCCACGCAGGTAGGGGACCGACCGCGACCGACCGTCGAGCCACAGGCTGAATTTGTCCGGCGATTCGAACGATCGGGCATCGCATAGATGACGCCCCGGCTGATCGGGATCGGCAGGCGAAACGAATCGCTCAATGTACACCAGTTCTTGATGCAGACCCGCTTCACTTAGAGCGTCTTCGACGAGCTCCATGAAGGGCCCTGGGCCGCAGATGTAACACTCGGCGGCTTCGATTATCTCACTCTCACGCGAGTGAGCAGCGTGTATCTCACTCTCACGCGAGTGAGCAGCGTGTATCTCACTCTCACGCGAGTGAGCAGCGTGTATCTCACTCTCACGCGAGTGAGCAGCGTGTATATCACTCTCACGCGAGTGAGCAGCGTGATCATGCAAGTACTGACGAACCATCTCCGACGTGAGGTACCCGCTAGTAGAGTCGTAGTGATGGTGCACGGACAGGCGCTCCGAGTGCTCGTCGAGGATCCGATCGAGCTCGTCAGCGTAGATGACGGCATCGGGGTCTTGGTTTGCGTAGACCAGCGTGATCGATCGCTTCGTCGTCGCCAGCGCGCTCTTGAGGAGTGACATGATCGGAGTAATCCCGCTCCCGCCCGCGAATAGAAAGAGCGAGGCACCCGCCCGTGTCCCGGGGTCGAGGACAAAGCGTCCCTCTGGCACGCTTGCGCGAACCTTGTCACCCGCGGCGAGGTTATCGTTGATCCAGTTCGAGACCCGACCCCCTTCGACGCGTTTCACTGCAATCTTCAAGGGCTCACGGAGGTCCGGGCAGCTTGATAGTGAGTAGCATCGCGTTACCTTGAAGTCGCCCCATGGGAGCTCGAAGGTGAGGTGCTGACCAGCTTTGTAGCGATACAACGCGCGCAGCTCTGGCGGGACCGACAACTCGAACGAGGCACACTCGGCGGTCTCTCGATTCACGGCCACGATCTCGAGCTCGTGAAACTCGACGGTCATGATACGTCTCCGAGGTCTGCCAATTGGAGCACCGAGGCGAGCCGTTCGGGCTTGCAGTAGCTTCGAAGCATGTGTCGGATAGCCCCATCTATGACGTGTTGGGGGTCTTCTTTGGCACCGCCATCCATCCACATCGCAAGCCTCACCTGTTGGGAGGCGATCACGATTCTCGCCATCAGTTCTGGATCGTCGTCGATCAGGTAGCCGTCTTCGATGCAACGGCGCAACATGTCGGCGAAGAGTTGCAAGCCAGCGCCAAGCGCCTCTACTTGTTCGGGGCTTCGGAGGAGCTCGATGGTCGACCACGCGGTGACTTCTTTGAGCTGCATCCGCAGGAAGTCGCGGTGCTTCATGAAGAACGCAAGCTGCATTTTGGTTCCGGCGATGAGCATCTCGATCGACCGGGCACCCTCTTCTAGGATGCCTTGGGCAAGCGCCATCACCTCGCTCAGCCGACGGCGATTCACGGCCCGGTAGATCTCCCACTTCGATTCAAAGACGCTGTAGAGCGTTGTCAGCGATACCCCAGCCTCGGCCGCGACCCGCTGAACCTTGGTCGCCTCGTAGCCCACTTCCCCGAAGACCCGTTCGGCGGCATCGAGGATAGCCCCACGATAGAGCTCCCGCTTCCTATCTCGGAGGCTTTCCTGGGCTTTTAGGGCGGTTTCCGTCGCTGACCTCAATGATCGGAATGATAATGTGGGAAATCAGAATGTCAATTCTGAACCCACTCCCCGCTAGGATGCCCGAAATGTCGGATGAGATCACGCAGAGCCAGGCCCACTTCAATCGATTCCTCGATCAACTCAAAGCGATGGGCGACAAGATCGTCGGCCCAACGGGCGCGAAGGGCTCGCGAGAGCGCGCGGAGGGGTTTCGCTATTTGATCGCGTTGATGGCAGCGGCGCAAGAGCTCGAGATGGAGGTCGACCGAACGCGCCCGAGGCTGACACGCATGTTCACACCGATGCGAAGCTTCATCGCCGACGGAACGGATACGCTTTATCACGAAGCCAAGCTTGATGCAGCGTGCTCCTACGAGTGCATGGTTCGTCGCGGCGAAGATCTCTTTTTCTCGATCGTCGTCTACGCGAGCGACGACGAGGGTATGCGCGAGATGATCAGCTTTTTGATCGACGAGCACATCGACTTCGATACCGACCAGATCGCTACGATCCATATCAGCGCCCAGCGTCCGAAAGGTGCAAAGAACTGGCTCGAGCTCAAGGGACGAGAACCATTTGTGCTCACGCGCCAGTACTTCCCCGAATCCGTGCTCGATGTCGACGATGGGCGGTACCGCGAAGCGACGATGTCGATTCGGTGCGTGGATCCGGTGCCCGGCCCGGGCCCATATCGAACAGAGGATCTTGCCGCAGGACTCGATCGGATTGTCACATTCATGCACGACACGGTTGATGCAGCCCTTGGAATCTCCGCATTCGTGGCACTCAACACCATCGAATACGAGCAAGATGAGGCGTCCCCGACCCGAATAGGTACAGATGGGGGGCTCATGCTCGATGAGGAGCGTCACGACGAATACACGCCAGACGAGATCGTCGACATGATCGACCCTAAGGTCGTCGCGAACAACCTACCCGGCCCCGGCATTGGCTATGTCGGAGCGTCGTTCAAGCTTGCCGATGACGAAGCGATTTTGATCGCAGGCAAGGACGTCCCTTGCCGTTATTGGTCTTGCCAATTGTTCAACCACTTCCTGCAATCCGGAGATTATCGGTATCACACGGTGTCGCTCAACAACAGGCAAGTGCGTTTCGACGACGATGGCTCCTTTCGCATCTACGCCAGCCGTGAGAACCCTGGTGTCGAGAACTGGCTCGACACCGAAGGCCATAGGCGAGGCCAGGTCGTGCTTCGCACCTTGCTTGCCGAAACGGACATGGAGCCCGAGCTCTCCGTCATCAAGATCGCCGACATCCCGCGCGGCGAATCGCTGCCTTAGGCTACCCTTCTCGTCCGAGAGCCGCACGGCCGCGCTTTTCAGCGTCGTCCATCCCCCGCGCCACGAGGCCAGGAAACAAACCGAGCACTCTGATGAGCTTCCCCCGCATCGAGGGCACCAGCAGTTCACGACGAGGCTCGTCGATCACGCGCACGACCTCGCGCGCAAAGGTCTCTGGCGGCATCGCTTTTTCGGTGAAGACGACGACACCAGCGCGTTTCTTGCGCATGCTCTGGAGCATCGGCGTCTCGACTGCACTTGGGCAAGCCACAGTCCAATGAATCGATGAGTGGCGATGGTCAAGAGCGCAGCTATGCGTATAACCGCGCACAGCATGCTTGCTCGCACAGTACGCCGCAAGATCGGGCGAGGGCGCAAACGCAGCCATGCTCGCAATGTTGATGACATGTCCCTGCTGCCGCTCGAGAAAGCGGGGGAGCAAAGTGCGCACCCCGTGCAGAACGCCCATGATGTTGACCTCGACCGTGAGACGTTCGTCATCCGCGGACACGCGGTCACATCGGCCGGGAAGGCAGACGCCTGCGTTGTTGATCAACACATCGATCGGGCCGCCCCAGGCCTCGACCTCATCAACGACCTGATTCCACATCTTCAGGTCGCGCACGTCGAGAGTGGCCGTCTCGATGCCGGGGAGCTCGGAATGAAGTCGTGCGAGAGCTTCCTCATCGATATCGGTGGCGACAACCCGATGGCCTTCTCCACTGCAAAGCCGCGCGATCGCGGCACCGATTCCGTTTGCAGCTCCGGTGACCAACACCCGTTTTGGTGATTCGGTCACGCCCAGGGCCCCCACTTGTACATCTTGAGTAGGATTCGGTCGGCCAATCGATCCGGCATCATGCCAAACATCCGGGCCGACGTCCGAGCGGCGCGAGGGACGAAGTATCGAGTCTTGGGCGCGTCCGAAGTCGCCGCCTTCACGACTACGGCGCCGACGTCTTGTGGAGAAACCGCACTCTTGAGCTGCTCATTGGCGAAATCATCGAGGTCCGCCATCAACTTTCGGTACGGGTTGTCTGGGTCGTCCCGAAGCTGCTGCCCCGCTTCCCGCGCTGTGTCGAATGCAGGCGTATCGACAAAGCCGGGGATCACCAAGCTGAGCTGGATATTCCAAGGAGAAAGCTCGAGGCGCATGCATGCGGTCATCGCTTCCATTCCCCCTTTGGTCGCGGCATACGCGGCTGCGATCGGCGCGCCCACATAGCTGGAGAGTGATCCAATGTTGATGATGCGGCCCCCACCCTGGTCTCGCATGGTGGGTGTCAATTCGCCTATCAACTGCATTGCGGATAACAGGTTCACGTCGAAGACGTGCCGTAATTCCTGTCGATCGAGTTGCTCGAGCGCGCGTGGCGGGCCGTAGCCCGCGTTGTTCACGAGGACGTCGACACGACCGACCGCATCGAGCGCCCTTCTCACCAACGACGAAGTGGCTTGTGCATCGCTGAGATCGGTCGGCACACTCAGCGCCTTGCCGCCTTTGTTGGCAATCTCTTCGACGACCCGATCAAGTAAGACCTTGCGTCGCGCAGCGAGCACCACCGTGAAACCAGACTCCGCGAGACAATGGGCAGTTGCCTCGCCGATGCCAGAAGAAGCTCCAGTCACAAGGGCCACTTTCGTAGGCTCATCGTTGTCGTTCATGCGCGCTCCACGTTTTGCCGGCTATGGCGGAGCGTGCTACGCGACGCAACCCGGTGAGGCGCCGAGCTTCTGCCGTGCTCCGATTCCAAGTGTCAGCCCCGCCGCCACATCGCACCCGATCTGTCCGTCTGCTGAACAAGCTCGGCGCCGTGATTGCGCCGAAGTGGCCTTCACTTGACCCCAACGACATCGTTCGTACGGCTGCACAGAACGCAAAGTCCGATCGGTTTGGTGACGAGAGCTTCTTGAAGGCGCTTCCGATCTTGCTCGACACCGTCGAGAGTGAGGCGCAGCTCACCTGGATCGGTCGTGTCGCCTGTCGTCAGTCGTTCGTCATGGCGCTTGAGAGTCGCTTTGCCCTCTACCGGCACCGGGCGGAGCACCCGGAGATCGCGGGGGTGCCGATCGAGCGTCCGCTATTCATCATTGGTTTTCCTCGAACAGGCACGACTATCTTGTTCAACCTGCTCGCGAGGGATCCAGCGAACCGTGCGCCACTCGTCTGGGAAGCCCAGTTCCCGAACCCGCCACCGGAGACCGCGACCTATGGCACAGACCCCCGCATCAAAAAGGCGCGCAAGTACTTCAGCCAGATGGACGCCATGGCCCCGTCGTTGGCTTCGATTCACGAGGTGGGCGCCGAGCTTCCCCAAGAGTGCATGCCAATACTGGCGCACAGCCTGCTCAGCCCGCAGGCGAGCATCGCGTTCAACATTCCGAGCTACCAAGATTGGGTCGACGCGCAGAATTCCGCACCTGCGTACACCTATCATCGGCACTTTCTGGAGCACCTTCAGAGCCGTCACATGAAGGATCGGTGGGTGCTCAAAAGCCCCGTGCACCTCGCAACCCTTGATGCTCTGCTCCAGGAGTACCCCGATGCTCGGCTGATCTTCACGCACCGAGACCCGGTAAAGACCATCCCGTCACTTGCGAGTCTCGTCTACACGGTTCGCGGGATCGTCACCGATGCCGTCGATCCCAAGAGCGTGGGCCCCGAACAACTCGATTGGTGGGCCAAATCACTTGCCCATGCGATGAAGGTGCGTGCGCAGCACAAGGACAAGGCAGACCAGTTCATGGACATCCAGTTCGAGGAGGTGGTCGCCGACCCTGTCGCGGCGTTGGAAAAGGCGTACGAGCATTTCGGGATCCCGTGGTCGGATGAAGCCGAGCGCCGAATGCGACGGTTCCTCGCGGACAACCCACGTGGTAGGCACGGGTCGCATCGGTACGAGCTCGATGATTTTGGGATCGAGCCCGACCAGATCCGAGAACGATTCGCCGACTACTGTCGCGCGTATGACGTTCCCCTCGCCTGAGTCACGAGACCCGCCACCAACATTGACTTCGTCGAGACGAATGCTACGCGAAAACCACAATGACGGTTCCGGTTCACTTGGAGCGCGGAGCGGCAGCCGTGGAAGCGCCGACCCACATCCCTTGCGTCGATCCGGCGACCAAAGAACGACTGGGTGAGATTCGCATCGACACCCCTGCCGATGTCGACGCCGCCATCGCGCGGGCGAAAGTCGCCCAACGGGCTTGGCGTCAGGCTTCGTTTGACGAACGGCGCGCGGTGTTGCGCAAGTTGCTCGCATACACGGTCGACAACAAGGACGATATCTGCCTGACGATCCAACGCGACTCGGGCAAAACCCGCGAGAACGCCCTGATCGGAGAGATTTGGACGACCTGCGAGAAGTTTCGCTGGATGATCAACAATGGCGAGAAACACCTTCGCCCCGAACCGGTGTCATCCGGGCTGCTGCTGCACAAGAAGGCGCGCCTCGAATTTCATCCTCTTGGTGTCGTCGCGTCCATCATTCCGTGGAACTACCCATTTCAAAACATCGTCAACCCGGTCATCCCAGCCTTGATGGCCGGCAATGCAATTGTGATCAAGCCTTCCGAGTGGGTGGCATGGTCTAGCGCGCACTTCATTTCTGCGTTTCGAGAAGTGATCAAAGAGGCCGGGCACAATCCTGACCTGATTCAGGTGGTGCAGGGATATGGCGCGACCGGAGCTGCACTCGTTCGCTCCGAGGTTGACACCATCCTGTTCATAGGTTCGGTGAAGAACGGGCGTCGGGTCATCGAAGGGAGTGCAGAGCGTACGACACCGGTGGTGATGGAGCTCGGCGGCAAAGACGCATTCATCGTGTGCGACGATGCGGATGTCGAACAAGCGGTCCATGCAGCGCTGGCTGGTTGCTACGTCAACTCTGGCCAAAACTGTGTCGCCTCGGAGCGTCTCCTGGTGCATGACGCGATCTACGACGCCTTCGAGAACCGCGCAGCCGAGCTCGTGAGGGGCTTGCGACAAGGGAACGGCCGCGAAACGCTCGTCGATGTTGGAGCGATCGTCACGCCGCTCCAGCTCGAGGTCATCGAGAAGGCAGTCGACGGTGCCATCGCCCAAGGTGCACGTCTGGTGGCTGGCGGCAAGCGAACCCTCATGGACAAGGGGACTTATTTCGAGCCGACGATCCTGGCGGACGTCACCCCGGACATGCACATCGCCCAAGACGAAGTATTTGGCCCGGTGATGCTGCTCATGCGGGTTCGCGACGACGAGCATGCCATCGAAGTCGCGAACGGCGTTTCGTATGGGCTTTCGTCTTCCATCTTTTCGAGGGATCGTGACCGTGCTCGAAGAATCGCATCCAAACTCGAAGCCGGAATGAGCGCGATCAACGAGTTTGGCGGGGTCACGTACATGGCACAAGACCTCACCTTCGGCGGCATCAAAGCTTCGGGCTACGGACGAATGAACGGCCGAGAGGGCCTGCGCTCGATGTGTAATATCAAGGCGGTCATCGACGATCGATTTCCGATCAACCACGCAAACAAGATGTTCCCTGTCCCGCCGAGGCTCTACGGCACTTTCAGCGGAGTGATCGATTTGATCTATGGACGGGGGCTGGCGCGACGGTGGCGTGGGCTCATGAAGCTCCTCAGTCGCAAGCGATGATCGAGAAGTTCGATTACATCGTTGTGGGCGGCGGATCCGCCGGATGTATCGTCGCGTCTGAGCTCGCAAAGGACGCGCGCATACGGGTCCTGCTACTCGAGGCGGGCCCAGCTGCGGAAGAACACCCGGAAACACTGATCGCAAGCGGCTACAAGGAAGCGTTCGTCAACGACGCCGTAATGGGGGAACGCTTCTCCGTGCCTCAAGTGCACTTGGCAAATCAGCGCATCTTCGCCGGCACCGGAACGGTGATGGGCGGGAGTGGATCGGTGAACGGGATGGTCTATACGCGCGGGGCGCGCGAAGACTACGCGAACTGGCCCGAGGGCTGGCATTGGGACGACAACCTCGCGGACTTCGAGGCCATTGAAGAACGCCTACGCCCACATCGGCGTCCCCCCACCTCGTGGACCGAAGCCTGTATCGCAGCGGCCGAGGCGAACGGATTCACGCGCAAAGAGGACCTCAACGATGGGAACTTGAGCAATGTCATCGGCTACGAATGGATGTCGTATGAAGGCGAGCACCGCCGAAGCTCGTACGTGGCCTTCGTCAAGGACGCAGGAGAGCGCGAAAACCTCACCGTGCTGCCGGGGGTACGTGCCCACAGGGTCGTCTTCACGGCAGACAAGCGCGCCCGAGCTGTAGAGTTCGCGCACGACACCGAGCTAAAGCGCGCGGTTGCTGAGCGTGAAATTGTCCTGTGCGCAGGGGCGCTCGAAACCCCAAAGCTCCTGCTTCTTTCGGGCGTGGGGCCAAGCGAGCATCTACGCGAATTCGACATTCCGGTCGTAGCCAACCGCACCGCCGTCGGAAGTGGCCTCCACGACCACCCAAACGTTCCGATCTTTTTCAAGGCAAGCAAGGACATCGATTGCTTCTACCCGCAGCTTTACAGCTTTTACCGAACGAACCGGGAGAGCGACTTGCCTCCGTCACAAAGTGACACCTGTTACGTCTATTGGCCGGCGCCCTCCGCGATGAAGCAAATGGCGCAGCGCATGGTCCCGCCGCAAGTCATTCCTCATGCGTGGTATGGGCCGCGGTCGAGGGCAATGGTCCGCGGCATGATCGGCGCGGCGTTCAAGATCGGTGCCCTCCAGCGGTTCACCGACCACATGTTTGGGATCATCCTGATTCTGGGCAAACCGAAGAGCCGCGGGACACTTCGGCTGCAGTCAACCAGGGTGACCGAGCAAGCGCTGATCGACCCCGCTTACTATTCCGACCCCGAGGATATGTCGACGATGATCAAAGGGGTTCGCATTGCTCGAGCAATTGGCAACACCAAGGGCCTCAGCGATTGGGGTCCAAAAGAGGTGATGCCGGGTAGGCGGGTAACTAGCGACCGGGCGATCGAAAAGTTCGTCCGCAAGAACACGATTACCACCTACCATTTCGCGGGATCTTGCGGCATGGGTATTCGCGATTTCGACGCGGTAGACACACAGCTACGTGTTCGCGGCGTGAGCGGGCTCCGCGTGGCCGACGCATCGGCGATCCCCTGGACTCCAGTTTCAGCGCTCAACGCACCCAGCATGTTGATCGGGTATCGCGCCGCACAACTGATGTGCGACGCAATGTGAAGAGCTCACTGGCAGCGGGCGTCGCCATTCTGCAGTGTCTCGATGAACTCGTCGTCAATAGGAAGCGGGGCACAGCCATTGCCGGTCTCGCAAACGAAGTCGTTGTCGATCGCGGCCGCATGACAGGCAAAGCAGTTGCCACCAAACACGTTCTGCGCCTCCTCCCTGCCGCGTTGGGCGATTGTTGTCGCCCCATCCGACTTGATATCGAGGAAGAAGAACTCCCAGTCTCTGGTCTCCGGTGAAAAGCCGGCTTCGCGTTTGACCATGGCCTCTTGAGGGACGAGCTGCAGGAGTGTGCCGGCCGGGTACGGTGGATCCGATTCGCCATCGGCCACGGCAAGCGAGCTTTCCAAGTCGCCAATCAGGTTCTTGACGTAGAACTTCCGCACCTTGGTGCCTTCCAAAATGCAATCAAACGAGTCCGCGGTGACCTCGATCGGCGTACCTTGAGGAGCGTCGTCCGAGCCATCCCCCTCCCCGCATCCAAAGACGAGCGCGCTACACAAAACCGCAAAACACAAAGCCTTCATCTCGTTTTCTTCTCTCCCTCCTGCTTGGCCCTTCTGTAGGCCTTGGTCAGGAGCTGCGGTGGGTGATGCCCCCATTCGCTCACGATGCCATGGGTCGTGGGCTCCCACGTATCGTCGTCGATCTCGACACCACCGTAACCAAACTCGAAGTGAAACCCCGAAGGCGTGTATCCGTAGAACGAGAACATCTTGTCGTTGGGGTGACGCCCAAGGGTCTGGTGCACCATTCCACCCGAGAAGAGGAAGCGGTCATAACACAGTCCCACTTCATCCATTGCACGCGTTTGCACCATGAAGTGGTGAATGCGCTTGTCATGCCCCTCACCAAAGGCGAACGAATGATGACGCGGGTTGGCGTGCATGAAGGTCACGTCGATCTTGTGTCCGAAGTACTCACACCGGATGTAGTCGCTCAGCTTGAGACCAAGCATGTCTGTGTAAAAGGCTTCGTGCTCTTTGGCGTCCTTCGAGACGACCACCACATGGCCCAGCCCCTGATCATCGGCAACGAATCCTGAACGAACGACTTCAGAGACGAACGGCTCGTCTGCCATTTTGGAACCATGGTAGAGCTCGCAAGGGTTGCCGGCCGGATCTTCGAACCGAACGAGTGCATCAACGCCTCGGTGGGCAGCATCTTCGGCCGTGCCTCGTGACACCTGATGGCCCGCGGCCTTCAAACGATCGACGACGGTCTCGAGGCTCTCGGACCCATCGACCTCCCAACCGACTGCGGCGAGGTCGTCAGCGGGCCCCGGTTCGATGAAGAAACGCTGGAAGCGCCGGTCCATGCGCAGCCCGAAACCTCGCTCGCCATTGTCGCCCACGACGTGAAGGCCAAGGATCTTCGTGCCGAAGTCCTTCCACGCTGCGAGGTCGCTCACCTCGAAGACCAGGTATCCCAGCTGCACCACGCCACTCATGTGTCTTGCCTCAGGGTCGAGCATAGTACGCCGATCCCGCCGGGGCGACTGCTTGCAGAATCGAACTGGTGCCGCCACCCTAGCAACCCAAATGGAGTCTGACATCCAACCATCGCTTGCAGTCGAAGGCGCGCGCGATCAAGCGCGAGGAGTCGCGATCCCCGCCTGGACTTTCATGATTGGCTTCATCGTGGGCGGCACCTTGTTTCACATCTGGCTGCACCGCGTCGTCCGTGAGACGTACAATGTCCACCAGATCGGCCTGATCTTCTTCTTGATGGTCAACCTCCTGGTGAACTTCTGGGAAATCGGCCTGTTCGTCTGCAGCGACCAGATCCGCGACGAATACGAAGCCACCAAGGACGCATATCGAGGGCGTGAAGCCGATCGATTCAGCGAGATGTTCCGCAAACGCATCCCGGTACGGAAGCTGCTTTCCTTCCGGCAATGGACCGAAGTTTGGTCGAGTTACGCGCTTTTCGATCCAGGCTATGCCAGCCGCAGCTCATTCGGCTTCAACATCGACTTTGGCAATGGCTGGTCGACCCCGATCTTCGCGACACTCTTCGCTTTTGGCATGACGTTCGAGCTCATGTCCGCACGGATACTCGGGATCATCGGCGTGATCATGTTCTGGCAAATGTTCTACGGCACCGTCGTGTACTTCTTTCAGTTCTTCAACGCAGGGAGACACAAAGGCCACTCACCGGGAACGATGGTCTTGTTCATCGGCACCAGCAACGGTCTGTGGTTCATCTTCCCTCTTTGGGGCCTAGCGCTCAGCATCTGGATGATCCTCAACGACTCCTACAGCCTTTTCTTTTAGGAAAGCAGCGCTCCCCAGTGCGTGACCGGTGAACACCCTACTTGCACGGACCTTCGCCGGGCGGTGGGCAGTGGCCGATGGCCAACCAGTCCATGGTGACCGCAACCCCGACGTGAATCACCACGCCGCCCCAGATCGAGCGAAGGCGCATCGCGAGGGTGCCGAGGGCAATCCCCGCGAGGATCGCGCCAAGGGTTTCGGGGATCGGCTTGGGGTAATGGATCATGACGTACGGCACGATCATGACGAAGATCGCACCATAACCGAACTTGTGACTCAACCCCTTGAGCATGTAGCCGCGAAAGAAAAACTCGAGAGCCACGAACTGAAGCGCATAGAGGGCCTGCCATCGAAGAAAGTGCCCCAGGGACTGATTCGCGTACTTGTAGAAGGGATAGGTGTGCTGAAACGACTCGAACTGAGATACGAAAAGCACAAACGGCAACACGAGAAGGTAGAGGCCAATGTAGATCCACGCGTGCCTGACGAAGCCCCGAAACGAAACGAAGTAGTCCCGCACGCGCTCGCCGGGCATCAGCCAGATCGTAATGACCGGAATCAGCACGTATGTCACGCACCGGACAAACGTCCACCAGGCTCGAACGATGAGATACCAGTCTTCCTTCGAGTAGGTGGTCCGGCCGTCTGGGATCAGCTTCGAGATGGTTTCGGAGCCGCCGTAGTAGCGGGCAAGTGTCAGGGTGATGGCCGTGGTGATGAGCACCACGATCGGGCGCCAATCGAACTGCCCGCTCCGAGCCGTGTCGGCCTGGGCGTCCACCTTCCTCCAAGAATCGAGAAAAGTCCGACGGAAGAGCCGGCTAAGGATATTCATGGTTGCTTTCCAAGAACGACAACCGTGGCTAGACGGGAGCGCGGGACTATAACCGATGGTCTGGCCTGTTTGTAGGCTAAGCTGAGCACAGCGTGGCAACCGTGAGCAACAACCGGTTCAAGAATGGCGTCTTGCTGACGACCCTGGCGCTTTGCGCCTTTTTCCTCGCTGAGGGAGCCACGGCTCTGATCGGAGCCAAAGTCCTGCAGAAGGAGCCCGAAGTGAAGCGTTTGCAACCCCGATCGGGGACGAGCGCCGTCTTCGCCAAGCGGCACGACCCGGCCGTCATCTTGAAGCGCAACATCTTCAACTCGGAGCTCGGGGATCTCACCCAAGCTCCGTTAGAGGGTGGCGGAGAGCTCGTCGACGGTGAGCTCATCCTCGAAGATGGCGCAGCAATCAATCGGTGCGTCTCGAAAATGCGATTGACCGGAACCGCGGTGGTTCCGGGTGATTTTCAACGCTCGCTCGCGGTGATTGTCGGGTCTGACCTAAAAGCAGTGCTCTATCAGGGCGATGCCACGGTCGAGGATTCCACAATCCGCGCGATTCATTCCGACAGCGTGTTGCTGCAATCCGACGCCGGCGCCCTGTGCAGGCTCGCCATGTTCGATGGCGTAGAGCCGGTAGGCAGATTCCAGCTCACCCCAGCACGAGAAAAAAAGGTCGAGGAAAAGAAGCCCGACAAGAAGAAACGCCCTGGGGCAAGATCAAGCCGCAACGCGGGCCTGAGCGACGAGGAGATCGCGGAAGGCATCGAGAAGGTGAACGACACTACCTACAACATCCGACGCACACTCTTGAACAAAGTGCTCGACAACGCTGGCAAGTTGATCGGGATTGCGGCCGTCGCTCCGAAGACCGAGGACGGCAAGCCCATCGGGATGCAGATCCGCGGAATTCGACCTGGCACGTTGCTCACCAAGCTCGGCATCAAAAACAGCGATGTGCTCGAGAGCGTCAATGGCCAGCCTTTGTCGGGCCCGGATGCTGCGCTCACCGCATACACGACGCTGCGCACGGTGGACAAGTTCACCATCTCGGTGCAGCGGGGCGGCCGGTCGGTGATGATGACCTACAACCTCAACTAGGTGATGGTTCACGGGTGCTGGGTGGGACAGATCGCGGCCGCGGGCCCTCTAGGCGCGCTCGGGAGCACGCCAGTTGTCTGGCAGGGATCGAAGGTGCAGATCCTGTTGCGGGAAGGCGATCTCGATCCCGGCCTCCTTGAAGGCTTTGTCGATCGCCATGTGAAGCTCGTGCCGAACGGGAAACACCGAGGATACGTGTCGAACGAAGACGCGGAGCTCAAAGGAGAGCGCGCTGTCCCCGAACCCGAGGAAAAGGACCTCTGGCGAGGGGTCCCGCAGCACACGGCGGTTTTCGGATGCGACCCGGCGAAGGACCTCGATCGCTTGCTCGGTCTCAGAGCCATAGGCGATTCCTATGGGGACTTCGATGCGCAATACGGCATCAGAGAGCGTCCAGTTGATGAGCTCTCCCGTAACGAAGTTCTTGTTTGGCACGATGAGCTCTTTGCGATCAAAACCCGTAATTCGGGTCGCACGGATCTGAATCCTGGTGACGGTCCCACTGATTTCCCCAACGGTCACGGTGTCCCCGACGCGAATGGGCCGCTCGAACAAAATGATGAGGCCGGAAATGAAATTCGCGAAGATCTCTTGGAGGCCAAAGCCGAGCCCCAAGCCGACCGCCGCAACGAGCCATTGGATGCTCGACCACCCGATCCCAATCGCATCGAACGCGAACGCTAGACCTGCGAGGGCGACGGCGTATTTGACGATGGTCGCATAGGCGTAGCGCTCCCCTGGACCCAAACGACGGAGAACGGTCGCCTCGAGCAGGCCGGGCAGATTCCGGATGAGCGCGAGGGAAAGGAGCCCGATCAGGAGTGCGCGGAACAAGTCGGCTAGCGTGACCGGAACGGAACGTGACTCCGTCTGCAGACGCTCGACCCCCGATGGGTCAAGCTCGGTGAATGTCACCGGCTTGGTCACGTTCCAGAGCTCGACTTGGCGAAGTATCCGTGCCGCCGGCAAGAGGTCGGCCCAGATCGCAAGCACCCCGAGGAGGCCAACCAACATCGCAGTACCGAACATCAAGCGGCTGACCTGGATACCCGACGCGACAGGGGCCGGCTTTTCCTCTTGTGCCTCATCCTCGACCGTAGCTCGCCGTGCGGCGATCATCGTCCAACGAGCGAAGAGTCGTACGACGATGACCAACAAGAACAAAAACACCAAAGTCAGGTGCATCCGAATCGCGAACTGGAGCGTGGTCCAGTAGAAGCCGCGAAGCGCTGCAGCCCCCAACCCGAGTGGCACCAAAATCGAAGCGAGCTGCACGATGCGAAATACCACCGAGCGACGCGAAACCCGGCTAGGAAGAAGCCCGGACGCTCCAGCTTCAGGGGTCAAAGCCATGTAGTTGAAGACGGCAACCGCTAGCATGCTCAGCACGAAAACCAGGCGGCCAACCGACTCTCTCCAGACATCTTCGCCGCGCATTTCGAAGACGAGGATGACGAAGGTCGCCGGCACCAGCACTACGGTCAGCCACGTGACGTCCCGCCAGAGTGCATGCGCCTGTCGCTTCGGCCAACCACAGTGTATCTCGGCCACCCCGCCGCGGCGCGCGATCTGCCGTGTGAGGGCCAAGGTGAACCACAACCCAGATACACCAAGTAGCCCGTAGGCAATGCTGCGCGTGTAGAGTGTCGCTGCAGGCGATGCGCCGAGCCTCCAGCCAACGTAGGCAACCAAGGCCGGCAGCCAGACCGACAAGACGACCGTCAGAATGAGCGCCATCGCAGTAGGGCCGTAGCGGAGACAATCTGGGCCGGCCGCCTCCTCACCCAGTTCTTGAATCCGGTCACTTAAGCGTCGCCGCGTCGGAACGAACAACAACGCCAGCAGAAGCACGAACAGGTTCAATGGCCACAGTCGCGAAGCTGCGTCGACCACGCCGCGGCCGAGCTGCTTCAAATAACGTGGCCCGAAGAGCCACGCCATCGCATCGCGACCATCGGTGAGAATCTCGGTTTCAATCGCACGGCCACTCGGAATCCAAAGGATTCGCTCGTCGATGAAGTCGAGCAGGTTTTGCGTACGGTCGATCAACTCTCGCTGTCGCGCGTCGAAATCGACGAGCTTTTGGAAGTACGTTTCGTAGTCCTCGAGGAGCGCGTCCATGTACTTTCGCTGGGTCTCAAAGAGCTGGCGAAGGAGTGCTTCGAGCTGCGCTCTCTCCTCTTTGGCGATTGGCTCGTCGACGGAAGCCAATGCTCGATCGACCAGCGTATCGATGTCGCCCAGTGCCTGACGCTGCTCGCGAAGTCGGATCTGCTGTAGCTGCACATCACCGATGCGCTCCTGCCTCATGCGGATGAATCGCTCGTACATGCCGATGTTGGGCGCATCTGCACGCTGTTGTCGGAGGAGAACCCCAACCGAATCCGCAAGCCCGACCGCTTCGACCCGCGCAGCCAACCTGGCCAGCTCTCCTTCGAGGAAGACCACCTTCGCCTCAGCTCGAGAGAGTTTCTGACTCACGTCGTCGATCTGATCGACGACGCCATCCTCCCCGGTCCACAGGTCAGCGAGCTCGGCATTGTGTGCCGCCAACTCGCGAAACATCTTTTCGAAACTTTTCGGTGTGGCCTTGAGCTCTTCGAGCAGGCGCCGAGTTGCCTCGCTCTCCCGTGCCACTTCGACACGACCGCGCTGCTTGGTGGCTTCGCGCAACTGGGACGAAAGGGCCTCATAATAGGCGATACGCAGCGTCGCACGATCACGCTGCTTGTTCAGCAATCGGCCCCGTGCCTCGTAGCTTGCAAGCTCGTGTTGATAGGCCTCGATCTCGCTGTCCAATACCTCCAGCTTCAAGGTCTCGAGGACGGCAAGGGCCTTGGAAACGGCAGGGTCCGCACTCGTGGTAGGTGTGGAATCGATTTCTAGGGCACTGCGCTTCTGTTTGGCCAACGCAAGCAGCTCTGGGATCTTCTTCCTTCGCTCAGTGCGTAGGACTGCTTCGGCATCAAGGGACATCGCCTCGCGCCGGGCCGCAGAGAGATCCTGCTCCGCTTCGAGCAACTGTGCGTCGAGCTCGGAGGTCGTCGCATCGCTTCGTATGACGAGACCCTCACGCGCTTGCAGTTGATCGATTTCCCGATCGATCACCTCCACGCGGGCGGCGGCCTGGTCCCACGCTCGTTGGTACTCGATGGACTTGCTCTTCCATTCGCCCAGTCGCTCACGAGCGGCGGCGATCCTGCCTTGAACCTCTCCAAGCTCAAGCGACCGTTCGGAAGCGGACTCTTCCTCGGGTGTCGGGAGCTGCGGCTGTTGAGCTCGAGTGGGCCCCGACGCCAGCACGCCCGCCAAGCAGAGCCAAAACGGGACAAGACACCGCGGCCGATGACCCGCTCTCGCTTGGCAATTGACCCCCATGACGACCCCTTACCACCGGCTGACGCCCCATGAGAGAAGTAGTTGCGAACACGATCTGCGGGACACCGCCCGCCGCACGGCGGCCTTCGGGTGGCCTCGAAACGCGATTTCAACGGGATTTATAACCCTATCGAGCGATGGAAGCGGCGAAGTTCGTTGAAAGTCCAGCGTTTTTTGGATTACAGAGAACAACTGGGAGTTACAGAAAATGACAAGTGCATCTTCTGTTCAGCTCCGTTATGGTACTGATCTTCGCCGCCGAGGGTGGTGGCGACTGCCCAAATTCCCGCGAGGGAGTCCCCTTGGGAGATCGGTCGATGCCACGTTTCCTTACGTTCCGGCTTGTAGCAACAGCGCGTTGTTGTGCACTTCTCGTGCTCTTTTCGGTTTTGGGTTGCTCGGATAGCGGCGCCCTGGGGTCTCCCGATTCAGGCGACGGCGACGTTGCCGCAAAAGCTGGGCTCGACAACCCGCCAGTTGCGGTTGGCGCATTTTTCGACGGGGTCTTCCCGCCGCGCACACCGAACGCGCCCGGGACGTCAACCTGGGATGTCGTCGCGGCATTCCCCGCGCTGAACCTCGGCGACACCTTGGTCATTGCAGCCAACCCCTCCAACGACCGCCTCTACGTCGGCAGGCGTGATGGCCTCATCCGGTCCTTTGACAACCAACCCGACGTCGCAAGCGCTGACCCGTTTCTCGATCTGCGGGACCGCACTGCGGTCGTGTGGGACGGCGGTTTCTTGGGTTTGGTATTTCACCCGGAGTTCGGCGTGCCCGGCTCTCCCAACAGGAACTTTTTCTACGTCTTCTACTCGTCACATTGCCCACTGAACGGAAACCGGGACGCGATCGATCTCAGCGCGTGCGATCAGGGATACCCAATGGGCTCGACCGGCGGGTTCTTCAATACGTACCTTCGACTTTCTCGATATGAAGTGCCGGACGGCTCGACCACTGCAGACCCCAGCTCCGAGCGGATCATGCTCAACATCCGCCTGTACAACGGCTCGCACCGCGGGGGCGGAATGGTGTTTCGGAACGACGGCTACCTGCACGTCACGATCGGCGACCAGTTCCACTACGATACCGCGCAAGACATCGTCGATACCCTTGAAGGTGGTTCGATGCGATTCGCGGTCGACATCACCGACAACGGCGACGGCACTTGGAGCTGCCCGCCGGGAAGCCACCTTCCGAGAAGGATCTTCGACACCTTCGATGAGATCTCTGGCCAGTGGTACTGCATCCCAAACGACAACCCCTGGCTCGATCCGGGCGGTGGTGTGTTCGAGGAGTACTGTTCGATCGGGCACCGAAACCCGCACCGTCTCGCTTGGGATCCCGTCACCGACTATATGTGGTCGGGGGAGATCGGTGAAACCACACGCGAAGAGATCAACGTCATCTTCTGCGGGAACAACTATGGCTGGCCCTTCCGCGAAGGCCTGGTAGACGGGCCGTTCAGTGAACCCTCAAGCTTCCTAGGGACGCTGACGGATCCTGTGATCGACTTCGTTCGTTCCGAAGCCCGTGCAATCATCGGCGGGTACGTCTATCGAGGGTCGCAATTCGCAGAACTGTACGGGCGCTACCTTGCAGGCGACTACTCCACAGGAAACATCTGGGCGATCACGCTCGACGAGTCCACCATGACTGCGACCAAGGAGTTCCTGACGGTCTTCGACCCGGGAGGCCTCGGAACCTGGGGACAGGACAACAATGGTGAGGTGTACCTCGGCGACGTGATCAACGGGGGCCCCATCTACACCCTTGAACGCATCGGCCAGTCGGTGCCCGATCCCCCTTCCCTCCTGTCGGCGACGGGGGCTTTCAATGACACGCTCAATGTCGTTCCGGATACAGCTTGGGTGCCTTACGCACTCAATCAGCCGTTCTGGTCGGACGGAGCCGACAAGTCCCGATGGATCGCCGTCCCCAACGACGGGCTTCGCAACACGGCCGCCGAGCAGATTGCGTTCTCGGAAACTGGCGACTGGTCCTTCCCGATTGGCACGGTGCTGATGAAGCACTTCGAGCTACCGACCGACGAGACCGATCCTTCCGTCACCGACCGCTTGGAAACGCGATTCTTGGTGCACGGCGATGACGGCGAGTGGTACGGGCTGACGTATCGCTGGAGGGCCGATGGGACCGACGCCGATCTCCTCATTGGCGCTGACACGAGCCTTCACACGATCTCCCTGGCAGGAGGGGGTACCCGCGATCAGACGTGGAACTACCCGTCTCGCTTCGATTGCATCTCATGCCATCGGTCGATCGGGGTCCTAGGGCCGCGTACCCATCAGCTCAACGGCAACTTCACCTATCCGAGCACGGGCCGTACCGACAATCAGCTCGCTACCTGGAATCACCTCAGCATGTTCACGCCGGCGATCGTGGAAGCCGACATTCCAACGATGATCCGTTCGAAGGCGCTCGGCGACGTCAGCGCGTCACTTCAAGATCGGGCACGCTCGTGGTTGGACTCGAACTGTTCGAACTGCCATCGACCCGGTGAAGTCGTTGCCGGCTTCGACACGCGTTACACCGTTCCGCTCGAGGGGCAGGGCCTTCTCTGGGGCGCGGTTCGAGACGATCTTGGTATGGTCGGAACGGCGATTATCTTCCCTGGCGACCCAAATCTTTCGGCGGTTTACAGGCGGATCGAAGCGCTCGGGCCGATCGCCATGCCGCCTCTCGCGAAAGAGCTTGCGCAGCAACCCGCAGTTGACCTCATGGGAGAGTGGATCCTCCGAATCGATCCCAGCATCCCGCAATCGCCCAACGACCCGCCAACTCTGCAGACTCCCCCCGACCAGGCGAACTCATCGGGCGAATCGGTCGTTCTCAACCTCGTTGGAAACGACCCCGATGGAGACTTGCTGTACTTCGATGCGGCAGGTCTACCGGGCGGCCTTTCGATCGATCACTTGACCGGTCAGATCACCGGAACGCTTGACCCAAGCCAATTGGACGGGACGTACGGCGTGACCGCGAGCGCCTCGGACGGACCCGCCGTTGCGGTGGTGAGTTTCGATTGGGTCCTTGGTGAGCCCTCATGCGGCAACGGGACGCTCGAAGTCGGTGAGGAGTGCGACGACGGCAACAACACAAACGGCGATGGCTGCGCCTCGGATTGCACGATCGAGGTGACTCAAGTGTGCGGTGACGGAGTCGTGACCCCACCCGAGACTTGCGAACCACCAAACACGGCGTTCTGTAATGGTATATGCACGGCCCGCGTGCCGTTGTGCGGCGATGGTTTCCTTACTCCGCCCGAAGCCTGCGAAGACGGCAACACCGCGGACGGTGACGGATGCTCGTCGACCTGTCAGGTCGAGACCACAGGGCAAGACCTAACGGACCTCGGGACCGTGATCGCACGGGTCACCTCGCCCATCGGTGGTGGCAATCATGACCTCGAAGTCATTCGAGACGGCGATTTCGCCCCGGTCGGAAGCCAAGATGATGCACGGCAGTACGACAGCTGGGACGGATTCAATACCTCGCCAAATGACTGGATCGGGTATTCGTACACATCCGGTCAGACGTTTGGGAAGGTTGTGTTTCAAGAAGGGAAGCACTTCTTCGATGGAGGCTGGTTCGACAGTTTGACGGTGCAGGTACGCCAGGGCGGCGTCTGGAACGAGGTGACCAATCTGGCGATTGTCCCAGCCTATCCAGGAAACAACGGGATTACCTACGAGACCTTCGAAATGACGTTTGACCCGGCAGCCGGTGACGGGATTCGAATCTACGGCGCCCCGGGCGGCTCGGCCGATTTCATCTCTGTCGGCGAGCTCGAGGTCTTTGCGCCAGGCATCGTCACTTGCGGCAACGGTGCCCTTGATGCGGGCGAGCAATGTGACGATGGCAACACTACGGGTGGCGACGGATGCGGGCCGACCTGTCTAGATGAATTCTGTGGCGACGGCATCATCAACAACAACGGAACCGAGACTTGCGAGCCCCCTGGTACGGCAGTGTGCGAGCTCGATTGCACGGTGCGTCTGCCGATCTGCGGAGACGGGTTCATCACGCCACCTGAGACATGCGAGGATGGCAACACGAACGATGGGGATGGTTGCTCATCGCAATGCCTGCTGGAAGGTGGGGACTTGACCGACGTCGGTACGATTATCGCTGCCGTGCCCAATCCAGTGAGTGGCGGTAACCCCGACTCTGAGATCATCCGTGACGACGACATTCCACCGGTGGGCACCATTGATTCACTGAGGCAGTTCGACACTTGGAACGGTGCAAACGTCGCGACCGAAGACTGGATCGGATACGCGTTCCCGTCGCAATACTCATTCAATCGCGTCGTCTTCCAGGAAGGGATGCATTTCTTTGATGGCGGCTGGTTCGACACCCTGACGGTCCAGGTTCGTCAAGGTGGAACCTGGGTCGGCGTGACGGGGTTCTTGAGCACGCCGGCATACGCAGGCAACAACGGTATTACCTATGAAACCTATGAGCTCACCTTCGACCCCGCGGTCGGCGATGCGATTCGCATTTTCGGTGCGCCAGGTGGAAGCGCGGACTTCATCTCCGTCGCAGAGCTCGAGGTCTACGGCGACCTTCCGTAGGGCCCGCTTGGTTCCACACCCGAAACGGGGATGCCCAACCATGGGACTTCTTGAGTGAACTTTGCGTCTTGTTGAGAAATGCCGATAATCCCTCAGGTGGCGGAGGCTCCGAAAGTCGCCGGCCCGCCTGCCGGGGTTGGTCTCGTGTTCGACGTATCGATGTGGCCGATGGTGGTGATCGACATGCCGCCGGTGATCGTCGACGCGGACATTGCCTATATGTGCCAGTGCTACGAGCCTGTCTTTGCAGCACCGACTCGCCACGCCTTGATCGTCGATACCACCAGAATCACGCGCGTGCCGCAGGCCACGATGCGACGTCAGCTGAAAGAGTTCGAAGACAGCAAGAGACCGATCATCCGCGAGAAGAACATCGGTAGCGCGATCATTATCCAGAGCGCGGTCGTGCGCGGGGCCTACACCGCGTTGCGATGGATATCTCCGCAGCCGGCCCCAAACAAGGCATTTTCATCGATGGAAGCCGCTGCACGCTGGTGCGTGGAGGGCATCGAATCGGACGGCCAGGTAGTGCCGATCGCAGCGTATGCGGTGGCCAAGCTCGCCAATGGCGCCGCGGGCCGCACCTAGACGACTTGGTTGTTGTTGTCGCGCACGGCGCCTCGGGGCGACCGTAGGAGCAGGGCAAGCCACGACCATTCTTCGGACTGCGAAGCGGTGATCCGCACGATAATGGTGAGCGGGACCGAAAGAAGCGCCCCTACCGGCCCAAGGACGAAGCCCCAAAACACCATCGACAGCACGACAACCGTCGGCGAGAGATCGGTGGCATCGCCAGCCCATCGAGGTTCTATTCCAATGCCGATGAGGAAGTTGATCGCCATATAACCGGCCGCGAGTGCGATCGCGGGGATCCACCCCAGGGTGATCAAACAAAGCCCGATTGCCGGGATCGACGCTAGGATGCTGCCAACGCTTGGAATGTAGTTGAGGACGAACGCAATGAGGCCAAAGAGCAACGAGTGACCCAACCCCACGACGGTCGTAAGCCCCGCGACCATGAGCCCAGTGGCCGCGCTCGTCACAGTCTTTATCAGCAGGTATTGCTGCACATCGCGCGCTGCCCCCCGAAGCACCTGCACATTCATCCTGCCAAGCTTGGCGGTGCTGGCGAGCTTCTTTGAAAACGACGAGCTCTCGACAACGAGGAAGACCGTGATCAGCAACACGAGGAGACCTGAAGACACGATGCTGAGAGCAAGCGTGAAGCCTGGAACGGCGAGCCCGCGGACGAGCTCGTTCGGGTCGAACTCGGTAACCGCCGTGGCGGGAATCCCAAGGCCTTGGCTCCACAGCCAAGTTGCAAGCTCGCCCTGAAGTCGGTCCCAATCCTCGCGATACTGACCGAACGCCGCTCCGAAATCCGTCGCTGCCCGGGTGATCAAGAAGCCCAGGCTCATCACCACGCCAACCGCAGCAAGGCATGCGAGCAATACGGTGAGCCACCTCGGGAGCCCTTTTTCGGTCAGATCGACGATCTTGGAGAGACTGATCGCGATCAGGGTCGCTAGCAGCACAGGGATCACGATGGGGCGCCCCAAGCTCAGGACTACCAAAAAGATTCCAAATGCGGCTAGACGAACCATGCGAAAACTTACTGGGTCTTGCCCATGAAGAGCTTGAAGGCGGACGCCCCGGTGACCTTCATCGTCCCGAAGATGTAGATCGGGGCGACGATGCCGTCGATGGCAACAACCCCATACTCGTACGGTGTCGCGAGGCCATTTGGCACAGCATACAAAATGCTGATCACCGCGGTGAGCCGCACGAGCGCTTGCCAGAAGATCACAGGCGCGCGCACCCCGATGTCCTTCGACGACCACATCAAGGCTGCGCCCGCGAACATGAGGAACGCGCCCAGGCTCATGAGGGACACGAAGGTTCCTTCCACGGGGTTGGTCAGCGGTTGTGTCCAAACCCCGAGGCCGAGCAAGACATCGAGAAAACCGGTGATCCAAACGAACTTTCTCAACATGTTGCGCTCCTTCTACGTTTGGGGGTCTGAGCCGCGCCGAGTCTAGGCGAAGACCGCCGTTCTGTCACAAGCACCACGTTTGGAACCGAACTCACTCGGGTTGTGTGAGGGAGCACACGATACACCGGGGTTCGCGTTGACGACTCGAGACCCGACCCCGACACTGAAAGTGGGGATTGCGGACCTATTTGGGTCGCACGGCATCAACGGTTAGGGGGACCGATGAAGCACTTTGCTTGTATTTTGGGTGTGGCGTTGATGGTGGCGTCGGGTGCGGCTGCACAAGAGGTACAGACCACAATTTCGGGTGGAGAGGACGGCGTGCTGGTCACGCCCCCATCGCCAGCGGACGAGCCGAAAGAAGAGAAATCGAGCGTTTACGAAAAGCGCGTCGGTGGTCTCGTATGGCTCGAAGCAATGGTCGGGCCTTCTCGCTGGAATGTGACCCGTTTTCGCGGCTTGGACTTCATCCCGGCAGAGATCGCGAGTCAGATCCCGTCACTAGTCGTTAGCGGCCCCGAATTCGGTGCAGCGGTCAAGTTTAGGGCTGGCTCGACTACCGTGGGCGGTCATTTCAAAAAAGGCAACTATGAGCCGTTCGACTTGATCACAGTTGGGCTCGACTTCGGGTTTCTGATTCGGGCTGTGCCCTACGTGCATCCGACGATTAAGCTCGGCCTGAACTACCATACGACCAAAGGCGGACTTGCCCTGCCCGGCTTCCAAAATGCGCTCACCAACGTGCGAACCGATGGCGGAGGGGCATCGATCGGCTTGGGCCTTCGAATTCCTATCGTGAAGTGGGTGTCGCTGGCGGCTGATTTCGATTACTCGTTGATCGGGCTGGCGGTGCGCGGCACCGAGACGATTTCTGGCACGGGGCAGTCGTTCACCGGAGGCACGGGCGGAACCGCGATCGCTGGAACCTTTGCACTCACTGTTCACCTAGGTGGCTAGGTGGCGACGGCGGCCCACCGCCAAATGCAACACGACCAACACGAATAGTCCGAGCGCAAACGCAGCCACGAAGTACGTCCCAGCCGACGGATTCGCTTCGGTGAAGAAGTTCGCAATCTGCTTTTCGCCCCACATGACCGGCGTGAACGGCTCGATTGTGATGGGAGCCCGTGGGTCGAGGTCATGCCCGAACGTATAGAGCTTGTAGTAGAGCCTCCCGAAGCCGAAAATCCCAGCATACGAAGTCATGACGAGCAGATCGATGAGCGACCTCACCTTTCCAATCACCGCCGTCCGCAATGCAAATATGATCATCCCGACGAAGAGGAACGGAATCCAATCAAGATCGGTGAGCTCGGAGCGATCGATAGGTCGCATCCCGATGTAGTGGTTCAGGGTACTGACCTCTTGGACGTCCGCGCCGTCGTGACCACCGTCGACCTTGTAGGAGTAAATGTACAGATCGAGTCCCTCGGGGTACTGGGGTGCGACCATCCGGATATGCCACATTGGCAGGGCGAAGCTCGCGATCACGAGGAGCGTTAGCAGCGCCAGTACGATCCGCGCCCAAGGAAGGAGCGGCTCATCCAAGAACCGATAAAATGCATCGAGTGCCTTCGTCATTTCCTCTCCTACAGTTTCTTTCGTTTAGGCGACGTCACCGCGCCGGAGCTTCCAAAGAGCCCCCAACCACGCAATCGCCCCTAGTAGCAAGGGCCAACCGAGACCCAAGACGTAAAGCCAGGTGTTGCCAATTCGATTGGCAAGATAAAACCCCACCGGTCCGAGGACGCTAAGCTCCGGATCAGCCGAGGAGAGCAGAGCCATCCGAATGCTCTGGACCGGGTTGAGTGCTGCTAGCGCGAACACGACTCTTGGTTCAAGGCGCCACTGAAGCATCATTCCCGCGAGCGCAAAGTCCAAGAGCGCAATCCCGGTCACCCAGATGAGTAGCAAATACATGGTGGCCCGTGCGGAGTTGGGAACTGCCGTCGATACCCACAGACCCAAACCACAAAACGCCCACACCAAAGCGGTACAAAGCACCAAACAGTGATTGATGAAGCTCCACTCGATTTGCTGCCCGAACACGAAACGCCCAAAGACGCCGACAGCCACCATCAAGACCACGAGGGGCGCAAGAAGGACGGCCAAACGCACGCTCGAAACGGCGCTGAAGAACGCCCCTCGAGAAATCGGCTGGCTAAATAGGAGCTCTAGAGTCCCATCGTCGCGCGCTTTGTTAACAACATGCCCAGTGGCCACGAGCGCCATCAGCGGTAAGAGAACCAGAAGCGCATGCACGTACGAGATCAGAACTCGTCCCGTCCCCGTGAATCCGAAGACGGTCGACTCCCGCATCCCAACGAGCAAGAACACGGCAGCGAGAAGCGCATAGATGACAACACAGAAGAGCAGCCACCTCGACCGAAGCACTTCGGCGAGGTCGAGTTGGGCGACGGCCCAATATGAATTCAGCTGCCGCTTCATTGGCCCAGCCCTCGCCGAGTGGAATCGAGCGCGCGCACTTGAGCCCACTCCCAGTCCCGCGCTCTTGGCGTGTCGCGGGGCACCGCCGCGATGCCGTACCCCATCGGCGAATCGTCCACGGGAACGAAGCCTGCTTCGGATTGAGAGAGCCACCGGTCATTCTCGTGATCGCGGAAGTAGAGCGCGTGTAACTCCATCTGATGCCCATCGAGGTAAGCAGCTAGGCAGCCCGGGTCGTCGAAACTCATCACCGTTCCGTTTGCAGCCTGCAACTGCGCGGCAAAGCGTGGGTCACCGACGTGCATCTTGCAGTGCTCGCAAACCTCCCCGTCCCAAACAATAGGCACGGGGCCCTCCGGCAGGGACACTCGATTGAGCCGTATGAGCAATGTGCCCACAAACAGCAACGCCACCACGACGAGAATGACCTTACGTAGGTTTGCCGAGCTCATCGTCTTCCTTCCGATCGTCCAGCCGCACGGCCTCGGCGTCCCGCACGAGTAGGTTGCCAAGTCGCCCCGCCATCGTGTCCGTAAGCTCTGCAACAAGGGAAAGCTTTTCGGCGCGCGTTGCCGTGCGACTCCACCATCCGGCAACGCCAGGTTCGAACCCGAGGCGGGTCAGCGTGTCCGTTCCTTTGCCGTTTAGCATCTGAACCTCGATGGTGCTCAACGTGATGCTGTCGAGATACGCCTCGGTGGGCCCGAAGTAGACCAACCTCCCCTCTTCGAGCACCATCACCTGATCGACCAGCGTCCTAATCTCCTCGAGTCGGTGAGAGCAAAGAATCAAGGTAGCGTCTTGTGTGCGCTCCGATAGTTGATCGAAGAGATCCATGCGCGAGGTCGTGTCGAGACTTGCAGTCGGCTCGTCGAGTACAAACAGCGAGGCCTGGCTTGCAAGCGCAAGCGCGAGTAGAGTTTTCTGCTTCGCCCCGCCCGAGAGGTCTCGAAAGGCTTGTCGCTCGATCGCGCGGAAGTCGATTCCGAGATTGGCCCCGCGCTCCATCACATCATCGACGGCAAGGCCCCGTACGCGGGTGATTGCTTTGACCACCTCTCCCACCGAAGCCCCGAGCTTTGGAGCGATCTGTGGAACATAAGCGATCCGGTCGGCGAGCTGGAGTGTTCGATCACTCGTGCCATCGAGAAGGAGCTCCCCTTCACATTGCTGAAGTCCGAGGACGATACGTATGAGCGTCGATTTTCCAGAGGCGTTTGGCCCAACGAGCCCAACTCGTGCGCCACTCGGGATGGTGAACTCGATCCCCCGTAGTGCTTCGATGCGACCAAACCGCTTGCTGATGCCTCTACCTTCGAGCCGCATGCCCACCATCCCAGGTTGCTGCGCGCATCTTGGGTCGCGAATCGATCAGCGTGGTCTGTGGCTCAACCAACGGAAACAACAGACTGATCGCATCGAGAAGCTCGAGGGTGATCGCTCCACGAAAGAACAAAAGCTGTGGATAGGTGCTTGCAAGTTGGCTGCTGAGACGCCGCAGCTCGTAGGGAATGTCGCCATAGCCGTCTTGGTTCATGTCATAGCCGGCATAGTCGTCGAATGCGTTTTCATTCCACTCGATCCCCAACGCGTCTCCTCCCCCCTCGACCTCGACTTGAGAATGGTTGCTGACAAACGAGTTGGCGCTGAATGTGTTTCGCTGTTCGCTCCCATGCATCAAAACCGCGACTTCGGAATGGTAGAAAGCATTGCGCTCGAACCGATTGAAGTCTCCCTGGTCGAGCGGTGACGTGTCCATGTAGACGCCCTTGGTGTTAGACACAAAGTCGTTGTCAGACACGGTTAGGTTTCCGGATTCCTTGATCCCGAGGCCCATGCCACCAGGACCGGACGACCGCGCCAAGAGGTTCTTCTTCACATCGAGGTTGCGGCTGTACATGATGAAAACACCCACAACGTTGTCGATATAGCGATTCCCTTCGAGGACATTGTCGTGGCTGTACATGAAGTGTGTGCCATATCGACTTCGAACTACGGTGTTGTTGACGATTTGATTGTTGCTGGAATACCAAACGACCATATCGCGGCTTCCGATTACTTGGTTGCCCTCGACCACCGAGTGCCGTGTCTCCCAAAGCCGAATTCCGTCGCCGCGAAGCCCAAGTGGGCCTTCATCAGGCCCCAAGACGAGGTTGTTGCGAATCGACGCGTGGTTCGCCTTCTCGACGAGCAGGCCAAACGCCGCGTTTCGGACCACCACACCCTCGACCCGGTTGTTGTCCGCGGTGACATGCACCGCCGCATCGAGTGTATCGAAGCGCCCACCACTGCCATCGATGGTTACCCCGAGCAACTCCGCGCCGTCCCCGCCGAGCTCGATGGTCGTCCCGTAGCCCGAGGAGTGAATGACGGCTTGTTGCGGACCCCAGATTGTGACCTTCCGAGTGACTTCGAGTGGGCCCTTGTAGTTGCCCGGCCCGAGGCAAAGGGCCGAGCCCTCGACGGCGTTATTGACCGCTCGCTGGAGGCTATCGTGCGCGGTCACCAGGGTGCAGTCGTCGGGACGGGTGGGGGCCTCGTGCGATCGCTCATCGACGACAATCGAATCGACGCGCGAGTCACAAGAAGCCAAGACGAATACGGCCGCAACGCCCACGCACACACGGAAGGAGGCGCGAAACCCCCCACCGTTGCATGCGCTGCCGGCTGTCATCCGGGTTCCACCAACAGGTAGCCCGCCATTTCGAGATGAAGTGCCGAGCAGAACTCGGTGCAATAGAACGGGAACGTCCCTTCCCTGTCGGCCACGAACGTGACGTCGACATGCTTTCCAGGTTCGAGACTACTGTGAACGTCGTAAGACCCGATCGTGAAGCCATGGGTGGCGTCGTGCGCCTGCTCGACGTTCGTGATGTGCAGATGAACCGTGTCGCCCTTCTTGACGCGAACGATGTCTGGGGTGAAGTGACTCCGCACGGCCGTCATGTAGACGTGAACACCGTCGGGCTTGCGCTCGATCCGCTCTTCCTTCGCCTTGACCGCAAACTCGGATTTTTCGTCGGTGACGACATCCATCCCAGCGGGCTTGTAGATGTCGATGGGGTCGAGCTTGTCCGCCTTGATCATTTGAGCGTAGTGCGGCTCCCCAAGCGGAAGCGGCATGTCGTAAAGAAGCTGCATCGGTTCGCTGTTGATCCCAATCAACTGGAAGTTCTGCGGGAGCAGAGGGCCTACCTTGGCGAAGCGGTCGATTGCCCATTTGTTCATCGCGATGAGATAGCCACCATCGGGACTGACGGTGTCGCCCTCAGCCGCAACGATGTGGCCGACGTTGTAGTGCACCTTCTGCTTCCCTATGAGCTTGAGGTCCTTGACCGACCACTTGGCCACCGTCGACTCGATGAACACCGAAGTGTAGGCGTTGCCCTTGTCGTCGAACTGGGTGTGCAGCGGGCCAAGGCCAATCTCGATCTGCCCTCGAATGCTGTCCTTGAACGGCAAGATCGGAACGCCGTACGTGTCTTTGCCCTCGAATGTCTTGCCGTCGATCAGGCCCTTGAGCTTTTCCCAGCTGTAAATCGTCGCGTGAGTGTCGAGCTTGCCAGAAACGACGAGCTCTTTGCCGTCTGGCGTGACGTCGACGCCATGCGGGCTTTTGGGCTCGCCGACGAGGTAGAGCAGCCCCTCCTCGTTGACGGTGTCGAGTGGAATGACTTTCATACCCGCGATCGTCTTGGTCTTGCCATCTTCTTTGGCCACCCGCTCGGCGCTGACCAAGTCGATGATGTGAAGGTAGTCCATGTCGTTTTGAGAAGCGCCCGACTCCATCGGTGGATTCCCCTCCAAGGTGCCGCCGTACGACATCTCCGTGTTGAACGAGTTGATGAAGACCCAGCCCTCGCTCGCCAGCTTGCCGGCGTCGGAGAGGTCCTGCATGTACGGCGGGAGCTCCATCGCAAACGACTTTTCCGGGTCGATGCGACCCTTGTCACGATCGAACTTCCAGAAGATGACTGCCCCTCGATACTTTTCTTTGTATTCTTCGATCGGCGCGTAGCCGCCTCCGAGTGGCGCCGGGTACTGCGACGACTCGACCACATACTCGGTGTTTGGAGTGACGAAGGTCGCGCCGTGGTCGCTTTGGATCAGCTCCGAGGTGACGATCTGCTTGGTGACGAAGTCATGGAGGTCGATGACGGCGATCCGAGCATTGGCTTTGTCGTTCACGAAGAGGAATTTGCCATCATAGTCGCCACCGGTTTCGCTGAGCGCCGGGTGATGCATATCACCCCACCTCATCTCTTTGCCGAATCGCTTGCCACCTGCGAGCACTTCGTTGCTTTGGTCGCCGTAGCCGTAGCCCTGCCAGGGTTCCGGTGTGAACACGCCGACGTATTTGAGGATCCGCATCGACGGGACCCCGATCACGATCAGGTTTCCGCCGTGACCACCGGAAGCGAACGTGTAGTACTCGTCCTTCTTGCCTGTCGGTGTGTAGGTCTGGAGCGCCGCGGTGACGTCAGCTTCGCTGAGGCCGCGCTCTTTCATCAAGTTGGCGATCGACCCTGCGGGCGCGGACGACCCCGGCCCTTTAGGCTGGGAGCTGCAGCTCAGGCTCACGAATGCGGCCAGCAACATAACCAAACCGGATGCGCAGCGCGCACCCATTCCATCAAAACCCATTGCTCCTCCTTCACCCCTTCGGGATGGGATTCTTCACGTGAACAAAATCTGCAATAAACAAGCCAGCCATGGCTACTTGGCAAGGTTACGGACGTACACGACGAGCTCCTTGACCACCTCGGTTTTCGCATCGAGGTCAGGATTCGCTGGCATCGTGGGGCTCTTTCCTACGCCGGCGCCCCCATAAACGATGATCTTTTGGATGTGATCGTCGGTCACCGAGGTCTGCCATTCCGGAAGTGTGAAATCGCGTGGCTTCGGATCGAGGGCAGCCGAGCCTTCGCCGTCTCCCTTACCCGTCTTGCCATGGCAGACGGTGCAACGGTTCTCGTAGATCTCGGCCGCTTCAGCCTTTGGGTCTGCAACCGCGACTTCTGCGGTTTCTGCAGCGGGAGCGGGCGCCGCTTCTTCCGCGGGCGCAGCCTCCTCCTTCGGCGTGCAGCCGAAAGCGGTGACACCGATCCCAACGATACCGATCAGTGCGATGTTTCTGCTCTGCATAGACCCTCCTTGGCCGCGTGAGTGTAGGCTTTGAAGTGAAAGAATCAATGCATTGATGCGGCAAATTATGCGTTTGTAAGGGAAGGCGCGAATGATCTGCGCGACCGACTTGACGCACCTTTTTGAGTCTATACTCTGCGCGCACGGCGGCGCTTGTCGCGGGAGGGCGAGATGAAGAACGGTCTACTGACGGTCACCATTGTTACTGGACTGGTCGCGTTTGGTTGCAAGAAGCAAGAGGCTGCGCCTGACATTCCAGCAGCGCCGGCTGCTGAAGAAGTGTCGAATATCCCTCCGCTCGCCGAGAACAACATCGTGAGCCTCGCCATCGCATCAGAAGATCACACGACGCTCGTCGCGGCGATCAAAGCAGCAGACTACGTGACGTCAGTGGCCGCCTCAGGTCCGTTGACGGTTTTCGCGCCAACCAATGCAGCCTTCGACAAGTTGCCTGAAGGCACGGTGGACGATCTCCTCAAGCCAGAGAACGTGGATCAGTTGAGACAGATCCTGCAGTATCACGTCACGACGTCTGCGTTGGCGGCGGACAGCTTCACCGACGGACAAACTCTCGGCATGGCCAATGGGAAGAAGGCGACCATGCACGTGAAGGACGGCAAGGTGTCGATCAATGACGCGAGCATTACGGCTTCCGCCCCCGCATCAAATGGTATGCTGCACATCGTCGACGCAGTGCTTCTCCCCCCGGAGAGCTGAGCTCGCAATTTCAGCATGAGTGTGAGTGCCAGCGACTGCGCCGGGGCAAGTGCGACTATCCCTTTGCGGCGGCTCGTCAATGGAGATACTGTCGATATCCCGAGGGTTCCCATCGATGAACCGGTCTTCGCGATACTTGGTCACGGCCCTCTTCGTGGTCGCGATCATTGGCTGTAGCAGTGATGACGGTCGGAGCGGATCCGACGCGCCCGCTGTCGACGCAGGACCGATCGCGCTCCGGCGGCTCACCACAGAGCAGTACATTCACAGCATCCACGACGTGCTCGGCGACCACATCACGGTACCGAGTCGGATCGATCCTGACGAGCGTCGGTCTGGGCTTCTCGCGGTCGGCTCTTCGTTTGCAGGCGTAACGCCATCGGGCTTTGAAAAATACGAAGCTGCGGCCGCTGCCGTGGCAGAACAGGCGCTTGATACCAGCCATCGCTCAGAGCTGGTGCCGTGTGAGCCCGCCTCCGCGTCGTCAAGCGACGATGTCTGCGCTGAGCAGTTCATCGAGCAGGTCGGTCGCCGGTTGTTTCGTCGCTCGCTCAGCGAAGCCGAGGTCGACAGCCGGGTGGCTGTGGCTCGGAATGCTGCACGAGTCCTTGAAGACTTTTACCAAGGCCTCGAGCTCGCGCTTTCAAGCCTCCTTGTGTCCCCAGACTTCTTGTTTCGCGTCGAAAGGGCGGAGCCGGACCCAAGTGACCCCAACCGACTTCGTCTCACGGCTGATTCGATCGCGTCCCGATTGAGCTTTCTCCTGTGGAACACAAGTCCCGATGACGAGCTGCTCGACGCCGCGGAAGGGGGCGACTTGCTCGACCGCGAGGTGTTGGTCGCACAGGTCGATCGGCTCGTCGCATCGCCTCGCGCGGAAGTCGGCCTTCGGTCGCTGTTCTCTGATGTCTACGACTTCCGGCAATTTGACGATGGCCTCGTTCGCAAGGATGCCGAGTTGTTCCCTGCGTACACCCAGACGATCGCCGAAGACGCAAAAGAGCAGAGCCTGCGCACCATCGTCGCCCACCTGACGAGCGGCGCAGACTATCGAGATCTCTTCACGACCCGAGACACTTTTTTAACTAGGAACCTCGGTCTGATGTACCGCGTTCCCGTCGTGACTGCGAACGGCTGGGAAGCTCACTCTTTCGACGAGAGCAGTCCCCGTGCAGGCCTTCTGTCACATGTCAGCGTGATGGCGCTCTACTCACACACCGGTCGGAGCTCCGCCACCTTGCGCGGTAAGTTCGTCCGCGAGGTGTTGCTGTGCCAGGACGTTCCAACACCCCCGGCCAATATCGACTTCTCGATCGTTGAAGACACAACTGGCGAGCTTCGAACGGCACGGGCCCGCCTCGAAGCGCATGTGACGAGCGAGGCCTGCTCCGGGTGTCACAACTTGATGGACCCGATCGGCCTCGCGTTTGAGAACTTCGATGCGATCGGCGCCTTTCGGGAGGAGGAGAACGGCGTGACGATCGACGCTTCGGGGGAGCTTGACGGCGTCAGCTACGACGGCCCTGTCGGCGTCGGCGAAGCCTTGCATGACCATCCGGAGCTCGGCCCATGCCTGGTTCGCACCTTGTTTCGCTACTCGGTCGGGCGCGACGCGACCCCGGACGAATGGCCGCTACTCGATTTCCTCGGGGAACGGTTCGAAGAATCGGAATTCCGCGTTGCCGATCTGGTACGCGAGATCGTCCTGAGCGACGGCTTTCTGGCCACGTCCGGACCCCGCGAGGCGGAATCGTTGGGAGCTGAGCCATGAAGAGGCGCTTCGACAGACGAACCATGCTTCGCGGCACCCTTGCCGGGGGCGCCGTTTCAATGGGGCTACCGCTGCTCGATTGCTTCTTAAACGACCACGGCACGGCACTGGCCCAAGG
>CAJHXN010000535.1_pt1 | contig 39210 bp, 32 predicted proteins | sample 9198401 | NCBI WGS metagenome assembly CAJHXN01 (sample SAMEA7708334, study PRJEB35096) | sediment metagenome | biome: marine neritic benthic zone biome [ENVO:01000025]; feature: sediment [ENVO:00002007]; material: shallow marine sediment [ENVO:03000034] sea grass bed [ENVO_01000059] ... | reverse complement strand
GCGCGCATGAAATACCACGCGCCCATGTTCCACGGCTCTTCTTGAACCCAGACTAGGTCGATGTCTTGGGGATAGGGCGCGAGCCGTTCCTGTAGCTCGGCGGCGCGCAGTGGATAGAGTTGCTCCATCCGCATGATGCCGATGTCGGTCACGCCGTCGCGCTCGCGCCGCTCGAGCAGGTCGTAGTAGATCTTGCCCGTGCAGAGGACCAAGCGCCTGACTTTGGATGGGTCGATCGCTGTATCGTCCGGGATGATGCGCTGGAACCCTCCGTTCGCGACCTCATCAAGAGTGCTTACTGCGCGACGATGCCTGAGCAGGCTCTTGGGGCTCATGATGACGAGCGGCTTGCGCCACGGGCGAAGCACTTGACGGCGCAAGCAGTGAAAGAGCTGCGCTGGGGTCGTCATGTTGACGATTTGCATGTTGTCCTCGGCGCACAGCAACAAGAAGCGCTCCAACCGTGCGCTCGAATGCTCCGGTCCTTGGCCTTCGAAGCCATGCGGCAGAAACATCACGAGCCCACTCAAGCGGTGCCATTTGTCCTCCGATGAGGAGATGAACTGGTCGATGATCACTTGGGCGACGTTGACGAAGTCCCCAAACTGCGCTTCCCAGCTAACGAGTGCATCCGGTGAATCCAGCGAATAGCCCCACTCGAACCCTAGGACACCGACCTCCGATAGAGGGCTGTCGTAGATTTCGAGATGGGCTTGGTCTGGACTCAGGTGACCGAGGCGCGTGTATCGGCGGCCCGTGTCTGCGTCATAGATCACCGCGTGCCGATGGCTAAACGTCCCGCGGCGCACGTCCTGGCCGGTCAGGCGACACCGATGACCCTCGACCAGGAGGCTTCCAAACGCCAGGTTTTCCCCGGTACCCCAGTCGACGGCTTCGCCGGTTTCCATGACCTTCCGCTGCTTGTCGAGGACGAATCGCTTGATGCGGGGATGGGGCGTAAACCAGTCCGGATAAGTCGTGATGCGATCAAGGATTTCGACCAAGCGCTGCTTCGGAAACCTCGTGTCTGCATCGGGGACGCTCGTGTCGGCGCCCCCCTTGTACTCGGTCCAGTGCCCCAACATTGACGCCGGGATCAGGTTGTAGTTGCCGTTCTTTCGGGCGTCGTCGAGGGCGCGCTCGAGGTCTTGGTGGCGACGCTTCTCGATTTCTTCGGCTTGCTCGTCGGTGATCTTGCCGGTCCTTTTCAGATGTTCGACGTAGACCTCCCGGACGCTGCGCTTCTTCTCGATTGCTGCGTACATGAGGGGTTGGGTGAAGCGAGGCTCATCCCCTTCGTTGTGGCCGTACTTGCGGTAGCAAAAAAGGTCGAGGACGACGTCTCCGTGGAACCTCTGTCGGTACTCGGTAGCGAGTGTGACCGCTTGTGCAACTGCTTCCGGGTCTTCGCCGTTCACATGGAAGACTGGGCACCGCAGCATTCGTGTGATGTCTGTGCAGTAAGCCGTCGAACGTGAATCTTCTGGGTTCGTCGTGAAGCCGATCTGGTTGTTGATCACGACGTGGATCGTCCCGCCGGTTTCAAAGGCCTGCAGTCGGCTCAGGTTCAGGGTTTCCGCCACGACCCCTTGGCCCACGAATGCGGCATCGCCGTGGATCAAGAGCGGCAGAACCGTGATTCGGTCATCGTCACCTTTTCGATCCTGCTTTGCACGCACGCGTCCCTCTACCACCGGATTCACGAACTCGAGGTGGCTCGGATTGAAAGCCAACGTCATGTGGATGCTCTTGCCGCTGGCGGTTTTGCGGTCGATCGAATATCCGAGATGGTATTTCACGTCGCCGCGGCCGACGTATGCCTCGGGGTCATCGTCCTCGAACCCTGCGAATATCTGCCGGACATTCATCTCCATGATGTTCACCATCACATTGAGACGACCCCGGTGTGCCATGCCGATCACGATCTCCTCGACCCCGAGCTCCGCTGCACGTTCGGTGAGGATATCGAGCATCGGGATCACGCTTTCGCCCCCCTCTAACGAGAAGCGCTTCGCCCCCGTGTACTTGGTATGCAGGAACTGCTCGAAAATCTCGGCGTCGGTGAGTTTGGTGAGGATGCGGACTTGCTGCTCGCGGCTGAGGTCGATGTGATTGCCGGTGCTTTCCATGCGCTCCTGCAACCAATCCCTGGCCTCGCGATTTTCGAGGAAAGTATGCTCGACCCCGATGGTGCGGGAATACGTATCCCTGAGCCGCGCCACGATCGATTCAAGTGATTCGGTGGCGGGCCCGGCGAAGTCGCCCGTCGAAAAGATCGTACTGGGCTCCACATGTGCGAGCCCGTAGCGCGATAGGACGGACTCGTCCGGCGGTGCTTCCGAGCGGTTCAACGGATCGAGTTGAGCGAAAACATGACCTCGCACTCGAAAAGCATTGATGAGCGCGGACAGCCGGGCTTGGAGCTCGGTTGCCGCCAACACCTCGGATGACGGCGGAAACGAAGCTCGACTGTCGGTTTCGGGTTCGTCCGGGATGTGCGGCGCGAAGGACGCTTCAGCGGTTTCGGGAAGGAACAACGAATTGCGGACGGGCTCGTGCGGCCGTAGCGGGGCACCGTTTCCGTCGGTCGGGAGTGCAGCCGGACTCAAGGCGCCCGATGCGGTAACCGGAGCGATGATCGTGCCAGCGCTGGAGATCTGCGGCCAATCCGCCGGTTGCAGGCGTTCGAAGTAGCGACGCCATGCCTCGTCCACTGCAAGGGGATTGTCCACCCACTTGAGGAACTGCTCTTCGACCAGTCCTTGGTTTACGCCGAAATCTGCGGTCATCTCCGAGTCGTCGCCTCACTCACTCTGGTCGTGCACCTAATCGTAGCGGGTTCATTTGCGCGGTGCTAGCAACCCGGCTGGTGGTTCGGAGAGCCCTCGGGCATCATCGACAGCCATGACGCGGATCTTCATCGTTCTCTCAGGTTTGCTTGGGTTCGTGGCCGTCGCCCTCGGTGCCTTCGGTGCGCACGGTCTCAGATCACAGCTCGAATCGCTGCCGGACGGCGCAAAGCGGCTCGAATGGTGGGATACTGCGGCACACTACAACCTAACCCACGCCCTCGCTATCGCGCTGGCGGCCTGGCTAGTCAACCACAGAGGGGGCGCACCAGGCATGATCGCCGGGTGGTCGTTCACTGCAGGCATTGCGCTCTTCAGTGGAAGCCTCTACGCGATGGCGCTTACCGGCGAGACCAAGCTCGGTGCCATCACCCCGCTTGGCGGGTCGTTCCTGCTCGTGGGGTGGGTTGCTGTCGTTGTGGCCGGGGCACGCCTCGGTGGAGGCGGCCGATGAGTTCATCGAGGCTGCCGCTGCTGCTGTTGTTGCTGTTGCCTGATCTGCTCTTGTAGCTGCTTCATGACCTCCGGCGGGAGCTGGGGCTGCTGCTGCCCTGGGGGCATCCCCTGCATCGCGGGAGTCGGTGGCGTCGGCAGCGGCGCCTCTTCGGACTTTGCAAACGCCGCGGCATCGGGCCGAAGTCGATCGGCGAGGTACTTCGACACCACATAGACCGTTTCGTCGTCGCGTCGGCGTAGGTAGAGCTCAGTGTCTTTGTCGGTCTGGTGGCCGATCTCCAGCACGATGACTTGAGGCTCGGTCGGAGCAGGCCCGGCGTCGGCTTCCGCGGGCGCCCCTTCCGCAGATTCGACAACCTGCAGCGTAATCGTCGCAACAGGTTCGTTCAGGCCTGCGCGCGCAGGAGAGATGTCGCTCTGTGCGAAGCCCGATGCCGTGAGCCGTGCCGCGGTCGAAACCAGACCCTCGACTTTCTTGGGATCGAAGTCCTCGATAGGCCTCTTGTGCCCAACTTGGATCCAAGAGCCCTCTTGGCGGCTGAATCGAAACGACCCATTGCCGCTGTCGAACGCGATCTCTCGTACGGCCTGGGTCTCGACCTCCGTGACTCGACGGTTCCGCCACGTCTTGAGATCGCGGTCGAAAGGAAATCGGACCGATCCTTTCACCGCGAACACTTCGGTCCGATCGCCGACCCGGACCATCGTCACCCCGTTGCTGTACTTGCCGATTTGGAGCTGTAGGGTTGGCGCCTCGCCTGAGTGCACGACCACCTTGACCGCCTGCGCGTCGTCGACTTCAAGGCGCGCGTAGTTTTCTGGGCGTGTTGCCACCACCCCTTTCGGGGTCATCTCGGACAGCCGATTGAGCGCAGATTGGACGTTGTTCGCATCTGCGTCCGCATCCACAGGTGACGAAACGCGCCACTCTCCGTCCACCTTTGAGAGAACCACCACTTCGGTTCCGTCGCCTTTCGGGCGTGTGATTTCGAGAGAGGTGACGCCGTCCGCGTCAATTTCGATTGTTGGGAGCTCAGCCGCTTCGTCGGTGCGTGCGTCATCCCTCGTCCGCACAGCCCAGATCGTTGCACCGAGAAGCGCAACAAAGACCACGGCTCCGATCGCGACACGGTTCTTTCGCAATTGCATCTCGAGCTTGCCCCTTTGTTAGAGTTTCAGGGTTTTCTTCTTGTTCGCGCGCTGCCGCCAACGAAGCAAACCAAACAGTGCCACGAAAAACGGGATCCCGAGGGTGTTCAGCCACCGATACGCGAGCTTCTTGCCTTCCCATGACTCGATGGCGGCCTTGCGTTCTTCGAGGGCGTCCTCGACACCCGCTTTGTCCCCTTCTTCGGCCGCTGTCAGTACGGTGTCCTCGGCCGCCAAAACGGAATCGGGGATGTCTAGTGCGGGTTCCTCGACCGTCTTTGCCCGAATCGCGATCAGATCCGAGTCGGCCGCCAACCAGTCGATCGCATTTAGAGCCAGTGCAAGTGCTGCGTTCATCTGCACCTCACCACCCTGAGGCGGTGGCATGAAGGTGTCTTCAAGGAACGTGCTCGTGCCGCTCACGAGAACCCGCACATCGGTTTCCGATACCGGCGGAGCTTGGATCTGCGCACCTTCACCGTCGCTCGTGCCTGCGGTGTAAGCAGAGGGGAGCTTCCCTTCGATTGCCGCCATCAACGCGAACGGTCCCAGGGTCGTGGTCATCTGCCACTCCCGGGGGTCTCGTGGCTCGAGGCCTATCGATGGTCCATCCATCGCCCAGGAGTCGTCCGAAGAAGTCCCGAGAACGGTGAGTGTCGCGCCTTGTGGGGCGTCGCCGACCTTGAGCGGAGCGACGAACGGCAGCATCGGGGAGGCGAGACGGAACATGACCGGGTGCTCGCGTTGCTCCTCAGCCAGCTGAAGGACCGGAATCGGCGGGTAGGGAACGAGGACCTGTAGTCCGAGGGGGCCGCGCATCGGTGCACGGCTGCATTGCGCATCGAGCACGATCTGCGATTGCAACTCTACGCCCCAGGCGCTTACGAGGCGTCCGACCTCCGAGCTGACCGGTTGGGCAGTTGGTGCGGAGCCGGCCAAGTCGATCGCAAGTGCTCCACCGAAGATGCCGAGCGACCCTCCACGCATCACATACTGATCGATGCGTCGAAGCTCGTCGGTGGTGAACGGTTCCTTCGGCCCGACGATCAGAAGCGCTGCCAGGCTTTGGTCGATCTCTTGAGACGCATCCACCGGCCGCATGTCGTAGAGTTGAAGGACCGAGCCCAGGCTTGACAGGCCCTGCTCGAGAGTCGGGCTTCCGTGCCCCGAAACGACGCCAACCGGCTTGCGCTCCCCTACCAATTCCTTGATGGCCGAAGTGAGAGTGTACTCGAGCCCGGTTGTATCTTGCACGACGGGGATGGTTTTCTTTCCGTCGAGGTGCGTGAGGACGATCCCCCGGTAGCCCTCGACGACCGCAACCTGGTCCTCTTCGATTTTCTGATGTGCGACCGGCTGCACGCCATCGGATCGCGCGGCTTGCTGCTTGTCCGCTGTGTCAGGGTTCACGAAATTGACGACGATGTCACCGTTGGATGCCGCGGCGTACTCCGACAACAGATCGCGTACATGGCGCTCGGTCGCGTTGAATGGCGGAGGCAGGTTTTCCGTGAAATAGGCGGTGATCTCGAGACGATCCTCGAGACTCGACGCCAGCCGCCTGGAACCATCCGCGAGGGAAAACAAGCGGTTTGCAGTGAGGTCGATGCGCGGCGATGGGAAATAGGCCGCCAACACATTCAGCAAAATGAGGATTCCACCAACGATCAACAGGAACACTAGCGATTCGCTGGCAGCACGTTGTTGAATCTTAGAAGACATTCATCAACTCCAACGACGCGATTCCAAAGCGCGAAACGCCAGCGCCAAGGCGAAGACGGTGACCGAAACAAAGAAGAGGACGTCACGGAGGTCGATCACGCCGCGCGCCATGCTCTGAAAGTGATAGTCGAACGAGAGCCACTCGAGGACCGACGCTGCATTGGTGGGGAGGAGCGGCAAGAACTTGTCCAGCACCCAGAAGAACACGCTAAGGGTCAGCGCGACGAAGAGCGCGATCAGCTGGTTGTCCGTCCAACTCGACGCCATCAGGCCGATCGCGAGGATCGCGGAGCCCTGCAACAGCAACCCGACATAACCGCTGACCACAGGGCCCCAATCCAGGTCGCCCAGCGTCGAGACGCTGATCGGGTAGAAGATCGTCAGGGCGAGCAGCACTGCGTAGAGCCCAAAGACCCCGAGGAACTTCCCCAGGATGACTTGCGCTTCGGTGACCGGCATGGTGATGAGTAGTTCGATCGTGCCGGTACGCTTTTCCTCGGCAAGAAGCCCCATCGTGAGTGCAGGCAACGCGAAGACCAGGATCAGCCCGAGCCAACGAAACATCTCCCGCGCGCTCGCGCGACCAAAGAGGAAGAAGGTCTTCCAGAAGAAGAAGCCAAGGGTCAGCAGGACGATGCAAATGACGATGTAGGCAACCGGGCCGTTGAAGTAGCTCCGAAACTGGCGTGCACCGATGGTCAGGGTGTGTTTCACGACGATTCCTCCCCGTTGCCGGTGGTGAGCTGACGAAAGATGTCCTCGAGGTTTTCCCCGCGCTGCTCGAGCCCGAGCAACACCAGGTCGGCGCCAACTGCGGCCCGAAAGATGTCTGCGCGCAGGTCTTGATTGCCCTTGGGAACGACTTCGACGATCACTTCAGATGCCGTCGCTCCAGGGCGCCCTTGAACACTTTGCGCGCTTTCGATCGAAGAGAACGCATCCTGTACCTGTGAGGCGCTGTGTCCGTTCTTTTGGAGGGTCACGACGAACCTCGGCTTGCCACCGCGCGCCGCCAGCTCCTCAGGGGTGTCATCGGCGACCAGGCGGCCCTGCGAGATGATCAGCACGCGGCCACACGTCACTTGCACCTCTGCGAGGTTATGGGTGGACAAGATGATGGTGCGCTCGCGTCCGATTTCACGGATGAGCTCGCGAATCTCGACGGCTTGGTTCGGGTCTAGGCCACTCATCGGCTCGTCAAGGATCAGAACCGGTGGCTCGTGAATGAGTGCCTGAGCCAACCCGACGCGCTGCCGAAAGCCTTTGGAGAGCTCGCCGATGCTTTTTCCGATGACATCGCCAAGCGCGGTTTCCTCGACGACTTTTCGAATCCGCCCCTTGGCTTGTGCCCCGGGGAGCCCACGCATCCGTGCGACGTATTCGAGGTACTCGAGGACGAGCATTTCGGTGTAGAGAGGGGTGTTTTCCGGCAAGTAGCCGATCGCCTGCCTCACTTTGATCGGGTCCTCAAAGATGTCAGCCCCATTCACACGGGCTGACCCCGCCGACGGCGCGATGAAGCAGGTCAAGATCTTCATCGTCGTCGTCTTCCCCGCGCCGTTCGGGCCCAGGAAGCCGACAACCTCACCTCGTCTCACCTCGAATGTTGCGTTTTCGACTGCGGTCACCGACCCGTAGTGCTTGGTCAGTCCCTGCGCCTTGATCATCACATCGCTCATCGTCTCCCTCGCGTGTGATCTCCGGATTTCGCCTTGGGGCTGGCCGATGTTAGCCCCGGCCTTAGGCATGTCAAGATAGCTCCGGAGCACGAACGGCTACGGGCTGAGGCTTATTCCGGGGCATCGGAATGGCGCGTTTCTTTCGCGTGTTTGAGCTTGCGGACACCCATGGCACGATCCCTAGTATGAGACCCGATCTGCCGCTTCCGGGGGCCGTCACGCGGGCTTGGCCCCGGGCGCGCGCACTCCTCCGTCGGCTAGCGGATCTGTGGCCACTGACGGCGCTTGGACTGGCGTTGGCTGTGGTTGCTTTCGTCGCTCTGGTCGACTTCGGGTACGAGAAGCTCGATCTGGTCTTGCTGGTCCTTGGCTACGGCGGCGCTGGCCTTCTCGCGATTTCGGTTGTCGCGGTGTCGCTGACGGCGCTGGTTCTCAAAATCGTACGTCGCAGTCCAGTCCGGCCGTGGTCGGCTTCGGTCTTTGAGACGGGACGCCTCTCGCTGACGGGGTTCGAGTTGCCTGCGCTCCGATGGTTTCCGTTGGTGCGCGCGCACTGGCAGTGGTTTCCACCTCCTCTTGTCGAAGTGGATGAGCGCCGGGACGGCGGGCGCTCTCGCGAGCAGGTGGTGCTCCACCAGAGAGGGATCTTCGAGGCCGTGACCCGTAGGATCTTGGTCGAAGACGCGTTTGGGCTCGCGCGGCTCGCGTTTCGCGAGACACAGGCTGGCCCGATCGAGGTCCTTCCGCATGTCGGGGGCATTCGTCGTTTGCCGGTGCTCACGTCATTGACTGGTGGGGAGGACTACCCTCATCCGATGGGGCTCGAAGACGGAGACCGCGTCGAGCTCCGCCGATACGTCACCGGCGATCCTGCACGATTCATCCATTGGAAGGCATTTAGCCGGACCCGCAAGCTCATGGTGCGGATGCCCGAGCGATCTTTGAGTCGGGCGCGGAGGACCGTGGCCTTCTTGGCCACGGGCGAGCACGACGAGGCGGCAGCTGCGGCAGCACGCGCGGCTATCGAGGAAGAAGCACTTGGCAGCGATTGGCAATTTGGGGCGGATGGCGCGCCTGAGCCAACGTCGGATCGAGCCGAAGCACTTCACAAGGTGATGGCTTCCGGACAGTTTGATGGCCCGAGCGGAAGCGGAATGCGCCCTTTCCTCGCAGAAGTCGATCGGCAAGGCCCGGCTGCACTCGTTGTGTTTGCGCCACCCTCCGCAGGGGCGTGGATCGGCGAGATCGCCGCGCTCGCTCGACGTCGCGTTGGCCGTGTGCGCGTTGTGATCGCGATCGATGCCGTGAATGAAGGGCGGCCACGTTCGCGCTGGCGACGGTGGCTCCTGTCTCCCGTCGCCGAACCCGGCGTGACGCGCGTCGAGCTCGAGCAGATCGGTCGGTCGCTTGGGCAGCTGCAATGCGAGGTCGTCATCATCGACAGGGTGACCGGACGAATTCTCGGCGACGCAGCCCGAGTCACAACCTGGACGCGGAGGGCGGCATGACGAGTCGCGCGACGTCGATACCGTTCGTCGTGGGCGCTCTCACCGAGGCAGGTCGCGCGGTGATTCACGGGCTAGCCTGGGGCGTGCTCGTGGCGACGATGGCGCCGCCTGCCGCGGCGTTGGCCGGCCTTGGGGGTGGTTTCATCGGGAGTTTGTTTGGTGCTTCTCTCGCGCGCACCCGGCTCCGTACTTCGGTCGTGGTGCTTGGGGCCGCTGTCGCGATTGGGTTGGTCGTATGGTTGCGCTGGGCACTCACGGGCGGATCGGCCTTGGCGGCGGTGATCGGACCGATCAACGCGATGCGAGCGTCCGCAATTCTAACTGCGCTCCTCTGCTCGACGATCCTCAGCACCGCGTTGCGAACAGCATCCTCGCGGCGGGCGATCTTCGCCGTGCTCGAGCTACTGCTCGTTGCCGTCGCGTTTACGCAGCTCTTCATCCCGCATCGCGACGGCGCGATCAATCGACCATTCTACCTTGCCGATTGGATCATTGCTCTCGGATGGGATCCGACTTGGCTTTTCCTCTTCATGGGAGGCACCGCGACGGTGTTTGGATTGGTGCTCCTGTTGCAAGAGCAACGGTTCGGACGTGCATTGTTCAATCTGGGCGTGGTTGGGCTGTTGTTGGCGCTGATCGTGATCGCGACACCCATGGTCGGGATGCCCCCGCCACCCCCCGGAGGTGGTGGGCTCGGTCTTCGGCCCGACGAGGCCCAAGCAAAGAAGGGGGACAAGGGTCAACAACAGCAACAACAGGGCCCCTCGAACAGCGAGCTCGAGTTTCGTAACAAGTACAGTTCCGGAGGTGCACGCGTTCCAGTCGCCGTCGTGCTATTCCACGATGACTATTCGCCTCCGAGCGGGGTCTACTACTTTCGCCAGGGCGCTTTCAGTCAATACAACGGGCGCAAGTTGGTCACGTCGGGGCGACGTGATATCGACCGCGATTTGATTCCAAACTTCCCGACGCAGCCTGTCGAAATCACCGACGCCCCTCCGGCGAATGAAAACCGAGGTCCGCTTGAAACAACGATCGCGTTGATGGCGGATCACACCCAACCGTTTGCTCTTGAGGCTCCCGTCGAGGTCGAACCGATGCAGAACCCCTATCCAAACCGGTTCCGCCGCGTCTACCGCGCGATTTCAGGGGTGTTGACTTCGGACTATGCCGCCATGATCGACGGCGAGCTTGGTTCCCCAAGATGGTCGGAAGACCAGTGGGCTCACTACACCGAGGCCCCACCTGATCTGCGCTACGCAGAGCTGGCAAACAAGATCGCGTCGCAAGTGCCAGACTCCCTGGCCGAAAGCCAGGTCGCTCGAGCGTTCTCGGTGGCCTCATGGCTGAGCAAAGAAGGGATCTACAGCCTCAAGAACGAGCACAGTGATGCAGAGGATCCCACCGCGAGCTTTCTCTTCGGGGACCTCACCGGCTACTGCGTGCACTTTGCTCACGCAGCCACATATCTCTTGAGGACCCTCGACGTGCCCGCGCGCGTCGCTACTGGATACGCGGTTAGCGAGTCGGCACGGCAAGGGGGGTCGTCCCTTCTGCTGTCTGGCGCCGCGTCTCATGCCTGGCCCGAGATCTACATCGATGGCTTCGGATGGGTGGTGCTCGATGTATATCCCGAGCGCGCGCTCGACCCACCCGAGCAGCCTATGGATGCCGACCTTCAGCGCCTGCTTGGGGAGCTCGCCCGAGGCGCCTCTCCGCTTCCGCTTTCCGCAACTGACCTCCCGAAGCTCAAAGAGCTCGCGCGTCGCGTCACGATGACGCTTGGGGCCTGGCTCTTGATGCTACTCGCCACGTTGCTCGTCTTTCTTTACGGTGTGAAGGGATGGCGTCGGCTTGCGCCGGCGTGGACCTCACCTGCGGGTCTTTCGCGTGTCGTTTATCGTGCGGAGCTCGACCGGATCGGAGAAGTGTCGGTCTTGCGTGCGCGCGGCGAATCGCGTGAGTCGTTCGCGACTCGCATTCGCGATCAGTTTCCGGCGTTTGACCGCGTGACCCGAACGCACATCGCGACGGCCTTTGGCCGTCACGAACCAGACTCAGCCGCTTTGCGCGACGATGCCGGGGAGGTCCGACGCGAAATTCGCGAGCGTTTTCCAACATGGAAGCGTTTTTTGGGATTCATCACCCCCTGGTCTTGGTTACGTTCAAAATGATGCCATCCTTTGGAAAGCTCGGAGCCAACATGCAGCCAGCCATTCAGTCATCCTTAGAGGACACCCTATCCGGAGCGCGCGAGGTCGCCGAACGGCTTGGCGCCAGGCTTCGCGGGGCGGTTCGGGGCCGAGACGAAGTCGTCGAGCTCGTCCTCATCGCGCTCCTTGCCGACGGCCACGTCCTTCTCGAAGACTACCCAGGCTCCGGCAAGACAACGCTCGCTCGTGCGCTCGGCAATGCACTCGAACGGACGGAAGCAACCGCAGGGATTTCCGCCTTTCGCCGGATTCAGTTCACGCCAGACCTCCTTCCGAGTGACATCACTGGGACGAACGTGTTCGATGTCGAAACCAGCCGCTTCTCTTTTAGGCGGGGTCCGGTGTTTGCGCATATCGTCCTGGCAGACGAAATCAATCGCACCTCGCCCAAAGTGCAGGCCGCGATGCTGGAGGCCATGGCTGAGAAGCAGGTCACGGTAGACAACGCGTCATACCCGCTCGACGATTTGTTCTTCGTCATCGCGACACAGAACCCCCTCGATCTGGCTGGGACGTATCCGCTGCCGACGCCCCAGCTCGACCGCTTTCTCTTCAAGATAGAGATGAAGCACATCGATCGGGCATCAGAGCTCGAGGTGCTCGACCAATATCCGCGGGCAAGTCTCGAGGTTGCTCGCGATTTCCCGGGTGTCACCCGCGCCGAAGTGCTTGCGGCTAGGCGCCAGACTCGTTCGGCCATTCACGTGGCGCCTGTCGTCAAGGAGGCTCTCGTCGACTTGGCACGACTGCTTCGCGCCGATCCGCGGGTGCTGCAAGGGGCGTCGACGCGCGCCCTGGTGTTGATGCTTCCTGCCTTGCAGGCACGCGCCGTGATTCACGGTCGCGATTTCGTGTCCCCCGAGGATATCGAAGTCCTTGCGCCCTATGTCTTCAAGCATCGACTGGAATGCGCTCCAGGTGTCGAAGACATCGACGCCCTGATTAAGGAGGCGACCGCGGTCGAGATCGAAAAGCTTGCGAGGGCGAGCTTGCGTCGCGGGTGATGTCATGATGCGTGCTTCGGTAGCGCTGTACCTCGGTCTTGCGCTGACGACGGTCGGGCTTTGGGCGTTGCGCGCCTCTGCCGATGAAATGGCCGACCCCCTACTGCTCGAGGGTGAAGAGGCTTCGCCCGAGGAGGTGTTGCTGTGGGATCTCGTCGAGCGGCAACGTTATGTCAAAGCTCGCGACGCGGCCGAGAAGTTCCTCGCAGCGCACCCAAGCTCTTACGTTGGGCATTTGGTGTTCGCCCACGCGCAACATTACGGAGAAGCCAACTTCCCCAAGGCGCTCTTTCATGAAACACGGGCTTTAGAGCTCTTCGAGGCTGAGCACGGCAGCTCGCCGGTTCCAAGCCAGCCGTGGCGATGGCATGCCCGCATCCTCATCGCGCTCACGATGACTCATGGCAACTTGGAGCACTACGACGCCCAACTTGATTTCATGCGCCGGTACAACGGGCTCTACACGCCGCAGTTGAAGGCCGAGCTCGCGTGGCCACTGATGAAGAAGCGAAAGTTCGCCGAAGCGCGCCTTGCCGCCGAAGAGGGCCTCGAGACCGGGGACCCTTATCAAGTCGAGCGCGCCAAGAATGCCCTGTGCGCGATCGAGTTTGAAGCAGGCGATGATGCCGAGAGCTACGAAACATGCCGCGACGCCGTCGAATACGCGCGAAGCCAGTTCGGTAGCGCGACGGCGGTCGACCTTGGCAACTACGCCGAGGCAGCGAGGTCGATCTTTCGTTTCGATGAGTCGGAACGTCTTCTCATGGAAGCCAGCAAGAGCGGTCTTTCGTGGTACGGCAACCCATGGCTCGAGCTCGCAGATCTCTACATGCGTGCTGGCCGCTTCGCGGAGTCGCTTTCCGCACTCCGGGAAGTGCCTCGACATCGTGCTGCCCGACCAGCTCACGTGCGGGATTCCGATCGGAACGAGGCACGTCGGTCGTTGGCTGCGTTCCTCTTGTTGATGGGAAGACCCGACGAAGCGCTACGCATCACGGACAAGGCTATCGTGCTCCCCGATCGCCGTGCGCACAACAGCCGCGATCCCGCGCAGGATCGAAGCGTCGTCGCACTGCTCGATCGTCAGGCCCGGTTGATGCGCGCGGAGATGATGATCGAGCGAGCGGTTGCCAAGCCCTTTCACCGGCGCTTGTGGGCGCACGCGCAGTCAGCGTGGTTGCGATTTCAAGCATGGATGAGCGCCCGGCAGGCGGCCAGGTTTCTCGACGATGAGTCTAGGCTCGTTGGCACGTTTGCCATCGGAACCGCTCGAAGCGCAGTCATGCCACCGTGGCTGACGGGGGAGCTCATTCACGTGCTCGGTCCTGGTGTGGTGCGCGCCGCCATCGATCGCGTCCGCGCGAAGGACCCGAGGGAGGGTGCTTCTGCCTACTACGATGCCGTGCTTGCCGAGGTTGCCCTCGTCCAAGGACGATACGACGACGCAATTTCGCATGCAGAGGGTGCGCTCGACGGTCTGCAACCGGGCGACGCTCTGCTCCGGGAACGGGTGAGAGCGCTACTCGCCAGCTCGGTCGCGGACCCGCGACAAACCGCAACCTTGTACGAACAAGTTCTGGGCGCGGATCCAGGCTTGTTTAGGCGCCTATCCTGGGCACTTCCAGTGCGCGTTGAATCGTCCAACTCCGATGTCGATCGAGAAGTCGCGAAGGCCCTTCGTCGTTCGCCTCGATTTGAAACATCGGACAATGGACTGCGGATTCAGGTCCAAGGGGGGCAGGCCTGCTTGTTTGGACGAACCGGCACATCGTGGGGCTGTAGCGAGGTAGAGCTTGAAGAGAACGACACCGGAAGTAGTTACCCGCAACGGGTGGTGGACTCGTTTCACCAGGCCATCTTCTCGCCTCGGGTCGATCTCAGTCGCATCGACATCAACTCACTTGACGGGTCGAATCGCGTTACCCGCAATCCGTTGGACACGCTCTTCGAGCCATAGCGGGCCAGAGCCGACTGGTGTTCGCTCGATGACTGTGTACTACTGCGCCTGGTGAATCGAACCTGGGTGCGCCTCATGCTGCTGGCGGTGTTCCTCGTCGGCGTCTTTGCGATCGGTCGTGCCACCGGGTTCACCGACCAACTTACCGTCGACGGAATCCGCGCATCAATGCGGGCAGCCGGCGTCGGGGGCTTTCTGGTGTTCGCCGCAACGTTTGCGATCGGCCAGTTGCTATACATTCCGGGGTTCGTTTTCGTCGCCGTCGCCGGCTTAGCGTACGGTCCTGTGTGGGGGTCGGTGGCCTCGATCGTCGCCGCGACCATTTCGGTGGGGATTTCGTTCGTCATCGTTCGGACGATTGGGGGGCAGCCCCTGACGGAAATCCAGGTGCCCTTTCTCAAGAAATGGCTCGACCGCCTCGAGCAGCAGCCACTTCGCTCGATGATCGTGATTCGCGTGTTCTTGTGGGCGATACCGCCAGTGAACTACACGCTCGCGATGTCCGGCGTGACGTTCCGCGACTACATGATAGCGGCGATGATCGGCATGACCCCGCCTTTCATCGTCATTTCGGTGCTATTCGGCCTGGGTGTCGACCTCCTCTAGTGTGCGGATCTTTTCGCCTGTGGTCGGCTTACCTCCTCGTCCGCTCCCTGCGAGGTACAGACGTACCTCTCAGTCGCTCCCTGCGTGGGCGCTCGACCACAGACGAAAATCTCTCGCACACTAGTCCCAATGTGCGGATCTTTTCGCCAGGGGTCGGCTTACCCTTGGCTACCGCTTGGTTCTTCGGGTGAGGGGGATGCTGGTGTCGAGGATTGTTTCGTCGGCGCCGCCTGCAAGGGCGAGTGCGCGCTCGGCCGGAAAAGGCTTGGTCGGGAGCTCGGTCTCGTCGTTCTCGTCGAGCTGCTGTCGCGCCCATTCAATGGTTTGGGCGATCACGTCAGAGTCGGTCGGTTCCTCCGTCGTCCGGAGAAGCGCGGCGAGGTCACGGCCCATCGCATGGGCCGTGGGGTATCGGTCGTTTGCATCGCGTTGAAGTGCCCGATCGAGGATCTCTTGGAGGCGAGCGGGAATGTCCGGTCGCATCTCGGAGAGATTGGGAATCGCCATGTCCCGAATAGTCCCTACGACTTTGAGCGGGTCTTTCCCTTTGAAAAGCTTTTCTCCCGCGAGAACCTCCCAAAGCACAACGCCAACGCTGAAGAGATCGGTCTGCGCGCTCGGTTTGGCCTCATAGGTGAGCTCAGGTGCCAAGTACGCGATCTTACCCTTCACGAACCCGGGCTTGGTGATGCTGCTTCGGTCCATCGCGCGCGCAAGCCCGAAATCGGTCAACTTCACGACGCCGCACTTGCTCACCATCACGTTTTGCGGCGTGACGTCACGGTGAACGATCGGGGCCGGGGCTCCGCCTTGGTCGACACGATCGTGCGCGGCGTGAAGCGCTTTCAACACTTCGATCCCGATCGCAGCGACTAGGTGCCAGGGGGTTTGCTGGCCGTTGTCCCGATAGGCTTGGCGCCACTCAGCAAGTGTGAGGCCATCGACCCACTCGAGAACCAGGTAGTACTCGCCCGCGCGGTCGCGGTCGAAATCGTGAATCTGCGCGATGTTCGGGTGCTCGAGCTCGGAAACGACGCGTGCTTCTTCGACGAACATCTTCAGGAACTCGGGGTTTTGACTTAGCGGCGCCAAAACGCGCTTGATGGCAATCGGGCGAACGAACCCTGCCGCGCCGTGGGTCTGGCCGCGATACACTTTGGCCATCCCGCCTTCGCCAGCGAGCTCGAGCACTTCGTATTTGCCGCCAAGAAGCTCGGCCATAGAGTCTTGATGCCTCAGCTTTGTGTAGCAGAAAGCACGGCGTCGAGTTCACCCTTCTCGTACATCTCACGCACGATATCGCAGCCACCCACGAATTTACCGCGGACATAAAGCTGCGGGATCGTTGGCCAGTTGGCGAACTCTTTGATGCCTTGTCGAATCTCGGGATTCTCCAACACATTCACGTCTTGGAAGTCCGAGCCCGACCGGCGAAGCACTTCGACGACCGTGGCCGAAAAGCCACATTGTGGAAAGTGCTTGGTCCCTTTCATGAAAAGGACGATGTCGCTGGAGTCAATGATGCCTTGAATCTTGTCTCGGACGGAATCTTCCATATTAGCCCTCTTGCTTAGCCCAATTCTCGGGCGAGTAGGTCTTGAGCGCAAGTGCATGAACGGGGCCAGCCATGAGCTCTCCCAGCGCTGCGTAGACCATTTGGTGCTGTTCGATGCGGTTTTTGCCGTCGAAAGCCTCGGATACGATGACTGCCTCCCAGTGGTCTTTGGTGCCGGTGAGGTCCGTCAGGACGAGGTGGGACACGTTCTCCACTCCCTTGCGAATCCTTTCCTCCAGCTCTTGCGCTTCAACCATCGGTTAGCCTCCAGACAACGTTGATCGGTACGGCGGGTTGGGGCCGTTGTCAATCAGCGCATCCCAAACGCGTGCTTCACCGTAGGGCGTGACAGCACGATGATCGTGAACACCCCGAGGATCGTCCCAAACGGGAACATCAGGCACTCGCCCCAGCCGCTCAAGTAACAGAACGTCCACCACCGGCGTTGGCGCAGTTTCAACCCTACCAGGAAGAACCCGATCGTCGTCACGACGATCAACACCAAACCGAGCACTGTCATCGCGATCATGAAGGTGCCGAGCTCCGTGATCATGTCCGCAGGGGCGCCTGGAAAAGGCTCGGCTCCGGCTTGACTGGAGATGTCTTTCATGGTCACCGCCACCTCGTTGCTGAGCTGTTCGGCGAGCTTCGCGCCTGCGACGGCGTAAACAACCAAGGGTATCGCGCCGATCGCTGTCAGGCCTGCCATGATGTAGTGCCCGATCGAGAGCGCGCTCAAGTGCTCGGCGTCTTCGGCGTTGTTCGGTTCTTCCAAGCGTAACCCCCCCTCAAATCGTGCTATGCAGCACCGCAATGGGCAAGGTCGCGCTCGTTTTTCCGGGTCAGGGTAGTCAAAAGGTCGGAATGGGCCGCGAGGCGTACGACGATTCCCGGGCCGCGCGAGAGGTCTTCGACGTGGCCGACGAGGCCCTCGGCGAAGCCTTGTCGGAGCTCTGTTTCAAAGGCCCTGAAGAAGAACTGAAGCTCACGGCAAATACACAGCCCGCGGTTCTGACCACTTCGATTGCATTGCTTCGTGCGCTTGACGTACCGTTCGACATCGTTGCCGGTCACAGCCTGGGCGAGTACTCGGCGCATGTTGCCGCTCGGACGATCGACCTCGCCGACGCTGTGCGGTTGGTTCGAAAACGCGGACTCTACATGCAGGACGCGGTCCCGTATGGCGAAGGTGCGATGGCAGCGGTGCTCAAGGCGGACCGAACATTGGTCGAACGGATCTGTGCCGAAGTCCCGGGCTTGGTCGAAGCGGTGAACTACAACTCCCCGCAGCAAATCGTGATCGCCGGCGAGACCGGTGCAGTGCGAGAGGCTGGGACAAAGCTCAAAGCGGCGGGCGCCCGCGCGAGCTCTCTTCCAGTGAGCGCTCCATTTCATTCCGCATTGATGGAGCCGGCCGAGCGACGACTTGCCGAGGACATCCAAGGTATCGTGTTTTCCGACCCCAGTGTGCCGGTGTACGTCAATGTCGACGCGACGCCCGTCACCGATGCAGCCTCCGCGAAGGACGCGCTGATTCGGCAGGTTAGCCGACCGGTTCGTTGGGAGGACAGCGTTCGCCGTATGATCGCGGATGGGGTGTCCCTATTCGTCGAGGTGGGGCCGGGGCGCGTTCTGAGTGGCCTTTTGCTCAGAATCGATAAGGATGTCGGGCGCCTCAGCGTGCGGGGCCCTTCGGACTTCGCTGCGGCCCGCGAGGGGATTGCCGAAGCCAGGGCGAGCTGATTCCCCTGTATTTTCCGGGATCTCCGAACTCCGCGGCGGTTGGGTTTGACCTGATTTTCAAATCTTGTAGAAACGCGCCGCCCGCCAAGCACTTCACCGAGACCGGGCGCGAATAGAGGTTCCGCGGATATGGACAAACTGATCTACGCAGCCCCCGCAGCGGGCGTGCTTGCTCTTCTTTTCGCCTGGTCGAAGGCACAATGGGTCTCCAAGCAGGATCCGGGCGACGCGAACATGGTCGAGATCGCCGGTCGGATTCAGGAGGGTGCCCTGGCTTTCCTCCGCGCGGAATACCGAGTTCTAACGATCTTCGTGCTCGTTGTCGGCTCGGTTCTCGCGTTTGCCTACTTTGGCGACGCATCTCGGGGCTGGCAGATTGCAGGAGCCTTCGTTGCGGGCGCCGTGGCTTCAGCGACAGCTGGTTGGATCGGGATGAAGGTCGCCACCAACGCCAACGTCCGCACCACGGCGGCGGCACGTGACGGCCTAGCTCCCGCGCTCGCCGTCGCTTTCTCGGGTGGCACGGTGATGGGCATGACCGTGGTCGGTTTGGCAACCCTGGGGCTTGCCGGCCTCTATATCTTCTTCAACGACGTCCTCGGCTGGGAGTTGACCCGAACGGTCAACGTGATCACAGGCTTCTCGATGGGCGCTTCGTCGATAGCGCTCTTCGCGCGCGTGGGAGGGGGCATCTACACGAAGGCAGCGGATGTCGGCGCCGACTTGGTTGGCAAGGTCGAGTCCGGCCTTCCAGAGGATGACCCTCGTAACCCAGCGGTCATTGCGGACAATGTGGGTGACAACGTCGGCGACGTGGCTGGCATGGGCGCGGACCTCTTCGAGTCGTTCGTCGGTGCCATCATCGGCGCGATGGTGCTCGCGCTTGGCTTCAACGTCGTTTCCGAACGTACTTCGATCGGCCCGGTGATCATGCCGCTCGTGATCGCGGGCGCGGGCATCGTGTGCTCGATTGCGGGCACGTTCGTCGTGCGCACGAAGGAGGGTGGCAATCCCCAGCATGCGCTCGACAGGGGTGCCTTTGGTGCTGCTGGCGTGATGGCTTTCGCCACCTTTGGGATCGCGAAGTATATGTGGCCCGCTGACGGCGCGACGAACCTCAAAGGCCAAGTCGTAACGTGGACCGATGTGGGCTGGGCGACCGTTGCCGGTTTGCTCGCCGGCGTCGCGGTGGGTCTGATCACGTCGTACTACACCTCGATGGAGAAGGCGCCGGTCGATAGCATTGCCGAGCAAAGCAAGACCGGTACCGCCACCAATATCATTGCCGGCCTCGGCATCGGCATGCAATCGACAGCATTGCCCATTCTCGTGATCGCGTTTGGCGTAGTTATCGCGGCCAAGGTTGCCGGTCTCTACGGCGTAGCCATCGCCGCGCTCGGGATGCTTTCCACGACGGGCGTTCAGCTTGCCGTCGATGCATACGGACCGATTGCCGACAACGCCGGTGGCATCGCCGAGATGAGCGCGCAGGATCCAAAGGTTCGCGAACGCACCGATAAACTCGATGCGGTCGGCAACACCACGGCTGCCATTGGCAAGGGCTTTGCGATCGGTTCGGCCGCCATGACGGCACTTGCGCTGTTTGCAGCATTTGCCCAGACGGCAAAGATCACCGGCATCGACATTTCGAAGCCTATGGTGATGGCCGGCCTATTCATCGGCGCGATGCTTCCCTTCCTCTTCTCATCGATGGCGATGAAGGCGGTGGGCGTGGCGGCGATGGACATGATCGAAGAGGTTCGCCGGCAGTTCCGCGAGATTCCAGGCCTCCTTGAGGGGAAAGCCAAGCCCGACACCGCCCGTTGCGTGAAGATCTCTACCGAGGCCTCGCTCAAGCGCATGCTCGCGCCCGGCGCCCTCGCGATTCTCACACCGGTCATTGTCGGCTTCCTCATGGGCCCCGAGCCCCTTGGCGGCCTGCTTGCGGGGGTCACCGTGTCGGGCGTGGCCATGGCCTTGTTTATGGCGAACGCTGGCGGCGCTTGGGACAACGCCAAGAAGTCTTTTGAGGGCGGCGGCTACAAGATGACCGACGGCTCGGTTCACGAGAAGGGCAGTGAAGCCCACAATGCGGCAGTCGTTGGTGACACTGTCGGCGATCCCTTCAAGGACACGGCGGGTCCGTCCCTGAACATCCTCGTGAAGCTGATGAGCATCGTCGCGCTCGTCCTTGCGCCACTCCTAGTAAACTAAGCCAGCAACGGCTAAGTTTGGGTCCGATGGTCGACCCTACCCAGACCGAGGCATGGCGCGCGCTTCGGGCTCACTACGACGACGTGCGCGATCTCCAGATGAGGGATCTCTTCATCGAGGACCCCGATCGCGCTGGGCGCTTCTCGTCGACGTTGGGCGGTCTTCTCTTCGACTATTCGAAAAACCGTATCACCGATCAAAGCTTGCGCCTGCTCGTCGAACTTGCCGAAGAGTGTGGTGTCCGTGATTGGATCACCCGGATGTTCTCGGGGGACGCCATCAACGCGACCGAAGGCCGTGCGGTCCTGCATACCGCCCTCCGCAATCGAGGGGAACGTGCAGTGATGGTACAGGGGGCCGACGTGATGCCCAACGTGCGTCGCGTACTCGAGCAAATGCGGCGATTCGCAAGCGCGGTTCGTGACGGTTCGCGGACTGGACATACGGGGCGAGCGATCACCGATGTCGTCAACATCGGGATCGGCGGTTCGGATCTCGGGCCACTCATGGTTGCCGAAGCCCTTCGTCCTTACTGGAAAGAAGGGCTACGCGCGCATTTCGTATCGAACGTCGATGGAACCCATCTGACTGAGGTGCTTCGAGAAGTGCGGCCCGAAACAACCCTCTTCATCGTCGCTTCGAAGACGTTCACGACGCAGGAAACGCTGACGAACGCGCGCTCCGCACGGCAGTGGTTGGTCGACAATCTCGGCAGCGAAGACGCGGTGGCCAAGCATTTCGTGGCGCTTTCGACCAACCGCGAGGCCGTGACGGCGTTTGGGATCGACCCCGACAACATGTTCGAGCTCTGGGATTGGGTGGGGGGTCGGTATTCGCTTTGGTCCGCGATCGGGCTGTCGATTGCGTGCGTCATCGGGATGGAGCATTTCGAGGCGTTGCTCACAGGGGCGCACGAAGTGGACGAGCACTTTCGAACCGCGCCCTTGCGCGAGAACATCCCCGTGCTGATGGCGCTCCTTGGGGTTTGGTACCGAGACTTCTTTGATGCGGCGTCGCACGCCGTCTTACCCTATGACCAGTACCTGCACCGTTTTCCTGCGTACCTGCAGCAGGCAGACATGGAAAGCAATGGCAAGCGAACGTCGCGCGATGGTGAAGTCGTGGGCTACGGCACCGGGCCCATCGTTTGGGGCGAGCCGGGGACCAATGGGCAACACGCCTTCTTTCAACTGCTCCACCAGGGGACGCACCTAGTGCCATGTGACTTCATCGTGCCAGCGCAAAGTCAAAACCCCCTGGGCCCACATCACGACATCCTCGTGGCCAATTGCATTGCGCAGGCCGAGGCGTTGATGCGTGGAAAGACCGAGGAAGAGGCGCGCGACGAGCTCCGCAACAGTGGCGCATCGAAAGACCAAGTTGCGCTTCTCGGGCCTCATAAGGCGTTTCCGGGCAACAGGCCGAGCAACACCTTAATGTTCGAAAAACTGACTCCGCAGGCGCTTGGACGATTGATCGCGCTCTACGAACACAAGATCTTCGTGCAGGGCGTGATCTGGAATATCTATAGCTTCGACCAGTGGGGCGTGGAGCTCGGAAAGCACCTTGCGAAAGTCGTGTTACCGGAGCTCACCGGAAAAAGCAGCGACCATGACAGCTCGACACAGCAGCTAATCGAGTACTACCGTCGGCATCGTGGGTCCTCTTCATGAGCACGTTGGCGATCGATATCGGTGGTGGAAGCATCAAGTTTCTCACGCTCAGCGACGACGGTTCCGTCGTGGGGGCGCAGCAAAGCCGGCCAACTCCGAATCCAGCAACGCCCGATGCACTTGTCGGCGTGATCGGCGAGACGGCGGATGAGATGACCGCGTACGACCGCGTGTCGGTTGGGTTCCCCGGAGTCGTGAAGTCTGGCGTCACCTACAACGCACCGAATCTCGGAAACGAGCTGTGGCGAGCCGTGCCTTTGGTCGCGAACCTCGAACAATGCCTCGGCAGTCCGGTCCGCGCGGTCAACGACGCAGACCTGCAGGGCCTCGGTGTCGTCCAAAGACAGGGTGTAGAGCTCACCCTCACGCTTGGAACGGGACTCGGGTCGGCATTGTTTACCGACGGCCGGCTCGTTCCAAACCTAGAGCTTGGACATCACCCGTTTCGTGACGGCAAGACCTACGAAGACCTGGTCCGTGACACCGAGCTCAAACGGATCGGCGCTTCCGGGTGGACCGAACGCGTGATTGACGCCGTCGAGCAGCTCGAGAGACTCTTCAATTACGATCGGCTCCATGTGGGCGGAGGCAATGCCCGCCACCTTCAAAAGGACTTGTCCACCAAGGTGAATTTCTTCACGCTCGAAGAGGCGATGCGCGGCGCCCTTCGTCTGTGGGAGTGAGAAGCGTTCAATGCGCTTGCTCTTCGTCTCCCACTCCTTCCCACCTGTTGACGCTCCCATGACCAACGTGGGGGGAATGCAGCGGGTGGCGACCGAGCTTCATGCCGCGCTCGAGGCACGTGACGATGTGGCGATGCGGACGCTTGCGCTTCGGTCGAGTTGGAAGTGGGTGCAGTGGAAGGCAGTGCGGTTTCTGTCCTCGCTCGTCGTGCGGCTGGGACGCGAAGCGCGTGCACACGACGCCGATACGATTCTGTTTACCAGCATGACGACTGCGCTTCCGCTCTTGTTGGCTGCCCCGCGGCTCAAGGCACAGGGTATTCGCCTTGCGGCGATCGCACACGGGCTCGACGTGACCGACCCCAATCCTGCCTACCAATTTGCAGTCCGAAGCCTGTGCGGAATACTGGACGTGGTCATGCCCGTCAGCCGCGCCACGGGCAAAGAGCTCGTCGCTCGAGGGTTGCCGCGCGAGCAGGTGCGTGTAGTGCCAAACGCCGTCGATGTCGATCGATTTGCCGAGGTCGGATCGGGCCCGACCCCAAGACCGACGCGACCCATTGAAGGTGCTCCTCCCTTGCCCAGCGACGCGTTTCTTCTCGTTGCCGTGGGGCGCCAGGTTCGTCGCAAAGGATTCGCTTGGTTCATCGCAAACGTGATGCCCAAGCTTCCCGATCGTGTGGTGTTCTGGCTTGCGGGTGACGGGCCAGAGCGTCAGGCGATCGAAGACGCGATCAAGCGGAAAGCACTTGAGCGACGCGTATGTTGTTTGGGTCAGATCAGTGAGAACGAGCTCGTCGCGCTCTACCGCATGGGCCATCTCTTCGTGATGCCCAACATCTACGTGCCTGGCGATATGGAAGGTTTTGGAATCGTGATGCTCGAAGCAGGCGTTTGCGGACTTCCGACCCTGGCGGCGGATCTGGAAGGGATCCGCGACGTCATCGAGGCAGGAGTCAACGGTTGGCTTGTGCCAAGCGGCAACGCCGACGCGTTCATCGAACGCATCCAAGGCCTACTCGATGCCCCTGATGAGCTACGAAGGGTGCGCAAGCGCACTGCCGAATACGTCTCTTCGACATTCAAATGGGACAGTACCGCGCAGCGGTACCTGGACATCCTGCGCAACCCCCGACAGCGCTGACACTGACATTGACTCTGACACCGGCACTGGCATTGCAGCCCGGGGGCTCTAAGCTCCGCCGATGAACCGCCAGGATAAAGCGGATCGCATCGGGAAGATCCTCGACAAGCTCTATCCAAAACCACCGATCCCTCTCGATCATCGGGACCCGTTCACGCTTCTGGTGTCGGTCATGCTGAGCGCGCAAACTACCGACAAGAAGGTCAACGAGGTCACCCCAGCGCTCTTCGCGAAGGCTCCGGATCCCGAAGCGATGGCTGACCTTCCAGTTTCCGAGATCTTGAGCCTTATCCGGACGGTAGGCCTTGCACCGACGAAAGCAAAGAACCTCCAAGCGATGGCTTCGCTTCTTTTGGAGCGGCACGGGGGTGAGGTTCCAGCCGACATCGACGCGCTCGAGGCGCTCCCTGGAGTAGGACACAAGACGGCTTCCGTGGTCATGTGCCAGGCCTTCAACAAACCCGCGTTCCCCGTCGACACCCACATTCATCGGCTAGCGGCACGTTGGGGCCTTTCGGACGGTAAGAACGTCGCGAAGACCGAAACCGATCTAAAGAAAGTATTCCCCGAAGACACCTGGATCCGACGGCACCTCCAAATCATCTATTTCGGCCGCGAGCACTGCCCCTCGCGAGGTCACGATCTCAGTGGTTGCAAGATCTGCAGTTGGGCCGCTACCAAGAAGAGAATTGTAGAGGAATCGCGGCGTCGCTGAAGAGACGCACTGGTCGAGTCCCTCCGGGCGACCCATATTGCACGTCATGGCGATCGAGTTTCGGCTGTTGGGCATTCCCGTCCGGATCCACTTGTGGTTTTGGCTGATGGCCTTGTGGCTGTGGACCCTCAATATGGCCGAAGGCTGGGGCGGGCTCCTCGTTTGGGTCGCCGTCGTGCTCCAAGGGATTCTAATGCATGAGCTTGGACACGCCCTCGTGGGACGTACGTTTGGCCGGTCTCCTCGGATCGAGCTCGTCGCCCTCGGCGGGATTACTTGGTGGGAGCAGCGAGAGCCCCTGAGCCCAGGACGCAACCTCATGGTCAGCGCAGCGGGGCCGGTGGTTGGTATTTTCATAGGCTCGCTGTCGCTCGTACTGATGGACGTGCTTCAGATTCCAAACCCGTCGCTCGCACGCTACCTGTTTCGCTCCATGGTGTGGGTGAACCTCGGTTGGGGGCTCTTGAACCTGCTGCCGATCATGCCGCTTGATGGTGGCAACATCGTGGCTGCGCTCTTTGATTTTGCAGCGCCGTCCCGCGGGCGGCTCCTTGCCTCGTATGTGTCGTTTGCCGTGATCGGGATGTTGTTTGTGGTGACGGTCGCGACCCGCCAGTACCCCGTGACCATCCTCCTCTTGCTGCTCGGGTTCAGCACATTCCAGGTGTATCGTGTGGAACGACAACGGCTCACGATGCGTCCAGTCGGGCTCGTCGAACAAGCATTCAAGGCGCTCGAGCGCGGTGATGGGCCAGGTTTGGTCGAAGTGGCCTCACAGCTCGTCGCCAAGGGCGGCTCGATAGACGAACTCGATGAAGCCTTTCACCTTCTCGCGTGGGGTCGGCTTCTCGTCGATGAGCCCCGAGAAGCCGATGCGGCCCTCCGCTCGATGTCCGGGGCGCGTGATGCTGACCCTGCCCTAGAAGGAGCGGTGCTCGTCGAGCTCGGCCGACCCAATGACGCCATCCCCCTGCTCGAAGAGGCGTGCGAAAGGGGAGGCACGTTCGCCGAGGGCTACTATGTCAAAGCTGTCGGCGATCTTGAAGCATTCGCACAGGCTGCTCAGTTCCTCTCTCGCCCGGGGGCGCCGCGGCTTTCGGCCACGGCCGTTCGCGCGCTAGAGCAGCTCGCCCTGGCGGCACAAGCCTTCGAGGCGGCAAAGAAGCTCGCCTCGTTGCCCGTGGCGCAGGTCGCCCAAGATCAAGAGAACGCTTGATTTTGAGGGGTCTACGGGCGCTACAGGACCCATTCTTGCATCCATGCGAATATTGGAATATATGATGGATATGGGTTCTGCGTTGGCTGAATCCCCGAGGTGGGAGCTCTATCGCTTGCTCGGCGAACCAAGCCGGCTGCGCCTCATCGGACTCACGTCCGAGGATGAGCTGTCGATTGGCGAGCTCGCCGAGCTGACCGGCGAGGCGCAGCCGAACGTGTCGAAGCATCTCAAGCAGCTCCGAGAAGCGGGCCTCGTGGTGGTGCGCCGCCAAGGGACTCGAGCACTGGCGCAGCTAACCCCTGATCTCAATGGAGACCCGTTGTTGACCGATGCCGTCCAAGCGGGACGCAAGCTCTGTACCGAAGATGGCAGTCTCGCCCGGGTCGCCGAGGTCATCCGAGCGCGAGATGAGCAAACCCGCGCCTTCTTTGCACAGCCCACCGATGACCAGGCTGCGCCCCCCGTAGCCGAGTGGTCCGCGTACCTCACTGCGCTGCGGGCGTTGATGCCGTACCGCGGTCTTGCGGTGGACATGGGCACCGGGGACGGTGCACTCGTCGAATTGCTGGCGCCGCTCTTCGATCGTGTCATTGCGGTGGATCGGTCCGAAGAGCAGCTCAAAACCGCGTCGCGCAGGCTCTCCAGCCGGGGATACGACCACGTGGAGCTGATTCAGACCGACTACGAAGATCCGAGTTTGCTCTCACGGGTCCAGGAGCTCGGCGGTGCTGATGTCGTAGTCGCGGTGAGGCTGTTGCATCACGCTCCCCGACCCCAGCAGGTGGTCTCGCTCCTTGGCTCCTTGGCGCGGCCCGGCGGACGCGTCCTGGTGATCGACTACTGCACACACGAGGACGAGGGCATGCGCGATCACCAGGCCGACCTATGGCTTGGCTTCGAGGCCGCCGAGCTCACAGGCTTCGCCAAGTCCGCCGGGTTGATCGATCCCGAAGTTTTTGCGATTCCCGCAGCAAGGTACGGGCCAGGCCCTGACTCTCACCTGCAATGGCAGGTGCTCGCTGCGAAACGCGATCCGAACCAGGAGACAAAACCATCATGAGTCCGAATCCAGAACTGAAGCACAAAGTGGCCGACCTCGCGTTGGCGGAGTGGGGGCGCAAAGAGATCGCTATCGCCGAGCATGAGATGCCCGGCTTGATGGCGCTTCGACGCGAATACGGAACGCAAAAGCCTCTAAAGGGTGCCCGCATCGCTGGCTGTCTCCACATGACCATCCAAACGGCGGTCTTGATCGAGACGCTCACCGAGCTCGGCGCCGAGGTCACGTGGACCAGTTGCAACATTTTCTCGACTCAGGATCATGCGGCCGCGGCGATCGCAGTCACCGGGGTGCCGGTCTTTGCCTGGAAGGGCGAGACCGAAGAGGAATACGATTGGTGCATCCACCAACAGATCCGTGCATTCGAGGGTGGCAAAGCGCCGAACCTGCTCCTCGACGATGGCGGAGACCTCACCGCCATTGCGCACGAGAAGTACCCCGAGCTCTTCACGGGGCCGGACAAGATTCTCGGTCTTTCCGAAGAGACCACGACCGGGGTCCATCGCCTCTACGACATGGAGCGCGAAGGCACGCTGAAGTGCGCGGCGATCAATGTGAACGACTCCGTGACGAAATCGAAGTTTGACAATCTCTATGGTTGCCGCGAGTCGCTGGTTGACGGCATCAAGCGGGCGACCGACGTAATGATTGCGGGCAAGGTAGTCGTCGTCGCCGGCTATGGCGATGTCGGCAAAGGCTGCGTCCAGGCCATGGCGCGTGCGGGTGCGCGCGTGCTGATCACAGAGATCGATCCCATCTGTGCGCTTCAGGCATCGATGGAGGGATATCAAGTCGTCACCATGGACGAGGCTGCACCAATTGCCGACATCTTCGTCACCGCTACCGGGTGTTGTGACGTGGTGACGGGTGAGCACATGAAGCAGATGAAGAACGAAGCGATCGTCTGCAACATCGGTCACTTCGATTCCGAGATTCAAATGGCGTGGCTCACCGATCCCGCCAACAAGGTCGTCGAAGAAGAGATCAAACCACAGGTGGACCACTTCATATTCCCCGATGGCAAACGAATCATCGTCCTTGCCAGGGGTCGGCTCGTGAACCTTGGGTGCGCCACTGGCCATCCGAGCTTCGTGATGAGCAATTCGTTTACGAACCAGGTGTTGGCGCAACTGTCGCTTTGGACCGAGCGAGACCGCTACGAGTCAGGCAAGGTGTACGTTCTATCGAAGGAGCTCGATGAGAAGGTCGCGCGGCTTCATCTCGGCCAGCTTGGCGTGAAGCTCACGACACTCACCCGGGCCCAAGCGGAGTATTTGGGCATTTCAGCAGAGGGTCCATTCAAGCCGAGTTACTACCGATACTGAGCAGGGATGGTCTCGCTGCTGATCGAGACTTGGCGCTACTTCCGGTCGCACGATGGGCGATTGCTCTCCGGAGCGATCGCCTTCTACGCTTCGTTGGCACTCGCACCGCTTGGCGTGTTGGCGATCTGGATCGCGTCTTTGGTGTTGCCAGCCGACGAAGCTCAGCAAGAGCTGGTTAAACAGCTTGAAACGTTCCTCGGCCCAGACCTCGCGACCTTCCTCGTGAAGGCGATGGTCGACATGAACGCCGAAGCACAGAGTTGGGCTGCGCCGATCATTGGCGCCGTGATCATGTTGTACATGTCGTTCCGCCTATTCTCCATGCTTCGCCGAGCTCTCAATCACATGTGGGGGGTACGTCCCAAGTTCTTGGTTCAAGCTCGCCCCGATTGGTTTCACCTTTTCGAACGGCGCATGTTGGCTTTCGCCCTGGTGCTTGCCTCCGGGGGTTCGTTGGTTGTGTTGGTTCTGTTTCATACCGTTGCTACGGCGGCGGCACACTTTTTGGGAGACGCCGCCTATTTGCTCACGGTGGGTGAGTTCGGAAGCGTCTTTGCAGTGCTTTGGCTATTGAGCTCCTTGGTTTACCGATGGTTGCCCGACGCGACCATCGCCTGGAGAGACGTCTGGATAGGCGCCGCGGCGACGTCCCTGTTCGTCGTGGGAGGCTCTTTTCTGATCGGCCTCTACCTCGGTTACGCAAGCCCCGCATCCTGGTACGGAGCGGCCGGGTCGCTGTTCGTCGTGCTCCTCTGGGTCTACTATACGACGCAGATCTTCCTTCTGGGCGCGGTGTTCACGCGCGCATGGGCTAGGCGCCGTGGTCGGGCGATCGAACCTCTGCCCTATGCGGTGGCGGTTGAGAACCCGAACTATTCGGCCAACGCTTCCATCAGTGAAACGTAGGGGCGCGGGGCTTCTGCGGGTGCCTCTACCGCGGCATCGCCGATGTGCTGACTCAAGAAGTTGAAGAGCGCGCCCCACTGGGTGCGGGCCGCCTCCCGCCAAAGGAGCACATTGAAGCCGTGGATCTCGCCTCGAAACACGTGGAGCTCGCAGGTCGTCCCCGATGCCTCCAGTGCTTCGCGGAGCCGAATCGTATCAGGAAGCAATGGATCCGCAGTGCCGACCGCCGTGAAGAACGGGGGCAGCGGCCGAGTGCCGGGAGGAGCGGGGCGTTCGAAAAGCCGGAGCGGACTTGCAAGCGGGAACTCGAGCGCACGTCGCACGCGCGGGCCGAGATACGAACGGGCCGTTCCCCGGATCTCTGTCTTGATCCAAGTGGCCAGGCGGCGACTCTTGCCTGGGTCTCGCCAGAAGCGTTCGACATCGTGAAGATCGAGCACGCCGTACAAGGGCGCAACACAGCCGATCTCAGGCGCGCGCTCGAAGATAGCCCGAGTGAAGGGCTCGAGCCTCGGGTGGGTCGCGCAATACGTGAGAGCGGCCGTGAGATTGGCCCCCGCGGATTCGCCGACGATTGCAAGGCGGCTTGTGTCGGCGCCGTACTTTGCGCCGTTGTCGAGGACCCACCCGAGAGCTGCCATGACGTCTTTGAGCGGCTTTGGATAGGGATGCACCGGGCCAAGCCGGTAGTTGACGTTGAAGACTTGGTACCCTTGGGCCGCAAGGACGTACGCCATGAGTCGATGGGTGTCTTTCGACATCATGGAGAACGCGCCCCCATGGATGTAGAGGATGGTCGGCAGGGTACCGCTCGCGTCACGGCTTCGATAGACGTCGAGAAGATGAGCGCGCCTGCGAGTGGGGCGATACGGCACATTGCGGTCGACCTCGACCCGCCGCCAACTCTTGATCAGCCACGGGAGAACCCCGTAGCCGACATGCGATGCCCTATGAAAGATTTGGTCGGCACCGCGCCGCACCACCGGCAGTACCGAGTCGCGAGCGTTCCCCATCGGTGCGAACTATAACTGAAGCCCCTTACGAAAAGAAGCCTAGCTTCTTCAAAGCGGTACCATAGATGATCCGAATCAGGCCGTCGATCTCTTCGATCGTTTTCGGTGTATGGGGATACCACACGCGCTCACCTTTTTGCGCCCACCGGTGTATGAGGATCGGTTGTTGATGCGTGTAGCTGCGAAGCGCGCCGAGTCCGTTGACATGGCCGACACCGCTGTCTTTCATTCCACCAAATGGAGCCTCCGGCGCGCCGTACGCCATGGATGCATCATTGATGATCACCGAGCCGGTCTCTATTCGTTTCGCGATCTCGATCCCCTTTTCAATGTTCCGTGTCCACACGCTTCCGCTCAGGCCGTAGCGCGAATCGTTCGCAAGGCGGATCGCCTCGTCTTCGTCTTTGACGCGCATCACAGAGACGATCGGCCCGAACGTCTCTTCCCGCATGAGCTCCATAGTGTGGTTGACCTTGCGAACGAAAGTTGGCTTGTAGAACAGTCCATTGGTGGTGTCGGCTTCGCCGCCAACCACGATCTCGGCGCCTTTGGCTTTGGCATCTGCGATGTGGCGCTCGATGATCGGGAGCTGGCGGTCCCAGAACACCGATCCGACGTCGATGTCGTCTCCAGTGCCGTAACGTAGGTCTTTGACGATGTTGGCGACGCGCTCTTCGAACTCATTCGCCACGCTTTCCACCACATAAACTCGCTCCACCCCCATGCAGACGTGGCCCGAATTCAGCATCGAATTGAAGACCGCTCCGCTGGCTGCACGCTCGAGGTCAGCGTCGGCACAAACGATCATGGCGTCCTTCCCTCCAAGCTCGAGGGAGTAGGGGATGAGCTGCTCTGCACATGCAGCTGCTATCTTCTTGCCAGTGCTCACGCTTCCCGTGAACGAAATCTTTTGAACGCCTCCATTGACGAGCGCAGCACCCGTCTCGCCATCCCCGTGAACGGTCTGCACAATGCCTTCGGGCACTCCCGCTTGGCGCAACAACTTCACCGCCCAATCGCCCGAGTACGGAGCGACCTCCGATGGCTTGAGAATGACTGCATTGCCGGCAAGGACCGCTTGAATGGTGGGGTTGATCGCCAGGGAGAACGGGCCATTCCACGGCGTGATGACGCCGACTACACCGAGCGGTCGATAGTGCATGATCAGCTTCTTGACCGGGCGGAGGTACCCATGGAGCTTTCGCTTCTCGTCGGACAGTTCCTTGACTGCGCGTCCTGACCAGAAGTTGAGGTAGTCGCAGCCCGGTACGATCTCCATCATCAGAGCTTCGAGGCGCGTCTTCCCTGTCTCGTTGATGATGGTCTCGACGACCTCCTCGCGCCTTTGCACAAGAACGTCGATCGTGCTTCGGACGATGCGCGCTCGCTCGGCAACGGGAACCCGTGCCCACTCCCGTTGAGCATCGCGCGCCCTGGCAATGGCCGCTTCCACGTCCTCGCGTCGGCTGACGACGATCTCCCCAACCGGCTCGCGCGTTGCAGGGCTTCGAATCCCGAGCCGGCGCCGTCCTTCGGACGTCTCAGCGAGTGGTTCGACGATAGCCATTGCTTTGCTCCTAATCCTTGCCAGCCCATGCGAAGGCGGTGAAACAAGTTCTACTTTCCCAGGCGCAGAGCGCAAGCAGGACCGCGGGTAGCTATAGTGTAATTATACATTTATACTACAAGTCATGCGTGACTCGATTTGGCTGGTGTCGGTCCTGGTCTTGCTCGTTGCCTGTGGGGACTCCGGATCCGGCGCTCCCCGTGGCACCGGTGATTGTAACTGCACCCTTGGGGAAGAGTGCGCGGACGATGGTCTGTGTGTGTCGATCTGTGGCGAGGTCCCGGCCTGTGTCTTCGGAGGGACTGCGCGATGCTGTGGCGCCGATCTCGTGTGTTCGGACGGCAGTTGCGTCGTCGATTGTGGCTCCGTAATCGAGTGTAACGGGGTTTGCTGCGGTGACTCCGAGATGTGCTTCGAGGGAGCCTGCGCGACCACATGTTCGGATCCGTCACGCCTTTGCGGCGAAGACAACGAGCTCTGTTGCGACAGTGGCGAGGCGTGCATCGGCGACGGCTGCGTGACGCTTGGCGATAGTTGCGCATTGGGCGAGGACTGCGAGCTCGACGAGCTCTGTGAGCCAAGCCTTGGCCGCTGCATCCCTCGAGATGCGGTCGAGGCATGTGAGTTCCGTCCACCAGTCGGCGAATTCGAACCGACGATCGGGTGTCGCTGGACCCCGCCGCCTGCGGCGATGGGCGCGAGTCCAGAAGAGATCGAGATCGCCGCAATGAGTGATGTCGTCATGACGCCCTCAGTCGCGAACCTCACCGACGACAACGGCGACAACATCACGGACATGCTCGACACGCCCGACATCGTGTTCGTGAGCTTCAATCGCCAGGTGAATGGCTGCTGCACCGGACGCGGCGTCCTGAGGGTGGTGTCGGGCGCGTGTAACGAAGACGGGACGATGAATACCCTGGCCACGCTCAAGGGCATAGCCGCAGAAGACTGGATCGGGAACTCGACCGGAGTCGCGCTTGGAAATCTTCACCCAGACGACCTGACGAGCGAGCGCGTCCCAGAGATCGTCGCGACCTTCAAGAATGGTGGGAGTGTGGCATGGCGCCGCACTTCGAACGATGGGTCGACCTGGGAGGTCATGTGGCAAAACGACGGCCTTCCGAACCTTCAGCACACCCGGGGGGGCGCCCAACCATCGATCGCCGACCTCAACGCCGATGGTCGGCCCGAAGTGATCATTGGTAATGTCGTTCTCGATGGACCGACAGGGAAGGGTCCCGGGGATGTCGATCTCCCAATCGGAGCGCTCGCGTGGGATGGGCGAGACCTAGAAGCGACGCTGGGGGGCGCGAATTTGGGAATCGGCAACAATGCGTTTCTCGGCCCAGCGTCAACCGTTGCTGATCTCGATCGGGACGGTCTCCAGGAGGTCATCGCCGGAAATACGGTCTACAACTACGACGGCAGCGAGAGGTGGACCTATGAGTACACCACAACGAACTCGAGCTGCGGTGGATCGCTCGACTGCGATGGTTACAACGCCGTGGGCAACTTCGACGCTGACGACAATGGCGAAGTCGTGATCATTCGGCTCGGCGAGCTTTTCGTCCTCAACGATGACGGGACAGCGGTCGAGGGGATCCCGCTTCCGATCCAAATTCCGGGAGCGCCTGCAGATGTCGCCCCACCTACCTATACACCCGCCGCCTACGTCCCAACTGTGCCTCTCTATGACGAAGATGGGGACTTGCTTCCGCCAGAGCGCATTCTTTGCGGTGGTGCGCTTCAGCTAGCGGCGTACGACAGCCTCGGTAATCCCATCATGAGCTCGGGCCAGCAAGTGTTGGTCGGCACGGCGGGAGCAAACGAAAGCGGTCCGCCAACGGTGGCCGACTTCGATGGAGACGGGTTCGCCGAAATCGGCACGGCGAGCTCCACAGCGTACGTCGTCTTCGATTTCCAGTGCACGGGAGATCCGTTGGCCCCCGAATGTCAACGTGAATGGGTGCGTTGGATGGTCGAAAACGACGACTGCTCGAGCCGTGCGACAGGTTCGAGCGTGTTCGACTTCGAAGGTGACGGCTCAGCCGAGGTTGTGTATGCCGACGAGACCACCTTCCGCATCTTTCGCGGAACGGATGGCCAGATCCTCTATGAAGACACCTCGCATAGCAGCAACACGCGCATCGAGATGCCTGTCGTTGTCGATGTCGACAACGACGGTAAGTCCGAGGTAGTGATTCCCGAGCCCAACACCGATCCCAACCTCGGCGGAATCGAGATCTGGGAGGATGCCGACAACAATTGGGTCCGGACTCGTCGCATCTGGAACCAGCATGGCTACAGTGTGACCAATGTGACCGAAGACGGACAGATTCCACGGCAGCCTGAGCCGAACTGGATGAATTCCAGGCTCAACAACTTCCGCCAGAATGTCCAGCCGGGGGGCCTGTTCGATGCTCCGGACTTCGTGGTGCGCCAGATCTCCCGGACCGCCTGCAATGACACCGAGTACACGTTCGCGGTCGTCGTGGGCAACGATGGCTCGCTGAGTATCCCGCCTGGGATTCTCACGCATGTGGTGGTGGAGACATCGGACGGCATGGAGCAGTTCGATCTTGGCACATTTCCAACGACCGATTGGCTGTTGCCCGGGCAGTCCGAGCAGTTGGATGTCGTCTTCGCGATTCCAGCGGGCGTTGCGGTGACTGAGATTCGGGTTGTGGCCACCATCGACGACGACGGCATGAGTGGACAGCAGTACAACGAGTGTAACGAAGACAACAACGCCGCCACCTCGAACCCGATCTCGTGTCGGATCGTCGAGTAGGGAGCTGGCCGCCTTTTAGGGGTCCCGATGAGGGGACTGCTCAGTTTCGCGATTTGGCGATATAAACATCGATCCGATGATGCGCACCTCGCCAGCGCCCGCGACTCGGATCCTGATCCGCCAGGGTCGAGTGACCGATCTCGAAGGGGTGCTGCAAGTATGCGAGAAGCACTCGGAGTATTGGGACGGTCGGCTTCCAAGTGAGATTCGACTGAGCGATTACTTCAAACGCGCGCTTTCTTCCCAGGACGAGGTATTTCAGTTCTGGATCGCGGAGGACGGGCACGGTTCAGTGGTCGGCTGGGAGATGCTTGCTGCGAACTCTGGAGACCCCGCGCGGCGACGGCTCACCGGAGAAGCAACCACCTGTCTTGGGCGGCAAAGTGGCTCGCTTGGGCGCAGCTTGGCGACGCACGCGATTCGCCATGCCATGCGGACCCCGCTTCAGTACCTTTTCGCGCAGGTGCCCACGCGAGACACGCTGATGGTCAACGTCCTTGAGGCGGTGGGCTATCACGAGGTAGGGCTGATTCCTGGAGTGGCCAAGCCACCAGCGCAGCCCGAACGCCTCGAGTTCGTGTACGTCGTCGGCCACTAGGCGAAGCGCACTTGCCCTCGCGCCGGTTTCGGATAATGTGCTCCGCTCCGGAGGCGTGATGACGACGAAGCGAACCACGACCAAGGCGCGGGCAGCCAGGAAGGCGACCAAGAAGCGGGCGTCAAAGCGGCCGAGCAAAGCTCCACCGAAGCGGACCGTGAAAGCCCGCAAAGCTGGTGCATCGAAGCGACCGAGCAAACGTCCATCAAAGTCCGCCGAAGCCGCAACCAATGGCGCTCCCACAAATGGTGCGGGGCGAAAAGCAAAGCCCGCTCGGAAGCGCCCAAGCAAAGCGACGAGCAAATCGAGGGCAAAGCGAGGCAGCCGACCGGCGAAAACCGGGACAATGCCGGGCTCGGGGGCAGTCGCGCCACGCCCGGCGCCGATTCCTCGTACGATCCCGGTGGGCGTTGAAGGTGCAGGTGGCCCTTCGGTCTCTCAAGCCCGGCACCGCGAGTCCTATCTCGACGATGTGCCGCGCGATCACGCAGAGGTTTTGGCTGGGTTTCTGCGGGTCGTGAAGACCGCGGCTGCAGATCTCCGCAAGCTGATCCTGCAAGCGATTGCGCTGAGCAACCAGAGGCGCGACCGCTTCGATCGATGAGCGAGCCGCGTGCGATCGCCATCGTGGGGGCTTCCCTCGCGGGGCTTCGCACAGCCGAGTTTCTCAGGCGTGGAGGCTTCGAGGGCGGGCTCGTCTTGATCGGTGACGAGGAGCACCTTCCATACGACCGTCCCCCGCTCTCGAAAGAAGTGCTGCGCCGTGAGTGGGGGCCCGATCGCTTGAAGTTGCGCAGAAGGAGTTACGACGAGCTCTCGATCGATCTGAAACTAGGGCGACGAGCGACCGCGCTCGACACCGATGCCCGTGAAGTTCATCTCGATGGCGGCGAGCGGGTGGGCTTTGACGATCTCGTGGTGGCCACGGGGGCACAGGTGCGAAGGCTACCGAATCAGCCTGACCTCCATGGGCTTTTCACCCTGCGAAGCCTGGATGACGCGCTCGGGATTCGCGATGCGCTGACCACGGCGACTCGGGTCGCGGTCATAGGTGCTGGCTTCATTGGGGCTGAAGTCGCCGCTTCTGCGCGTCAGTTGGGGCTTGATGTGATCATGATCGAAGCCCTGAACGCACCACTCGGGCAAAGCCTGGGATCGCGGCTCGGCCAGGTCCTTCAACGAATCCATGAGCGCAGAGGTGTCCAAGTGCGATGCGGCCGACGCGTCTCGGCATTCGTCGGAAAGGATCGCCTTGAGGGGTTGACGCTCGACGACGGAACGGACGTTGCCTGTGACGTGGCCGTTGTCGGTATCGGGGTGGAACCCGCGGTGTCGTGGCTGCAAGGCAGCGGAATCGAGCTGGAGGACGGGGTTCGTTGTAGTGCGGCCTGCATGTCGAGTGTTTCGCGCATCTTTGCGGCTGGTGATGTGGCGAACTGGTACAACCCTCTCTTCGAGGAACGCATGCGCGTCGAGCACTGGACCAATGCAGTCGAGCAGGCGCGTCACGTTGCCGCCTCTCTTCTTGCCCCACCCAACGAAGCCAAGGCTTTCGAGTCGGTCCCGATGTTTTGGTCCGATCAGTTCGACATCAAAATCCAAGGGGTTGGTCGACCGCATGCGACGGACGAGGTGACTATCCTCGGGGCCGAAACAGACCATCTGATCGCGCTCTACGTGCGTGCCGGGCGCTTGGTCGGCGCGGTCGCCTTCAATCAGCCCGCCAAGATGATCAAGCTCCGAAGGCTGATCGGTGAACGCGTAGAACTTGAACAAGCGATGGAAATTGCCGAATCTTAATACCGTTGGGTATCCGGGAGGCGGACGTCGAGTTTTCGAGCGGGGGTGAGACCTGCCGCGGATGGCTTTTCGCTCCAGAGCAAGCGGCCGCGCCTAGCCCATGCATCGTGATGGCCCATGGGCTCGGGCTCACGCGCACCAGCGGCCTCCGCGCTTTCGCCGAGGCGTTTGCCAGCGCGGGCTATTGCGCGCTGGTGTTCGACTATCGCAGCTTTGGGGACAGCGACGGCAATCCACGACAGCTGATCTCGCTCCGCTGGCAGCTCGAAGACTGGGCCGCCGCGCTTGCCTTTGTTCGGGCACTGCCGGAAATCGACGAAGCGCGAGTCGTGACGTGGGGCTTCTCCCTTGGGGGAGGTCACGCCGTGGCCACCGCCGCTCGGGACGGCGACGTCGCTGCCACCGTTGCCGTCGCTCCGGTGTTCAACGGCCTGAGCTGCACATTGGCCGCGATGAAATGGTGGAGCCCGTTCAACATGTTGAGAATCGTCGCGCGAGGCCTTCGAGACCTCATTTCCGCACTGTTCGGCCGCGGGCCCGTGACCGTGCCGCTCACTGCGCCACCCGGCGTGCTCGGCTTACTCACCTCGCCCGATGCCCATGCGGGGTATCGCGCGATCGTGGTCGAGGATTTCGACTTCAACACCGCGGCACGGATCGCGCTTTATTTCTGGACCTACGCCCCGGGGCGCCTTTTGCCGAGGGTTCCGGGATCGGTACTCGTGTTGCCGTCGGCAATCGATAGGATCTGCCCCCCACGCAGTACCATTCGATACGCGCGAAGAAGCCCCAACACCGAGGTCATGGAGCTTGATTGCGAGCACATGGACGCCGCGGTCGAACCTCATCGGGCGATCGTCATCAACGCCACCCTCGATTTTCTGCACAGGCACGCGCCGGTTCGTTAGGCCAAGTCGAGGAGCCAGAAACGGTCGAGCTCAGGCTGAAGCTTTTCAACCGCGACGCGCGCCAGATTCACCCAAGCGCTGCAAGCGTCGAGGATTGCACTGTCGGCCGTGGCAACGACGCCCCGAGACGCTTTGAGCGTTTCGTCGACGCGGTCATAGAGGATGACTTCAACCGAGACGGCATGCTCTTTGGCCGCAGCCCGTATCGTGTTCGCCAAGCGCCCTGAGTTGGAGACTGGTCTATCGATGTAGATCCGTGCTTCGCTCGGCCGCATCCAATCGAGGACACCCAGTAGGACTTCCACCGCTCGCTCGGTCTCGCGGACCAGGCGGTAGTTGCCATGAAAGCTCGCCATGTCCCGCATGCACCCGTCGCGGCCAAGCAGAAGAACACCGCCGGCTAGGGCTACTTCAACCGTCGTGAGCACATTCAAGCCATCCAGCTCGATCACCATGCCCTCGAGCGCTTGTGGTTTCATACGGCGCGACTCTCGTTCGGTCATCGCCTGATCTGGGCACGCGCACCTGCTGACGGCCACCCTCTGCCTCCTGCGCAGTTGATACCGGTCCCCCACGAGCTTCAAGGCCGAGGGCTCTGCGTAGCCACGGGTTCTGAGCCAGCTCAAGTCGCCAACCGCCTGCCGCAGCGTCTCGTGGACTTCCTTCGAGAACAGATCTGCGTCTTGCGGATGTGGACCACGATGACGACGGGTGTCCGGCACCCACATAGCTTGGTCGTCACCCAACGACGACGCAAAACATGCGCAATTCGCCTTTGGGCCGCAACGGTTTCCACAACTGCACGCGCAGGAGGCTCTGATGCTCGCGGTTTTGTTGATGGCACAGCCCTTGCTGCGAATCTTCATGTTGCGATGGACGGCATGACCTCGACGGTCCTCACTGTAACTGACCTTACAACCGCGAGTTACAAGTTGGTGGGATTCGCCGCGTTGGTGGCCGGGTCTCCGCATGGTGAGGTGATCCTGGTCTCTATGTATGGAGGGGGCGGCGGACGCCGCACCGAGCCGCCTTCGGATCGTCCAGGCGCAGCGGGATGGCGACGGCGGGTTGAAGCTAGGCTCCGTCGCGAAGGACAGCTCCTCGAGCGCCAACGTCAGTGGTGCGCCGACAGGGGTGTTCGGTGCCGTGC
>CAJHXN010000526.1_pt1 | contig 46260 bp, 43 predicted proteins | sample 9198401 | NCBI WGS metagenome assembly CAJHXN01 (sample SAMEA7708334, study PRJEB35096) | sediment metagenome | biome: marine neritic benthic zone biome [ENVO:01000025]; feature: sediment [ENVO:00002007]; material: shallow marine sediment [ENVO:03000034] sea grass bed [ENVO_01000059] ... | reverse complement strand
TGCTGTTGTTGTTCTACTGCCAGTGACAGCACCAGTGACAGCACCAGTGACAATGCCAGTGACAATGCTAGTGCCAGCGACAGTGACAGTGACAGCGCCAGTGACAATGCCAGTGACAGTATACCAGTGACAGTGACAATGCCAGCGACAATGCCAGTGACAATGCCAGTGACAGCACCAGTGACAATGCCAGTGCCAGCGACAGTGACAGTGACAGTGACAGTGCCAGTGTCAGTGCCAGCGTCGGTGCCAGTGTCGGTGCCAGTGCCAGCGTCAGTGTCGGTGCTATCTTGCGATCGACAGAAGAACGCCGTGGGCGCCTGGCAGCGTCACGGTGGCGACATCGTCTTTGAGGCTGACTTCTTGTGTCTCGCCGGTTTCGGGGTCGAGGAGCCTCAACGCGCCGTGCTCGCCGGCGATGCGAAGTCGATCGGTTTGTTCTTGATAGCTTTCGTTGAAGAGGAAGTAGAGGTCGCCGCCCGTCACCTTCCGATGCGCTATTGAAAGCTGCAGTCCGGCAGCATCGGCGGGGCCGAGCGGTGGAACGATGCCTGCGTTCAGAAGGCTCGGGGGGATCTCTTCCACGCTCTGCACGAGGTCCACGCTGGATTTGAGGCTCTCGACGAGCGCAGCTACCGTCGCGTCTCTCGAGTCCGCATCGGCGAGACCAACCGTGCGGTCCGGAAAGGCACCTAACCAAACGACGGGCACGCCGGCGTCGGCTGCTTGCTGAATGCTCCGAAGCACATCGGGGCCGACCGCGGGAATGTTCTCGATCAAGAGCGCATCAAACGTGGCTTCTCCAATCGCTAATCCGGCGTCATTGCTTTGCGATGCGGCGAGTCCGGCTCGGCTCACGCGTGCATAGGTAAAGCCGGAGCTCCGAAGGGCCTGGCTGGTTTCGGATTCAAACGCCCTCGGCTCGACGCCGAAGTTCAGAACGTTCTTCGCCTCTTGCTCCGGGTAGAGCCATGCGACTTGTGCAGCCGCCGATCCGCGGCTCATGGCATAGGTGAGCCTAGAGACCATTCGGTTGAGCATTGGGAGGGTGGCCCAGATCCCGGACTCGGGGTGGATGTCGAATGTCAGGTTGAGAGGGCCCGTGGTCACGGCGCTGTCCCGGAGCGGACGAAACGGAAACCAGCGCTCTCCGCCGGGCTGGACATAGGGATACGCGTGACCGTGGTACATGAGCCGATTGATGCCGGCGCTGAACGCACGACCGATCACCAATCGCGCCTCTTCCTCGCTCAACTCCAAGGCACCTACGGATACCAAAGTCTCGCTGCTTGCGAAACGTTTGCCGCTGACTTCTGCCGCCGATGCCGCGAGCCGAAGAAAGTCGTACGAACCTCCCGCGTATAGTCCTTCGGACTCCGGGACGTCAGCCATCGCGTAGGCATCGAGCACGTCAGCGTAGCCCCCGTGGGCCTGAAGCCGAAGGTCGATGTCTCTTTCGTGCAGCCAATCGCGAAGCGTCCCGATCAGCTCATCGGCGAACAAAGCGCCACGGAACATTTCATAATCTTCCCGAGCGCGATCCCCTCGTTGATCGCTCGTCTGATAGCGTGCGGGTCCGCGGTCGATGATGTTCGTGTACTCCGACTCCCCTCCATCCAGGAATAGAAACGGTAGCGTCGGTATGGCGTCGTACCCGAGGGCCGCCTCGAATTTGCTGCCGAACGCGGTCGTCCACGGCAGCTCACCAACCAACTCGAAGCTGTCGACGAATACCGCACGGGGCGGGCACTCGGCGACCGCGTCGATCCATGCGCCGAAGTGTCGCTCGAGGAAGGCTCGGACGCCCTTGCTGTCGAGGTGGTCGATGATCCTCGACTCTTCGAGGGCCCCGGGGTACGCGTTGCCAACCGGAAAATGAAGCGTGCGGTTTTCGTAGATCGTGAACACACGATGCGATCCTTCGGGCACTTCCCACGACAACATCCCGCCCTCGACGTTGGGCGCCAAGTCGACGACGTCACCGAGGACAACCGGCAAGCCTTCGGGCTCCTCGACCACTTCGGCGCCAAGTACGGCAACCACGATCGTGTCTTCATCGAAACCGTCGATGGCGGGCAGGATTTCGTTTGTGTCGGCGATCCAATCCGGAGCTTCGGCTTTGGGAAGCGGCCCTCCGTAGCTCAACGGTCCGGTGAGCGCGACCTCGGCCGCGATCAGTTGCCGAGCGCCATCATCGCCGACCCCCGGACCGCCGGTTGACCAGCCGCTTCCCAACGTAAGGTCCCACGAAAGGCCGAGGTCTTGCGCGGCACACGCGGCTGTACCGAGTCGCTCCAAAAACATGCTGTCGCCCACAGAGCGAATCCGAGCGTCTTCGCTGAGCGCCGCGTTGGTCACTGTCGACATGAAGGGTTGAATCTCGACAGCGCTGTAGCCAAGCTGCGCGAACTGGCTGAGCTCTTCACGGAGCGTCACATCGTCGACGGCCCCGCCGGGCCACCACCATCTGGCCTGTGGCCCAAACTCCAAAGGAGGATCGGCGAACACAGCCTCCGAAAACAAGGCGTCCTCGTCGCCGCTTGGGGTCACCCCTTTGCTGCAACCCGTCGTGCATGCGACGAGAGCGGCTATCAGGACGACTCTAAGCATGGCGGTGGCCTAGCAGATGATAGTGGCCGTGTCAGCGACAGCGTCAGTGTCAGTGTCAGTGTCAGTGTCAGCGACAGTGTCAGCGTCAGTGCCAGTGTCAGTGCAGGCCGCTTTTGTCAGGCCGTCCAGTCTCTTCCTAGGATTCCGGGCGGTCTCTCTACTCCGAATACGCTTAGGATGGTCGGCGTGACATCGTAGATCTCTGCGCCTTCGACTCGTCCATGAGTCGGCACGCTTCCACCGCTCATCACGAAGATCCCGTTCCAGTCGTGATTGCACGTATCAGGCCCAGCGTCATTTTCGGTTGCAACCAAGCGACCGTGTCCGACCGATCCTATTGCTCGAAGTGCGAGGTCGTCGAAATAGACCATCAGGTCGGGGGGGAACCCTCGCGCTTCCCGATAGTGCGTCTTAGGGTCGTGGACGGTGGTCGGGACCTTGCAACCTTCGTCGTCCAGCACGGCATCGAGCTCGCGCCGCAATCGATCCATCAAGGTGTTTGCCTGGTGAGGAGATACTCGTCCCTCTGGCTCCCGGCCCGCGATGTTTAGGAAGATCCGTGCGTAGTAACCACCTTCCGCCCACGCCACCGTCCTCGACCAATCGATGCGATCGCCGGTCACCGGGGATACGATGCGCGGAGTTTGCTTCAGTACGAGGTACCCTTGCCTGATCAGCCACTCGTTGATGCAAAAACCTCCTCGCATCGCGCGCGCGCCGTGATCACTCACCACCAAAAAGGTCGCGTCGTCGTCAGTGAGCTCTAGGAGCTTTCCGATCTGCGTGTCGAGCAACGCGTAGTACTCGCGTCCCGAACTGGCCCAAGGGTTTCCCGGCTCGTGCTTCGGGTGTTGCGGATCGATGTGCCGCCAGAATGCGTGATGGAAACGGTCGAGGCCGATCTCGACCATCATCATGAAGTCTGGCTTCTTCTCCAACCATATGTATTTCGCGATATCGAAGTGCTGCTGCGTCATCGCATGAATATCTTCGCGAATGCGGTCGAGATCATCTGCACGAAAGTTCTCGACGTCGGGCGTGTACTGTCCAAATCGCGCCTCGATTTCGGGAGCCAAAGAGCCCGGAAAGCACCAAGGGACGCCTCCTCCAGGTGACATAAAACCGGAGATCATTTCGCCGCGAACGGGCGTCGGTGGCGTAGTCAGCGGAACGAAGAGGGGGGCCACCCGAAAACCTTGGTCCCCGAGCCATTCCCAGACCCGCTTCACGCGGACGTCGCCGCCCCGGGCGAGCCGTAAGCCGGTCTCTCCAACGATCCGATTCCGGAAACCATAGAGCCCGAGCTCCCCGGGGTCTTTTCCGGATACCATGCATGTCCAAGCCGGCACCGTGATCGGAGGCTCCGAGCTTTGCAGCACGCCCCAGGTCCCTCGTTCGATCAATTGTCGCAGGTTCGGCATCGCATGCTGATAACGGTCGAACACCAATGACGGCGCCGCACAGTCCAACCCAACGACAATCATTCGTGGCTTGCTCATCAACCGCCTGAACCAGGGGTAGTCCCTTCTCTCTAAGGGTGCACCGATTCGCGTCGTGCGGGGGCTTCGGCCGCGTTGGCGGCCTCGTGGATGGTGCGCTCGAGGTGGGCAAGGTCGAAAGGCTTTTCAATTCGGAGGTTTGGGACCCTTTGAAGGAAGTCTCGAGCGCGCTGGGTGAATGCACCGCCCGTCATGAACACGATCCGCTCATGGGTCGGGGTGGCACGCTGCAGGGCCGCTCGATAGACGTCCATGCCGGTCATTTCGGGCATGATTAAGTCACAAAGGATGACGTCATAGGCGTGCTCCCCCATCAGCGCGACTGCCTTCCGACCGTCGTTCGCGATCGTGACCTGGTGCCCCACCAGTGCCTTTTGGATCAATCTTGCGATCACCGGCTCATCGTCCACGACCAGCACGCTCAAACTTCGACCGGACGCTGGCCGAATGGCGGTAGTCGATGGGGGCGGAACCGAAAGCGAAACCGGTGAGCGCGTGGCTCGCTTCAGCACCACACGGACCACTGAGCCCTGGCCCGGATGACTCTGAATCTCGATCGTACCCTCGAGTGAGTGCACGATGCGCCGACAAATCGACAAACCGAGCCCTGTCCCGCGACCTGCTGGCTTGGTCGTCACGAACGGATCAAACACCCTTCGCAATAGCTGCGCCGGAATTCCAGGCCCCGTGTCCTGTACTTCGACGCAGACGCGGTCGTTTTCTATGCTGCGTGCGCGCACCGTGATCGTGTTCCGCGAGCGATCGCCTGGTTCGGTAGCCTGCGCAGCGTTGACGATTAGATTCAAGAACACTTGTCCGATCCTCGTCTCCGAGCCTCGGGTGTAGAGCGTCCCCTCTTCGTACTCTCGGACGAGCGATGCGCGGTGCTGCACTTCGGGCTGCGCCATTCGAATCGCGCTGTCGAGGGCTTGCTTGAGGTCGACCGCCCCGCTTTCGGCGGGGTCATCTCCGTGCGATAACTCCGTGATTTCCTTTGAAATTGTCCGAATTCTGTCCGCGCCTTCATGCGCTTCTTCGACCCATTGTGCAGCTTCCTTGGGCAGATCGGCACTCGCGGCGCGGAGGGAGCAAAGATGGCTCCAAACAAAAGTTAGCGGGTTCCTGATCTCGTGAATGATGCTCGCCGTCAAGGTTCCAATCGCCGACATCCGTTCTGCGAGCAGAAGCCGTTGTTGAAGCTCGCGCTCGTCGGTCATGTCGACGACCGACACGAGAGCCCGAACGAATTTGCCTCCTTGGTCAGGCACGAAACGCCAATGCGCACGAACGTCGCGCGGTTCGAGGGCGCATGTCGAAATCGCAGTTTCGAGATGCACATCGGTTTCGTCTCGAAACGCAGCGAGAAGCACCCGAAGAAAATCCGCCTTTGATTCGGCAGTAAGGAACTCGGACGTGCGGCGGATACACTCTTCTTCACTTGACGCCCCGACAAGTGCGATGGCGCCTGCGCTTACTCGCCGAACGCGGGTGCGTTTCAAACACTCGGAAAGAGCATCCGGATCATTTCTCACCAACCGCTTGAACTCGTCCGCATTGTGGCAGCCTTGTGCGTCGATCCAAGACAGCACCTCCGTGAAGTCGAGGTCCCAAACGGCGCTTGGAAGCTGCGTCCACACGTCGTCGTCACGCTGCGTGGCCATGTCCTTGGACTGACGTAAAAGACGAACCATCAACTTGCTCGATTCGGGTCCCGGGTGAGTACCGCCCGAATCGTAGCGAAGAGGCGCCATCGCTCCCAAAAGCTGGCAGAGTCAGGCCTTGGCGCCGAAGTCTGGTTCAACCCGCCGAAGGAGGCGTTGGAGGTCCTTGCGGACGGCGTCATTGCCAATGCGAGCAGCCAGCCGGTCCCCGCCAGGCATCCGTTGCCGCAGTTTTTCAAGGGGCATGATGATCGCCCGGGCCGGGTATTCGGCGTACTGCCAAACGTCGTCGGGGAGGCCGAGGTTGTCCGCGATCTCGGGCCCGTTGAGCGCCCGAGCCAGTCCATGATGAAAGCGGGTGATGAAGCGCGCCATCCAGCTAGACGCCTTACCCGGCACATTCTGTCCCGGCACCCCCAGCAGCGCTTCTGCGAGCGCCACCGAATCTTCGTCGGGCCCGGGTTGCACGAGGTGGATCAAGTCCGCGATGCGCCTAGCTTTGGATTCGTTTTCGAGCTGCGCTAGCAACCAAGGATCGACCCCGCTGAGGTGTCCGCAATAGCGCCAGAGCGCGAGGATCGCGTCGGCTTCCGAGTCGGTCAGCTCGAACCCGAGTCGGCGTGCCCCATCCATCATCAACAACGAGAATTCGAGAAGGGTGCCAAACATGTCTGCCTGGTTGATCGGAAGCCCCCATTCATCGGTCCTCCACTCAGCGGACGCCAGGCACTTGCGACGTACGTACGCGTGAATCAGGCGCACGCGCACCGTGATCTCATGGCCGGGATGCCCTCGGCAGAGCCCATTCACCTGTGTTGCTTCACTCACGAACCGCGCCGTCTCGGCAAGTCGGCGTTGCGCATTGTTTCGCAACTCCCCGGTCATCGCGAGAGGCTTCACCGCCGCACTCGAGTGGTAGCCGTTGAGCAGCGACCAAGCGCTCAAAATGATCATCCCGATCAACCCGAAGCGCTGATATGCAAACGCTCCCCTGTTGATCTGCGACAGATCGAACCAAGCTGGAACCGCTTCGACCGCCACAAAGAAATCGCGGAGCTCAGGCGATGGTTCGGCGACCGTTGCGATGCCTTGCCGAAGGGCTCGCTCGAAAAGCGCTTGCCCCGCCTTCCCCTCCTTTTCCAACCAGTCGACGAGGCGATCCGCCAGCGGATCGGACTGCGTATAGAAGTCGGCATACCGATCAGCAGCCTCGCCAAAGAAATGCGCGGCTTGCCATCGCCGCTGGTACCTAGCCGGAAACTGGCGGTCAGGTCGCATCGAGCTCCTTGCGAGCATCGATCACGAGCTTCTGAACACTGTCCCTCGCCTCGGTTGCCGCCTCACGAGCGTCTAGGCGTGAGGGTAGCGGGGCGCCGACGTGAACGGAGACTCGAGTGCGCCGCCTCGCAGCTATCCTTGCGAGATGCCGAGAGAACGTTTCGTGCTCGTATGGTACCGCCGGAGCGTACGCGAGGCCTACGGGTACCACTGGAATGTCCAACGAGCGCACCGCGGCGAATGCTCCAGGTTGGAAGTCACGAACAGCGTCGTCTGCAAAAGTGCCCCCTTCGGGAAAAGCAACGACCGTTCGGCCCTCGCGAAGTCGTCGTCGCATCATTCGTACGGCTGTCGCGCCGCTGTGGCCGCTACCTCGGTCGACGAAGATCGTGGCGCCGTGCTTAGCCATTCGTCCGAGCAGCGGCCAGTCCGCCACGTCATGTCGGCTGAGCATCACACCTCGAAAAACAGAGAGCATGATCGCTATGTCGAGCGCGCTTTGGTGGTTTGCCACGACGAGGGCCCCGGACTCGTGGGCAGCATCACCCCTAACCGCCAGCTCGACCGCGAACACCCCGAGGAGTTGGTTCACCAAGCGGCTGCGATACTCTTCTGCGAGCGGTTCATGTCGCTCTTTAGGGACGAAAAGACGGTTTGCTTCGTACGCAGCCAAGATCACCGCCGAAAGCGAAAAGAAGGCGCCTGAACGATACGCGGCGCGTACGGTGCTCATTTGCGAGACCCCCAAATTTGGGCTCGCGACCTTTCTCTTTTGGTGGCAGTCTCGATCCGTGGCTGAATCATTGGTACCGGGATTCCTCGTTGCATCGCCGTCGATGAGATGTCCGTTCTTCAATCATACCCTCGTGTTGCTCATCGATCACGGCGACGATGGTTCTTTTGGGTTTGTCGTCAATCGGCTGACGAACTTAGAGATGCGTGATGTGTTTCAGGAAGTCGGCGTCGTGGGCAAAGTCGCCTCTGCGATTGACGCACCGGTTCTGCTCGGCGGGCCCGTATCTCCTGAGTCCGGCTGGATCCTCTACGACGTGGAGGGTGTGCCACAACCGAGCTCGGGGCATACCATCGCTGTTGGCGCACGGATGGCGTGCAGTGCTTCACTAGAGCTACTTCAGCGGATCGCACGCGGCGACGGCCCTGACACCTGCGCGATGGTCCTCGGCTATGCCGGCTGGGGTGCAGGGCAGCTCGAGAGCGAGATGAAAGAGGGTTCGTGGATCCCCGTCGACCTCAACTACGAGCTCGTGTTTGGCACCCCGGTCGAGGCACGCTGGGAGGCCGCCCTCGCCAGCCTCGGGATCGATCCTGCACGCGTGATCGACAGCCAAATCGCAAGCGCCTAACCGACACTGACGCTGGCATCGTCGACTTGTTCGATCAGGCTACAGAGGTTACGTCCGTGCCGATGTGGAGACATCTCGCTAAGTCCCTCCTGCTCGCATTCGTGATGGCCGTCTTCGCGTGTGGTGGGGGTGGCACTGGCACGACGAAGGGCAAAGGAAGCACGATCGAGCGGGGTGAGGAGGCGAGAAGCGCTTACGAGCGGGCGTTGCTCGACTTCCGTCGGGGAGATTGCCTGGGTGCGGAGCCTTTGTTTCGCGACATCCGACGGGAGTTCCCGTACAGCCGGTTTGCGGCCCTATCTGAGCTTCGGATCGGGGATTGCCAGTTCAAGAACGAAGCCTACCCGGAAGCGATCCAGACCTTTCGGCAGTTCGTTCGAATACGCCCCTCCCACAAAGAGATCCCATACGCCCGTTTTCGGATCGCCGAAGCTTACTTCAAGCAGATCCCTGGCGGCTGGTTCATGACGCCGCCCCGGCACGAACGTGACCAGAGCGCTGCCAGGGATGCGCTGATCCAGTTGCGCCGATTCGTCGTGGACTACCCCGACGATCAACGGGTACCCGAGGCAAACGAGCTGATGGAAAAGTGCATGAGCTTGCTTGCCGACCACGAGTTCTACGTAGCTCGGTTTTATCTAAAACGAGACGCCTACCGCGGCGTCGTCTCGCGGCTCAAGGGCTTGCTCGCCAGTTATCCAGGGAGCGAGGTAGAATCCGAGGCGCTTCTGATGCTCGGCCAAGTGTACTTGAGGCTCAATGAAGTTGAATCCGCTCGTCAAGCGTTAGGAGAGCTCACTGAGCGGTTCCCCGATACCGGCGAAGCCAAACGAGCGCAGAGCATCCTCGGCAAGCTGGCTCAACGCTGAAACAAGCTGATTTCTGGCCTCCGTTGCGACCGATCGTTACCTTGGGGCGCATGCCACCCTGGGCTCAACAAATCTTGGACGCTGCAAACGAACACTACGCGCGCGCCGAATACCCGCTTGCACAACCTTATTACGAGAAGCTCGTACAACAGGGCCTCCGCTATCCTGATGTCCTGAATCGACTTGGTGTCATTTACCACCTCAACGCGCGTCTTCCCGAAGCGCGCTGGTGTTTTGAGCAGGCCTTGGAAGTCAACTCGGGCTACCTCGAGGCCGCCCTCAATCTCACGGTCACGTGCAACGAGCTTGGTGAATACGGGTCCGGCGTGCGTTCACTCGAGCGTGCCCAAAGTCACTCTGACGCTTCGAACGATGCGTATCGTCGTGGGAAGGTTGCCAATCTCCACCGGACGATCGCCCGCGCCTATATGGAGCTAGAGCGTCCCGAGGACGCGATGCACGAGTTCGGTCGTGCGCTTCGGCTCTGTCCGACCTTTCACGACATTCGTCTCGAGCTGGCTCAGCTTCTTCGCCTGCGCGGCAATGTCCACCGCGCCCGAGAAGAGCTGACGCTGGTTTTGCAGCTCGAACCCGGCCACCACGACGCTAGGGCGCTGCTGGGCGTGATCGAAATCGAAACTGGAGACCGCAAACAGGGGCTCGAGCACCTGCGCAAGGTCGTCGAACGGTGCGCTGACCATCCGGTTGCAAACGCCTACCTCCAGCAAACGGAGCCCGAGTTCTGGAAGGCCTCCTGAGCCCTCGGCGCGAAGCGGCTTTGTGACCCCTTCAAACAATGCAATATTCCTGGTAGGTGCCGCAAACAGTCCTTCTTCTCGATGATGACGCGCAGTTTCGCTCGAGTGTCACGCCGGCACTCGAGGCGTACGGACTGCGTGTCGTCCATGCGACCAAGGGCACCATTGCATGGGCGTTAATCGAGGAGGAAGAGCCGGCCGTACTCGTGGTCGATGGGCTTCTCCCGGACATCAACGGCGTCGTCTGGATCGAAGAGTTGCGTCGGTCCGGCTACCAGAAGCCGATCATTTTTGTGTCCGCCTTTTATCGTGACCTGACCACCTTCAAGCATCTCACCGAAGACCTTGATGTGCTGCGGGTGTTTCACAAGCCCGTCGCTGTCGAACGATTTGCACGAGAGGTCGCCAACGCGATTTCGGCGCCGATCAGCCTGACACCGGCAGATCGGTACCGTGTGGAGGATCGATCAGACGCGGTGCTTTTTCCGGACGAGCCTTCCAAGCCTCGTGGCATCCATGATCCAGAGTCGTATTCCAATCTCCTACCGATCGCGGCAGACAACCTCACTGGTGCAATCCGCCGTGTCCACGCAGAAGCAGCGCGTACGAGCGTCGTCGCCGAGGCGCTTCGTCAAGCGCATGACCTTCAAGGCGCCGCTGAAACTCACGGATTCAGCAAGATCTCATCGGCAGCCGCTCGAATCGAAAATGAGCTTCGCGAACTGCAGAAGTCTGGACGACTTGATTGGTCTGCCATGTTCGAGTCGATCGACGAGGTGCGGACGCGTGCCGCAGCCGCCGTCGGTCAGCGAGTTGAATCCCTAAAGCCTGTTGCGGCGGCGCCTCCTTCGGTGACGCCGGCAGCCTCGTTCTTTCTGCACCGGGCGGTTCCCCGCGATTTCGTCCCAACGATCCTCGTGCTTGAGGACGATCCTGCGATGATCGCCTACCTCCGCTCCGCGTTTGACGAAGTGTTGGTGCACCTTCGTCCTGTCGGCACGGTCGAAGAAGCGTTGAAAATCGCGGGCCGAACCCCGCCTACGGCGGCGATCATCGGTTGGCCTCTCGAAGACCGCGATGCGCTGAAGCGATTTCTCGAGATGTTTAGGAAGCTAAACGAGTGCGCCGAGACTCCCGTGATCCTTCTTTCCGTTGACGACGACCCCCACACGCGCGCTCTCGCTGCTCAGCTTGGCGTGGATATTTTTTTGCCGCATCCGATCGAGCTCGTGCGCTTGCACCACGCCGTGGAGACGGCGGTGGAGCGTGCAACTACGCCGCGGCCCAAAGTCGCCGTGCTCCGTGACTCCGATGCCGCGAGACAAATCAGAGAAGCCGGGATCGAGTGCTTCCTCTACCTCAGCTTGGAAGAGCTTCTTCGTGAGATCGACGTCCAGTGTCCCGACGTCGTGCTGATCGGCTCGAGCGTGACAGGCCCTCAGGTTCCAGCGATCATTCAAATGTCTAGCTGGGACGCCGCATCCGCGTTCGTTTGTTTCGAGGACTCCCCAGTGGTGAATAGCCTGGTCATCACCGAGCGGCTCGACCGTAGTCGGGGGTGGCTGGTGGAGCTTCATCGAGTGGCCGAACGTATTGCACGAATGCGTCGCCAGCAGTTGCGCTGCAGCCAGACGGGGTTGCTGCTTCGGACAGCGGCCGTGGCCGGGCTCGAAAATGGCTTGTCGTCCGGTCAACGTCACGGTCGAACCTATTCGATCGGGCTGATCAGCCCCCTTGGGCTCGATCAGCTCGACCACATGCAAGCGCGTCGACTACAGACATACCTCGGTCGACTGATCTTCGGCCGGTTCCGTCGCGAGGACGTTCGGGGCCGCTGGGACGACAACGCCTTTGTCGTGGGGTTCGATGGCGCGAGTGCGCGTGCGGTGGTCGAAGTGCTGCGGCGGCTGCATGAGGAGCTCGCCGTCCAGCGACACCGCCGGCCCGACGAGCTCTCAGCCCTTCAGGTCGCCGCTGGGCTGGCCTCATATCCGTTGGATGGTGACACGACCCGTGCGCTGATCTTGGCGGCGCACGAGCGCCTGGAAACCGCTATCGAGCGCGGACCGGACTCGTTGGTCTGGAGGTAATTCCGTGGGTCGCACCATCCGCCACAACCGTGTAGACTCGCATTGTTGATGCATTCTTCTGCGCGTCCCGGCCCAACAGAGGCTGACGTAGCCGCCGACATCGAAGTCGCCGATCCCGGTCTCTTGCTCAAGCTCAGTGGCCCCGGTGGTTCGAACTTGCGCGTGCTCGAAGGCGAGCTCGGGGTGTCGATGGGTCTGCGCGGCTCGACGATCCACATCCACGGAGCCAACCGAGATGTCGAAATGGTGGAGCGCGTCCTTCACGAGCTGATCGATGCGCTGCAGCTTCGAGATCTCAGTCCGGTCGAGATGGCGCGCGCCGCACGTACCCTGCGTGCCAATCCGCAACTAAGGCTGAGGGCTTTGTTGGACGATGTCGTGCTGACGACGTCGAACCGCCGAATTGTCTCGCCCAAGGGTGTGACGCAGCAAGACTACATTCAAGCGATCCGCACGCACGACCTCGTCTTTGGGATTGGGCCTGCGGGTACGGGCAAGACGTATCTGGCCATGGCAATGGCGGTTCGCGCGCTGCAAGAGCGTCAAGTGAAACGCATCATTTTGACGCGTCCGGCAGTTGAGGCAGGAGAGCGTCTGGGCTTCTTGCCCGGTGACTTGGCGGAGAAGATCAACCCGTACCTCCGCCCCTTGTACGACGCGCTACACGACATGTTGGAGCCCGGCAGGATCACCGCCTTGGTCGAGAGAGGCACGATCGAGGTGGCGCCACTGGCATTCATGCGCGGCCGAACCCTCAACAACTGCTTTGTCGTTCTCGACGAGGCTCAGAACACGACGCCCGAGCAGATGAAGATGTTTCTTACGCGCCTGGGGTTCGATGCCAAAGCAGTCATCACGGGTGATGTGACCCAAGTCGATCTGCCAGGAGGTGCCCGGAGTGGCCTCCGGCACGCCGAGCGCGTCCTCCGCTCCATTGCAGGGATCGACTTCGTCTATTTCTCACACGCTGACGTCGTGCGCCACCCTCTCGTCCAGCAGATCGTACAGGCCTACGACGCGCACGAGTCAACCGCAAATCCCTCAGACGATGACATCTAAGCGCTCCCTGGTATGCTAGCCGGCACATGACCGAGGGAATCTACGACGGGGCGCTGGATCTAATCGGCCACACGCCCCTAGTCCGTCTCCAACGCATCGTAGGCGACAAGGGGGCAGAGATCTGCGGCAAGCTCGAATCGAACAATGTGGCTGGGTCCGTCAAGGACCGCCCCGCACTGTCGATGATCCTCGCAGCCGAAGAGTCGGGAGCGCTGGGACCAGGGTCCACGATCGTGGAAGCCACTAGTGGAAACACGGGCATCAGTCTTGCGATGATCTGCGCCGTGCGCGGTTACCGTTGTGTGATCATCATGCCAGAGGACATGAGCGCTGCACGACGCCATATCCTCAAGTCGTATGGCGCGGAAGTCATCCTCACGGCTGCAGACGACGGAATGGCGGGAGCGGTCGAGCGGGCGGAGAACGTGCTTCAGACCACGCCGGGCTCGATGATGTGCGGTCAGTTCGAGAACCCCGCCAACCCGGACGTTCACGAGCGCACCACCGCCGAAGAAATCTGGGAGGCCACCGGGGGCGAGGTCGACGCCTTCGTTGCGGGCGTCGGCACAGGAGGCACGGTGACGGGAGTGGGGCGTGTCTTCAAAAAGCGAAACCCGGCGATTCGAATCATTGCAGTCGAGCCACGCGCAAGCGCGGTGCTTTCCGGAGGTAAACCGGGGCTTCATGGGATTCAGGGGCTTGGAGCGGGCTTCGTTCCTGAAGTGCTCGATACCGAGTTGATCGACGAAGTCATCACAGTCACCGACCTTGCGGCCGAGCGAATGACCAAACGCCTTGCTCGCGAGGAGGGTCTTCTTCTCGGGCCGTCCGCAGGTGCCAACGTGCACGCCTCGCTCGAAGTCTCACGCCGCATGAAGAGCGGGCAACGCATCGTCACGATTCTTTGCGATGGCGGCGAGCGCTATCTCTGCTGATCGGTCATGTCCAATCTAACCGAAATCTCGCGTGCCCTGTCGCGCGCGGTATCGAAGATCCGTTTCGATGATCCGGTGGCGTATGTCTACAATCCGCTGAGCTACGCGAGAGGGGCGCACGAGCTCTATCTCGGACGCTTTGGCGGGGGCACCAAAGAGGTTGTGCTGGTTGGCATGAATCCGGGGCCGTTCGGCATGGCTCAGACGGGTGTGCCGTTTGGTGATGTGAGCTTTGTTCGAGATTGGATGGGAATCGAGACGCCGATTGGTCGGCCGGCCGCGCAGCACCCCAAACGGCCGGTTCTCGGTTTTGACTGCCCGCGCTCCGAAGTAAGCGGGTCGCGGCTTTGGGGATGGGCCAAGGCCCGATTCGAAACGCCGGAGCGTTTTTTCTCGCGGTTCTTCGTCATCAACTATTGTCCCTTGGTGTTCATCGAATCGACGGGTCGCAACCGGACACCAGACAAGCTCTCCGCCGAGGAGCGGGAGGCACTGCTTCCTGCCTGCGATCGTGCACTTCGTGACGCGATCGAGGTGCTGCAACCCGACCAGATCGTTGGCGTCGGTGTCTGGGCGACGAAGCGCGCAAGGGTCGCTCTTGAAAACGACGGGCGGGCGATCGGGACGGTATTGCACCCAAGTCCTGCAAGCCCCAAGGCAAACCGCGGGTGGGCGGCTCAAGCCGAAAACGATTTGCTTGAACTCGGCATCAAGTTATAACGCGGGCGACGGTTTGCAATGTGGATGCGGGCCGCGAAGGTCGATTAAATGCCCAAGCACCTCGTTCTTGTCGCGACGGTTTTCGTTTCCTCGCTCGTCGTCTTCGGATGCGGTCACGAGAGCGCGGCAACCCAGGAGGTACTGAGCGCTGCCTCAGTCGACTTGAGCTGCGACCGATCGGTCATCGAGATTGTAAACGACGCCCCGATGGAAAAACGCGTGAGTGGTTGCGGCAGGACGCTCACGTACATGAACAAGTGCAACCCGACGCCCGGAGGCGGCCAAGCGTGTAAGTGGAAAGCCGTCCCGACCAAGAGCGACAATTGGGGCCGCTAGACCGCCTTCGGCCTCGGTTTGTTCCGCACCAGCTTCCCCGCGCTATCGCCTAGTCATCCTTGATCTCAGCCCGGAGGGCTTCGATGTCGGGATTGCTTGGGTCGTACTCCGTCGCGCGGTCGAGTGCCTCGTTTGCGGTCGCGATATCTCCATCTAGAAGCGCCTTGCGAGCACGGGCAAGCTCATCCTTGGCCGCCTCTTCACGCTCATGCGGGGTCAGGGAGGGGGCGGTGGCGGCGTCGGTGGCAGCGTCAGCGTCGGTGTCAGCGTCAGCGCCAGCATCGGTGCCAGCATCGGCGTCGGTGCCGGCGTTGGTGATTGCGCTCGTGGGTTGCGACCGGTTGCCTAGGAGCGCCCAGGTCGCCAATGCGGCGCCGACGAGCAGTACGAAGACCATCGGAAGGCTCCTCCGTCGGCGGCGATGCGATCTCCTGGGGGCCCGGCCTGCGTATGCGTCGCGAAGGGCACTCACCACCGTGCGCGCGCTGGCGAAGCGACCGCCCGGGTCCTTGCTGAGCGCGCGCATGATCACCTGATCAACCTCGGCGGGGATCGCGGCTCCTCGATTCGTCTCGCTTGGCGGGATCGGGTCCTTGTACATGACGTTTTGGGCCACAACGATCGCTTCGGTACCCGGGAACGCACGCTCTCCCGAGGCGGCTTCGTACAGCACGGCGCCAAACGAAAACAAGTCGGTCTTTTCGCTGTATTCCCCTTTGAGAAGTGTCTCCGGGGCGGAGTAGCACGGCGTGCCGAGGAACTGCCCCTCCTTCGTGAGGTCCGCGTTCGGTACGCGGGCGATGCCGAAGTCCGCGAGCTTGAGCTGTCCATTCTCGGTGATCAGCAAGTTCTCGGGCTTCAGATCGCGGTGGATCACCCCGGCAGCATGTGCAACTGCGAGGGCGTCGGCGATCTGTTGCGCAACGGAGAGCAACTGTTCCTTGGAAAGCGGCCCGGTTTCCCGCAGCTGCCGCTTGAGCGTGTGACCCGGGACGTACTCGAACACGAGATAAGGGCCATGCCGCGGATCGTCGCCAACATCGAATATTTGAACGATATTGGGATGGTGCAGACGGGCTGCTGCCCGCGCTTCATTCTGGAAGCGGCTCAGGAACACGCGACGACCTTCTTCGTCCAGATAGACGTCTCGCAAGGTCTTGATCGCTACCGGTCGATCGAGATCCGCATCGCGCGCGAGATAGACGTGGCCCATCGAACCAGATCCGAGCAGTCGTTCGATGCGGTAGCGGCCGATCTGTTGCGGCGTGTCTTCCATGGGCGCGATCTAGTGCAAGCGTGGGATGGGGGCTAGAGACGATGAAGCTTGACCGTATTGGTCCTTCCCGACGTGGGCCAAGCCAACACCATCGCAAACGCCTCGCCCCTCTTGCAAAGCGTTTCGCGGGCAAGAGCCGCGGTGGCAATGCGGAGCGTTTCGTCTAGCGACTCGGGCGGAACCTCGATCCTGGGAATGACGCCCCATTCAAGGGCGAGTCGGCGGGCCACACGGACCTTACTAGTGACTGCGAGGATGGGCGCACGCGGACGGTGTTCGGACAAGAGTCTTGCCGAACGTCCGTCTTGGGTGAACACAACCACCGCCTTCAACGGCAGATTTGTGGTCAGCACGGCGGCCGCGCGTGCTGCCGCGTTGGCGAAGGGCCACTCTTCATTGTCAGTTTCGTGGAGATCTCTGAACTCTTTTGAGAAGTCCTCTATGTAGTCGGACTCCACGTCGCGAATGATCGCGTCCATCATTTTGAGCGCTTGTACCGGGTAGCGCCCCGCCGCTGTTTCACCGCTCAACATGACCGCATCGCTACCGTCCATCACAGCGTTGGCCACGTCAGCGGCCTCCGCACGGGTCGGCCGCGGATTGCGAATCATCGAATCCAGCATCTGTGTTGCGGTGATCACGAGCTTTCCGCGTGCGTTTGCTTCCCTGATGATGCGCTTCTGGACGAGTGGAACCCGTTCGGCACCAAGCTCGACACCGAGATCGCCCCGGGCGATCATGACGCCATCAGCGGTGTCGACGATCTCCGACAACGCCGCAACGGCCTCTGGACGCTCGATCTTTGCAATGACTGGAACATCACCGGCCAGGGCTTTGGCTTCACGAACATCCTCCGCCGATCGGACGAACGAGAGGGCGATGTAGTCGACCTCGAGCTCTGAGATGGAAAACGCGAGGTCTGCCCGATCTTTGTCGGCTAACGCCGGTGCGCTGACCGATACGCCGGGGAGGTTCAGGCCCTTGTTGTTCGAGAGTGGCCCGCCGTCTTCGACGATCGTATGCACCGTGTTGCCGTCGACCGATTCGACCCGCAGGCGAATCAGCCCGTCGTCTAGGGCGACCGCATCTCCTGGCTTCACGTCCCGAGGAAGCGACTTGTAGCTTACCGAGACGACTTCCTTCGTTCCTTCGATGTCGTCGGTGGTCAGGCCGAATCGGTCGCCGGTGTTGAGTTCAATCGGACCCGATGCGAACTTCCCGATCCTCATCTTCGGGCCTTGAAGGTCGGCCAGGATTGCCATGGGCCGCCTTGCGGCGGCCGCGGCTTCACGCACGAGTTTGGCGATATCTCGGTGGGCTTCGTGATGGCCGTGAGAGAAATTGAGCCGGGCGCAGCTCATGCCTGCCGACACCAGCGCGGCGATCTTGTCTTTCGTGTTGCTGGCTGGCCCGAGCGTGCAGACGATTTTGGTGCGTCTCACATCGCGGTTGTAGCGAGGATTGTCATACCCGCCAAACTATCGGTGCCGATACCGCGACGGCTCCCAACGACCAAGGTTTACTTTGAATCCCAGCCGCACCACGAACGTGAGATGAAGCGTCCATTCGCTTCGGTCGACAATAGCCGGTGTGCCTAGGTCGGACGGATCGGCCCGGATGTATCTCGCTCCGATTCGGAACCAGAGCCCACGAAGTGCCGTGAGCGGTCGGTAGACAGGTATCCCGAAGCCGAAACCCACTCCGAGGCCTGAGCTTCGGTTGCCGTCCAAGAGAAAAGCTGCCCCAAGCTCGAGATAGATCGACTGCAACATCAAGTCTGCGAACTCGTTCCAAGTCTGTTTGTAGAGAAAGAAGAGCGCCGGGAAGAGCGGGCGCAGGTCGACGCCGAGAAACAGGTACTGCCCCGAGTCCGGCCCCCAGCGCCCGGACAGGACGAGCCCGGCGACGTCCGCCACCAGCAGCCTTCCCTCTCCAATGATCGAGATGTCTGCCTCGTCTGCGATCCAGGTAGCCCCGGGCCCGGCACCCAACGCCAAGACCAGGCCGCGATCCCAGCGGCCATACAGGCCGTCGCCTCCACGCTGCGCGCTAGCAGAGCCGCCAAACGTCAAAAGGACCAGGATCGAGCCGACGATCACCCGCAGCCGGGCGCCCCGTGTCATGATTCCCCCATGCACTGGCCGGCGTGGCGGGTCAAGAACTAGAGGCTGTAGACTATACGCATGGGGCGTCCGTTCGGCTTGGGGCTTCGAAGCCAGCTCATGATTGCGCTGATCATCGCGTTCGGCGCGGCGTTCGTACTGCTCAGCGTGGTGACCGCTCGGCTCGATGAAAGCGAGAACGTGGAAGAACAGCGCCACCGTGCCAATGGTCTTGCGCAGGCGCTCGCCGCGAGCGAGGAGTCATCCAAGGATGGGTTGAGTCTGGGGAGCGTGGATCAAATGATCGCCGAGGGGCTGATCGATGGTCTTGAGGTTCAAACGAAGGACGGTCAGGTGCAACGGTATGGTCGGACCGTTGGCAATCCAGATGCCGTTGCCAACACGCCGGGTGGTGATGACCTCCGCGTTTGGGTGCCGATTGGAGCGCGTGGAGATGCGGCACGTCGCAGCTTGTTCGTGTTTTACCTTGGGCTGACGGCGTTGGTGGTGTTGCTTCTGTCATATGTTTTGTTGACCTACTTCATCGTCCGCCCGATTGACGGGATGCGACGTGCATCGGAGCGGGTGGCTTCGGGCAACTTTCGAACGAGCGTTCCAGTGCGCGGCGCAGCCGAGGTAGCCAGGCTTGCAAGCGCGTTCAACGAGATGGCGTCACAACTCCGTGCCGATCGCACCGCGCTACAAGAGCGCCTCGAAGAGCTAGAACGCACGACCGCCGAGCTGACGAGTGCACAGGAGCAACTCGTTCGAAGCGCCCGGCTCGCCGCGGTGGGGCGGCTGTCTGCTGGAGTCGCCCATGAGATCGGAAACCCACTGGCTGCCATCCGCGGGATGCTCGACCTGGTGCAAGCCGGTGACCTCGACCGCGCCGAAGAAAAAGAGTTCGTCTCACGGATCCAACGCGAAACCGAGAGAATCCATCGTACGATTCGAGACCTCCTCGACTTTTCGCGCCACGATCCGGAGCAGCCTGGGCGCATCGAAAGCTCTGCCAGCCTCCTAGAGGTGGTCGATGACACCGTCAAGCTTGTCGACCGGCAGTCTCGCTTTCGAGATATCGCCCTTGAGCTTGCGGTCGATGAATCTCTCCCTCGGGTCCGAGGCGATCATGAACGCCTGCGACAGTTGCTTCTGAATCTCCTATTCAACGCCGCCGACGCGTTGCCACAGGGGGGCAAGATCGAAGTCAGCGCCACCCGCGCAAGCGCAACCGTGCAACTCGTGGTCTCGGACAACGGACCAGGAATCGACGACGAGATCCTGGATCAAGTGTTCGACCCTTTCGTGACGACGAAACCAGCTGGGCAAGGTACGGGCCTCGGCCTCGCCGTATGCCACACGATCGTCGACCGCCTCGGCGGCTCGATACGCGCCGAAAACCGAGCCGGAGGCGGAGCCTCAGTCGAAGTGTCCCTACCTGCCGCCCAGTAGCCGGTGGCACGCACACGGACACTGCCGCTGGCGCTGGCACGGACACTGTCGCTGGCACTGACACCGACACTGACACCGACACTGACACCGACGCTGACACTGACGCTGGCGCTGACGCTGACACTGGCGCTGTCGCTGACACTGGCGCTGACGCTGGCACTGGCGCTGGCACGGACACTGGGTAATGGTCTGGCGGAGCGATGGAGATCTGGAAGAAGTTCACCTTCGAGGCGGCGCACATGCTTCCCAATGTGCCAGAGGGGCACAAGTGTAGGCGGCTCCACGGCCATTCGTATCATGTTCACATCTACGTCACCGGAGAGCCCGACCAGGAGCTTGGTTGGATTATCGACTTTGCCGACATCGCCGCGGCCTTTCAGCCGCTTTGGGAGCGATTGGACCACAACTATCTAAATGAGATCGAAGGACTCGGGAATCCCACCAGCGAAATCATCGCCATATGGATCTGGGACCGCCTGAAGCCAAGTTTACCGCTGCTGAGCAAGGTCGTGGTTGGCGAGACATGCACCGCGGGATGCGTCTACGAGGGCGAGTAGGGACAGCGGCAGTAGCAGCGTCAGCGACAGTGGCAGTGCCAGCGACAGTGTCGGTGTCAGTGACAGTGTCCGTGCCAGTGTCAGCGGCAGTGCCAGCGCCAGCGGCAGTGCCAGCGGCAGTGTCGGTGTCAGTGTCAGTGTCAGTGTCGGTGTCAGTGCCAGCGACAGTGTCCGTGCCAGCGACAGTGCCTGTGGCAGTGTCCGCCCAGAGTGCCCTTGTCAGTCTGCCTGAAATGCGTTTTCGATTGCCGCTTCTTCTGCGCTCTTTGCGTCTTCTCTGCCCACGGGACGGTCGCCGAGCGTTTCCTTGATCGCTTGGGCCTGTTTTCGTGTTGCGCCCGCTTGGATCAAATGCTCCTCGCTGGCGGCCAGTACGTCGCGTAGCGATCCCAAATTACGCAATAGCTTGCTTCTCGTCTTGGGTCCGACGCCTGGCACGGCATCGAGCTCGCTTCGGAGCCGCCTCTTCTTGCCAACCTTCTTGCGCAGATCATTCGATGCGCGATGTGCCTCATCACGAGCCAGCAGCAAGATCGAAAGCGCTGAGCTCGCTCGAACCGGGATGGGGTTTTTTTGGCCGGGGCGAAACACTCGGTCGCCCTCCTGCTCCCCCGTGGCGGTGATTCGAGGCTTCGCAACCGCCGCCACCTCGAGGTCCATGACGCCTACGTCTTCTTGGGCGCGTGCGAGCACCCCGAGCTGACCCCTTCCACCGTCGGCTACCAACAGATCGGGGAGCTCCCATCCGGCTTCTCCACTCTGGCCGCGCCGAAGACGCCGAACGAGAACCTCATACATTGCGCCGTAGTCATCGCCACCACGAACATGCTTCACGCGAAAGCTACGGTAGCGCTCCCTCGCCGGCTTTCCGTCGTGCAACGCGACGAAAACCGACACGGTCTCCTCGCCACCGGTGTGAGAGATGTCGACGCACTCGATGCGGCGTGGCGTTGAGGCCAACCGCAGTTGCTTCTTGATTTCCCCCAGGCGCGCTTCAACGTCTTCTCGTGCCCGCTCCTTCTCCTGGAAGGCGTGCTCGGCGTTCTCCCGTGCGAGATCAAGCAATTTGGCTTTCGCACCGCGTTTCGGTTCGACGATCTTGGCCTTACGCTTTCGGTTTTCGTTCAAGAGCTCTTCCAACGCCTCGCTCATTTCGATCGGCAACGGAACCAAGATCTCGTCAGGAAGGGCGGGCCATGCAGTGTAGTGTTGGCGCAGAAAGGAACCGAGCATTTCGTCGCTTGGCACGGCGACTTTCCGCAGTGGAAAAGTGCGGACTCCAAACAGACGCCCGCCACGCATACTGAGCACGGCAATCTCCGCTTGATCGCCTTGCCGATGAAAACCAATCACGTCTTGGTCGGCTTTGTGAACGCCAGCGACGCGTTGCTCTTGCTGCGCGCGCTCTACTGCGCGCAACTGGTCGCGATAGACGGCCGCTTGTTCGTACTCGAGTGAACCAGAGGAGGTTTGCATGCGCGCATCGAGATCGCGCACGAGCTCATCGTGCCGACCATCGAGAAATCGAGCGACGTTAGCAACCTGCGCTCGGTACTCCTCCTCGTCCACATCGAGCACACATGGACCAGGGCATCTCTTGATTTGGTACTGCAGGCAGGGACGTGTGCGAAGTCGAAATTCGGTGTCGGTGCAAGTCCGAAGCTGAAAATAGCGGTTGACGAGCCTCAGGGTCTGGCGAGCCGCCGTCGCGGAGTGATAGGGCCCAAAGTATTGTGCACCATCGGGCTTGGGACGCCGCACGACTTCGAGACGCGGCCATGGCCTCTTTGGATCGAGGCGCAACGACAGGTACTCTTTGTCGTCGCGGAGCTTGATGTTGTACTTCGGTTGATGTGACTTGATCAGCTGGTTTTCGAGCAGCGCCGCTTCCTTGTCGGTGTGCGTCACGAACGTCTCAATGTCGGTGAGCTCTCTTTCCAGCCGGCTCACGAACGCGCGCAGGTCGCTGGATCCAGGCTGAAAGTAGCTCCGCACGCGGCTCCGAAGGCTTCTCGCCTTACCGACATACAGAACCGTTCCCTTGGTGCCATGGAAAACGTACACCCCCGGTGACACGGGAAGGTTGTCGAGCTTGCGTTGCGCTGTGTCCGCGACCACGGCGATCCTATACCACTGACCAGGCTCACGAGCGCCCCACCACTCAAGGAGCTTCGACTACCCTCCGGTCGGTCACCACGATGTCGACGGCTACATCGATCGGAAGCTCGGGCACTTCAGCGATCAGTTGGAAGTCGAAAGCCAAAGCACACGACCGCGCATTCTCGAGAAGAGGAAGCAATCGATCGTAGTATCCGCCGCCGTAACCAATGCGATAGCCTCTGAGGTCCACCGCTAGCGCGGGAACAAGCGCGAAATCCACCGCCTCGGGCGAAACCGGGGGAGCATCCGCAGGTGGCTCTGGAACTCCAAACGCGCCTTCGACGAGCATGGTGTCGGCACTGATCCGATGCAGGCGGAGATGCTCCTCGACCACTTGTGGAAGCGCGACTTGTTTGTCCGCGGCCCACGCAGCTTCCAGAATGGCTCTGGTCTTCACTTCGCGTCGAATCGGTGAAAAGGCGAGAACCATTTCCGCCGACTTGAAGTCGGAGAGCGCAACAACGCGTTTCGCGATTTCGGCAGAGCGTGCTTCACAAGCAGAGATCGGCAGGGCGCCCCGAACCGCGCGCATGCGCTTTCTAAGCTCGGCCTTTACCTGATGACGGATCTGTTCTTCGGTGGTGCCGGTACGTTGCCGGCTCACGGTTGGTCGATCTGCTGGGCGAGCTCCGCGTCCGCCTCCAGTCGCTCGTCGATTCGTCGTATCGCCGCACCGACGACTCGCCTGGTCTGGTCTTCGAGGCTCATCCGACGCTGCTCGGACACTTCGAGGTCCTCTGCCAAGCTCAGAGCAACCACCGCCAACAACTGCGCAGGCGTTGCCGCCCTTGCCGCCTTTGGACCGAGCGCCGCCACCCGCTCGTTCACGATGTTGGCAAGACGTTGCAAGTAAGCTTCGTCTGCATCCGAGGACATTCGGTACCGAGCGCCGGCGATCTCGATCTGAATGGTGCGCTTCACGATTGTCGGGAAGGTAGTCTTCGAGCTCCCAAGGCGTCAAGGTAGGACAAACACTCCTTGGCCGTGCCGGTTCCGCTACGGTCGGAATCGATCTACGAGGGTTTATGAGTCCCGCATCAGTCGTGTTACTCTTGATTCCCGGGGGAAGATCACAAAGCCATGATTCAGGTTCACTGCCCGTCATGCCAGGCGCCGTATGATGTAGACGAGCACCGATTGCCCACAGATGGGCTCAAGATGCGCTGCCCGAAGTGTAGCGACAGCTTTCGAGTTCACCCCGATGGCTCGACCCGAGCCGATAGTGACGCGCGCACGTCATCGCAGCCGCGAGCCAAGCGTAAGATGACGAAGGTTGGCCTCGGTCCCAACGTTCCCTCGTCAGGGCCGCCAGCCGATAAGTCCGGAGCGAGCGCGGCGCCCTCCCTTCCGCCCGACGAAATGGATCTTCCCGCGCCTCTATCGGCATCAGCATTCGAAGATCTGCCTGCACCTAAGCCCGCTCCCAACTCCCTGGATCTCGATCCGTTTGGGGATTTGCAGGGGGTGGAGGATTTGCCCGCGCCCAAGGCCGCGAACGAAGCGACGCCAAGTGGCTTCGATCCCTTTTCGGACATGGACCTTCCGGCGCCCAAGGAGCCCCTTAGTGGCGTCGACCTCCCCGCCCCCAGGAGCTCGGGGGGCGGCGGTGCATCGGCCGATCTTCCAGCTCTCAAGGGGAGTCGATCATCTGGTGAAGAAGTCGATCTTCCGATGGCGCTCACCGACGGCGAGCTTCCAGCCCCGATCGCGCTCGAGTCCGACCTTCCAATACTAGCCGGTCAATCCGATTTGCCTGTTGCACGCGACGACTTCTCAGGACCGCCGGGCGGGCGCGGCCGAGGCGGTGGTCCGGTCGAGCTCGACCTTCCTGACGGGGAAGATCTCGCGTTAGAAATGGACGTCGACCCGACGATGGAGCGCCCCGCACCTCCGCCTCCCCCACCACCACTCAGTAGTGGCTTGGGCGGCGGCGGCAGGGATTCGGCGGAGCTCGATCTCCCGGCGTCAGACGACCTCGAGTTTTCGGAGCTTCCGCCTGCCGGCGAAGATGGCGTCACCCATTTGCCTCACCCTGGTACAGAGGGTGGATCCCTGGCGCCAGAGGCCGGCCGAAAACGCACGATCGATATCGGAGCCGCACTCGCTCGGAAGCGGCCTCCTTGGCTCATCAAGGCCGTCGCTGCGATTGGGGGCATAGCGCTCGTCCTCGGTGCCGGCTTTTACTTGGGGAGCACGAAGTACGGGCTCTTCGGCATTCACCTGGCCGAGCCCTTCCTGCCGGCTTCCGGCGATGCGGTTCAGGTTACGCAGACTATCCAGCAGGCGGAAACCACCGCTTCGGTCGATACGTATCACGCGACCGCTCAGGCCCTGGCGCAACTCGAGCAGGCACGCCGTGACGCTCGTCTGAACCAGACTCTGATCGCTCGGAGCCTGATGCATGAGTCCTATTCTCAGATCCGCTACGGCCAAGAGGCACAATCCGCGGCTAGGGCCGATGAGCTGCGGCTTCATCTGCAGCGCCGCGGCGACGAGGCGCCGGGCATCCACCTTGCCCTCGCTGCCAACGCGCTCCGCCAAGGCGACCTCAACCTCGCCACTACGGAGATAGCGCTCGCGAAAAGCGAAGACCCGAGCGATGCGTACGTAGACTTCGTTGCAGGAGAGATCGCCCTTGCTTCACCTGACGCCAAGAACGTGGTTGCGGCTTTTGAGAGCGCCCATCAAAAGGACGGAAGCGCGCGCGCCCAATGGGGCCTCGCGCGCGCCTATCGCCACGTCGGCGAACGGGACAAGGCTCTCGCCGCAGCCAAGGAGACGCAGCGAATGAGCCCGAATCACGCCGGTGCGCGGGTGGCTGTGGCCGAAGGCTTGATCGCAAACGATGAGTTCGACGCGGCGTACGAGCTTCTGCAGATCCCAGCGGGGCTCGCTGCAGGGGAAGGGGGAACGGCGCTTGCGGTCGCGAATGCCGACCGCTCCGCCGCACTTACTCTCGTGGCTCGGATCGAGAAGCAACGTGGGCGGCTTGGAGCAGCACGTGAGATGTACGAAAACGCCGTCGAGTTGGACGCGAGCAATGCCCAGGCGGCGTTGGGCGCCGCTAGGCTCGTTCTTTTGGAGGGCGCCTACCAAGACGCGCTCGCTCGATTCCAGACGGTAATCGGTGCCAACGTAGCTCCTGGCGCAGAGCTCGACCCGACCGGCAAGCCCAAGGTCCTCGTCGAAGCGAAGCTCGGGGCTGCGGAAGCGCTTGTCGCAATGGACAAAGCTAGCGAGGCCAAGGCGCTCATGGCTGACCTCGAGACCGCAGAACCGGTCAACACCGACGTCGAGATCTGGCAGGGCAAGATCGCCGACGCGCTCGGCGACAGCAAAGAGGCCATTCGGCACCTCCGAAACGCGATCGCGCTCGACTCCGCGGCCTTTCCTGCTTACGTGGCGCTTGCGCAGCACTACAAGAGCACGAAGCGCCCTGGCGAGGCCGTCGCCGTCTTGGTGGAAGCGCAAAAGAACGTCGAGATAACAGCGGAGGTCAAGCGCTTGCTGGGCGACGCGGAGTTAGAACGGAATCGCATCGACGCCGCAATCAACGAGTACAAGGCGGCCCTCGAGATGGAACCCAGAAACTCGTCCGCCCAGTTTGGCCTTGCGATGGCGTACCGCCGAAAGCTCTCCCTCGATGACGCCGCCGCAGCGCTCGCAGCAGTCGAACAGCTCGACGCAAAGTACCCAGGGCTCCCTCTCGAAAGGGGAAGGCTCGCTGAGGCAGGGGGCGACCTGGCAGGTGCGGTCGCGAGCTACAGAGCGGCACTGAAGCAGACGCCAACGGACCTGGCGCTTCAGTCTCGACTCGGCGCCGTGCTCATGCTGACCGGCGAGCTCGACGAAGCAGAGTCAACACTCACACAGGTCTTGGACGCTCAGCCCTATTCTGCGGAAGCGGAGCACTACCTCGGCAGGATCGACATGGAGCGTGGCGATCTCACGACCGCGCGTCAGCATTTCCTGAAGGCGGCGCGACTCGAGCCACAAAATGGGCACTACCGGATGTACGTCGCGTGGGCGTCGCTCGAGTCGAACGAGATGACAACCGCCCTGCGCGACCTCGACGCCGCGTTGAAGCTCGATCCGAACCTTGGCGACGCTTACTGGCTCCGCGCACGGATCCAGATTCGAGCGGGCACGGTGCGGGACGCGCTCCTGAATCTCCAAAAAGCGATCGAGCTGAACCCAAGCCGCATCGAGGCGTGGGCCGCCATTGGAGAGTCTCAATACCAACTTGGCAAAGTGAAAGAAGCGATCGCCGCCTTCAAGAAAGCCGTGGAAGCCGCGCCGGAACGAGGTCAGTGGTGGTACCGTCTCGGCCGCTTGCAGCTTGATGAGGGTCAGCGTGACCAAGCGTTTCAATCGCTCAGTGCTGCAGCGGGGCTCGGAGACGGGGCGGCCGAGCGTCCTGCCTGGTTGGCCGATACGCATCGTCTGATCGGCGATGTGTACTTCGCGCAGCGCAAGCAGCGTGAGGCAGTCCTGCACTACGAACGCTACCTCGAGCTCTCGCCAGCCAACGCGATCGATCGCGCCGAAGTGCAAAACAGGCTTCGGAAGATCGGCACGGGAACGCCATAGAGGCCCCAGCTATCTTCTAGAGCTGTTCACGATCGAACGGGTTGGGCAAAAGCTGGGAGAGCTCGTAGTCGGTGAAAGCACCGTTTTCGGCAAAGCTTCGCACTCGTAGAACGGGAGCCAGCTCCGACAAGCATTGCCGACAGATCCCGCAGGGGGGCGTCGGCCGAACGGCTCGAGTGGCGATGGCGAGCGCTGCCAAGTCGCGTTCTCCGGCAGCTACCGCCGCGGCAAGTGCGGCTCTTTCGGCGCAAATTGTCGCACCGTAGCTGGCATTCTCTACGTTGCAGCCCTGAAATACGCGCCCGTCCTTGGTTTGTAGGGCCGCGCCTACAGCAAAGCCCGAGTAGGGCGCGTACGCTCGGTCGCGGGCCTCGATCGCCGCGAGCTTCAAGGCCTCCCAGTCGGTGTCACGCATCACATTGCTCCTAGGATGCCCGAGAGCAGCGACTCGAAACGGGGTTGAACCTGAATCGCGGTCCTTTCGACATCATCGTGGCTCAAGGGACCACCGCCAATCCCCGCGGCGAGGTTGGAAATACAAGAGATCCCCAGCACGCGCATCCCCATGTGACGTGCAGCGAGCACCTCCAGCACCGTGCTCATACCTACCGCATCCGCGCCGAGGGTTCGCAGCATTCGGATCTCTGCCGGAGTTTCATAGGCAGGCCCTAGGAGCCCCGCGTAGATTCCACTCTTGAGCTCAAAGCCTTGATCGGCGGCAACCGTCGCCGCAAGTTGAATGAGCGCGGTGTCGTAGGCCGCCGTCATGTCGAGAAATCGCGGACCCAGTTGCTCGTCGTTCGGACCGAGCAAGCTGCTCGTTCCAGTCAGATTCATCTGATCCGAAATCGCCATCAGGTCGCCGACTCGGAGCTCCGAAGCAATTCCCCCGGCGGCGTTGGTCACGATCAATGTCCGCGCGCCGAGCCATGCAAGGAGACGGACACCGAACGTCACATCATATGCTGCAAGACCCTCGTAGAGGTGGACCCGCCCCTGCATCGCCACGACTTGCTTGCGGCCCCGGCGGCCGATGACGAGGTTTCCCGCATGCCCTGACACACCGGACAGTGGCATGTGCGGGATTTCCGAGTACGGAATCGCGCGTGCGTCCTCGAGGGTGTCCGCGTACCCGCCGAGCCCCGACCCGAGCACCATCGCCACGTCCGGCGTCCTCACACGATCGCCGATCGCCGCTTTCGCCTGGTCGAGCTTCTCCATCATCGCGGACGCATTGTACGCTGACCTCCGCTATAGTGCTCATCGGATGACGAGAAGGATCGCCATCGCATGCCTCTTCGTTTCTTTCGCCTGCGCAAGCAGAAGCGCCGAGGGGCCGGTGACCGAAACTGCCCAAGAGGCGTCCGACGAGGAAAGCATCCCCATCACCGTAGAACCGCCCGCCCTGGTGTCGATTGTGCGAGGTGCCAACATCGACGCGATCCAGCGCGACTGCACCAACGCATCCGAAGAGACCTGCAACGCGCTCGACGATGATTGTAACGGCGTCATCGATGACGGTTGCGGCTACGGCGCCGGGCTGATTCAGATCACCGCATCGTGGGATACCGGCTCAGACATCGATCTCTACGTGACCGGACCGCTCGGGGACACGCTGAGCTTCCAGCGGCCTTCCACTCCAATTGGTGCCCGCCTTGACCACTCAGGTCGCGGGGACTGCTCGCCCGACATGCCCAACCCACGGATTGAAAACGTGCGTTGGGTGGGTCAGCGGCCCACCGTTGGCGTCTACGAGGTCGCGCTCCACTATTGGGGCGAGTGTGTCAGTGGCGGTGGGCCGACTGACACCATCGTCTCGGTGGCGATCGCTCGCAAGATTGCCGGGCAATACCGAGCGAGCTTGCTGCCTGGCGAGCGCGTCAGGGTGCTTCGTTTTGTGATCCAATGACCGCAATTGGCGCGGGTCGGCATCATCTGTTCGCCGCCTGCTTGCTGGCGCAAGGTCTTCTTGTTTTTGGCTTGATGGCAGTCGCACGGGCGGGGGTTGTTCCGTCGACTGTCGTGCTCGGTCTCGCCGCCTGCTTCGTGCCCTATGGGATCGCCCTCTCGGCAACACGCGACCTCTTCAGTCGAGCACGGGCCGAGCAAGTCGCGCTCGTCTCTATTTCCGTTTTTGGCGTCGCTTTCGTCTTGGCACCGCCCGTGTTGTCGGACGACGTGTACCGGTTTGTTTGGGAAGGGCGCGTTTGGCTCGAGGGGTTTAATCCGTATGCTCTCGCTCCGACGGATCCGGCGCTTTCTTACTTGAGAGACGACCAGTGGGCAGCGATCAACAACAAGCCCCTAGCGAGTGTTTACCCGCCGCTGTCGCAGGCTCTTTTCATCTTGATCGATCTGCTTGGTGGCGGCGTCCGGACAGCGAAAGTCCTCGCCCTCATCGCGCACGCAGCCACCACCATTGTGGTCTCCAGATTTTCTAGCGATTCGCGTGCATCTCTAGCAGTTGCGCTCAATCCGCTGCTCTTGAGTGAAGGCGCTCTCAACGGCCACCTCGACGTGCTCACTGGTCTCGCTTTGTTGGTTGCAGCGTGGAGCCTCGGGCGACAACGGATTGCACGGGCGGCTATCGCCACCTGCGCTGCGGTGGCGCTCAAGGCGGTGGGCGTCGTGATGGTGCCCCTTTTTGCCCGCCATCGGGCCGCGTTCTCGGTTGTTGCGGCGGTGTCGGCTTTCGCTCTTGCCCCTCTGGTGGCCTTTCGGCCATTGGCGGACGCCGCCTCGGGACCCGCACAGTTCGCCGCACGCTGGCGTGGCAATGAAAGCATCTACGCGGTTGTCGAGTGGATAAGCCTCCAGGTTTTCGACGAAAGCATTGCAATCAGCCTGGCCCGCGCGGTCGTAGTGAGCGTCGTGCTCGTCGTTGGAACGATCGCGGTCGCAAAGCGTGTTCCCCCTATTCGCGCCACACGAATTCTTTTGTGGACGACCCTGCTTCTCTCTCCCCAGGTTCACCCTTGGTACCTCGCCTGGCTGCTGCCGATCGAAATCGCATCGGGCGGCATTGCAGCGCTGGTGTGGAGTGCGGGTGTCCTATGCGCGTACGCCCCGCTCGATCGTTGGCTTGTCGAAGGGGTGTGGGAGATGCCGATTGTGCTCCAGATCGCCGAGTACGCGATGGTCACCGTGGCCTTGCTCGTCGAGGGTCATCGAGCTGCGAAAGGCAGCCGTATTAGTCTATAATTTCAATAGTTTATCGTCCATGCCGATCGGCGCAGGCGAAGTCATTGGGATTCGCCTTGCGAGGAAGTCGCAAGCCCTTAGACTACGCGGCCCAAAGAGCCAGGGCGTGGCGGATTTGCTCATGTATGCGGTCATTCAGACAGGCGGAAAACAGTATCGCGTTGCCGAGGGTGACACGATTCGCGTCGAGAAATTGCCCGGTGACGTCGGCTCCAAAGTCGAGTTCAAAGATATCCTGATGGTCGGTGGTGACAAGGTTGCGGTGGGCAAGCCCCACGTTGGCGGCGCTAAAGTGGTGGCTGAAATCACAGCACAAGACCTCGCCAAGAAGATCATCGTCTTCAAGATGAAGCGCCGAAAGGGCTATCGTCGTCGTCGGGGTCATCGTCAGCCCTACACCGAGCTTCGCATCAACACGGTGAAAGGATAGGGACGCGCCATGGCGCACAAAAAAGGTCAGGGCTCATCCCGGAACGGGCGCGATTCCAAACCGCAGTACCGCGGAGTCAAGGCTTTCGGGGGGCAGACGGTGTCCGCTGGCAGCATCTTGGTGCGCCAGGTCGGTCAGACTTTTCACCCGGGCGAGAACGTCGGGGTCGGCAAGGACTACACGCTTTGGGCGAAGGTTGACGGCATCGTGAAATTCGAGCGCCGGGGCCGCACTGGCAAGCGTGTAAGCGTCTATCCGGTCAACGGCTGAGCGGCTCCATTGCAGGAGCGGTTCCCGGCGCCGGAATTCGACTCCCCTGGGGGGAGTGTCTTTCCTCCGCCGGCCGGACGCCGCGTCTATTGCAATCGCAATCTGAGGCTCGACCAAATCAACGTGGTCGGCTTCGACATGGATTACACGCTAGCGGTCTATCGCCAAGCGGAGATGGACAGACTCAGCATCGAAGCCACGGTCGGCAAGCTCGTTGAGCGCGGCTATCCCGACGAGCTCCTCGCAATGAAATACCGGACGGATTTTCCTGTTCGGGGCCTGCTGATCGACCGGAAACTCGGCAACGTGCTCAAGATGGATCGTTACCGTTACGTGAAAACTGCGTACCACGGGTTTCGCAGGCTCACGCGAGAAGAGCGTCGCCGGGCATATCACACTCGGCGACTTCGCCCCGGCACCGAGCGGTATCACTGGGTCGATACGCTGTATTCGCTTTCTGAAGTCGCGGTCTATGCCGCGGTGATCGACCATCTCGAGAACCATGGGCGCACCGTCGGGTATGGAAAGCTGTTTGCTGACATCCGTGAATGTGCAGACATCTCGCATCAGGACGGATCGATCCTCGACGTGGTCCTCGAGGATCTTCCCAAATACGTAGAAGCCGATCCTGAGCTTGGCGTTTTGTGCCACAAGCTTCGAAGCGCCGGCAAGCGACTCTTCGTGCTTACCAACTCGGGACCCGAATACACCAACGCGATGATGTCTCACCTCCTCGACAACGCACTCGACGAATACCCTAACTGGAGAAACTACTTCGACTACGTGATCACAGCGTCCAAGAAGCCTACGTTCTTTACCGGCAAGGCTCCCTTTATCGACTTCGAGAATGGCGAAGAGACCACGAGCCCCGAACGGGGGCGGCTCTACACCGGTGGTAACATCTCGGCGTTTCGGCATACCCTTGGCGTTCCGGGAGATGAGGTGCTCTACGTAGGCGACCACATCTACGGCGATGTTCTTCGGGCCAAAAAAGAATCCGCGTGGCGCACCGCCATGATTATCCAGGAGATGGATGACGAGCTACGCACTTTGAGGGAGCACACCGCTAGCTTCGACCGTCATGATGTGCTCGAGCAGATGCGAACCGCGGTGCAGGACGAGCTCAGAGAGCTTCAGGCACGGCTAAAGAAAGTCGAGCGAACACTCAACGGCGAAAAGCTCGGGTCGACGAATCCTTCTCTCGAGGCCCAGCGTGTCCGCCACCGCCGCTCGATCGACCGACTCCGCGCCCAGCTCCGTGAGCTCGACGCCGAGAGCTCCGCCCTGAGCGACGCCCTCGATGAAGCGTTCCACCCATTTTGGGGTTCGAGCTTCAAGGCAGGCAACGAGGTCTCGAGTTTCGGCAATCAGATCGAACAATACGCCTGTCTTTACACATCGCGGGCGACCAACTTCGCCCAATACTCGCCCATGCACTACTTCCAGAGCCCCAGGCACCGGATGCCACACGAGGTGGGCACGGCGCCGGGGGCGTAGGGGGCACCGACAGCGCTACCGACGGCCGTGGCGCCATCAGGGGCTGCCTGTGATCTTTTTTGTTTTCAGAAGACGCTAGTTGCCTATACTCCTGACGCTAACAGCAGGGGAGCGCGTTATGGCAACAGCGAAGAAGAAGCGAACCACCAAGAAGCGAACCACCAAGAAGGCGACCAAGCGCGCTGCGCCCAAGAAGGCGACGAAGAAGAAGCGCGCCGCGCCCAAGAAGGCGACCAAGAAGCGCGCCGCGCCCAAGAAAGCGGCCAAGAAGCGGAAAACCACGGCGACTAAGCGCGCCAAGGCTGAAGCCGCTGCAATCAAGAAGAAGGCCAGTCAAGAGGTTGCCGCGCTCCGAAAGAAGCTCGATAAAGCGAAGAGGGACGCAAGAAAAGAGACCGCTTCGCTCAAGAAAAGGTTCGCAGCGGCCACCAGGCAGCTCCAACAAAAGGGCGCGAAGCGACGCCCGGCCGGCAGAAAGAGATAGGGTCGCCTTACGCGTCTCGGTGGAGCGAAGGGGGATCGAACCCCTGACCCCTACACTGCCAGTGTAGTGCTCTCCCAGCTGAGCTACCGCCCCGAGGGGGGCGTCCTTAGCATCTGCCTGCCCCTTCGCAACCCCGGTAGAGTTGTCCCCTCGCAAAAGCTGACAGGCCCTTTTGACGCTGGCGCCGACAGTGGCGCTGGCTCTGACACTGACATCCCCACAATTTTTTGACGTTTCGGTATGGTGCAGCGAAATGGAGGCGATGCGCGCCGCCGTCCTATACGCTCTCCTCCTGTCCTCGGCCTGCACTGCCTATGACGACCTTCGACTCCTGGACGTCGGAGCGATCGAGCCAGCGCAGATCGAGCCCGGAGGAAGGCTCCGCATTCACGGCGAGGGTTTTCCACTCGGTCGGCCCGCGGTCGTGAGCCTTCGCGGCACGCTCTTTCGGCCGGGGGCTCCTGCGAGCGCTATAGATGCGCACCTCCAAGGCGAAGTTCAAACCGAGACGCTGATCGAAGTCCCAATCGATGCCGACTTCATGCGCGCGATCGGTGGCCGGGGCACGTTGGATGGGAGTCTCCGCCTTGCCTTTCGTGCTTCGAACGATCGTCGGTCCGTGTTCGCCGAGCAACCCATCCTCATCGATTTTCTTCCGGACACCTCTGCTCAGCTTCGCTGGGAGCCGGATGCAAACGGGCTCGCTCAACCGATCGACGCGAAGCATTTTGGGGTGCTGCTCTCCCGCGAGGAGTCCGGTACGGTTGGCGTTCGCGTCGAGTCTGTCGATCCACATAGCTTCGCCGAAACCCAAGGAGTGCGTCCAGGAGACACGCTGGTGGGCCTCGACGGGATGCGCCTCTACAGCTGGAGGGACTTCCTTCCTGATCCGAGTGCAAGCGAGTCCAGCGTCTTAGTCGAGCGGACGGGGCTCACGGGAGCACACTCACTGCGCTGGCCCCATGATGTGACCGAGCCGCGTGCCGATCCGCTGGCGTTTGGCGTTCTACTGCTCATTGGCCTGCTTCTTGGTTGGCTTTCGCCCATGGTGCTTTGCCCCGGACGAACCCCGTCGGCGTCGATCGCGGTTCGGCTGACACGACTGAGTTTCGTTCTCGTGATCGTCGCTGCTCTATTTTGCACACCTGCGCTCCAATGGACGACGATCTGGATCCTGATCCTTGGATTGCTCGCTGCGCTGTTCTCCCTCGCCTCGCGTGACCGCGTTGCGACTACGAGCCTTGCATTGACTGTCATGTCGACCCTCGTGGTCATGTTGGTGGCGCGCACAGCCAGTATTGAATCGATCGTGGCTTCCCAAGAGGGAACGATCCTCGACTGGTATCTGTTTCGGACACCCGCGTCGACGCTCGCCTTTGGCAGTTATCTCTTCGCGATCCACCAACTCACCGGCCATAGTCGCGTGTCGGCTTCCCTTCTGGCGTCCTCGGCCGCCGTTCTCGGCGCCGCGCTGTTCCTCGGTGGATGGGAGGCAGCAGAACCGCTCGCGGGCATCTCGCTATTGGTCGCCAAAGCGGGTGCTGTTTTGGTGGGCGCTCGCCTCTTTCAGATGAGCCGCGAAGTCGCGCTGGCGTTACTCGGCCTTGGTTTCTCGATCGCCCTGCTCGGTGCGTGGGCGGGTCCTGATGCGCTCCTCCCGTATTGGAGTGCGTTCGCCGCCGGCTCGATCGGGGCTCTTCTGGTTCGCGCGTTCATCCCTGCCCTTCGGCGACCATCGGTGCCGGCGGTTGCTTAGACGGCTAGAGACGCGATCGCGTCGACTGACTTTGAGAACGTACGGCATCGGCCTCTCCACGAAGCTCTGGATCGTTGGGCGTATCGCGCAATAGGTTTGCGTAGATCGCCAGCGAGCGCCTGAAGTGACCTTGGTCCGCCAAGATACGGGCCATCGTGCGGGTTGGAAGCGGCTCTTCGAATGCCGCAGGTGCCACCGAAAACACCCCTGCTGGTGCGCGCGCCGGGGGAGTCGAGCTCGTTGTGTTCATGGGCGACGGAGACTCCGACGGTGGCTCCGAGGGGTGCGGAAAGTGCTTTGTCTCGGGTGGCGTTTCCTGTTGCGCTGGCGGCGCGGTCGTTTGGAGAGCCCACTTGGCGAAGCCGAGCACGCGCCCGAAGATGCCCTCTGGCGGAAGTTCCCCGGTCTGGTTGCGGATCGCGTGGATGAGCTGCGCTCGGCTCAACGCATAGGTGTCGCGCACGCCAAGGCGCTCTGCTTCGGCGCGAAGCTCCGGTGTCGTCAGATTGTAAAGCTTCGTCAGATCCATCGAACCAGCTCCCGGTTCACCCGTTCTAGCGCGATCTTGGCCTCCTTGCAGTCCCGATCGATCTGGTCCCTCAATTCCTGCAAGCCTTCGAAATTTCGCTCGCCGCGAATGCGTGACACGAAGCCAATCCGAATCCTTTTGTTGTAGAGTTCCCGGTCGAAGTCGAAGAAATGCGGCTCGACCGAGCGACCCGCCCCGAAAGTGGGTCGCACGCCGAGGTTTGCAACTCCGTGGAGCAAGGGACCGCCTGCCTCATCGAGCACACGGCCGACGACTGCATACACCCCATCGTTAGGCAGTTGCACGGGTTCGACATCGAGATTCGCGGTGGGGAAGCCGAGTTTGCGGCCGCGTTGATCGCCCCGGATGACCGTACCCGTGACCTCATGAACGCGGGTCATCATGAGCGCCGCATCTTCCACATTCCCGTCTTCTTTCAGTATCCTCCGAATGCGCGTCGAGGAGACGGGCTCGCCCTCGTGCATGACCGGGTCGACCACCTCGACCGTGAATCCTACACGCTCACCCCATTCACGTAGCGTGACGATATTGCCGGACCGTTTATGCCCAAAGTGGAAATCCGGTCCAATCACCACGCCCTTGGCGCAACACGCGTCCAGTAGAACGCGCTCGACGAACGTGTCGGGGCTCGTCTTGGCGAAGTCCGTATCGAACGGCAACACAACCACATCATCACACCCCGCCCCCTTCAGGAGCTCAACCCGCCGGGGCATGTCGGTAAGCAGCACCGGTGCGCGGTCAGGTGCCAAAATCGCCGTCGGGTGCGGGTCGAAGCACATCGCAAGGGTTTGCCACCCGTGCTCGTCAGCCGTGCGTTTTGCGGCATCGATCAGCGCCCTGTGACCAAGGTGCACGCCATCGTGGTTGCCAGGAGTGACGACAGAAGGTGCTCGACGCATCTGTACAGGGGGGCTCGGAGCGGTGAATGTCCTACGCCCTCAACCCCCTACAGCGCCCCAGGGAGCACTTCAAACCGAATGCGGTCGATACACGCGTTGGTGACGTTCGCCTTTCGGTGGGGTATGGTTGAAAACATGAGGAATTCGAAGGGGAGGTCGAATCCGGAGGAAGAGGCTCCGTTTGAGGACGTCATGGAGCGCCTGCAGGCCGTCGTGGAGCAGCTCGAAGAAGGAGATTTGCCTCTGGAGAAGTCTTTGGCGATCTTTGAAGAGGGGGTTCGTTTGTCTCGCGCCGGTGCGAAACGACTCGATGAGGCCGAACGTAGAGTAGAAGAGCTCCTCGCCGCTGGAGATGAATTGCAAACGAGCCCTCTGGAAGAAAGCGAAGCGGGAGAAGCATGAGCCAGGTCCTCACCGTACCGACCCATTTCAACGATATCGGAGAGCTCTCTGAGGGCTTTCTCGATCGTGTCGAGCAAGACACGCTGATCCTCTACGGTCCCGTTCCTTACGAAGACGGGTCCGACGTCGACTTCGCGGTTCTGCTTGCAGATGGCACCGCTGCTCTCGAAGGTCGCGCTCGCGTCCGCGCAGCGGTTGATGGTGGCGCCGAGCGTGTTCCCGAGACCCGCTATGACGTGGTCCTCGAAGCGTTGGAGCTCGATGGGCACTACGAAGTCGTCTTCGAGCGCCTCGTGATGGCGCGGCAAGCGGTCTCGGATCGGCCAGCTGCAGACAGCGATGCGCCGGTCACCGGCGAAACCAACACCGCGTCGGTGGATGACGAAATCGAAACCGAGGACGCTGTGCTCGAAGTCGTGCCGGACAAAGTGTTCTCCATCCAGCCTCACGAAGTGCAAGACGTCGAGCTCGACGAACACGAGGCCTCGGAGCTTGCGATCGATCCGCAAGTGATGCTTCAGAAGTACGCCGGCGCTCATGCGGAGGACGACGACGAGGTCACGGCCTCCGACGAGAGCTTCGAACAGGCCTTTCAAGCCGAAGTCGACGAAGACGGCCTGCCTCTTGTGGCAGCAGAGCCCAATGTTGGGGGCCCCGTCCCAAAGCCGTCGATGGCCGCACCGCCAGAGGTTCCCCCAGCACCCGCTGGGCTCAACCTCGTGCCGCCTCCAGAAGGGCTCACAAGGCCTTCACGGGCGGGCGTAGAAGAAGACCTCCTCTCCAGCTATGAAGCGGTTGGTGAAGAAGAGACCTCGGGTCTCTTCAAGTATGAGGAGGGGCTCCCGATTCCGTCCCGTCCGCCGCTTCCGGACTTGGATCCGTCACGCCGCGTCGCTGCAGTTGAAGCAAACGACGTCGACGACGTCGAAGATTCCGAGCCACCGGAGGCGAACGATGACTACGAGGAAATCCGACTCAGCGAGCTCGCTGAGAGTGCCGAAGAGGGGTGACGTCCAAATGAGACGTCTCTTCGCGACGATCCTGTGCGCTTCGAGCCTACTGGTGACCACCCAGGTCAGCGCTGACGCTGTGGTCCGGGTTCGCGTGCGTAATTCGGCTGGCGAAGCCGTTGATGGCAGTGTCACCCTCAAGCCACTCGGCGATGGCAAGAGCTTCGGCTGCTCGACCTCCAAGGGCGCTTGCATGATTCGTTCTGTCCCCGGCGGTAGCTACATCGTCACATTTCGGCCCAAGAGCGGGAGCGCCCCAAGCCCCCGTAAGGTCATGATCCCGCCTGACGGCGAGGCGGACCTCCATATCTCGGCGAAATAGCGCCGGAGTTGGACCGGAGCGCCCTCAAAATGTAATCATTTCGTGGGGGGAATCTCGCGAAGGGGATGGGAAGTAGCCGAATACTGTCCTGCCTGGCAGGGATCGTCGTGCTGGCGTTCGCGGCATCCGTCGACGCGGATCGCGAACGAGCCGATGGGCCGAGCGCGCGCGACGACCAGCTGCTTCTTTCGTTGAACAGCTTCAGCGGTCCGACGGGTGGCATTCGCGTCATCGACGCCTCCTCCGGCCCGCCGAAAACCTTCCGGCTCGCGCTCAACACGGAGTTTTTCGTCATTCGGGACTATTTCGTACCAAACGACCAAGCCCACCACTTCGCCGGTAACCTCTCGCTGACCATCACACCAACCAAGTACCTCGAAGTGTTTGCATCCGCCGAAGTCACGTCGGCGTGGGACAATTCGACCGACCCGATGCTGGTGCAGCGCGTGGCCGACACGTTGATCGGGCTCAAGGGTTTTGATTGGATCAAGCCTTGGGTCGCGCTTGGGGGCGACTTCAGCATCCGCTTTCCAGGCGGGGTCGGCGACATGAAGGAAACGTTTCGAGCGACTAGCTTCGGACTGCGTTTGAATACGACCCTCGACTTCCGCACACATCACCGACGGGCAGTGCCCCTCATTGTGCGGCTCAACGCGCAATACTGGTTCGACAACTCGGCCAAGCTCACTGGCAGCATTCGGACAGCAGGCCCGCTCACCCCCTTCGATCGGTTCGCCTATCAAATCAACGAAAGCGACACGGTCCGGATCGGGGCTGGGATCGAGGCACCGCTCGAGGCACGCAACGTGGGTCTACATCCGTTGCTCGAATGGCGTTGGGATGTCCCCGTCAATCGACAGGGTTTCAATTGCATGTCGAACAGCCTCCCCTTTGGCGACAACTGCCTGTCTGCCGTTGGAGTCAAAGCCTATTCGATGACCCTGACCATAGGCCTTCGCATATACACACCTCCAAAGGGGCTGGTGTTTACGTTGGCCGCCGACAGCGGCCTGACTGGAGTGCGCGATTTCGCACGCGAGCTCGCGCCAAACGCACCCTACAATGTCATCTTTGGTATTGCCTATGCGATCGACCCGCGTGCTCGTCGTGCCCCTGCGCCAGTGAGCGCGCCGGCACCTTCACCCGAGCCAACCCCGACAGTGCGCGTCAATGGCCTGATCATCGATGCGGACCGAGACCGGCCTGTCGCCAACGCCCGCGTCTCGGTGGTTGGGCAGGACGCGTCGCCTCAGAACACCGACGAGGAAGGGCGCTTCCTGACGTATTCCTTGCCGGCCGAGCAGGTTGCCCTCGAGGTCCGTCATCCCGACTATGAGCCGAGTCAATGCGTCGCGTCGTTCGCCGAGGATGGTCGCCGGGTAAAGAGAGAGCGGGTCATCGAGGTCACCTGCTCGATGACGCCGAGTAGCCGCGATGGGCGCCTGGAGGTAAGGGTCGTCGGCAAGAAAGGCAGGCCGATTCCGGCGCTTGCAGTCACCCTCCGCGGTCCATCCGACGCTAGGCTTGTGTCCGACAGCGATGGGCATGTTGCGGTCGAGCTACCTCCCGGGCGGTACACCGCCTACATCGACGACCCTGCATATCTCATCACCGTCGGAGAAGTCGAGGTGGCTCCGCGCGAGGAAACCATACTGAATCTCACGGTTTTGGCCAAGCCAGCCCGCCCAAGGGTCGTGGTGCGCGAAAAACAGATCGTCCTTCGCAGTCAGGTGAGCTTTGCCACCGGAAGCAACGAGATCCTACCAAACAGTGAGCCTTTGCTATTCGAGGTGGCCGACGCACTCCTTCGTGACCCCACCCTAGAGCTCATCGAGATCCAGGGCCACACCGACAATCGCGGCGGGCGCGAGAACAACATGAAGTTGTCACAACGCCGAGCGGAAGCGGTGCGGGAGTGGTTGGTCGTGCACGGTGTCGAACACGCAAGGCTACTGGCCAAGGGCTACGGCCCGGCGCGTCCGCTCGTGCCAAACATCACCGCCCACAACCGCGCTCGCAACCGTCGGGTTCAGTTCAAGATCGTGCGTCGCGCCGAAACGAACGTCGCCGCAACGCCGTGAACGTCAGCATGGCGAGGAGAAGCGCCGACCACGGCGTCTCGCCGTGGCGCACCTCACGTGCCGAGCAGCCCCCGTTCGAGGGAATCGTCGCCGGCTCGCAGCTTGGCGGACCATCGTCTTCGCAGTCGAGGTCCAGTCCCCCGATGACCTGGGGGACACAAGTGTCATCGAGATCGCCCGGAGGATAAATTGTGCACACGGCATCGATGTCGTCCGCAGAAAGCATTCGCTTCGACACCTCAGTACGCGGTGAGGTCGGAAACATGGTGGCGTCCGGGACATCCGAATGGCCAATCCCGATGAAGTGCCCGGCTTCGTGCGTGACGATGCTCTGCAAGTCCACCGGCCCCGGATTGGATCGAGTGCCAGGCTCGCAGCCCGAGTCCGGGCAGCGGTCGAATGGGCCTAGGGTTTCGTTGATCAGCATGTCGGCGTCGAGAATCCGGCCGTTCGAGGGGTCGAAGATCACGATGGTGACCGCCAGCGCGTTCGGCGAATACTCGTTGCCACATTGGTCTTCCCACGGATCGAGGAACGCGATCGTGTTGACGTTGCCGCCCGGGTTTCGAAACTCGGTTCGCCGGCACGTCGACGAGTTCCGTGGCTTGAAGATCAGATCGACCGGCTCTCCGCCGCAGGTCACGTCTTGCCAGGTTTTGAAGGAGAGGTCGATCGCCTCCTCGACGTCCTCGAAAGGCATCGATGTGCTGCCCCGCTCATCGATCGCGTACGGGAGGCAGGCGACGGGCCATACGAGAGGATCGCCGTCCTCGACGCAGGCTTGCTCACCAATTTGGACGCTGCTGCTGGTCGTCATGCGACAAAAGGCCGATGCTCTGTCGGCTGTCAGTGCCGCGAAGAACATCAGCCCGAGCGCGAGGAGAACGCGGCTACTCATCAGCCGCAGCCCTCTGTTCTCGCACGATCGCGCCTACCTTTTCGAGAAACGCTTCGAGGCGCTCCTTCTGCGGAAGAGCACCAGGACTTCGCTTCAGCAGCCCGTCCGATCCGCGCCGCACCAGGAGCAGACCTTCGCGGCTCTGAAAGACGGTCTCGGCTCCGGCATCCATGCGAATGCGCATCACACCCTGTGCCATCCCAACCGGCCGGAACGCGAGCTCGGTGCCCTCTCTCATGAAGATCACCGCACGCTCGCCGACCGAGAACTGGGGTTCGCCCTCTACACGCATGCCTAGATTGCCGATCTGACCGCCGAGCACCTGGATGACCACTTCCGGCTCTTCGTCTCTCGTGGGAGCGTCGCCTCGCAATTCACGCTCGACCTCGACGCGATACCGAGTGGCGATGGTCCCGTCGCCGCGTTGAAAGGCTCGCGCGAAAACGACCCTTCCGACGACGATTCGGTCGGACTGAGCGACGAGCTCTGACAGGTCGAGGGCCTGAACGATGGACCCCTGGGCCGGGCTGGCTGTCATCAGGGCGGTGAGGACCGTCACGCCCAGCCCGATTGACACACTGAATCTAAGCATCTTAAAACCCTGTATTCCTCGGCCCGGCTCGTCAAGCGATCCCACTCACGACGATCTCGATTGACAATTTCACCCAGGTTTTCGTACACCTGCTGGCATGTACGACGATCTGTTGTCCACCCGTCTCCGGTGGGCGCTCGCGGCTTGGTGTATTGTGATGCTCGGGACGGGCTGCGATCTCGCTAAGCTCACCGCCGACTCGACGTCCACTCTATTCGAGCGAGCCGCCCCGGCGTTCGAAGAATATTGGGACTACGATCTCGCGGGCGAGGCCGTCCCTGCCACCATCGTCCAGCTCGAAGGCATCCTCCGGGTCTCACCCGACAACGACGCGTTGCTCTCGCAGTTGTCTCAGGCGTACTTCGGCTACGCCTACGGCTGGATCGAAGTCGAAGTCGAGGCGCTCGAGTTCGCGGGCGAATACGATGAAGCAGATGCCCAGCGCCGCCGCGCGCGCATCATGTACTTGCGCTCCAAAGATCTGACCATGCATCGGATCCAGTTGGGTCACCCAGGCGTCTACGACGCAACCAAGGGCACCGTCGAAGAGTTAGAAGCGTGGCTCGAAGAGTCGTTCGTCGAACCGGTCGACGCGCCGCTGCTCCTTTGGGCCGGGCAGGCGTGGGGTGCGTACATCAACGCTGCGAAAGACGACATGGTCGCGGTGGCTGACCTTCCCTACGCCAAGGCGTTCGTGGCACGGTCGATCGCACTTGACCCAGACTACTACCATGCCGCGGGCTACACCTTCATGGGCGTCGCCACCGCATCGGAGATGGCAGCCGATCTCGACGCTGCGAAGGACTATTTCGAGAAGGCGCTGGCCTCGACAGAGCGGCGGGCATTGGTGACCTTGGTCAACATGGCCCGGTACTACGCCGTCCAAAAAGGGGATCGGGCGTTGTTCGACAAGCTCATCGCCGAGGTCCTCGAAGCAGGCGATGTGCTACCCGAGGCTCGCCTTGCCAACCGCATGGCAAGAGAGCGCGCGGAGCTGTATACGGCCCACGCGGACCAACTTTTCTAGTGATCTCAGGGGCTAAGTGACTGTTGGTGAAAACCCCAACGGTTTTCGTTGACTAGATGTCCGATCGTAGTGAATCTTCGGCTCTCTTGGGCCGTACTCATGGATGGGGTCAACCCCATGCTCCCCGGTTCGAGTGAGGCAAGATGAAATACAAACTGGCCCTAACCCTAACCTTAGCTCTTCTTACGTCGGCTCTCCCAGGAGGAGCAGTCAAGTCAGCCAACGCGGACGGCGCAACAGAGCTCCGAATCGCGACGTTGGCGCCGAGCGGCTCGTCATGGATGAAGGTGTTCAACGCGTGGAACTCGACGCTGCAAAAGCAAACGGACAACACGCTGAAGCTCCGGTTTTATACTGGCGGTAGCCAGGGCGACGAGCGTGACTTCGTCCGAAAGATGCGCGCCGGCCAAATGGACGGTGCGGCGGTTACTACGACTGGCCTTGGCATGTTGGTTCGCTCGGTCCTCGTGCTTGCGGTTCCCGGTATCGTCACCGAGTACGAGCAACTCGACCGTGTACGTGATGAGCTCAATACGCAGTTCGAAGAGATGTTCGCCAAAGAGGGCTACAAGCTTCTTGGCTGGGGCGACGTAGGCAAGACCCGCCTCTTTTCGATGGGCAAGTTCGAGCGTCCTTCCGATCTCAAGACGCTGCGCCCGTGGGCTTGGAAAGACGACCTGATCTTCACCGAATTCTTGAAGGTCGTCGGCGCCAACGGGGTTCGCCTGGGAGTACCCGAGGTATACCCTGCGCTTCAAACGAAGATGGTCGATACACTTCCGTCCTCGGCGCTCGCCGCCGTCTCGCTCCAATGGTACACGCGCCTCAAGTACGTCACCGCCGACAACAGCGGGATCATCGTCGGCGCGACCATCATCCGAAAAGACAAGTTCGATGCCCTCACCGAGGAGCAACGCAAAGTTCTCGTCGATACCGGCATTCGGGCCCACAAGGCCCTCAACAAGTCGATCCGTCGTGACGACGATAAGTCCTATGCCACGATTTTGAAGCGTGGTATTACCGCGATTGAGGCCGGAACTGCCGAGTCCGAATGGGACAAGGCAGCCGAGCAAGTACGCACCAATCTGACCGGTCGGGTTTACTCGAAGAGCCTACTCGACGCAGTCGAGAACGCCGCAGGAAAGTAAGCCAAGTGAAATACGTTCGGCGCCTGGACCGTCAGTTGGCGCGTGGTGAAGCGGCGGTCGCCGCAACGGTGCTTTTGATCATGATCGTCGTTGCGGCTGCGCAGGCCGTGTTTCGGAATCTCACCAATTTCGACTTCGATTTCGCGAATGTGGCGCTTGAGAGGATGTCCTGGGCGGATTCATTTCTGCAAAAGGGCACCTTGTGGCTTGCCTTCTTTGGCGCCTCGCTTTCGACCTTTGATGAAAAGCACATCGCGATCGATGTTCTTCCTCGGCTTTCTCCGCCACGAATGAAGCAGCTCCTTCGGGCCATCGTGTCCGCCTTTGGTGCCGTGACCTGTTTCTATTTGGGACGCGTGTTCTGGCTTTCGGTTCTCAACAACGCAATGGAGATTCCGCTCGAGTACTCGATCCTTGGGCCCGACGACGGCATGATTCATGTCTGTCAGGCGACCGCCCAGGTGCTCGCGGATGCGGACCTCTCGCGGCCGAGCATTTTTTGCGGGATTCGCCGGATGCTTGGGGTGTTTGGCATAGACATGTCGACGCCCGATGTCGCTCTTCAGCTGATCGTCCCGGCGATGTTCATCTTCATGTCGGTGCGCTTCCTCTTGCGTGCGATCGCCGCGAGCGTTGCCTTCGTGACGAAGAACTACCCCGACAGCACCGGGGGGGAGACCTGAGATGGACGGCATTTGGATCGTCATTCTCATCGTCCTCGCCATCCTCGGTGCGCCGTTGTTTGCGATCTTTGGCGCTGCGTCGATGCTGCTTTTTGGGGCGCTTCCGGACACCAGCATCACGGGGACCGCGAATGACGTCTTCAGCGAGAAGTTCGCTGACTCCCCCTTGCTGGTCACCATCCCGTTGTTCACGTTTGCCGGCTATCTCATGGCCGAGAGCGGCACACCGCAGCGTTTGGTGAAGCTGTCACGTGCCTGGCTCGGATGGATGCCGGGCGGCTTGGCGATGGTGTGCCTCGTCGCCTCCGCCTTCTTCACGACGTTCACCGGAGGCAGCGGCATCACCATCGTCGCAATTGGCGGCCTGCTATTTCCTGCGCTCTTGGCCGACAAGTACGAAGAGAATTTCTCGCTTGGCTTGGTCACGACCGGCGGCTCTTTGGGGCTGCTGTTCCCGCCAAGCGTCCCGATGATCCTCTACGGCGTCGTCGCGGGCGTCATGATCGAGAAGATCTTCCTGGCCGGCATGATCCCAGGAATCATCACGGTTGCCGCCCTTGGGATCTACAGCGCGATCACCGGCGTCAAGCACAAGATGCCTCGGACGGCTTTTGATCGAAGAGAGGCGCTGTCCTCTTTCTGGGAGGCGAAGTGGGAGGTGGCGCTCCCCGTCGGCCTTCTCGGTGGGATGTATAGTGGCTTGCTTCGTATTCACGAAGCCGCCGCGTTTACCGCGATCTACACCCTCTTCATTGAGGTTTGGGTGTACCGTGACGTTAGCTTCCGCAAGGACCTTCCCCGAATCATCCGGGAGGCGATGACTCTCGTCGGCGCGATCCTGGTCATTCTCGCGACCGCAATCGGGTTCACCGCATTCCTGATTCAAGCCCGCGTGCCGATGTTGATCCTCGAGAGCATGGAGGGCTTCATCACCTCGCAAACGATGTTCCTCATCGCCCTCAACTTCTTCCTGATCGGCGTTGGGATGTTGATGGACATCTTTTCTGCGATCGTGGTCGTGGTGCCGCTGATCGTCCCGATCGCCCTGCGTTTTGGGGTAGATCCCTACCACCTCGGGATCGTCTTCTTGCTCAACCTCGAGATCGGCTACATGACCCCGCCGGTCGGCCTGAATCTCTTCATCTCGAGCTTCCGGTTCAACAAACCGATCACTCAGCTCTACAGATCGGTCTTGCCCTTTATCGGTCTGCTCGGCCTCGCACTGATCATCGTCACCTATATTCCGTCCCTTTCGACGTGGCTCCCGAGTTTGGTAGAAGACACGTCGGTCAACCTCGGTGCACCAGGCGATGACGAAGAAGACGTTGGTTTCGACCTCGATGCGCTCGAAGAAGGCGGCGAGGAATTCGACCTCGACGACCTTGACGGCAACGACGATGACGAGCTGGATCTGGATGCGCTCGAGGGCGGCGACGAGGAGCTCGACCTCGATGCGCTCGAAGAGGGCGGCGACGGACCGGACGTGGATGCGGTCGACGACGACCCGGACGCTGAGCCAGAAACTCTATAAAGGCATCAACCGGTGACTCGCGCCGTGGCGCGCGGGACGGGCGTGCTCGCGTTGGGGCCCCGGTCGCCCTTAGCGGCGAATTATGGATCTGTACGCGGGCTCCTCCCCAACGCTGTGCTGCCCATCCCGCGCGGCGGGCCGAGTCACCTATTTCTATAGACAG